>Ga0080064_1000758_pt1 | contig 77937 bp, 69 predicted proteins | sample Subgrocontami54m_FD_69260 | JGI IMG/M metagenome (GOLD analysis project Ga0080064, IMG submission 69260) | Subsurface groundwater microbial communities from S. Glens Falls, New York, USA - GMW46 contaminated, 5.4 m (SPADES assembly) (version 2) ...
AACAACGCTGCTATCGCTGCTCTCATTGCCGCGGCCAGCGCGGGCAAAGCCATCGTCGACGACGACTGCGCCAAGAAGGCCGCTGCAGAGCTCACCCGCGACTGATCCACCAAAACCACTGCCGCCTGGGAGAGGGACCACTCAGCTTTCACCCTCCCCAGGCGGCAGCTTCTTCACTGCCGCCATCCACACCAAAACCTGCCAATCCGTGCTCAAGCATTTCTGCCATTCCATGTGCAAACAGCGCCGCCGCTAACACTCGGCAACCGTTACGGCCAACGCGCAACCTGGCTCGCAAGTTAGCTCATGCAGCAATGTCACCTTGAGGGCACTTATGCGGTTTCCGGGTCCGGCTGGGTCGTCACGGGCAGGGACGGCGCACCACTCGAAAGTCCCCGCCCGATCACAGTGCTCGGTCTGCTCGTTGCTGACGGCGATGGCAACACCACGTTTACGCCGCAAACCGGGGACCCCACGACCCTCATCGGGCATTACACCGTGAATGCCGACTGCACATTCAGTGGTTCCAACATCAGTAGGGAGGGTACCGAATCTCAGTGGGTGGGCATCGTGCTTAGCGGAGGCAACAAGGCCTTCCAGACTTTGACGGGGCCGGGCCCGGTGCTCTCCTTTACCTGGGAGAGAGTTTAGGAGAAAGACACGCATTCGAAGGGAGACTAGGCACGTTCCGAGAAGGCGGTTATGGTTCCGCGCCAGCGATCTCGACGGCAATGCCAGATTCGGCGCGAGTGTTAGCCCCGAGGGACAACCCTCGTTGGAGCTTTTCGACCGTGACGGGCACCCTCGGCTCGTGGCGCGGGTCGGGCAGAATGGTACGCCGTCGATCCTGCTCCTCGACGCGAACGGCAACGTGACCTGGAGCACGCCCGGGCAGCCAGGCAACGACTGAACCCGACGACGGCGAGGATATGGGTCAACACTCAGCGACAATTGGTGTCGTGGTCGAGGTGCTGGCGCCAATCGCTTTCGCTTAAGGTAGCTCTGCCTCAGAGCGCGCTATCAGTTCTCCAGCGCTCCTAGGACGCCGCCCCGCCAACGCTCTTGCGATCAGTCAAACAATGTGTCCAGGTCGATGCCGACGTCGGGCAGAGCCGTGGGGTGAACGTAACCGCTCGCAAAGGTGTACTTTCTGTAGGCCCCGTCCAGCTGGCGGACCCAAGCGATGACCGTTCGTTCATAAGGGTGAACGAGCCAGATCTCCAAGTCGCCGCGGCGCTGGTATTCGACTAACTTGGTTTCGACATCGTAGTCGCCGGTCGAGGGCGACCAAACCTCCACGACGAGCGGCATCGGTTCTTGGTAGTACTCCAAGCTCCGCCCAACTCTCTGTGCTCGCTCCAGGGCAGCCGGAATGACGAGTACGTCCGGGATGTAGTAACTCGAAGCGGTGTGCCTCACGTGCCCAGAGTTGCTTCGAACCTGGAATTCCTGTCTGTCGAGTTGCTCCCGCAGGCGGAACGCGAGCTCGAACGCGATCCTGTTGTGGTCGGCGGTCATACTCGGCTTTCGTCGCAGATGTCCACAGGCCAGCTCCCAATGCCCTTCGGGATCTTCGAGGGCGACATTGCGATAGGTCATTTCACTGACAGACATGCTCTGTTCCTCGCTCTTTTGCGTCTGGGTCATTCTAGCTCGGTGATACTGATCCGGGAGGCGAACGAAGGTTTTCTTCACGATCCGGACTGTCTCTCCCGTTAACGAACGTCCCATAGGTGCCCGTTCCAGGCCGTGTTCGAGCCGGTGGCTCTCGGCGCCGCCAGGTTGAGGAGCCGATCGTTCATCAGCAGCGGGAACGTTGTGTAGACCATCCCCAAAAGAATCATCTGCTCCGTCTGGTGCCTGATGATCCGAGCGAGCGCCTCCATCCGGTCGCCCCATGGGACAGACACGAAGTAGCTCTCGATCATGCGATCGTAATCCGCGTTGCGGTACCGGTTCATGTTCCGCCCCGCGAAGTTGTTCTCTGGGAGCGGCGCCTGGGAGCTGTGCCACCGGAAGAGCCCATCCAGATCGTTCGGCTGCTGCAGCGTCTGGAACGCCGAGAACGACCGAACGTAGGCCAGGTCGAAACTCCGCTGCGGTGGCACGACGACCGTTTCAGCAGCGACCCCGATGCGCTGCCAGTGGTCGACTTCCGACAGTGTCGAGCGGAAGTTCATGTCGTTCTCAGCCGTTGTGAAGACCTCGACCGCGAGGCGCTGGCCCGAGCGATCCAGAAACATCCCGTCGGCTCCCTTGCCATACCCCAGCTCCTCGATCATCTGGCCCGCGCGCCGCGGATCGTACTCATAGCGAACAATCGCCCGTTCGATCGCCGAGTATTCCCGCTCGCTCGGATTCACCAGGCTGTGGGCAACGGGGACTAATCCACCTTGGAGCGTATCTGCGATCTCCTGACGGTCGACCGCGTGGAGAAGCGCGCGACGAAAACGAGCGTCGAGCACGATCGCGGGCGTCGGATCGGTCATCTGCGGGTAGGTCACCACCCAGTTCCGATAGCCGACGTCGAGCTTCCCGTTGCTCCACTGGTCGCGCGCGATCATCGATTGCTCCAGGGACACCCGACCTCCGAGACTCAGATCCACGGCCCCGGCGAGCATGTTGGCAATCACGGCATTCGCGTCCGGAAGGAACCGGACCTCGATCTCATCGACCTTCGGCCTGCCCATTGGGTACCGGTCGTTCGCCGCCATCACCATGTGGCTCCCCCGCTCCCATTGCAGCAGGCGAAACGCGCCGGTGCCGACGAACTCCCCGCCCCAGTAGGGGAGCTGGCTGAAGGTCTCTTTCGCCTCCAGGTAATCCTTCTCCAGCAGGTGCTTCGGCAGTTGCCGTGCAAACCGGGTGAAGGTCCCGTCGGCCCCGATGTAGGGTTCCTTCCACTTCACCACGACCGTCCGGCTGTCCGGAGCCTCCACCGACTCCATGTACCCGTATCCGACGTGCCCAAACCAGGGGAGCGCCTTGTCCTGCCCCACTGCGATCGTAAAAAGAAGGTCCCCTGATGTGAACGGAGTCCCGTCGTGCCAGGTGGTGTCAGGTCTGAGAACCCAGGTCGTCTCCATGCGCCCGTCGGCGAAGAGCCGCCACCGCCCGTTCTCGAGTGACGGAATGTCCTCGGCGAGCCGGGGCGCAATAACGCCATGCTCGTCGATCGTGCCCAAACCCGCATTGAGCAGCTCCTCCACCTCGTTGATGCCAGGGACGTTGACGGCGCCGCTCTGATTCACCGCCGTGCTCACGGTGAACGGATCGCCCAGAATGGCGGCCACGACATGCTTGGGCGTACTGGGCCGCGATTGCGACTCCGGCCGTGCCGCAGGCGGCGTGGCTGGGATGCAGCCGGGCAGGATCAGCGCAAGCGCTAGCCACAGGAGAGCGAAACGCGAGGAGAGTTGGCGCGCCCGGAGGGAGTCGACCCCCCGACACCTAGTTCCGAAGACCAGCGGTGGCTTGCGGCACGAATGCCGTCCTGTCTCGTTCATGCGTGCCCCAAATTCGAGAAGCCAGGCAAGCCGCACTCCACGTCCGTGTGCCCCGTCACCGCTCCGTTCCTGAGAGCAGCCAATGCATAGCAAGAGAACCCATCGGCGGCGCCGGTCGCACTCGTTGCTTCGGCCGGATACGTCCGCGTGCCTCTGCCAAGAGTCACGAGCCGGTAGCCGTCCTGTGCGCCACCAACAGGCGGTCCCCACGTGAAGGCCGCGCTGGTTGACTGGTTGAGCCGCAGACGAAAGTCCCCAGGCGCGCCTTCTGCCGAGTGAAAGCCAACGAGCGCGCATAGGAGGTCCGACTTACGCTGACCGGTGGCCAGTGAAACGAGGAGCGCATAGCAGTTCAGCCCCGGAGCCGCGGTTACGTCGGTGAAGCGGGTTGCTGTAGCGGGCAGTGTCGCGAAGGGGATCGTCAGCACTCCGCGCGCCAGGCGCGCGATGGCGTAACCTGACTGACGGGTACCGCTCTCCCAGCTCAGCGCGACGCCAGCACTCCCGGAAGAGATGCCGAAGCCCCGACCTCCGATCACCTCCGACTCGCCCGGCGTTGGGGTTGCGGTCGGTACCATGGTCGCGGAAGAAATCGGCAGATAGAACTCGCTCGCCACCAGCGTCTGACCAGTCCCGGCGGGCCCGGCATTCGGACGAGGCTCGATGCTTCCTGCCACCAGCAGAGAGCTGGTCGAAAGTGCTCGCATCGCCGCCGAGATCTGCTCCGGACTGGCGCCGACCTGAGAGAGATCGACGTCGGAGATAGCCAGTCGCTCGGGGGAATTCACAACCATCGCGTCGTATGAGAAGCATGGCGCGGCGATGCACCGAATCCCGTTGTCGCGCACTTTGAAGATCAGCCCCTCGCGGGTTCCATGCGTGGTGGCCACCCAGCCGCCTTGCGCCCGGAGCTCCCCGAGCGGCCCGAACCCCCCGAGCTCCCGCTGACTGATCGTTCCTTCGACCAGCGCTTTGCCCGCGACGAGCGCTGTCCGAAACTGCTCCAATTGAGCCTCGCCGAGCCCCAGCTCGCTGAGATCCAGGCTCGCGATGTAGCACGATTCACGCACCACGCGGTCGGCGCATCGGGTCGCCGGCTGATTCACAGCGGTGATGAAGTACCCGCCGCAGAGCGGCGACGGACAAAGCCGTGGATCGGGGCGCACGCTGAAAACGCCAGAGGACTCGTTCGCTCCGTTTGGCGACGGCGATGGGGTAGCTGTGGCAGAGGCGCCGCCCGTAACGGTGAAACGCCCGAGCTCCTCGCGCGTCCCCGGTCCTGCCCGAGTGGAAACGCGGTGCTCCCCTGGAGCGGCGCCGCTCGGCACGACAAAAGAGCCCGACCAGCCGGTGCATGGGTTTCCCTGCACACGCCCGACTGTTTGCTGCTCGTCCCACAAGACGTCTTGTTCGACCAGGTAAAGCGGACAGATTACGTTCGAGGGCGATGGCCCAATGGAGACAGTGGTACCGGGTGGCCCGCTCGAGGGAGTCAGGACGTGTGATTGTTGAGCGAGCGCTCGTTCGCCAGCCGGGAGGCCGAGCCCCAGTAGTCCTACGATGGCGATTGTCCACCAAGCGAGCCGCCGCACTGCCTAGCCCCCTCCCGTTCCCGGACTTCTATTCTACGGAAGGGCGCAGTCCTCGTTTTCGGAGTATGGGCATCACCTGCTCGCCGAACCGTGTCAATCCATCGATGAAATCGGGGAAGACGAACAGCACGCCGTCCACGGCGCCGTCCACTGCGAGCTCTTCGATCGTATCGGCCACCAGCTCCGGGCCACCTACCAGTGGAAGCCCACCATAGAAGAGCCGAGTGTCCTCCGATTCGAACCGTTCTTGCACGCCGGTTGCTTGCGCTCCCCGCTTGTCCCGAGACCGCAATCGGTGAATGTTGGAGATCGCCTCCTGGTGGGCGCCCGTCTCTCCGCCGAAGCCCCGCCACTTGCACGTCGAGAAGATGTAGTCGAAGCCAACCTCCTCGACGAGCAACGTGATCCGTCGGTTCAGGTCGTACGTCGGCATGTACTGTGGCGAGGTCTTCGAGATGATCCACCCGTTGAACCGACCCGATGGTGATTTCCACGACAACCTACCCCTACAGGTACCCAGCGTCCCGCCAGTAGCGCTCCGCCCCAGGATGCAGCGGAATCTTCAGCGGACCCGCCTGCGTGTCGCGGCACATCTCGTCCAGTGGAAGGTCGCGCGGCTCCTGCCAGATGATCGAAGACTTGCGCGCCTCGAGCGATTTGCAGAACGCGTAGATTAGGTCGTCCGGCGCGTCGGCACGCGTATAGACGGGCCAGCCGCTGAAGTCGAGCGCGGGTACGTCGGCCTCGAGGTTCGGGAACATCTCCTTGGTAATCGGCGACCGATGAAAACCGATGTCGTCCATCGCCTGGAGAACCGGCTCGTCCAATGGGAGCAGGCGCATTTCGAGCTTCTGGAGCTGCGGGATGAAGCTGAGAACCGCTTCGTCAAAGATCGCGTCGGCTTCGCCGTTTACGACCTGGCCCGTTCGTTCCGGCTGAAAGGTCATGTTGGAGCTTGGAACGATCGCGCCACCCCAAGAGATGATGTCCGCAACGCTGAACCCGTAGCACTTCAGCACCTGGTCGATGTATAGGTGGGTCGCGTGGTCTGGCTGCCGCCTCAGCGACATCTTGAGTGGGTAGCGCTGCTCCTTGATATCCGCCAGCGAGAGCAGCCCGGTTCGCTCTGCCACGGCGAAGACGATCCAGTCCAGCGACGGGATCACGGTGATCGCTCGCACCGGCTGCGCCTTCGACCAGAAGGCCTTTCCACGGTAGGCGGCCGCCAGAGGACCGGCCGGGTTCATCATCGCGACGTCCACTTCGCCGCGTGCGACCTGGTCGACAACCTGATACGAGTCGCTCCCGAAGAAGGTGGCGCCCCACTCCTGTGTTCCCTGGAGCCGCATCTGCACCTGGGATTGGTCGTACCGGAAGCCGTTCTCCCGAATCATCTCCGCGGACGTCTCGAGGACAAGCGAGGACCGCGTGGTCGCTGGCGTGGACGTTGTTGGCCGTTCAGCCACGGACGAATTCCTCCGAGCGGATCTCCCAGTGAATCTCTAACGAAGGTTGGGCAGCACTTCCTTGGCGAACAGCTCCAGGCTGCGCATCGCCTGGGGTGGCTCCATCGTCCCGAAGGGCAGGTAGGTGAGGAATCGCCCCACGCCTAACTCCTTCTCCTGCTCTTTGATGAGCCGTGTGACCGTGTCGGGACTCCCGGCGATCAGGTAGCCGTCGCGCATGACCTGCTCGTACTTGGCGTCGTCGCCCATCGGCATCGCCCGATGTGGACCAGACTTGTACGCATAGCTACGCTCGCTGACACGGAGGCGCTGGTACTCAACCGCTTTCGCGTCGTGTACCGATCCCCCGATACCACCGTAGAACTGCGTCGCGTGCGCCTCCACCTCTTCTCGAGCCTGCGCGTCAGAGTGGCTCACGTAGACCTGGCGACTCACCCCCGTGTCTTCAGGCTTCGGCGTCCACCCGCACTGCTCCTGCGCGTACTTGCGGTAGTAGGCGAACGTTTCCTTGATCTGCTCCGTTGGGGAGAAGCTGGTCAGCAAGCCGGCGTGGTGGTTGGCCGCCCACTCGATGCTCTCGGCGCTGTTCGCCGCCGCGACGACGGGTGGGTGAGGCTGCTGGATCGGCCGAGGAATAATGGAGATCGACTCGTAGTCGTAGTGCTCTCCGTGCCACTCGAAGGGCTCGTCTTCGGTCCACGCCTTGACGATCAGCTCCCACGACTCTTCCCACATGCCCCGGGCCTTGCTGTTGTCCACCGAATAGGCGTGGGTCTCCTTGGACGTCCCTCGCAGGAATCCGCTCACGAGCCGTCCGTGGGATAGCACGTCGATCATGGCCAGCTCCTCGGCGAGCCGTACCGGATGGCCGTGGATTGGCAAACAGTTGCCGAGCAGCACGATCTTCGCGTTCGAGGTGTGTGTCGCCAGCGCCGCGGCCATCAGGTTTGGCGAGGGCGCCGTGCCATTGAAGGCGTAGTGGTGCTCCGCCATGCAGATGCCGTCGTAGCCCAGCTCGTCGGCGCGCTTCATCAGTGCCAGGTGGCCGTCGTAGAGTTGGGTCCCCAGCTCGCGGTCGTACAGGCGGCCGGGGAATGGGTAGGGAATCTCCCACTGGCGATAAGGCCACATCATGATGTCGAAGAGCCATACTTGCATCGGGTTCCTCCTCGTTACTGCTCTGGCGCCCGTGGAAGAGCCCGAAACAGGCTCAGTTGGTCCAGCGCCACTCCCAGATGTTCCAGACGAGCGCGCCACTATTGCCGATGTTCTCTTTCGGGCCGGAAAGGTCGGATCTGTAGGCCATGGCCCGCGGCTGTAGGTGAGTTGGGGTCACCACGGCGTCCGCGGTCATTGCCTCGAGCGCCCCTACGAAGAGCGGCTCTCGCGCACGCGCATCGATCGTGCCGAGCGCCTTCGTCCAGAGCTCGTCGACCGTTGGGTTCACGTACCCGTTCCGTGCGATGCCAGCCCACCGATTCTCCGGCGAGGACACGCCCACGCTCGTCCAGCCCATCGTCTCGTAGTCCAGGGTCCTGCGGCTGTAGGACACGGCGGAGAACTTGGCGCGGTACTCGCCGTCGCCCTGTTGCTGGCGGGTAATACGGAGGACCTCGCTGCCGGCGCCTATCGCCTTCCAGTAGTCTCCAACGACGGCCGCCTCGAGCTGGTCGATGTCCTGGCTCTCGTTCAGCACCTGTAGCTGCAGGGCCTCCCCTGAGGCGTTACGGGCGACGCCGTCGGGTCCCTTGGTCCATCCCGCGTCACGGAGCAGCGCCTCGGCTCGGGGAGCGTCGAAGTCGTACTTCGTGACGGCGCGATCCACCGCCGGGAACGCGGGGTCTTCCAATGGCAGCCAGAAGTGGATGATCATCGCCTTCCCGCTGTAGAGCCCGTCGATGATGGCCTGGCGATCGATGGCATGCAGCAGCGCGCGTCTCACGCGTACGTCGAGGACCGCGCGCTGGAGGTTTCCCCAGTCTCGGGTCTGGAACTCGAAGTACCGGGGATTGCCCCGCCAGTACTCCAACGTGCCCGGCCAGCCCGCTTGCTGCAGCGCCTGGTTCTGCGGAAATCCGATGCTCGAGTGGAAAGCGGCATCCGCGGAGCCGCTGAGGAGGTTCGCCACGATCGTGTTTGCGTCGGTGATGAACTTGATCACGATCTGGTCGATCTTTGGCTTGCCCAGCACGAATCCGTCGTGCGCCCGAAGCGCGATCTCGACCCCCTGCTCCCACCGGTCGAGCTTGTAGGGACCAGCCCCGACGAACTCGGTTCTCCAGTAGGGGCTGTCGATAAAGGCCGTCTTGTCCGTCTGGTACAGGTCTTCAAGCAGATGGCTCGGCATCGGAGCGTAGTTCGGCATCGAGATCATGCCTGCCCAGATGTAGGGCACCTTCCACTCGATGAACAGCGTCTGGTCGTCTACGGCGACGACGCGACCGATCCGGCTCTCGACCTCCTGCAGGGTGGCCGGGATCGCCGGATCCGCTCGGATGCGGTTGGCGAAGACGAAGTCCCTCGCCACAACCGGCTTTCCATCGTGCCAGAGTGCGTTAGGCTTGAGCTTGTACGTGGTCTCCATCGTACCATCGGGCATGACCTTCCACGTGCCGCGCTCGACCGTGGGGAGCTCGGCCGCCAGGTACAGGGCGGGTTTCGCGTCGAAGTTGGTGTAGGTCAAGTAGCCGCTGAGGAAAGCAGACCAGTCGTAAACGCCAGATCCACCGCCAAGCGTTCGGTCGAGCACGGGCGGCTCCGTAGCGAACGCGATGTGGAGCGCCTTTTGGGGCACTGAGGGCGCTGCCTGAGAAGGCGCAGTCTCGCTCCGCGTGGGCGTCGGGGCGCTCGGTCCGGAGCAGCCCAGGATGGCTGCCGCCATGAGTCCAATAACGAGGCTTGTCGGTCTGCTCGCGCGTCGATGCACGATTGACCCTCGCCCGCGGAAGATGGCGCATTCTACACGCTCATCTTTTGCTCATCCACGGCGGACGCCGCAAGATAGGAGCTTCAGGCGTGATACGATGCGCCTATATTTGTGGATTGCCGGCGGACCAGTAGCTCGGCTGGAAAGAACCGGATTCCTTGCTCGAAATTGGCAGTGAATTTGCGAGGTACCCATGACTGAGCTGACCCCGATCATGGCAGCGTACGCCACTCCCACCCAGGGGGCCGGCCCGATGCTCGTCACGCTGAAGGCCGGTCTCTTCGAAAAGCACGGATTGACAGTCGAGGCCGAGGATAGAGGCCGGGCTCAAGGTGTGGTCGAAGGACTCATGGCCGGGGAGCTTCAATTTGGGAACCTGGCCGCGCCCTCCATGCTGCGGATGGTCCTCAACGGCGAAGCGGACGTTGTGTTCCTCGCGCTCGGCATCAATCAACAGTTCCTAGTCAGCCGGCCCGGCCTCGCGAACCGGGAGGACCTGGCCGGAGCCCGCCTCGGCCGAAGCGGCGATGGCGCGATAACCGATCTTCTCACCCTCTTTCTCCACGAGCAATTGGCCCAAGAAGGCGTCACCCGTACGACGCTCGTACCCATCGCCGGCACCGGTGCCAACGACAGCCAGGTTGCTGCCCTCCTACGCGGGGAGTACGAAGCGGTGGTACTCACGCCTCCTGCCGCCATCGAAGCCCAGCGGAGAGGATGCCACCTGGTTATCGACTTAGCCGAATACGGGCTCAACTACTCGCTCGGAGGGATCGCGGCGCGCCGCAGCTACGTCGCGGCCCACCCGGACGTTGCCCAGGCGTTCATCGCTGCCTACATCGAGGGGCTGCATCGCTACCGAACCGACCGCGCGTTCACGGTGAGTGTGCTGCAAGAGTTCAGCGGCCAGAGCGACCGCTCGCTCATCGAGGAGCACTACGACCTGACCATGCCTGGCATGCCGAAGACTCCATTTCCGCACACCGACGGGTTGGCCAAGGCCCTTCGCGTCATGGCGCGTGACTTTCCCGCGGCGGCCAGTGCCGATCCCTTGGACTTCGTCGATGATCGTTTCGTTCGCGAGCTTGATGAGAGCGGCTTCATCACTAGCCTCTACTCGTCCTAACCGTGGAGGACGGCCCCGATCACTGCGGAGTCGCTGTTCAGTCCCGGTCCCATTCAAAGATGTTCCACGTCGCCTCGAGCACGACGCTCCCGCGCATGCCCCGCACACCTTTGAGCGTTAGATACGGGTCGACTCGCCAAAAGAGGGGCATCATAGCCACCCCACCCATCACGACCCGCAGCAGCTCTCGCTCGATTTCCACCTGCTGGTCCGTCTCAATGGTGACGGCCAGGCGGTCCACCAGCTCGTCCACCGCCAGATTGACGTACCCATTGGCATTCCGTCCGCCCCAGCGATTGGCCGCGCTAGCCAGGAGGCGCGAGTGCAGGAACTGCTCGGGATACCCTTCGCCCCCGTGACTGATGAGCTCCACACCCGGGAGCTTGACGCGGTGCTCGGCATCCTGCACGCGCGCCGAGGGGATGATGTACAGGCTCGGCTGAGCCCCAAGCGTCTTCCAGTTGTCGGCGATGCTGCCCAGCTTGAGCTCAGTGTCGCTCCCAGCGGTGCTATTGAGCAGCACTTCGAAGCGTTCGCCGCTCTCACGATGTCCAAGGACGCCGTCTGGCCCTTTCACCCAATCCGCCTCTGCCAGGAGCGCCTGGGCGCGAGTCGGGTCGTAGGAATATTGTGGAATGGCGCCTTCAACGCGGGGCCGGCGAGTCGTCGCTGGTGCGACCCAGCTATCGGCGAGAGGCGCGAGCCCATCTGCCACAACGCTCGCCAAGAGGTCCCGGTCGATGGCGCGGTAGAAGGCTTCCCGAACCGGCCGTTGCACGAAGCCACTCCGAGGCTCGGCATACTCAGGACGGAGCTGCGCACGCAAATACTCGAACCGGTCAGACGTAGCGTAGAGCACCTGGTTCCCGGTCCCCTCCCAGCGGCGCTCGATTTCGCGCGCGGCGCCCACCCCCAGTCCGAGGGGCAGTACGACGTCCACCTCCCCGGCCAGGATGCTCGCCGCCATGCTGTTCGGATCGTTCACGAAGCGGAGGATGACGGTGCTGAGCGGCGGCACGCCCCGATAGTACTCGGCGTGCCGCCCAAACTCGATGTGGGAGCCGGGCTCCCATCGTAGAACACGGTAGGGCCCCAGCCCAATGAACTCCGTGTTGAAGCGCGGATTGTTCACGAACTCCGCCTTGTCCTGCTCGTAGGCGGTTTCCAAGAGGTGGCGCGGAAGCGGGGTCAAGGCGAGGAGCGGATCGCGGGTCGCTGTAGCATATGGCGCCGACCAGCGGACCTCGAGCGTGTGCTCATTCGGTGCGCTCGCCGTGGCCATGAGCCGCCCGGCCTCCTCCACGCGGGTGGGAAGGTCAGGGTCCTTGAAGACCCGGAAGGCGAAGAGCAGGTCCGCGGTCGTAAACGGTGTGCCGTCGTGCCAGGTTACCCCAGAGTGGATGCTCCAGCGGGTCACCATCGTGCCATCGGCGTTGAGTTGCCAGGTGCCCCGTTCGACCGAGGGCATGGCGGTAGCGAGCTTCGGCACCCACTCGCCACGGTCATCGAGCACGGTGAGGTAGTCATGAGCGATGTGGAAGGCGTGAGGGATGCCGCCCCCGCGCGAAGTCTCAGCCCGAATGGCGAGCAGGAGGACCGGCGGTTCCCGCTGGATGACCACATTGAGCGTCTTCTGGTTTTGGGCGCTGCGCGGTGACGCCGCCCCGGGAGGTGAGCCCGGGGCCGACAACGTGGGAGCCGGAGCGGCACAGCCCGCGGCAAAGACGACGAAGAATACCAGCCCGAGGCGCACAAGGTAGCCGGGAGCTTCAGTTTCTAGCTGAGGCCGGTGGACTCGGAGCATCTGTAGGCTCACGCCCGCGGGAGATGGCGCATTCTACACTTCCGTTGCCATCAACCCCGTGCTGGGCGGTCTCATGGACACGACGGACCGGTGGAAGTTTTGACGGCGGGTGTCTCTCACACACTGAGCGCCAGCCTGTGTCGGCAGGAGGGGCCTTCCGACTGCGTGCCGCCAGGTCTTGTTACTTCGGATCGAACCATTAGGCGAAGAGTGCGTCCAGGTCGATCGCGACGCCCGGCAGGGCCGCGGGGCAGAGGATTCCAGTCGTGTGGGTGCTCTGCGTGTAGATCCCGTCACGCTGGCGTATCCAGGCTGTGAGCGTCCGATCGTACGGATGAACCAGCCAGATCTCTGTATCTCCGCGGCTTTGGTACTCCACCAGCTTCGCACTGACGTCGTATCGACCGGTAGAGGGTGACCAGACCTCGACAACCAACGGGAGCGGCTGGGCATAGGTCTCTAGCTCTCGCTCGCTGAGCTGTGGCAGCACCATCTCGATGGGAATCACACACACATCGGGAATGTAATAGTGCTCGGCGGATCGGCGAACGTGTCCGCTATTCGATCGAACTCGGAAACTCCGCATGTCCAATTGCTGGAAGAGCCACCCGAATAGACGCGACATCGTCTCGTTGTGAGCAGCAGTCATGCCGGGCTTCTGGCGCAAATGGCCGCAGTCCAGCTCCCAGTGCCCATTCGGATCCTCCATCGCCAGCTTGCGGTAAGCGGCCTCGGTCACTGTCATCTTGAGCCTCCTGGCTGCTGAAAGCATTGTACCCATGCACGGAGCGCCATAGGCGCCGCCCGCAGTGCCGAGAATCGCATGCGTCGGGTCGCAAAAACCAACTCCTCCGCAACGGGCGCGCGGTCGGCGATCGGTTGAACGCCCACATCGGTCAGCGTAGACTACGCGCTGACAGGAGCGCCTTTCGGCCTCGGTTCTTCATAGCGTTCGAGAGTGGGGCTACTAGTGCGCAGTGAGCGCGTCCAGCGACAGATCGACCGTCTCTTGGACCAGGCTGAACAAGCGCTGGTAGAAGGTTCCTTGGACCAGGCGCTACACCGTGAAGAACTTCCTCGGCGAAGGTGGCAAGAAGCGCGTCTATCTCGCGACCGATACGCTTCTCGACCGAGACGTCGCATTTGCACTGATCAGACCGATGGCCTCGACGCTGTCGGGCGCGAGCGTGTCAGGCGCGAAGCGCGGGCGATGGGAAGGCTTGGCGCCCACCCGCACGTTCAATGATTCCCTCCTGGTTTCACGACGTCCATTCACCGTTATGTCGAGTCATGTGCCTGACAGGCGATCCAGCGCAGGCTAAGCCGTGGCCAAAATGTTGCTATTTGTTGCCGGATGTTGCTATTGCTGGCGCAACGTAGCCCCCGCTGGTCGCTTGCTCGTAGGCATAGGCCACCCGCAGAACCAGCTCGTCCTCCCAGTGGCGTCCCGCCAGCATGAGGCCCACCGGCAGGCCGTCCGAGGCGAACCCACAGGGCACGGAGATGGCGGGCATGCCTAGGAAGTTGAACGGCGAGGTGAGCGCTGTCGCCTTGTCTGCCTCGCGGTCACGTGCGCCGGTGATCGGGAACGCCTGGGAGATCGTGGTTGGCATCGCCAGGATGTCCACCTGCTCCATCAGGCTCAGGAACTCCTGCCGAATAAGGTTGATGAGTCGGGCGCCGCGAGAGATCTGGTCCTTCGAGAGGAGCTGGCCGACGACGACGCGCTCCCAGATGCTCTGGTCTCCGAACGCCGACGGTCCCTTGCGGGCGAACGGCAGCAAGAAGGAGGCCGCCTCGTTCACGCTCGTCGTCGATGCGAGGGGGAAGTACTCGAGGGATGGAGCGCGAACCTCGCGGATCTCCGCTCCGAGTGACGCCAGCGTCTCGACCGCCTTCATTACCAGGGTCCTCATCTCGGTCGTAGCCTGCTCGAAGAAGAAGTTCAGCGGCACTCCCACTTTGAGTCCGGCCACGCCGCGGCCGAGGTCCGCCGTGTAGTCCTTGGCCTTCGACGGAATGGACGTCGGATCGTTCGGGTCGTGGCCGGCGAGCACATTGAGCATCGTCGCGGCGTCCCGCACGTCCTTTGCAATGGGGCCGAGATGGTCGTTATTGGAGCTCGTCGGCGGGAGCTCGCCGAACCGGCTCACCAACCCGTAGGTGGGCTTCAGACCCACGACACCGCAGTACGCGGACGGCATCCGAATCGAGCCTCGACCGTCGGTGCCGACCGACCCGTAGATGAGCGACGCGCTCACCGCGGCCGCCGAGCCGCCGCTTGATCCGCCCGGTACGCGGGACTCGTCCCACGGATTGTGGGTCGTGCCGAGCGGACCGTCGCTGGTGCTGCCCATTGCCCACTCGTGCAGGTTCGTCTTGCCTACGATCACCGCGCCCGCCCCGCGCAGCCGCTCGACGACTGTGGCGTCATAGTCGGTGATGAAGTCGGTCATCAGGAGTGAAGCGTTCGTCGTCGGCCAACCCGAGACGGCGATGTTGTCCTTGATGCCCATGGGCACGCCATGGAAAGGCCCGCGGTACTTGCCCTGCGCGATCTCCGACTCGGCACGCTGCGCGTCGGCAAGCGCCTGCTCGCCCCGCACCGTGATAAACGTATGCAGACGCTCGTCGAGCGACTTGATGCGGTCCAACGCCTCACGCGTCAGCTCCACCGGAGAGACCTCACGACGCTCGATCATCGGGGCCAGCTCGTGGACGGTCTTCATAGCGAGGTCACTCATGGCGTGATCCTCCGATCGAACATGTACGGCATGGTCCGCGGGTCCTCTCCGCCGACGTCAAGCTTCTGGAGCTCGCGCATGCGCTCGAAGTGCCGCTCCACCAGGGGACGCAGCCGCTCCAGCTCCACTTCGCCGAAGTCGGCGCCAACGTAGAGCTGCATCAGCTCACGCAGCGTGTCGTTGCTCATCGCCACAGCCGCTTCCTCTCTCCTCGGCCATCCACCTTCGAAGGCAACAGCAAGGCGGGGTATTCTAAGCCACGGCAGTGGGAGCGGGTGAACCAGGTTCTCCGCTTACCAGTCGGCGCGGCGGAGGCGGCGTTGGAGGGGCGGGGGGACCGGCAGGGTAAAGCTGAAGGTTGATCCGACCCCGGGCTGACTCGCGACCGTCATCTGCCCGCCGTGGAGATCCACCAGCGATCGTGAGACCGTGAGGCCGAGCCCCGTCCCGCCCGCCTCACGCGTGACACGATTGCGTGCTCTGAAGAATGGCTTGAAGAGCTGCGCCTGATCCTCTGCCGAGATCCCAATACCCGTGTCTTGTACATCGACCCGAACGTAGTTGCGTTCGTCGCTGTTCGCCGACACACGGATTCTTCCACCGTCCGGCGTGTACTTGTGGGCGTTGGAGACGAGGTTGATCACGACCTGCGCCACGCGTTGCGGATCCGCCCAGGCGGTCAGCAGGGCGCTCGGGACCTCGATCAGGACTTCTTGATGCTTACGTTCTGTCAAGGGCAGGAGTGATCCGACGACCTCTTGGATCAGGGTGCGAACGTTCACCGTGTCCAGGGCCAGCTTCAGTCGCCCTGTCTCCATGCGCGAGATGTCGAGGAGGTCGCTGATGAGCGCGATCCCACGCTCGGTGTTTTGCGTCACGATCGTGAGGAACTCCCGCTGCTCATCGGTCAGTCGACGGTCGTCCAGCAGGAGCTCGACGTAGCCCTTGATGGAGGTAAGGGGCGTCCGGAGCTCGTGAGACACCTGCGAGACGAATTCGCTCTTCTCGCGATCGGAATCTCGCTCACGCGTGACGTCTCTGAACGTGACCACGGCGCCGTCCGGCGAGCTCTCGCCGATCCGGAACAGGGGCTCGGCGTTGACCGAGAGCCAGGCCACGGTGCCGTCGGGTCGACTCACACCCATGATCACGTTCGAGCACGGCTGACCTGTACGGAGGACGGTTGGACCGGGGTGATCTTGCTTCAAGAACGTGGAGCCGTCCTCGCGCACGGCCGTCCACCGAGGGTCGTAGGACGTGCCACCTGTGAGCTGGGCGGCAGATCGGCCCAACATCTGCTCCGCCCGGGGGTTGACCTGTGTCACGACGCCGTCGGCGCGGAGGAGCATGAAACCCTCTTGCATTGTGGCGACGATGGCGCGATAGCGCCTCTCGCTCTCTACAAGCCGAGCCAGAGCTTCGGCAGCGTCGGGGCTGATGGCCTCGGGCTCTGTGATGGCGTCCGAATCGCGCGGCGATTCATCGCCTGGGGGAATGGGCATCCGTCTTCGCCTCAGTGCCTGGTCTTCCCGGCGGACGAGAAGATACTACACGCGCTGCAACGGATGCCCGGTCGTCGCCAAGTCGGCGAGTTAGCTCGCGAGCGGCTGACTCACCGCGGGAACCAGATGGATCACTTGTGGCATCGCCGCCGCGACTGCCTGAGGCGCGCTGTCACGATGCCACAGGCACAGTGTGCCCACTGTCACCTCGGCTTCAGAGCCGTGCTTCAGACAGGAGCCGAGGCCCGCGAGCTTGCGGCCACCCAGATACTCCGGTGCGAAGAACGGGCATGCACCCGTACAAATGCGTCGGCGTGAGGTCCCGTACAACGAGCGTCCCGGATTCGGTTCCATCTGTCGCCTTCCTCTCTCGCTGGCCCTCGCTCTCTGGCGCAGGCCGTTCGACTAGGAGCAGTATGGCGGGCAGATTTCGCGTTCCCGTGCGCTTCCCGTGGAGGAACGCCGGAGATTCACCGGAGAAATCTCCGGCATGTAACCGAGCGTAACTCTGTGGGGAGCCTTGATGAGGGTGTGGAGCGGTGGTACGGTTGGCCTCGCGATGATGGACACCCGAAGGCCCCCGACGATACTCATCGTAGATGACGAGCCCGACATCCGACAGCTCATCGCCCGCGCGTGCCAGCGCGAGGGCCTACAGGTCCACGAGGCCGCGACCGCGGAAGAGGGACTCCGTTCCATGAGCGCGGTCAAGCCAGACCTCGTCGTCCTCGACCTGTCGTTGCCCGACGACAACGGGCTGGACGTGTGCCGCGAGATCCGTCGCAAGGACATGAGCGTCCCGATCATCATCGTGACCGCGAAAGGGGAAGAGACCGACAAAGTCATCGGGCTTGAGCTTGGGGCTGACGACTACGTGACCAAGCCCTTCGGCGTGCGCGAGCTCGTGGCCAGGATCCGCGCGCACCTACGGAAGGCTCAGTCTCGTAACCCTGACCCGCCAGCATCACCGGTCGTCTCGTTAAGTCGCGAGAGCGTGCGCATCGGCCGTGTCCGCATCTGGTTCGACGAGCGCGAGGTCAAGCTCGACGACGAGCCCGTGACGCTTACCCGCACCGAGTTCGATATCCTCTGGTGCCTCGCGGAGAACATGGGGCGCGTTCTTAGTCGGGACCAGATCGTTTCCAACGTTTGGGGCTTCGCCGTCGAGGGAAGCGAGCGCCTCGTGGACGCGCACATCCGGAATCTGCGCAAGAAGCTGGAGCGCGATCCGCGAAACCCAGAGATGATCGTCACCGTTCGCCAGGTCGGCTACAGGGTGCTCAACGGCGAGTGACCGCTCCGTGCTTCCGCTAGAGCTCCGTACGCGACTCCCAGCGACGAATATAATGCGGAAGGCCCGTTCACGGGCGCGATGTTGAACGGGAGTGGACCGTGAGCGAGCTACCAAAGATCGCATTCCTGGGCGCAGGCCAGATGGCCGAGGCGATGATCCGCGGGCTGGTGCGTGCGGACGTTTCCCCTAGTCGCCTCTTCGCTAGCGACATTCGTCCCGAGCGTTTGGATTACCTCTCTTCCGAGCTTGGCATTCAGTCCTGTGCCACGAACTACGATGCGATGAAGAGTGGCGAGGTCGCCATCATCGCCGTGAAGCCGCAGGATGCGCCGGTCCTCTTACAGGATATGCAGGCTGCAGCCCACCCCGGGCACCTCATCGTGTCGGTCGCCGCGGGCGTTCGTCTCGGAACCATCGAGTCCGTCCTGCCCCCCGGTGTGCCTGTCATTCGCGTCATGCCCAATACGCCAGCGTTTGTGCTGGAGGGCATGGCGGTACTGGCGCGGGGCAGCCACGCCTCGGCGGAGCACGAGGCCGTTGTCCAGCGTATCTTCGAGTGCGTCGGGCGCGTGCAATGCTTGCCCGAGTCGAAAATGGACGCGGTGACCGCGCTCTCGGGCAGCGGGCCCGGGTTCATGGCGCTCGTGATCGATGCAATGGCGGACGGCGGCGTGGCCGCGGGCCTGGCCCGCGCAACGGCGCTGGAGCTGGCCGCGCAAACGATGTTGGGCTCCGCCAAGCTCGTGCTCGAGCGCGGCCTGCACCCGGGCGTCCTCAAGGATATGGTCGCCTCTCCGGCTGGCACGACCATCGCCGGGCTGGCGGAGCTCGAGAATCGCGGCGTGCGGGCCGCGTTCATAGAGGCGATCCTGGCGGCGACCCGTCGATCCGAAGAGCTTGGCCGTCTCGACGGATAGGCCAAGAGTGTCGGTCAACACCAGCCACGCCTCCCTCAAACGCCAACACGAGATGTCCGTGCGCGGCACCCTCTCCGGCGCGCGAACTGTTGTGGTCAAGGTCGGGTCGTCCAGCCTGACGACCAACGGCCGATTGACGGACGAGAAGATCGCTCACGTCGGAGCACAGGTGCTGGCGGCCAGCAAGCAGGCGCGGCGAGTGATCCTCGTCTCCTCGGGCGCCATCCTTTCGGGGACCGCGCACCTGCGACTGGAGAAACGACCTCGCACGCTGCCCATCAAGCAGGCGATGGCCGCCGTCGGCAACGTGCTGCTGATGGAGCGCTACCAAAGCTACTTCCAGGAGTACGACCAGCCGCTGGGTCTCGTGTTGCTCACCCGCAACGACGTGGTCAACCGCCGGCACTACCTCAATGCACGAAACACCCTGAATGCCCTGCTCGACCTCGGCGTGCTGCCGATCGTGAACGAGAACGACACGGTCGCGACGGACGAGATCAAGTTCGGCGACAACGACAACCTCTCGGCGGTCGTCGCCAACCTGGTCGGCGCCGAGCTGCTCGTTATCCTTTCGGACGTCGGTGGCTTGCATCCACGCGATCCGCGCTTCTATCCGGAGTCGCGGGCAATCTCATTCATTGAGCGGATAGACGAGACGGTGGTCGCCATGGCCGGTGGCTCGGTCCACGGAGTCGGTGGCATGATCACAAAGGTGCAGGCTGCGCGTGCCGCGACGCAAGCGGGCTGCGCCGTCGTCCTCACCGATGCCACGGCGCCCGATGCGCTGATCAAGATTCTTGCTGGGGAGCGGCTCGGCACCCTGTTCGCTCCGCAAGGCGAGCGCGTCGGGAGTAGCCGCAAGCGCTGGTTGTCGGCTGGCTTGGGAAGCGTCGGGCAGATCCGCCTCGACGATGGCGCGTGCCGCGTGCTCCTGGAGCAGGGCCGAAGCCTGTTGCCTGTGGGCGTCACGCGTGTCGAGGGCGCCTTCGAGGCTGGAGACGTCGTGACCATGGTGCGGCCCAATGGCTCGCCCATCGGCTCCGGCCTGACCAACTACTCCTCAACGCAGCTCACAGCCATTTGTGGAAAACACACCAATGAGTTGGGCGACGATTACGATTTCGACGAAGTCATCCACCGCAACAATATGGTCCTGTGGCACCAGGGTGTGATGCCCGCCCCAGCCAACGGGGAAGACTAGGGCTGCAGCACGTCCTCTCCCTCATGGTCGAGGGTCAGGATCATCGCTCACCTCGGCACGAGGGTCAGGGAGGGTCGCCACGATGACAATCGAACCCGCGACAGTAGCAGAGATCGTCCGGAGGCAGGCCGAGCGCGGCAAAGCGGCGAGCCGAGACGTGGCCAAACTCACCACCGAGCAGAAGAACGCCGCGCTGCGAGCAATGGCTCAGGCGCTCCGCGACAACGCCATGCCTATCCTTGCAGCCAATGAGCAGGACGTTGAGCGCGCCGGCGCGGCGGGCACCCCAACCCCCATGATCGACCGCCTTTCCCTGAACCCCAAGCGCATCGAAGACATGGCGATGATGATCGAGGCGGTGGCCGACTTGCCCGACCCCGTTGGCGAGGTCATCGAACGCGACACCCGCCCGAACGGTCTAGCGATCGAGCGGCTCCGCGTCCCCATGGGCCTCATCGCCGTCATCTACGAAGCGCGTCCGAACGTCACCACGGACGTTGCCGCCCTGTGCTTGAAGGCCGGTAACGCGGTCCTCCTTCGTGGAGGCAGCGACGCCTATGACAGCTCGAAAGCGATCGTGGATGTGTTGCAGTCGGCCATCGCGCCCTACGTGAGCCCCAATGCGGTCCAGCTCGTGGAGACGACTGACCGTCAAGGTGTCATCGCGTTACTCACCTTGAATGGACTGGTCGACCTCGCGATCCCTCGCGGCGGTGCGGACCTGATCGCCACCGTCGTGCGCACGGCCACCGTTCCAACGATCGAGACAGGGGTTGGTAACTGCCACATCTACGTCGAGGCCACAGCCGACGAAGAGATGGCCGAGGAGATTACCGTCAATGCCAAAGTCTCTCGTCCCAGCGTTTGCAACGCCGCGGAAACGCTGCTGGTCGATCGCTCCATCGCACCGAGAGTCCTGCCGCGCCTCGGCGGCGCCCTTCGCGACAAGGGTGTGGAGCTCCGAGTTGACGAGGAAGCAGGCCGCCTGCTCGGCTTCGGCACGCCCGCAACCGAGGAAGACTGGTCCACGGAGTTCTTGGACCTGATCATGGCGGTACACGTTGTCGATGGTCTCGACGACGCGCTTCAGCACATTACGCGGTACGGCAGCGCGCACTCGGAGGCGATCGTCACCCAGGACGCGGCCGCCGCCGATCGCTTCCTCCGGGAGGTAGACGCCGCCGCCGTCTACGTGAACGCATCGACCCGCTTCACCGATGGCTACGAGATGGGGCTCGGCGCCGAGATCGGCATCAGCACCCAAAAAATGCACGCCCGCGGCCCAATGGGCCTCCGCGAGCTGTGCTCCTACAAGTGGGTCATCCGGGGCACCGGCCAGGTTCGCTAGCAATATGCGCCGGCTGTGGAGTCTAGCCGGCCGCCACCAGGACCCTGGTGCCGTCGGCGCCGGTCGCGTCCCCGACGACTTGCACGTCCGGCGGCAGCTCGGCCGCCACCCGTCCGGCAGGCGCAACGTCGACAATAAAGCGCAAACCGAGGACGCTGGCCAGCCGCTCGAGCGTTTCAATTGACGGGTTGTGCTCACCCAACTCCAGCCGTGACACGGCCGGGCGTTTCATGCCCACCTTGGCTGCCAACGCCCCCTGGGAAAGGCCGTGCGCGGTGCGGTAAGCCACAACGGCGTTCGCCACGGCGCGGGCAAAGGCGGTCCGCTCCCAGCGCGCTCGGGCCTCAACGTCCATTTCGGCGTCCATCTCCGCGAAGACCTCTGCTGCCGTCGGCATGGAATTCGAATCCGCCATCGTAAGCTCCTTCATGACGTTGGTTCGAGCGCATCTAGGCGTTCTTCAGCCGTGCGCACTGCCCGCGCGAAGCCTGGCGGGTCAGACTGCGCTTCGGGACCGAATGCACCGATAACGATCTCGTCCCGGATTCGACGATAGAAACCGCGCCAGGGACTCCGCCCTGCCCTCGGTCGCAGTTCGCGCAAGTTCGTCGCTCCCCGCACGCGGCTGGAGTGGGGATACGCAAGGAGGTCACCGGCCTGTTCGAGCTTGCCGATCGCGTTGCGCATCGCCTCCCTCTCGACTGGCGGAAGCCTGTGGAACTCAAGCCGCGCGTCGTGCGTGAAGCGGACCAGCATCGAATTCGATGGTAACACTGATGTTACCGGTCATCAAGCGCTGCGACAGCTATTCAGCTCCGCTTCAATAGTGGCCATCCTGCAGTTGTCGTCCTGCGCGCGGCGGTTCGGTTCATCCATAATGATCCCTGCATGCAGCCCTCTCAGGTTCCGCACCTCTTCCGCCCCATCGATTTCCGCTCTGTGACTGCGCGAAATCGGATCGCCGTTTCCCCCATGTGCCAGTATTCCGCCACCGATGGCGTGCCGAACGATTGGCACCTTCAGCACCTGGGCGCACGAGCCGTCGGCGGCGCGGGCTTCGTGTTCACCGAGGTTACCCATGTGGAGCCGCGGGGAAGAATCTCGCTCTATTGCCTGGGTCTGTGGAACGAGGAGCAGCGCGACCAGTTCGCGCGGATCGTTCGGTTCCTGAAGAGCCAGGGCGCTGTCGCCGGAATCCAGATCGGGCACGCGGGACGGAAAGCGTCCGTCTCACGACCGTGGGACGGCGGCAAGCCACTCTTCGCCGAGGACGGCGGCTGGACCCCGATCGCGCCATCGGCCATTCCATTCGCCGAGGGCTATCCCATGCCGGACGAGATGGACGACGAGACAATCGCCGATACCGTCCGCATGTTCGGGACTACGGCTCGACTCGCCCGTGAAGCGGGATTCGACGTCGTCGAGCTGCACGCTGCCCACGGCTATCTGATCCACGAGTTCCTCTCCCCCGTCACCAACAAACGCACCGACCGCTACGGCGGGAGCTTCGAGAATCGGATCCGCTTCCTTCTCGAAGTCATCGATGCGACTCGCGCGGAATGGCCGGACGAGAAGCCCCTGTTCGCGCGGATCTCGACGACCGATTGGGTCGAGGGCGGCTGGGATGTCGAGATGAGTGTGGAGCTCACCCAGCGGCTGAAGTCTGATGGCAAGGTGGACCTGATGGACTGCTCGGGTGGTGGCGTAAGCCGGGCGCAGCAGATGACAGCGTACCCGGGCTACATGATCCCCTTCGCCGCAGAAGTGCGTCGTCGGACCGAGATGCCGACCGGCGCCGTCGGCCTCATCTCCAGCCCCGACCTGGCGGAAAGCGTTATCGCCAATGGCCAGGCAGATATCGTGCTTCTCGCCCGAGCGACGCTCAACGATCCCTACTGGCCGTTGCACGCCGCCAAGGCGCTCAAGGCCAATGTCCCTTGGCCGTCTCAGTACGAGCGGGGCAACATCTTCTAGGACGCGATCCTTTCTCTGCTCGCTTCGATCATGCCGTGAATGTGGGCATGCCGTGAATGTGGGCCGCGGCGCTCGACGTCGAAGCACTTCTATTGGCCCGCACGACTCTCCGCTGAGAGAACACCGCAACGGAGAACCTTCTCGAAGTCCCCGTAGAGGTTTCCTAGAAAGGGCTTAGAACTGTCTCACGTGGCCCGCTCCAGAGTGGGGGTATGATGCGGCCAGCGATGGAGACCGAGAGGGAGAACGAATGTCCGTAGCGGGGAAGGTCGTGGTGGTCACCGGGGGAGCACGTGGCATGGGACGAGCCTATGTGGACGGGTTTCTCGGTAAAGGCGCCAAGGTGGTAGCGCTGGACATGTCCTGGAAGACGACCGGCCTCTCGGCCGATCGGGCGGATGAGTTTGGCAGCTACCTCCAAGGGCACGATGATGCGCTGACCCTCACCTGTGACATCACCGACTCTGAGCAGATTCAGGAGGCGCTCGCCGAGACGCTGAAGAGGTTCGGCGCCGTGGACGTACTAGTCAACAACGCCAATCTGCTTCCCAGCAGCCAGTTCCCTCCCACTGGCGATATCAAGATTCTCGATACCGCGGACTCGGACTGGGAAGAGGCATTTCGCGTGAGTCTGTTCGGCACGCTGAAGGTCACGCGAGCATTCATCAAGCCGATGCTCGATCAGCGGAGCGGAAGCATCATAGCCGTCTCCAGCGGAGGTGGGAACACGGCGCCTGTTGGCGACGGCATCTCCTGGACCGCGCGGCGTCCATACAGCAGGGAGATGCCCTATCAGTCTGCCAAGGCAGCAGTTACGGCTCTCTTTTGTTACCTGGCTGACGAGGTGAAGGACCAGAATGTGGCGGTAAACGTGATCAACCCAACTGGCGCCGTGACGACAGGCTGGGAGGAAAAGGTGCGTGGTCGCCAGGTCCTCAGCGGCGAGAGGCCGCGCCCTGCGGCAAGGCCGGAACACGTCGTGCCTCTGGCCCTTTACCTGGCGGAGCAGAATCCCTCCACCGCGACCGGACGCGTGTTCGATACGATCCCGTGGAACGAGGCGAACGGCTTTGGCGGCATGGACGTGTGGGCTGCGAACTGAGGTACGAGCCTCAGAAGAGCACCGACAAGCCGCGAGGCAGCACCACGTGGTCGAGAACGATCTTTCGGCGCGCGATCTTCCAATCGCCATCTTCGCGCCGAAGCCGGTCCTCCCTCTTCCCGAAGAGCTGGTAGCTCATCCGGTCTCGGCGTCCTTGAAAGAGCACGAAGTTCGAGTGGGCCGTCACCTCATCGCTCGTTCCGTCGACAATGACCTCGACGTTGGTGATTAGATGCCGGGTCCGGGAGGGCGGAGTCTCGGCGTGGGCCAAGCCGGAATCGAGTCGGAGGACTCGCTTGGTCAGGAACTCCTTGTCGTCGCGGATCAGGGCGACGGCGAACTCGTCCTCCTCGTAGACCCCCTGTGGCCTGCCTTGCATCGTCTGACGCACGGGCATGAAGTAGCGGGCGTCTTCAGTGAACAAGTCCAGCCACTCGTGGAAGTGGCCATCATCGAGGAGCCTGGCTTCGTAGTAGAGGAACTGCTCGATCTCGTAGTGTAGGTCGCGGTCGGCTCGTGCCATCCGGCTATTGCCCGTCCAAACCCATCAGCTCCGCCCAGTGCGCGTAAAAGAGCCGCTGGGCGGTCTCTCCGAAGCGAGGCCCGACCAGGCCGGGGAGGCCTTCTGTGTGCCACTCCTCGTGTCCGGGCCACTCGCCGTCGTGGCCCAGGGCCATTGCGTAGTGGAACGGTACGCTGTCCGAAAGCGGCGTGCCGAGGGTTTGACGGATGCGCTCGAAGTTCTCGCTGTCGTCCTGGCCGAAGAGTCCCGCCGCCGCCTGGCTGTTTGCGGCATTGGCAGCGGCTAGCTGCTTGACCACCGTGGGCGCCGCCCGTTCGACCATCCACCATTGCCACACCTCGAACTCGAGCGGGCCGAGTGGATGTGTCAAGAGAAAGCTTCGCGCGAGAAATGGCGACGACGCTCCTACCATGTTGAGATTCGGGAAGCAGAGACCGTGGCTGAAGCCGTAGGGCTTCGCGGCCACGTCCTTCATCTGCTCCTGGGTTCGGACGTGGCGGCCTTGGATGTAGTCCACGACCTCCGGACCCATCTTCTGCGCCCTCGCCAGGTCCCGCTCGTACTGTTTGGTGTCCGTGTGGATTCCACCGAGGTTATGCGCTGGCCTCAGGGTGAGCTCGAAGTATCCGGTCTTGCCTTGCGGCCCCTCCGGCGACTCCTGGCCGGCAACGCCCTGCGCAATCGCGGAGGCATGTGTCGTGGGCGTGTGGTAATGATCGCCGCCAAAATTGTCGCAGAACCCCTTCCAGTTGCCCGACATGTTGTAGCGCTGCACGCCGGGGATCGCTTCCAGTCCGCCGAGGTGCTCAACGAGCAGGATGTTGTCGAAGTACCAGCCCAGCTCTCCAAGCTGGTCTTCGAGAGGCTTGGCACCGGAATCCCAGTTGGCGAAGATCAGCCCGCCGTAGGTCCGAACGTTCGGAACCTCGACCAAGCCCCATCGCCCGCGATCGAGATCGCCGAGATAGGCTTCATTGAAAAACGGGACGCCCGTGAGCTTGCCTTCGCTGTTGAAGGTCCAGCCGTGATAGCTGCACGTCACGGAGACGGCGCGACCGGTGTCGTAGAGGCAGAGCTGATTGCCATGATGGGTGCACGTGTTCAGAAATACGTGAATCGTGCCGCGGACGTCGCGCCAGACGATGACTCCGTCTTGACCGATGTAGTTGGTGATGTAGTCGCCCGGCGCGGGAAGCATCGACTCATGGCCCACGCATATCCAGCAGCGGCGAAAGATCCTGTCCAGCTCTTGGCGGTAGATCTGCTCGTCCGAGAAGATGCGCCGGCTAATAAGCCCGCGTTCTCGGTCGACCATCCCCTGCATGATTTCGCCCACGCTGCCTCCTCGCGCGGCCCATTATATGGCGAAGCTCCCGGAGTGTCGCTGGCTCCGGCGCACGGCGATCCCTTCAAGCCTGCTCCACGAGTTTGCACCCACGCCAGTCGATGCTGCTACGCGCTCTCGGCGACGAAGTCCGCCGCGCGCTCGCCGATCATGATCGCCGTCAGGTTCGTGTTCGCGTGGGCCACCGTTGGCATGATGGAGGCGTCCGCCACCCAGAGGTTGTCCATCCCGTGCACGCGCAGTTTGTTGTCGACGACTGCCATCGAGTTGTCCGCGGGAGCCATCAAACAGGTGCCGACACCATGGTGGTAGCTATTGTGCGTGGCTCGGGCGTAGAAGGCCCAGTTGTCCTTCGGGCCTGGCTGGATGAGCGGGCCGTAGTACTGACGGAGCGTCGGGTGATCGACGAGCTCCTGGATCCATTGCATCGCCGACGTCATCGCCTCGAGGTCGTCGGGGTGCTCGAGCATGCTTGCATCCACCACGGGCAGGTCGTGAGGATCTGAGCTGCCAAGGAACACGCGGCCCCGATTCCGTTGCTCCAGCAGGTGGAGTGAGATCGGCATCATGCGCTTGATGCCTTGCACCTCCGTTGGCGCACGCATGTGTACGTGGAAATCCGCCGTGGCACGCGATGGATCGCTCTTGATCATGAGGCGGAAGCGAGCGATGCCTACCTCCTCGAGCTCCTCTGTCGGACCCTCGAAGGTCATGTACACGACCGCGTGGTCCTGGTAGTTCTGGCCCACCCCTTCGAGCGCGTCCTTGACCGTGATGCCCTTTTGCTCCAGGTGTGCAGCCGGGCCGATCCCCGACAGCATGAGTATTTGGGGACTGTGGTAGACGCCCGCGCTGAGGACGACCCGGTCCCCCGCGACCGTGTGTGCGACTCCATCCTTCTCATAAGTCACCGTCGTAACACGGTGGCCGTCGATGCCGAGGGACAGGGCGGGGGCGTCGGCAATCACCTCGAGGTTGGGACGATCCCGCGCTGGCTCGAGGTAAGCGACCGCCGTAGACTGGCGCACCCCGTCCTTGATGTTGAAGGGTGACGTGCAAATGCCCCACGGGTCCGGGATGTTGGAGTCCCGGCAGATCGGCAAGCCCATCGTCTGCGCTCGATCAAGGAGAGCGCCGAATCTGCCCGTCGGTAGCACTTCCAGCAAGCTGGGACGCTTGATGTAGAGCGGTCCTTCTGTGCCGTGGAGGGGGCTGTCGGGGAAATCCTGGTCGGACTCCATCCGCTTCAGAATTGGCAGCACGTCGTCCCACGTCCAGTTCGGGTTTCCGTAGGAGACCCAGGTATCCATGTCGTGCTTCGTCGGGCGAGGGGCCGCCATGACATTCACGGACGAGCCGCCGCCCATGATTCGCCCCGCGAGCGAGAAGAACTGGCTGCCGTCCGCTCGCGGGGTCGGATACATGGTGACGTAGGGAGACTCCAACAGCAGTCGCTGCTGCTGCGTAGCATCCGAAACGATCTCCGGGACCGGCCGTGGGTCTGGTCCCGCCTCGACGAGGAGTACTCGCCGTTTGGGATCTTCCGACAGGCGCGCCGCCACGGCGCATCCAGCAGAGCCTCCCCCCACAACGACTACGTCGTAATGCGTTTGCATAGGTCATCTCCCTCGCGCCTCGGGTGAGCCGTTCCGTCAGCGGAACGACTCACCCCTCGCGAGTTGCGAGCCTACCACAAAAGTCTGGCCATCGCGGAGTAGCTTAGGCCAAACGGTTAGCAGGGGAAACAGTAGGTCATGTCGGAGTACGGATAGTTCACGTAGGGATTGGGGGACCCGTATCCGTAATACGGATTCACGGATCCGTACGTTGGGTAGTAGGAGTATGGGGAGTATCCGTTGTACGGATAGTACGGCGAGGCCGCCCAACCGGGTGAACAAGCCAAGCAGCAATGTCACGCCCGTCACCCATTCGCCCAACACGATGAGCTGCGCAAATGTCGTCGCGTTCGGAACCACGACTGTGTCCAGGAACGATGCATAGAAAGGCTCAGCCGCCTCCAGGTTTCGACCGACGAATTGGGTGAGCTCCTCACCATTTCCGAGCCAGCCAGACAGCGTCTTCCTTAACGCTGAGACAACGAAGTAGAGCCCGAACGCCGCACGTATCAGCGCCAAGCCTTGGCCAGGTGACAGTGTCATGGTCGCCTCCGGGTTGGTGATGTTAGCGTTCCCCTGAGCTCGTTCTTCCAGACTGGTCTCAGCTCTCACCGGGCTGCTTGGGGAACTAGGAGGGATTGGCTGGCTCTGTATGATTCAATGATAGAAAGCCGCTCGTTGTACGAGCGGACAGAGTTTCCCGAGGACGCATTGTGGAAACGGACAACGCTGGACCAGTCCGGCTCGATCCGTCAGCGGATGGCGAGGACGCGTGCGCCGCAATGGAGAGGACGCTATTCGCATGGCCGCTCGAGGGGCTTGAGCTGCAACAGGAACGTGTCGCGCGGACCATTGCCGATGCGGTGCGACATGAGGTCAAAGAGTATGAGGCGCTTGCGGCTCCCGATCAGCATGCAAACGTCGTCTTTGACACACAGCAGCACCTCCGGACCTTTGCCCGCTGCGCCCCCACTTGGAGGATGCCCGAGAGAGAGGAGCTTGACTTTATCTCGGATCTCGCCAGTGAGCGGGCGGCCGCCGGCTTTCCTCTCGAAGCGATGCTCCACGCCTTTCGTGTTGGCCATCGCGTGTTCTGGGACTGGCTCATTGCGCAAGTCGAGGACGCGCGCAAAGGGGAAGTCGCGCTGGCTATAACGCCCTTCATGCACGAGTATCTTGGCGCCGTCACGCGGCGGCTCACGGAAACGTATGTCGAGGCGGTCCAGACCTTCATCGCTGATGCTGACAAGAATCGTCGAGACTTGCTCGAGGCTCTGTTGCGGGGCGAGCAGCCAGAGCGCACGCGCCCTCTTGCTCAGGCTCTTGGGCTCGATCCAGACGTCCAATACATCGTGATCGTCGCCGCGGTGACGTCGCCGGAACCTCGGCGCGCCAACGAGCTTCTTCGCCGAGCTGAGGACGTGATTCGGCGCCGCCTCCTCGAGGCTGGCGCGAATGCATTTTCGATCTTGCGCGAGCAGGAGGTCGTCCTGCTGGTTCCATGGGGCGCAGGCCACCGTCGCGTCCTGCACACGGCTCTCGAGCCAGCCGCCGTGTCCATGGGTCAGATGTACGGCGCCCAGCTGCTCGCGGGTGGCAGCATGGCGTGCGAGGGCGTCGCAGAGATCAGCCGTGGCTACCAGGAGGCACGACTGGCCTTGCAACGCGCTTCAGCCACCGGGGACTTCGTCGCCCTTGCCGATGCGTCGCTTTACGAATCTCTGCTCGCCCTTGGCGCTTCCTCAGTGCAGCGCCGTCTTCCTCCGTGGGCTGACGATCTCGCGGCGGACGGTTCTCCCCAGAGGAACGACCTCATCCGGACCTTGCTCGCATACGTGGCAGCGAACATGAGCGTCGAGCGAAGCGCGCGTGCGCTCTTTGTCCACCCGAACACGGTTCGCTATCGGCTTCGTCGGCTGGCCAAACTCACAGGACTCGACGTCGATAGTTTCTATGACCTCATCGAGTTGATGACCGTCGTGCGGCTGCTGCCTGCCGGCCAGGTTGAGCCCCGGCCGGCCCTCGCGAGTGCACGGTTCTTAACCAGCCGCTCAGCGTAGCGACCATTCGTGGATGTTCCAATTCACCCGGGTATCGGGGCTGATGAGCGCCGGACCCTGGAGCTCGGACAGGTGCGCGACGATGTCGAAGCGGAAGTAGGCCTGGAACGCGGGCAGCACCTCGCTTAGCATGGCCATCATCTCGATCATCCGCTTGTTCCGCTCAGCCAAATCAAGAGTGGACCGATGTGCCTGGAACAAGCTCTCGTACTCCGGGGTTGACCAACCGCCACGATTGTTCCCGCCCCACCGGTTCGATGGCGAGCCGGCCTGCGCGAAGGTGAAGTACTCCGCCGCGCGCTCCCCGATGCCGAGGGGATTGTGCAGGAGGGCCGGGAACGTCGCCCGCGCCCGGCCGTCCGTCATCTGGATCGCGGGGAGGATCGATTGCTCGATGTCGAACCCGGCGCGCCGCCACGTGTCGGTCATGATGGCGCCCTGCCGTTCGTACTCGCTTCCCCCGACCACGAGGTAGGGGATCGTCAATCGCTCGCCGGTGGAGCTGAGGTAGAAGCCGTCCCGCGCCTTCGTAAGGCCTGCCTCGCTCATGAGCTGCTCACTCAGGCGTGGATCGTAGGGGTGTTTGGTGATGGCTCGGTCGAGCTCAGAGGAGTAAGACACCTCGGGCGGAAGGTACGTCTCGGACATCAGCCCCTGCCCCTCGAACAGCCCGTCGTTGAGGGCTTGTCGGTCGATGGAGTGGGCCAGGGCACGACGGACGCGCACGTCCAGCAGCTCGACGACCTTGAGGAAGTCGGGGCGGAACTGCACCATCGTCGTGTTCGTTCCACCGGCGATGAACAACACGTTGCCGCGGTTCTGCCTCTCCCAGGCGCGCTTCAGCGCGATCCCCTGCTCGAAGCGGACGGATCGCATCGCGAGCTGGATGTTCTCAGAGAGGATGTTGGCGTAGACGGTGTTGTCGTCGGTGATGAACCGCATCACCACCCGGTCGATCTTCGGGCGCCCCAGGGCGTGCCCGTCGAAGGCAGAGCCCTCGATCGCCGTCCCAGGCTCCCATCGGTCCATGCGGAACGGTCCAACGCCGACGAAGCCCGAGGTCCAGAAGGGCAGATTCGCGAAGCTCTCGCGCTGGTTCGTCGGATCTTGCGCGTAAGTGCCGAAGGCGCGCTCGAGGAGGTGACGCGGGAGCGGCTCCAGCTCCCCTTGCATGAGAGCACCTGCCCCCGGATAGAGAGCACGCCACTTGATGAGTACCGTCTGCGGGTCAGGCGCGAGGATCGCCTCGATCCTGTCCTGGGGCGTGGTGACGAAGAGCCCAAGCGTGGAGTCAGCGTAGATCTGGAACGCGAACTCGAAGTCTTCCGCGGTAAATGGCGTGCCGTCGTGCCAGGTGAGACCGGGACGGAGCCGATACGTCGTCTCCATGCGTCCCTCGGGCAGCACCTCCCACGTCGAGGTGTTGAGCTGTGGGAGGGCGCTGGCAACGTATGGGTGCGCGAGGCCCGTGGCGTCGATCAGCGCGAGTGCGGCGTTGAAGAACCGCACTTGGTCCTGAAGCCGTCCAGTGGTTTCGACGTGTTTGGGCGAGAGCGCCGTGGGCTCGTAGTGCACGGCCATCGTAAGGGTGCGCGGCTCGCGAGAGGCGTCCGTCGCGGGCGCGGAGCCGGGGGCCTGGCCCGCGGGTGGCGCGCTCGGCGCACACGCTCCAAGTAGAGCGACCAGAAAGAGACTGACGATGCCGCGTGTACGGCCCATGCGTTCAGTTCCCTGCTGCTTGTGACCTAGCCGTCCAACCTATTCCGGTGTTGTTGCCTAGCATAGTCCGCTCCGCAGTCTTCCGCAACAAGCCAATGTTCCATTTGGTGTGTTGCGCGCCTCGTACGACTGCAGGTACTTCTTGGGCACCGTGTCTTCGCGAAAGGTAAAAATCTGATGTACTATCGCGCCAACCGTCCGAGCTGTCGATAGATCAGGTGGACGAGTCCCGGGGGGAGCAAGGTCATGCCGGACGCGCAGCCGTTTCGACCACCGAGCGCGCCAGACATTCGCACGTTCGCTTTCGCGCAAATGGCTGTTGCCATGTCCGGGGATCGTTCGATCCCGGGCCGCCCCTTTGGGGAGGTTCGCCTCGCACTCGGCAGTACAGATGACGGCTCGTTTCAGACGAGACTGACGTTCGCATCCGACATGCCGAACGTCGCCGAAGCAGTTGCCAGGGGAGAGATCGATCTTGGCGCCCTCAACCCCTCGGCCTACCTCACCATGGCCTGCAGAGGCGTCGGTCCGTACAAGGAGCCGCTTCCTCTCCGGGCGATTGGTGTCATGCCGTCGCTCGATTGGATGGTCTTTGCCGTCTCGGACCGCATCGGGCTGCCGTCGCTCGCCGCGATTCGCGACCAGAAGTACCCGTTGCGTGTGTCCGTGCGTGGTCTCGCGTCCCACAGCACCCGATTCGTCGTGGATGAGGTGCTCGGCGCCCATGGCTTCTCGCTCAGCGACATCGAGAGATGGGGAGGAGCGGTTCACCTCGCGGACACCCCGCGACACCCCACTCGGCTGGCGGGCATTCGCGACGGGACACTGGATGCCGTGTTCGATGAAGGGATCACGGGTTGGGGCCACGTCGCGCTGGAGCGCGGCACAGGCTTTCTTCCCATCGGGAGCGAAGCCGAGAGGCGCATGGCCGACCTCGGGTGGCCGCTGCTCCCAGTCTCCAGAGACGAGTTCCCAGAAATGAAGCAGGACGTCACCGCGGTGAGCTTTAGCGGTTGGCCGATGTTCACCCGCGCAGACGTGCCCGACGACGTTGCGTACCAGATGGCGAAGGCACTGGACAGCGCCCGCCCGTACGTGCCGTGGGACAGCGAAACGGTTGTGGAGCTCCGCGACCTCTGCGTCAGCTCGGACGCAACGCCGCTGGACGTACCGCTCCACGCCGGAGCTGCCAAGTACTACCGCGAGCAGGGTGCACTCTAGCGCCCTGCGGTTGGTTCCCGTGAAAGGGGGTACTCCGAATGCGTATGTGGAACCGCGTCGGCGTCATGATTACACTCGCCACGCTCCTCGTGGCTTGTGACTCAGGGAGATCAGGAGGGTCGCAGCGGACCAGCCCGATGGGCACGGAGATGCAAACGCCGAAACGCATAACCCTCGCGGTCGTGACCGAGCCGACAGCCCTGCGTACGCAGCTCAGTCGATCCTCGATTGGGTCGCTCCCCGGGAGCCAGGAGCTCGAGCAACTCGTCCACGCCGGGCTCGCGATCATGGACGTTAGTGGCAAGCTCCAGCCGCAGCTCGCCGAGGCGGTTCCGACGATCGAGAATGGCGGCTGGGCGGTATTCCCAGATGGCCGAATGGAAGTCACGTGGAAGCTCCGCCAGGGCGCCCGCTGGCAGGACGGTACGCCACTTACATCCGACGACATTATCTTTACGTCGACCGTCGCGCGCGATAGAGAGCTCCTCGTGTTTCGGAACCTCGCGTTCGACTCGGTAGACTCAGTCGAGGCACCGGACGCGACGACGGTCGTCGTCAAGTGGTCGAAACCATGGATCACCGCGGACACACTCTTCGCAGCCTACGCGGCTGTGCCCGTGCTCCCCCTTCCAAAGCACCTCCTCGAGACGGCATACACGGAGGCCAAGGCGACCATTCCGGATCTCTCGTTCTGGAGTGATGACTTCGTCGGGGCCGGGCCATATCGGCTCAAAGCGTGGGCGCGTGGAAGTCATCTGCAGCTCGCCGCGTCGGACGTCTACGTCCTCGGTCGGCCCAAGGTCGACGAGATCACCGTGAAGTTCATTCGCGACCGGGGAACGCTGACGGCATCCTTGTTGGGGGGCGACGTCGAGCTGCCGCTCGGCAACACCCTATCTTTGGAGGAAGCCGTGCACCTCCAGGAGCAGTGGAAGGATGGCAGCGTTGAGTTCTCGCCCACGACCACGCTCAAGATCTGGCCGCAGTTTCGGAGTCCCAATCCCCCGGTTGTTGGCAACGTGGGCTTCCGTCGCGCGCTCCTCCATTCCCTGGACCGCCAGCAAATGGCCGATAGCCTCGGACTCGGTCAGTCCTCGGTATCCGACAGCACGTTGTCGCCGCTCGACCCCGAGTATCCGCAGCTCCAAGGGAGCATCGTTCGGTATCCATACGATCCTCGGCTCGGAGCCCAGCTCATCGCGGGCCTAGGCTATGCCCGAGGGTCGGACGAGATGTGGCGCGATGCGTCTGGGCAGCCGCTCTCCATCGAGGTGCGGACAGTACCGCGGGACATCCTCATCAAGTCGATCCTCAGCGCCGCGGATGATTGGAAGCGGTCGGGCGTCAACGTCGATCCCATTATCTTGACGGAGCAGCAGCGGTCTGATCCAGCCTTTTATGCGACCTACCCAGCTTTCGACGCCGCGGCTTCGAACAACGGCGTGGAAGAGTTCTTCGCGTTCCATAGCTCGCAGGCCAAGGTTCCAGAGAACCGGTACTCCGGCAGCAACCGCTCCAGCTACACGAATGCCGACCTCGACTCCTTGATCGATCGGTTCTTCACCGCGGTCCCAACGGGAGAGCGGACGCAGGTCGCCGGACAGATCGTCCACCACGTGACCGACCAGGTGGTGTTCCTCCCGCTCTTCTTCGACTTGAGCCCCACGATGGTTGCGAACCGCCTCGCGAACGTTTCGAGGCGGCTCCCGAGGTCCGCGACCCCAACCTGGAATGCCCACCTGTGGGACGTCCAAGGCTAACTCGAAAGAAATCTCCACCACACGATGAGGAGGGTGAATTGCTAACGAAGGAAGAGAACGAGCTGATCTGCCGCGTGGGACCGGGGACTCCAATGGGTGAGATGATTCGCCGTTTTTGGATCCCCGCGTGTCTCTCCGACGAGCTTCCAGCCCCGGACTGCGATCCAATCCGCGTGCGGCTCCTGGGTGAAGACCTCCTCGCCTTCCGCGATAGCAACGGACGCGTAGGTGTCATGGAGGAGCACTGCCCTCATCGAGGGGCCTCGCTCTTCTTCGCACGTAACGAGGAAGGGGGCATTCGCTGCCTCTACCACGGCTGGAAGATGGACGTCGACGGCAACGTGGTCGACACCCCCTGCGAGCCCGCGACGCTCCGCGTCAAGACCCGTGCTTTCCCGACTTACGAGCAGGGCGAGATCGTGTGGACCTACATGGGGCCGAGGGACAAGCAGCCGGAGTTCCACAACTTCTGGTGGAGCACCATACCGATGGAGAATCGCTGCGTCGGGAAGATCGACTACGCGTGCAACTACGTCCAAGCGATCGAGGGCGCCCTTGACTCCTCCCACGCCGCGTATCTGCACTCCGGCTACGAGGCGCTGCATTGGTCCGAGGAGGAGATCCGCAAAATCGAGCCGTATCGAACGACCTCGAAGAACACGAAGTGGGAAGTTGAAGATACTCCCTGGGGATTCCGCTACGCGGCCTTGCGGCAGGCGCCCCGCGATCCTGAGTCGAAGGCCGTACGGATCACCGCTTTCGCGGTACCGTTTCATTGTCTCCTGGCGGAGACTCCCCACATGTTCGTCCCTGCTGATGACGAATACACGTGGTACTACGACATTCGAACGGATCTAGAGAATACTATCGACCGTAGTGTGAGCCTTGCCCAGCGTGGCCAGCGGGTTGGCATCGACGTGATGCCAGATCATCGCAAGGTGCGAACGCTCCAGAACAACTATCACCAGGACCGTGCAGCGATGCGTGCGCGAGACGAGATCTGGAGCTACTCGGGCATCCCGTGGGGAAAGCCGCACCAGGACATGTGCGTCATAGAGAGCATGGGTCCGATCTACGACCGGACCAAGGAGCACCTGGGTATTCAGGATGTCGGGGTGGTCCGGATGCGGCAGCGCTTGGTGGACTCGGTTCGGAGCTTCATGGACACGGGCGAGGTTGCCGCACTCGATCCATCGACCGGCTACTCTCAAGCTCGTGGGACAACAACCGTCGTCCCGAAGGACGTACCCTGGCAGTCCATCGGCAACGGGAACGCGGGGCAGGTCTCGGGCTAGCCAGCGGATGCGACCGTTTGGACCGCCGCCACCAGTTGCTGCGCGCTGTTTGCGATCCGCTTGAGGTCCGAGGCGACCTGGTCGTCATCGGAAGCATAGTCAGAGGCTTGCAGGCGCGCGGCCGTTTCCTGCACCGACTCCATGAGGTGCTCGACTGTCTCGACGTACGCTGGGACGGCGTCCGAATCCGTCGACAGCGTGTCGAGCATGCGGCCAATGGTCGTCAGTCCCTCCTGCCCCGCCTCCTGGACAGACTTGAGCTGTTCGGCGAACTCCACCTCACCTGCGGCGTCGGCGTCGTAGTGAAGGAGCTCGGCGTAGCTCAGAATGTGGTTCAAGTGCGTGCGGAGCTCATGCCGTAGAGCACGGCGTCGCTGTTCCCAGTCCTGGTCGAGCTGAGGCGCGTTCACAACCATCAATTATAGGTATATGCAATCCGGGTCCTATGGTGCGAGGTCCCACAGGTGCGCGTTCCACGACTGGACCGACTCACCCTTTCTCCCCGCCGCGTGGATCAGGTTCTTGTGGATAAGGACGGGCTCGGGCTCGTGATAGATCGGCAGAACGATGAGCTGGTCCGTGAGGTGAGCTGCAACCCGCCGAAGCGCATCCATCCGCTCGCCCTTGGGGATCGAGACGAAGTATCTATCGATGAGCGTGTCCAGGTCCGGATTGCGGTATCGCCCGGGATTGTTTCCCGCGTAGTTGTTCTCTGGCAGAGCGACTGAATTGCTCTTGAAGATCGAGATGTCCGGGCTCATGAAACGGAAATAGAAGCCGGGGAAGGTGGCCTGGTAGACGCGGTCGCTGACGCGCTGCTCCGGGACGACCACGACATCCGCGTCGAGGCCAACGCGCAGCCACTCGTCTTTGATGACCGGCTGCAGCTTCTCTCGTAGGGCATGGGCCCGACTACGGAGCTCGAAGGCAAGGGGCCGGCCGCTCGGGTCGAGATATCGACCCTCCGCGTTCTTCGCAAGTCCCATGCTCTCCAGATTCTCGATCGCCGCGCGTGGGTCGTACGCGTATCGCACGATTGCGGACTCGAGGTCGCGGGCCTCGGGCTCCTCAGGACTCCACATGCTGTCGGCCACCGGCACCAGTCCAGAGAGGAACACGTCGACGAGTTGCTGACGATCGATGGCCTGGAGCAACGCCCTCCGCATGCGCACGTCGGTCAAGGCCGCGGGACTTGCGTCCATGAACTGGGGGAACATGACGGTCGTATTCTGCAGGCCGGCGTCCACTCGGCCCTCGCGCCATTCCGTTCGCATGAGGATCGCCTGCTCGGGGGTTAGTCCGCGGCCCAGCGTCAGGTGGACCGCGCCAGCCATGAGGTTGGCGACCATGGTATTGGTGTCGAGGATGAACTTCACCTCGATGCGGTCGATCTTCGGCCTACCGAGCACGTAGGCGTCGTTCGCTTCCAGGATCAGGTGGCTGCCCGGAACCCACTGCGCGAGGCGGTAGGGCCCGGTGCCGACGTATTGCTCGCCCCAGCGAGGTGACTGGACGAACGCGTCTCTGTTCTCGGCGTAGGTCGTGCCCACCAAGTGCTTGGGCATGGGGAGCAACGTATGCCCCCGAGACTTCGTGAGCAGCATGTCCGCCGCGATGTACGGTCGGCTCCACGTCGCGACGACCGTCTGGCTGTCCGGCGCGTCGATCCGTTCTATGTGCTTGAAGTACTCGTCCAGGTTGAGGGCGAGGAGCGGGTCCTGCCCGATCATGATGGAGAACGCAACGTCGTCCGCGGTGAAGGGCGTACCATCCTGCCACCGGGCGTTGGCCTTGATCCGCCAGGTCGTCTCCATGCGTCCATCAGCGAGCAGCTTCCACTGGCCGTTCTCCACGCTGGGTACAGTCTCCGCGAGCAACGGGAGCAGGGTGCTTTGGTCGCTGATCACACCCAGCCCCGCGTTCAGAAGCTGTTCGATCTCCCGCACGCCGGCGACACTGCTCCCGCCGGCGGCCCCGCTGATCGCGTCGTTCAACGTAGTCGGGTCACCTCGAATCGCCGCGACGATGTGCTTTGGCTGGGCGGCGGGCTGTGATGCCGAGCGCTGTTGCGCCTGCCCGCCATCGGCTGGCCGGCCCGCGCAGGCACTAACTACCACAAGTGCGACGAGGCCGATAACGTGCGTGTGTGACAGTCCAGCCAGCATCTCGGCACCTCCTGCCCGCATCCGCCGCTCCAGCACCGCTTTCCGTGATGGAGGACGACTACCTACCTGTACATCCCAGCAGCGCAAGCCTATCACGCATCGTTGGCTCTGGGAAGACATCTTCAAAAGGAAGTTTCCGGCTTAAGCGACTCGCTCGACGATGTTAAGTCCGCGGACGCGGTCGATCAGGTAGATCAACCCGCGATCGTCCATGAACACGTCGTTGCTGCTGACCCGCTTCGCGCCAGGCACCGGGTCCGGCATGTAGCTCGCAACCTCACGCAGGTGGTGCGGGTTCGAGATGTCGATGATGCGGAGCCCCTGGGCAAACCACGCGCAGGGTACCTCGTTGCCGCGGATCTGTTCCACGGGCTGGTGACACCCTGTCTGCAGTGGGTTCTTGTGCCCGTCGACGCCCTCGACCTGGAAGCTTCCGACGGGGATGGGCCTGGTCTCCTCGGTGATGTTCACCATCCAGAGGGCGGCAGGCATCTCGGGCTCCATCTCCGTGTCCTTTGGCAGGACGTCCTCGTCGGCGACCAGCATCCAGCGGTGGCCGTAGATGTCGTAGGGGATGGGCACGAGTGAGTGCGTCGGCCACGGGAAGGGTGGGCTCCAATTGATCGACGAGATGGTCTTCGGGTGCGCCATATCGGAGATGTCGAGGATGAAGCCGCCACCGTGCCAGTAGCTCACGTATAGCCGATCGCCGAGGCGGATCGGGTGGTGGCAACGTGGCTCCCGCGGGCCCTTGATGGTCCACGACGGCTCTTCGCCTCCCGCGACCCACTGTCCTGGCATCCACCAGCGACCCACCTCTTGGGGCTTGGCGGGATCTTCGAGGTCCAGGATCACGACGATGTTGTTGCGATACCCCTCCATGCACGGTGACAGGTACGCATATCGCCCATCGAAGGTGAAGCGGTGCACCCCGTTCCCCGCGCACTCCCAGAACGTGATCTGGCGTGTGTGCGCCGGATCGGAGACGTCGTAGATCCCGAGGCCCCCTTGGAACGGCCCCTCGTACTTACCCCACGTGGCGCCATCGACTTCATAGTTCACGAGCATGACGCCATTCGCCGCCCGAGCCTTGTGCGAATGGAGGCCAGGCGCGATGTCGCACTCCCACACCTTGCGGGGGTGCTTGGGATCGCTCACGTCGACGATCGTCGTGCCCTCAGGCCCGGTGATGTGCCCGATGTAGGCATAGTCGCCGTCGACTTGGCCGCCGCCGGCACAGTCGAAATAGGAGACCTCGCGGATTCCGTTGCACTCGCTCATGGGTCCAACCCTTCATCTCGATCGCATGCGAATCTATCGAGCGCGGGCTCTCTGGTCAAACGGGCTGGCGGCTACCGTCCACCACCAGGCGTCCATCGACCTGCAACTTCTCGAGTGCTCGTTCGGTGTGAGCCGGTCGCAACCCCACGGCCGACTCGGTCTGCACGAGGTGATGCAGGAGTTGGCCCAAATCGCGATGATCCCATGATGTGAGAGCGGGTCTGCCTTGTGAAGACGTGCGACTTAAGGCGTGATGTGGAACGTGTCCGACGCGCAAGCATCGTGCCCGTATTGGTACCAGTCGAACTCGCCGCGGTCGCCTACGTAGCGCACGTCGATGACGCACGTACCCTCTTCGACCCCGTCGGCGATCACGATGGTCTGGCCCCCCGGTGCGACGACTTCACCCTCGAGCAGAAGGTTCTTTCCATAGTTATCGGAGCCGCCAGGTGCGATGTAGAACTCGGTGATCTCATATGGAGTGTCGTTTACCACGGTCACTGCGCAGGCGCTCAGCAGCGTGGCGCCGAGTGCGAACGCGGCAAGGCGCGCGGGCATGAATCTCGAAAACATATCTGCTCCCTCGCTATCAATTGTCCCCTGGTAGGTCCACCTCTGGGCCGGGATAATACGCGGAACTGCTGAAGCTGAGCACATCGCCTCGGGCATTAGGCGGTGTGATGCCCATCATCGACGCGGAGTGCCATTTCATCGAGACCGAGCTCACCTGGGAGTACTTCACCGAGTCCGAGCGTCAGCACAAGCCATTGACGCTAGAGCACTCTATGGCCTCTAGGCTCGTCGGAGCCTGATGGGTATAGTGGGGCACGAAGCCGTAGTGCTTCTTGGAGTTTCTGTTGGTTGGAGATGCCATTGGATGAGATACCGGGGTATCCCACATACCCGCCATCAACGCTACGCAACCGGATAGGCGATCTGGCGATCGAGCTCCTCCGGAAGAATCCTGACGGCCTGCGTTACAGCGACCTGGTCAGGCAAGTCATGGAGGCAGACGCTTCCCTCAAACTGAGCACGGTCGGCGGCTACATTTCTGAGCTCACCGAAGCGTATCCGGGCAGGGTTTACCGACCATCACGCGGATTGTTCAGGCTCTACGGAGCCCCGATCCCAGAGGATTCGGTCGAGCGGCTGTATGTTGCGCCGGCAGCTCTCCCGCCACCGCTTGAACGCCCAGCCCGACCCGCAGCTCCCTCGTTCGACCAGCCCCACCAGCAGGAGCCGGCTCGGGTCTATCAGCCAGATCAAACGGCGCCCTCGGTCCCCGCTTCGCCGCGGCAGCTCGTTCGCGAGTACGCGGGCACGGCGCTCGGCGCTATCCTGGTAATCGCGATATCACTCATGATCGGCGCCCGTATGGGCCTCGTCGTCTTGGCCGGTCGGTAGGACAGTGCCCTCGACAGGCCGATACAATGCCGTCGGCGTACCCTGTGGCAGCGGCACGACGACGGATTCTTTGTTGGATTGCAAATGACCGATGCGCTGACGAATCTCGTTTCTCTGGCTCTGTGGGTCATTTTCGCGATAGCGGTCACCCTGGTCCTATTCGTTGTGGTGGGGCTCCTCATGGATCTGGTCCCCCGGGAGGAGCAACAAGGCACGGAGGGCGGTCCCACACCGAGGCGGCTGTCGCGTACCACCCAGTGGATCCTGTCGTTAAAGAGACCTCCCGAATCCGGTGGGCCCTCGCGGACTCAAGGGCCGAAGTAACCGGCGAGGCAATCCTCCACATCGGTGGACTGTGACTTGCGTTTGACCCTGCGGCGCGGGAGTCGCTGAATCGCGCGAAGGGCGCTGTCCGCTAGGGTAGCGCGGTAGCCAAGGCCGGGGCTACTGACTGCCAAGGCATGTCGACCGGCACGAACTTCTCTTCGCTGACGATCTGGTCGTATCGGATGGATGGGTCCAGGCCAAGAGGCTCTTTCCCCGCCTCGAACGCCCGTAGAGCACCCAATAAGCGCCGCCGCATCGATACGACGGCAATGTCGCTCGCACCCAGGTGTTCCCTATGTCGCGGCGCCAGCCGGCCCATGCTCTCGACGACTGCGAAGTCCTGGCTGTTCACCCCTGCGATGCCCGACCAGTTTCCGCGCTTCATTGCGTCTCGGTCCTGCAGGTGGAGATTCGCCGTGTTCCGTATCGGGCGTCCCCACGGACGGTCCAACCCGAACTGCGCCTGGTGCTCTAGGTAACGCTGGGGCAGGGTGCCCAGGCGGTTGTACGCGAAGGTGAAGAACTGGTTACTGTCGTCGTCGATCGGGACCCAGGCCTGGTGGAGGATTACCTCTTCACGTGGCCGGCGGAAGGGCGGAATGATGACGTAGAAGGGCGCGACGAAGACGGTGATTCGCACGTACTTGAGGCGATCCGCGTCGGCGTCCGGGCGCCGAACGGCCGCATACCGAAAGCCGTACGGTGTGTCCTCCGGATGGAGCGTGGGGGCGTGATCCTTCGGCCGCCCGACGATGTCGGAGGAGTGCAGGTAATCGGAGTGGGCCGAGTCTATGCTGCCCTCGACGCCCTGGGCGTAGTTGCAGTCCTCGAAGATCTTCGTCACATGCCGCTGATCGCTTGGCAAGTCCAGCCACTCCCACTCTGGGAAGGCAGGCTCGAGGTGCTTCGGCCCCATGTATGCCCAGATGACGTCGCCTCGCTCGCGGGTCGGATAGGCGACCTGCTTCGTCCGTCGTTTGACGTCGCTTTCAGGTGGCTCGGGCGGGGTCTCGAGAATGTTGCCGTGGACGTCGTATTTCCAGCCGTGATAGATGCAGCGAAGACCGCTTTCCTCATTCCGCCCGTAGGCCAACGAGGCGCATCGGTGGGAGCAGGCCTCCTCAAGTAGGCCAACGCGGCCCTCCGTGTCGCGGAACGCGACTAGATCCTCGCCAAGGAGTCGCACGCGAATGGGCGTCCCGTCGCGCTCGGGAAGCTCGGCCGAGTGAATGGCTGGCAGCCAATAGCGACGCATCATGTCGCCCATAGGCGTCCCTCGGCTCACTCCTGCCAGAAGCTGGTTCTCTTCAAGCGAGACCATCCCGTACCTCCCCTGCGAACGTAGCCTTGCGGAATCCAGAAGGCAGACTTTGGCAGATTGTACGCCCACACCGCCGGTTCTGGAATCCTGGATTCTGCTGGGGCATCGAGGATCATAGACTTGCCCCGCGACCTGAGTGTAGGATTCCTGCGCGCGAGCTGCGGTGGAGGTGGCGGATGGCCACGTTGGTAGGCACGTTCTTCCATTCACACGGGGGCACCACGGATATGCCGGGCGAGCTGTGGCGTGAGATGCGGCTCGGACGTCAGGTGCGAGAAGACGTGCCTGTCGAGGACGACGAGATCAACATCAAGAAGGCGGCGCGGGTCCACGACGGATTTCGTGTCCTGCGCGAGAGACTGGCGGAGCTGAACCCAGACGTGCTGCTCGTGTTCAGCGACGACCAGCTCGAATGCTTCGACTTCAACAACTATCCGACCTTCTCGATCTTCGTGGGGCCAGAATTCCGCAAGACGCCGCGCGTGAGATTTCCGGGCCAGCCCCAGATGGGTCGCCACGCCGAGCCAGGCTCCACCTTCAAGGGCTGCCCCGACTTGGCAATCGCCGTCCTGACGGGGATCATGAAGCGCGGGTTCGACCCAGCATTCTGCATGGACATGCCGAAGCCCGAGCGTGGCCTGGCGGGGGGAGTGATCCGAACAGCCGAGGAGTTGACGGACTGGGCTCTGCCCATAGTGCCGGTCATGATGAACCTGTATTTCGCCCCTCAGCCAACGGCGATGCGCTGCTACCAGCTCGGCAAGGCCGTGCGAGAGGCCATCGACGAGTACCCATCGGATATTCGCGTTGCGGTCGCGGGATCCGGCGGCCTCTGGCACACGCCGGGTCGGCCAGGCGCATGGTTGAACGTGGAATTCGATAAGAAGACGCTTGCGCTCCTCGAACAGGGGGACGCCCGCGGTATGGCGGAGTACTTCGATAGCTACGTCATCCCGCCGGATGACACGAGTCAAGACACGTCTCAGGGCGGAGCCAGAGACACCGGCATGCCCTCACCGGGTGGGCCAGCGTTGGGGACGCGGGAGACCTGCGCCTGGATCGCGGCTGCCGCGGTGTCCGAAGGCTGCCCTACAAAGATCATCGACTACATCGACACCTGGGCATCACCGGTCGGGAACGCCTTCGCCTACTGCGACCAGATCGATTAGGCAGAAGATGACGCTAGAAGATGCTCCCGCCGACACCTTGACGACCTATCGAGTGACCCCTTTGGGAGTCAGCTCGCTCGAGTAGCACCTGCGCCCACGGTCACCGTCACCTGCTCTGTGATCAGGCTGCCGTTGTCCGTCAGCGCTACGATGTGGAGCATGTGTTCGCCTGGAGCAACATCGCGCGGCGTCCATTGGAAGTTGAACCCGCTCGCCATCCAATCCGGATGCTGGTAGAACGAGGCAACGTCGGCTCGACTGAGTCCGTAGTCGGCCCCCCCGACAAACGTCCCCATCCCGGGACCTCCGTCCAGGAAGACGTTGACCGCGACGATGCCCGTTCCCCGGCTTCGTGGGTCGATCGCCCAGCCACCAATCAGCACATGGTCGCCGTTCCCGATGCTCGTACCGCTATCCGGGGCATCAATCGTCAAGATAGCGGAAGTCGGCTCACTCTCGGCCACCCGCTGCTCCGCGGCGACGGGGCCCGCTGGGGGCTGCGTCATGCCATTGGCGGGAGACCCATTGGCGGGAGACGCGACGACCACCGCAGTTGGTGGCGCCGCGCCAAAGGCGGAAGGGGCCAAGGGCGGCTGAGATGCCTGCGATGAAACGGTCGTCGCTACCACGGTTGCGGTCGCAGCAGCCACGGCTGCTGGGGGCGGCGGGGCCAGTGGTGCTGAGGGTACCGGTAGCTGTCCGATCGACCTGAAAAGCTCCTCGATACCATCCAGCCCCGTGATCGTTGGAATGGTCATGGTCGCCGCGGCTCCCACGTTCTGCGCGACTGCCGGCGTAGCAGTGCGTGCCGCGCCCGCCGAAGTTGGAGTGCCGACAACGGGCGTTGACGGCGCAGGCGCAGCGCCGATGAGCGTTGGCGTTGCGCCTGATCCGAGTTGGGCTGAGGTTTGAGTCGTGGTGAGCGAGGGCACGAAGAGTAACCCCATAACGGCGCTCCCCAGAATGGTCCACGTGGAGCTTGTGCTGAGACGTCGCATGCTAATTCCTCACAGGCTGTCTGCGGCTGCTTGACCCGAGGTTTACAGGGACCTGTTTGAGTCTAGCCGCGGACGCCTGCTTAGCGGATTCCCTCGACTGGGTGGTTTTTCTTAGTAGCCACATGGCTACATGACGGTCGGCCGCGCTCGAGGGAATGACGAGCCAGCTAGTCGCGCACGTACCATTCGTACGCAAGGTGAGACGCCGTCCCGCTGTTGCGGAAGGAACGTACCGACGGCTTAGTTGAGGACCAATGCGTTGCTGTACTGAACCCCGAATCGGGTCGCAGCATCGTGGTCGGGTAGGAATATGTCGATGTGTCGGCCGCGGACTCCAAAGCCCGTGTCTTCCGCTCTGAAGACCTGATCGAACCCATCGATGGTGATGCGAGACCCCAGAGGGATCACCTCGGGGTCGACGGCCACAATGCCCCAAGCCACCGGAGCACCCGACTTAGCAATCCATCCGTGCGCACCTTCGCCGGGTTCCTGATGCGTGTAGGCGGTGAGCTTCACCGGCATTACTCGTCCCTGAACGATGGACGGCGCCGAGTCGCCCGCGGTTGTGGGACGCTCGAAGCTTTGGATCGGCTGGATGAATGGCAAGCTGCTCCAGCCGCGGACATCCTCACCGTTGTCCGCGGCAATCTCGAACCAAGTCGTCTCGGAATCCTGGGTGGGTCCGTCTACGATGCGGACAATGGACTTGTCCCGTACGATGACGGTCGTCGGAAAGTCCTTTCCTGGACCCGCCCGCACACGAAGGCCGGCCGCATCCGTCCCCGTCACACGGGCATACCGCTTCTGTTCCTGTTCATCGTTGTTCGGCTTGCGTGCCTCGAGTTCCTGAGCACCGCGCTGTAACGCATTGTCTACCAGGGGGCGGTCGAGTGGCGCGTTGGTAGGGTTGGGCGTTACTTCGACACGTGGAACGAGCCGTTGTGGGACAGCCGCAATGGCCGCGCGGCCGACCGACAAGCTGTTTGACTGCGCAGTCGATTGGGATGCCGCCGCGGACCGGTCGAACGTTCCTACCAACGCTCGGCCCTGGGTCCTTGCGTCCCAGTCGCTGGTTCCCGCGCTCGCAAGCGCAGCAGCCAGGACGGTGACGATGGCCGCCGCGCTCGCAGCCATGCCGAGATGCCAGCGGAAGCGAGGGCTCTGGCGCGCGCGCCGTGATGTCCCACCTGCCCGATAGATGAGCCGCGGTGCAAGCGGCGATGACTGCTCCCCGACCACTACCGAGGATGGCTCATCCGGCGGGGCAATGTAGGGCGCGACTCCTGTTGGCGGCGCATCGACAAGGAGGTGCGCGCGAGGGACAACCGGATCTGATTGCGGACGCTCGGCTGCGCGTTGGGTCGCCGGTACCGTGAGAGACGCGGGAGCGCCGTGCTTCCGTGGAAGGATCGGCGACGGAAGCGCGAGGGGGGCGACCCGCGCAGATGGAAGTGCGGGGGGTGGAGGGGCCGCCGGGGTGAATGCCGCGGGTTGTGTTCTGACCGATATGCTGAGGGGCGGCGGCGCAGTTCGCACGGGGGCAACGGCTGCTTGTGATGGCGGTTGCTCCATCGTGGGCGGAACCGATTGGCGTACCGTCTCTGACGGTCGAGCCACAATAGGCGCGGAGGGCGGTGCCTGGATCTCTACGAGGCCGGGTGCCGATTGTCGACTGCCGGGCGGCCCGCCGATCGGATTGATTTTCGCGGGCCGAGTCTTTGGCCACGGTGTCCTGGCCAACGAGGCGAACGAGTTTGTGGACCCTACACTTTCCGCTGAGGACGGAGCGACTGCGGGGACCGTGGGCGCAACGGGGCGCAAACCGGGCTGAGGTGCCGCGCTCGCCGCGGTAGTGGCCGGTTGTGGCGGCTTTGTTACTCCACGCCCCGGCGCAACGTCCAGACCCGTGGGTGGCTTTCCAGCGGGGCGGATCTTGGGCCAGACGGGAACCGGCTCCTCAACGGTCGAGGCGGTCGCCTGGGAGTCGGCATCCGACTGTTGATCTTGCAACCCCTCAGGCGACGCCGCGATCTCTTCGAGGTCGGCGGTCACCCCGAGGCTCTTGGGTGGTCTGCCGACCGAGCGGATCCTGGGCCGTCCGGAGACCGTTGGCTGCGGGACAATTGACGTTGGGTGCGTTGGCGGTCTTGGAGCCCCCGGAGCCTCATCGGGCAGGATCACTGACACTGCCGCTCGCCGGGGAAAGTGTCGCCAGAGGCTGTCGGGAGCGCTCGTATCCGGGCCGGCAGGATGCACAGCCCCCGAAAACGCGATGATCGCCTGTACCCACATGGCGTGGGATTGAGCTCAATCAATGAGTAAGTGGCCGACTCGCCATCGAGTCACTTCCTCGCGGTTATCGTTGAGTTGCTGCTACTCCTTCGAGAATTGTGCAGGATTGGGTGCGCCCAGAACGTCACGTTCAACTCACAAACAAGTAGTTAGGTGAGCTGTTGTACTCCGGTTGCCAGGCTAAAGGCATACTCGACACCGGGGTTCCGCCGCCCCTCGGTCTCCCCTAACCGAACGATCCTGGCGTCCAACGTGTCCGTGGTTATGTCGAGAATGCAGACAGTGCCGAGGCGAGTGGAGGTGAGGTGTGGGAACGTTGGGCTCCCGGAGTTGATCTGCAAAACGCCGTCACGATAATCGATCCGCTCGAAATGCGTGTGCCCCGTGACGAATATGTCGGCCGGCTCATTCTTGAGGTAGAGCTTGCGCAGGAGCTCGATCGGCCGATCCTCCGACTCCATGTCGTGCACCATTGCAAGACGTCGGCCGCCCACGTCCAGGAACTGGACGGGAGCGATGCGCGGATCGCGCAAGAGCAGATCGTTGTTTCCCTCGGCCGCCATCACGGGCGCGATATCCTCGAGCCAATCCAACACCATCGGGTGGATGATGTCGCCGCCATGGAGAATCAGGTCCACCCCAATGAATGCTGTCCGCACCTCGTCCCAGAGAGTCCGACGCTCGTTTGGGAGATGCGTATCCGTGATGAGGCCTATGCGCATGGGCTCGGGCGTGCGATCGCCAACGTCGGGGTGTCCATCTTTATCGTATGCCGCGCCAGTATAGACTGAACCGCCGCGGCGCGTTGCGAGCGTTTGCATTGGAGAGAGACGAGTGCCAGTAGACCAGCCCGATCAGGTCAAGGCTGCCCTCAAGTTGTATCTGCAGAAGGGCGACATGGAGGGCGCCCTTCTGCAGTTGGATCAGCTCGGCTGGGAGCGATCCAAGAGCATGGCGACGCTGCGGCAGGGAGACCTGGCCGCCGCGCGGGCGACCGCCATTCTGTCGATCGTCTTGTTCGTCTGCGGCGTCGCGGCGTGGATGGTGTGGCCGGACGCGCGCTGGCTCCTGCTCACCTTGCTCGCCTGGGCTATAGAACGAGCATTTCGCGCGGTCAAGCTGGTTCGCCGCGCCAAAGCATCCTAGCTTGGCCGAAGAGCGGCGGCCATAGCCGCGGTATCGTCGTAGGCACGATAGCCGACGACCTTGCCGTCTCGGATCGTCCACTCCATTGCCCATTGCTCCTCGAACGTACGGCCGGTCGACTTGGACCGAGCACGGTAATAGCCGAGGGCGACAACCTTGTCTCCCTGGGCCACATACTCGCGCGGCTCGAACTGCTGGAACTCCAGGGCCTGGTTGAGCGCCTGGAAGAAGTCGGCCACCTCCTCCTTGGTGTGGCGGCTCTTCGCCCACGGGAGAATCGTTTGGGGCCCGGGGTTGTGCCATTCGAATTGATCGGCCAGTGCATTGAGGATGAACGGGACGTCGCCGCGACTGAAAGCCGCATAAACCTCTTGAACCACTCGGGTGTTCTCTTGCTCGCTCATCGGTGCTCCCTTCTTGGTGTTCCTGCATGATCATGACCCCCGAGTGTACGCAAAGAATGGATGCGAGGTCGTGTTTGGACGGTGGAGCCACGCGAGAATCGGGCTGCACCGACCGATCCCCCTTGCCCTGTCGCGCACGCTAGAATTCCGGCCATCGAAGGACGGTCCCAGAGCAGAATCCACACCCTACGGAGGTGACTCGTGCCCTTCTTTGATAAACCGCCGGTCCGGATCCATTACGAGGAATTCGGGACCGCGAGTGGCCATCCCCTCCTGCTGCTGGCGCCCGGCGGCCTGAATTCGGCGCTGAGCAACTGGAGCCCCGGTCCGGGGCCGTCCGCCGTATTCAACCCAACGGAGGTCTTCCGAAACGACTTTCGGATGATTGCCATGGATCAGCGCAACGCACTGACAGGCGAATCGACCGGCCCCGTTGAGACCGAAGATCCGTGGGATGCGTATTTGGACGACCAGCTCGCCCTTCTGGACCACTTGGGAATCGACCGCTTCTTCGCGCTCGGATTCTGTATCGGCTGCTCGTTCGCCCTGGGTCTGGCACGGAAGGCTCCGACGCGCCTCACTGCGATGGTGCTCTGCCAGCCGATCGGGCATCGGCCAGAAGATCCAGACGTGCTCTACGACTCAGGCCTGAATTGGGGCAAGGAGCTCGTCCAACGGCGGTCCGACGTTGACGTGCCGACCGTCGAACGAATGCTGCAGAACATGTATCGATCGCCGGCAGACTTCGTCTACAGCGTCTCGCGCGATTTCGTTGCATCTTGCCAGACGCCGGTGTTGGTTCTGCCGGGCAACGATCGGCCGCACCCGCACGATGTGGGCCTGGAGGTCGCAAAGCTCGCGCAAAGATCGGCGCTCCGGGACCCGTGGAAGCAGCCCGACCTCATCCCGGAAACGATCGCACGAATCCGCGGGTTCCTGAACGAGGTGGTTGAGCCAATGTGATTCGCGTGGAGGCCGATAGCGGCACAGTCCAGCGCCACGCCTGCGTTGAGCGACCACCCGACCTACAATGGGAAAGCATGTCGGCGGAGGGCATGTTTCGCTCATACATATCGGAAAGGGAGGATGACCTCATGCTCGGAGAGAAGCTTGGCGAGATGACGGGACGGGTGATCGGCACCCGAGTTCTACCCGGTGACGATTATCGCTACGTGAAAATGGAGGTCACGGTTCAACAGACCGGCCAGGTGTGCGGCGTGAACGTGACGGACATTGGCACCTACACCGTGTTCGAACGGGTCCCCGGGCAGCTCTATGCCCAGGGCCAGGGCATCTTGGAGACGCCGCAGGGCGAGGGCGCGATCTGGAACGGCCACGCCGTGAGCAAGCCGACCGGCGTTGGCATGGCGATGTCCGTCCGCTTCTCCATCGCTATTCAGGCAGGAACTACGGGCGCGCTGGCGCGGCTGAGAGAAGTGCTAGTGATCGGCGAGCACGAGGTGGACGACGATGGAAACACCAAGACCAGCCTATGGGAGTGGAAGTAACAGCCACCTCTCGAGCGGCCCGAGCGATGAGCTTGATCTTGAACAGCCGCCCGTGGTTGCTCGCGTGGACGTAGATCTTTCAGCAGTTGGCGTCAGTGTCTCGGCGTGCAGCGTCGCATAGATCACTAGACGACGGTACCGCCAGTGCGTATGCTGTCTGAGGTGCGAAAGGAGATCGCCGTGATGCTGCGAGCTTTGCTCCCACGCTCCATGCGCTCTAGGCTCGTGCTTGCCCTCGGCGCCGTAGCCACCTTGGCTGTGCTGATCGTGACGGGAATTCAAGCCGTGTCGGAAGCGCAACGGGCTCGCGAAGATGCGCTGAACGATACGATGGCCATCGCTTCGCTGGTAGCCGTGCAGGTCGAGAATCGCCTCGTCAGCACGCAATACGAGCTAGCGGCTTTCGCGGCCAACCCGCAGGTCATTGCCGCTGCTCTGGCCGCTGATGCAGACACCCTCACCACTCAATTAGCGGCGATGGCTCCCTCAGACCCGAACCTAACCGGGATAACTGCCGTCAATACAGAGGGCGTAGTCTGGGCTACGAGCCTGTCCGACAAATCGAGCGTTGGAACGGACCAGTCGGCGGAACGGCAGGTCCGAGAGGCTCTCGATCAGGGCGTCACGAGCATCGGTCAACCACGCCTCGGCGTGCGTTCCCGTTTGCCGATCTTGCCGATCGGCGCCCCGATCTTCGGGCCGGACAGGCGACCGGTTGGCGTTCTCGTAGGTGCCTTATCGCTCGATAAGCTAACGGAACAGGTGCGCGCCATCCGCGTCGGAAAGGGTGGCTACATCAGTGTGCTTTCAGAAGAAGGGTTGTTCCTCGCCCATCCAGATCGCTCTCTCCTGCTCGCAAAGACCAGTGGCACGAATCAAGCCATCGTCCAGGCGCTGCGGGGAAACGCGGCGGCTGTGGAGACTCGCAATCGAGCCGGCAACATCGCTTTTGCCGCGGCGGTTCCTGTCCCCGGACTCGGCTGGGTTGTGGGAGCGCAGATTCCCGTGGAGGAGTCCTTTGAGCCCCTCCGTCGGCAATTGGTCCGATCCGCCGCCGCCGCCGGCCTAGCGATCGCCGTGGCGGTCGCCGTTGGACTCATCATCGCTCGGGGACTCACGAAGCCGATCGCAGCGTTGCGCCAAGCCACGAGAAACATGTCCCAGGGACGCTATGACCCATCAGATCTCGACATCCGGACGGGCGATGAGCTCGAGGAGCTGGCCGCCGACTTCACCGCAATGGCCGAACAACGGGAGCAAGCGCACGCAGAGATTCTGGCGCTCAACGGTGAGCTCGAGCAGCGCGTTGCCAGGCGGACCGCTGAGCTGCAGCAGATGCTCCAGTCGGTCGAGCGCGAACGTCGAGAGAAGGTGAGCCTTCTGGAGTCAACCGGCGAGGGGATTTACGGCATCGATCGCGAGGGACGTTGCACGTTTCTCAATCGCGCTGGCGCTGAGCTCCTCGGCTACACGCCTGAAGAAACGCTCCGGCAGAACATGCATGAGCTAGTCCACAGTCGTCGTCCCGATGGCTCGCCGTATCCGGAGGAGGACAGCTCGACGTCGCACGCCTTGGCGACTGGGCAAGGGACGAGGGTCGAGGACGACTTCCTGTGGCGGCGGGACGGGACTGGATTCCCCGTGCAGTTCTCGTCGTTCCCAATCCGGGAGGGGACAGAGATCACGGGAGCCGTGGTGACGTTCACGGACATTAGCGAGCAGAAACAGACTCAGGCCACACTGCGAGAGAGCGAAGAGCTATTTCGCAACTCGTTCCACCACACGGCCGTCGGGAAGGCGATCGCCGCGTTGGACGGCCACTGGCTGCAGGTGAACCAGGCGCTCTGTGACTTCACGGGATTCTCTGAGCAGGAGCTCCTGGCCATGAAGTTCGCGGACATCACGCATCCTGATGACCTAGGACTGAGCGTCGAGCACAATCGGCGACTCTCCGCTGGAGAGATCAGCAGTTACCAACTGGAGAAGCGGTATCGCCACAAGTCGGGTGGAGCGGTATGGGCTCTTACGACCGTGACGGCAGTCAGCGACGACGCGGGTAATCCGCGGTACCACGTCGGTGAGATCCAGAACATCACGGCGCAGAAACTCGCCGAGGAAAGCGCCCGAGAGGGCGAGGCCCGCCTCCGATTGAGTCAGCAGCAACTGGAGGATGCCGAGCGCCTCGCCCATCTTGGACATTGGACATGGGACGCGACGACCAACCAGTCGACCTGCTCGGATGAGCAGTACCGCATGTTTGGTCTCGATCCCGAGGTACGCCCCAACATAAGTTTCGAGGATATCGTCGAGAGGGTTCACCCCGAGGATCGGGAGCGGGTTCGTGAAGTGAACGAGCAAGCGCTTCGCGACGGAAAGCACTTCCAATATGTGGCCCGCTTCCGCCGCGAAGATGGGAGCCTCCGGACGCTCGAATCCAAGGGAGTTCCAGTCCTAGACGCGAGCGGGGCCGTTGTCCGGCTGCTGGGTACATCTCAAGACATCACGGAACGACGGCAGACGGAAGACTCGCTACGACAAGCGGTGAAGATGGAGGCGGTGGGGGTGTTGGCCGGTGGCGTGGCACACGACTTCAACAACCTGCTGACGGTGATCAACGGCTGCGCCGAGCTGCTCCGTTTGCGCTTCGACGCCGGTGACGAGCGCGCCACATTGGCAGACGAGATCATCAAAGCGGGAGAGCGGGCCGCCGCGCTTACGACCCAGCTCCTCGCCTTCAGCCGTCAGCAGATGCTTCAACCTAAAGAGCTCGACGTCAACGCGGTGGTGGCCGACATGGGTACGCTGCTGCGACGGCTGATTGGTGAGGACGTCGAATTGAGCATGGATCTGGGGCCAGAGCTAGCGTCGGTCTACGCCGACCCGGGTCAGCTCGGCCAGGTGCTTCTGAACTTGGCCGTCAACGCGCGCGACGCGATGCCGAGAGGTGGTCGGCTAACGATCGAAACCCGCAACGTCGAGATCGAAGCATCGAGCATCGAATACCCGCGGACAATGAAGCCCGGCTCCTATGTGCTGCTGGCTGTGAGCGACACCGGTATTGGCATGGACGCGGCCACGCAGTCGCGCATTTTCGAGCCGTTCTTTACGACCAAAGAACAGGGCAAAGGAACAGGGCTCGGCCTCTCGACCGTCTTCGGTATCGTGAAACAGAGCGACGGGGAGGTCTCCGTCTACAGCGAGCCTGGAACTGGGACGACCTTCAAGATCTACTTGCCCCGCTTTATCGCCGCCGCCAAGGTGAGCGTTGCACCGTCAGCTCCCGCAACGCTGCCAAGAGGATCCGAAACCGTGCTGTTGGTCGAGGATGAGGACGGCGTTCGAGCGCTGGTCAAGCTGGTGTTGACCAACGCCGGCTACCGGGTGTTGGTGGCTGCCGATCCGTCCGAGGCAGTGCAGTTGGCCACGAAGCACACCGAGCCGATCCATCTGCTGCTGACCGATGTCGTCATGCCGGTGATGAGTGGGCGCGAGCTAGCCGAGCAGCTCTTGCCGACTCGACCCGAGATGCGCGTGCTCTATATGTCCGGCTATACGCCGGACGTTGCCGTACGTCATGGCGTGATCGAGGCAACCGTGTCGTTCGTGCAGAAGCCCGTTACCCCCGCCGCGCTCATGCGCAAGGTACGCGAAGTCCTGGACGCGACGGAGTTGGCGGCTAAGGCAAGTATCCCGTAGCTCGGGCGTCGGCGAGCGCGTCGAAGGCGGGCCGATTGGTCCCGTCGGGGTTCGTGATGGCCCACCAGTACTCCTCGTTGTTCTCGGTCCAACCGGGCGATGCGACGTTCCACACGAACATCACGCCGATCCACGGACGCCAGTTCAAGCTCGCCCAACGAAACGCCTCGACGACATACCGTGCCTTTTCCTCTTCTGTGACCCGGTGCCAGGCGTAGGTTGGGTTCGCCGGATCGCTCGTCCAGCCGAACTCGCTGAGCCAGATCTGCTTCGCGCTATCACCGTTCTCCACCATGACGTTGCGCAGTTGCTCGATGCGCCGAAAGCCAAAGGACGGATGGTACCCCCACTCAGTGGAGACTGCTAGCTCTTCCGGGCTGATCCAGGGCGGCGCCTTGTACCCTGCGCCGTGTCCTCCCAAGACGTCGAAGCATCCCGCGGCGCCTGCGTCGTACATCCACTGCAGGTAGATCGTGTCGTCCATCGCTTCATGGCTCTTCGTCCCCGTCGGGGAGAGGGGAGCCGCCACGGTGATCGTCGCTGGTGACGCCCGCTTGACGGCTTCGTTGGCCATACACATGAGTCGCACATATTCGGCTGCGCTAGTGGAGGAGATGGGCCGCCCACCCCATTCGCGCGTGAGGTTCGGTTCATTCCGGATCAGAGACACAGGGATCGGATCACACTCTTGGGAGGACCGACGGCAAGACGCCACAGGACCGGATGGAAACGCCCAACTATAGCAACGGCCGGCTGCCCCGGCGGCCGAAATGTGCACCAATTCACGCAGTTGCCGGCAACACTTCGTAACACGCTGATGCAATCAGGCGCGAGCCGGATGCTCTTCTGCTGATCCCATCACGCTGCGGGCCGGTATCCTGTTTCCAGGACTGCGCGACTCTCGATCTCAGGAGGCTGCCGAGCATGTGCCGTAGCATCAAGACCCTGTTCAATTTCGACCCGCCCGCAACCGATGAGGAGATCCGTGCCGCCTCGCTGCAATTCGTGCGGAAGCTCAGCGGCTTTCAGGCGCCGTCGCAGGCGAACCAGGCGGCCTTCGACCGGGCAGTAGCAGACGTGTTCGGTGTCGCGCGCGAGCTGGTCGACTCCCTCGTCACCAACGCTCCCGCCAAGAACCGAGAGGAAGCGGCGGCCAGAGCAAGAGCCCGCACTGCCGAGCGTTATGGACGCGCATGAGCGAGTGCGTCGCGCGTGACGGCCGACGCGGCGCGACAGCTTAGCGCCCCGTAAACGCCCGCCGCCGGTCGTATGCGTATCGAGCGTCCCACCGGCGAACCTACCGCGCTACTACGCCCTGCAGTAGGTCCTTGAGGGGCTCGCGACAGGAGTCGAATCCCTTGAAGGCGTTCTCCACCTCCTTACCGGACTCGATATGGTCGACCCAGTTCAGCACGAGCTCCGAGAACTTCAGCCCGCCAAAGCGATTCACGCTGTAGCCAGGCAGGAGGGGTACGATAGCCAGCCGAGCGCGCTCAAGACGGGTGAAGAGCTCGAGTGTCGAGGCCAGCGGGTGCGTCCCGTCGTCGACGTCGCCATGCATGATCAGCACGGGACACTGGATCTTGTGCACCTCATCTCGGGTGTTCAGGTAGCTCTGGAGCCCGGGCACGTTCCGCAGGTTGAAGTAGTTGCGCACCACGTCCATCCAGTCCTCGCCATGGCGCTGGCGGTTCTCCTCCTGTTGAGCCGGCGCTAGACGCGATCCATCTCCGGCATTGCGGTTCAGCGACGCGTCGCCCGCCTCGTTCATGGCGATGATCGCTCCGTCCAGGATCAAGGATCTCACCCGATCGGGGTATTGGAGAGCGAAGCGGAGCGCCACCCGGGATCCACGGCTCGAACCCGCGATGTGGGCATTCTCCAGCTTCAGATGATCCATCAAGCCCAGCAGGTCGTCTACCCAGGCAGTGGGTGGCATGGTCGCCACGTGTGCGCTGCGACCCATGCCACGCGCGTCGTCGGATATGCAGCGATACGTCCGGGAAATGGCGGGCGTATGCTCCTCCGTGAACTGGTGGTGGCTACCGGTTGCGCCATGCTGGAAGATGATGGGTGGCGCATCGCTCGGCCCCTCATCGACATAGTGATGATCCAGGCCGTTGATCGTTGCGACGGGCATGATCGAGCCTCCGACGACGTTTCCTCAGTGCGCTACAGCCGCTGATCGCGTCCCGAATCCTCACGGCAAGCCGAGCTCGCGCCAGCGGGCCGATGCCTTGCTCATCAAGCCAGGGGTGACACGGTTGATGGGCGCCAGGTTCTGGAACTTGAACTTGAACGATGCGTTGAGCCCGGTGGGATCGGGCACCTGGCTGTCGATGTCGTATTCGTCGGCGCGTCGGCTCAGGTTCTCGTGGACGGCCTGCCCCGTAAACACGTCGTCGCCTGGACGCACCGCGGTGACGACGCGCCACATGACGTCGTTCCAGTTCCGAATGTCGCAGTCTTCGTCTACGACGATCACCCAGCGATTGGGCGTGATCTTCCAGGCAGCCTCGACCAGGCGCCGTGGATGATCGGGGTCCTGGATCTCAGCCGCGATGATGCAGCCGCCCCAACTCCGACCGCCGAGCTCAGGGAAGTACGCGCGCTTGATCGAGGTGTCTCCCGTGTCTCGACGGATCTGGTCCTGGAACCCGCCGGATCGGAACAGCCACCGCGGGTAGTCCTCTTCCAGGAGGCAAATGATCCCGTAGTTGATCGGGTTCTTGCGGTGTGTGATGCACTTGACGTGCAGAACGTAGGCGTTGAGATTCTGGCCATAGAAGCCGCCGGCCTCGCCATGGGGTCCTTCGACCCGCCGCTCGCCCGGGAGCAGCTCGCCCTCGATGATGTACTCGGCGTTCGCCGGCACCAGGAGATCGCTAATCTCGCACTTCACCAGCTCGGTGGCCGAGCCGCGCCAGGCGCCGGCCGCCTCATATTCCATGTAGCCATTCTCGTCGACCGCAACAGGGCTGCCTGAAGCGAGAGTCAGGAGCGGGTCCATGCCGATTACGACGGCGATCTGCGTGGGGAGACCCTTCGCCTCGTTCTTCGCGATTCGGGGAGCGATCTGGCCCGTGAGGGAGAGGGTGTTCTTGTCGTAGATCATGCAGCGGTAGGTGCCCATGTTGAGGATCCCGGTTTCGGGATCTCGGTCGACCACACCCGCCGAAGTCGCGATGTATGGCCCGCCATCCAGCTCGTGCCAGACCGGCGTCGGCATCTCATAGAGATCGACGTCGTCGCCGAAGAGCTTCTCCTCCTTGCACGGTCCGGTCTCGAGCACGACCGATGGAATGCGGTTCTTGTGGCCATCGACGATCGCCTCGTAGATCTTGTCAGGGTCCGGCTCGACGTTGAAGGCGATGGCGAGCTGGTCTACGCTGTAGATGATGTTGCTGACCAGCGGCTTGCCCTTGTAGCCCTTCACGTTCTCGAAAACGAGTCCCGGTCCGCCCTTCTCCATGCCGACGGTGCAGAGCGCCCCAATCTCGTGGTTCAGATCGACCTCGCCGCTGACGTGCTTCAGCAGCCCTGCCTCCTCGAGCAAGTCGAGGTACTCGCGCATATCCCTGAACTGCACCTTTCTCCGAGCCGGTGCGCTTACCACAGTAGGCTCCCCCTTTTGTTCCATGCTGCGCATCAGAGCGCATGCGTCTCGCCACATTGCCGGAATGCGAGGTCCCCGTCAAGACCAACCACCGAGATCTCAGGGATAAGGGCTCCTGGACAAAGACTGGGCGGCCCACTCTGACATAGAATCAGCCTCGTACCGGCAAGGCGACCTGCTACCTGAACCGTAAGGAGAGACGTGTGCTGAAGCCCGAAGCGAACGAGCTACTGACCCGCGTGGGTCCAGGAACGAAGATGGGCGAGCTCCTACGCCGGTACTGGCACCCGGTGGCGGCCACCGTCCAGCTCGACGACGAGCCGGTCCTTCCGTTGAAGATCCTCGGCGAGCGCCTGATCCTCTTTCGTGATCGCCAGGGCCGTATCGGACTCATCGCCGACCGCTGCGCGCACCGCCTTGTGGATCTGCAATGGGGTATCCCCGAGCCCGAGGGACTGCGCTGCCCATACCACGGCTGGATGTACGACACGACCGGGCAGTGCGTCGAGACGCCCCTCGAAGGCGCCGGCAGCCGACTCGCGGAGAAGGTGAAGCTCCTCTCCTACCCCGTTCAGGCGATGGGCGGGCTGCTCTGGGCGTACCTCGGGCCGAGCCCCGTGCCGCTGCTGCCGCAGTGGGACATTTTCGTGATGGACGGCGCGTATCGACAGATTCTCGGCACGGTCCTCGATTGCAACTGGCTGCAGTGCATGGAGAACCGATTCGACACCATGCACGGCATCTACCTGCACGGCAACTTCTTCCAGTACATCCTGGAGCGCGGCGGCCGAAAGGGGTTCGACGTCAGCAAGGACATGGGGCTGGACTGGCAAACTCGCACCGCCGTCCAGCGCGCCAATCGCCCCCACGCCGAGAAGCTCCTCTTCGAGCGCTACGAGTACGGGGTCGACAAACACGTGATCATGGACACCGGGCGCGTGGATCAGCGGCCCCCGGTTGTGTTTCCCTACGCAATCGGTGACGCCGGCGGCAACTTTCGACGCGTCTGGCAGCTCGGCGTACCGATCGACGACACCCACACGTGGCACCTGTCCTACTACGCATACGTGCCACATCCGAGCGTCGAGATCCCGAAGCAGGAGAGAATCGCGTACGCCGACCATCCCCTGTTCGACGAGGACGGCAAGCCCGTTTTGGACTACGTACTGGCGCAAGACATGATCGGATGGTGGTCGCAAGGTGACATCACCGATCGCTCGAAGGAGAAGCTGGGCCAAACGGACACGGGCATCATCATGTACCGGAGGATGTTGATGGAGCAGATGGACATCCTCGCGGAGGGCGGAGATCCAATGAACGTGTTCCGCGACCCGGAGAAGAACGTGGATCTCAAGATGCCCCACAGCACGCGCAAGACCAAGGGCGGCGGCGACGCGAGTTATCGCCAGCTCTACCACGAGGGATACTACGTCGACGACGTCGACCGATACTGCCCCGACCTAGAGGTCGTTCTGGAGCTGAGCCGGAAACACACCGCGGCAAGCACGGCACCCTGATGGATCTGAAAGGACTCGACGCAGGCGCCCGGATCGAGCTCGACGACCTGAGCATCGTGGAGGTGATCGATCCCAGCCAGGACGGCGAAACGATACGAATCCGCTACGTGGAGGCCCCCTTCGATCGCCAGTTGATCGGGACTGAGGCAACGGTAGACTGGGATTCGGTCACCGGCGTCGTGGACGGGGGCGACATCACGACCGACTTGCGGGGTGAATCTCGCGCCCGCGACTGGGTAGGCTAACGGACAGGGCAGAACACGGACAAGCTTTTCTGGGGACGGACCACCGAGGCCTGGAGCAATATGGGCGATTGTGCCCCGCCTTCTGCGGCCGAACGGAAACTCTATGTATTCCCTCGGGGTGCTCGTCGCCTGCTCGTAGGCAGCGCTATCGCTCTCACGGAGCCAGAACCTGAACGCGGCCCCACGGCAATTGCTGATAAATCTCGCTCGTCCCTGTGCGGTAGGACTGCACACGGACTTGTGTGGGCTGCTGGTTCTCCAGAGTCCGCCAATCCAGGTGCAGTTGAAGGCTGCCTCCGGGACCAGACCCGCGCTCCAGTTCGTACAACTTTCCAGAGAGCACAGGAGCGGGAGGGGTAGTCCCTGGCGGCGCATCGCGCCAATCGCGGAGCCGGACGAGGCCGGGCTCCACGAGCAACTGCAGCCAGTTGGCGCCGCTGCCGTCCCCATCGAGTCGGACAGAGTACGAGACGTCACGCTGGGGCGACGGATCCCGGGGAGTGAGTTGGATGAACAGGCCAGCACTCGATGCCAGGGCCACGACCTCGCGGAGATCGGCGCTGGACTGCAGATCGGTTCGCGCGGTACCGAACGCCGACGGCTCTATTCCTCGGTTCGCCCAGTCCGAGGCGACCCCGGTTAGAGGGAGTGGGAGGCCGGCGCGCCGATCAGTGCGTCGCCCCGCGTGCCGTTCCTTCACCGCGACAGCCTCCGCGTCCGAGTCAACCACAGCCGTCTGATGCACAGGCATGAGCCACCTATTGACCAGTGGGCCGTCGATCCGCTCTCCACGGGCCTGGAACGCGAGGCTCTTCAGCGGTTGGCCTGCCACGGATACCTCGACGCCGTAACTTCCTGCTGGGAGGGCATTGCGGCGAAACCACAACGTGGTGCTCGAGTATCGGGGCGCCACGCGCGAGCTGCGTTGTCTGCTTAGCTCGCGCCCGGTCGCATCTCTCCAGATGACCTCCCACTCGTCATCCGCGTCCAGGCTCAGACCGGTGATGTACACGGTCCACTGCGTGTCAGCCGGCCCAAACTGGCTTACCGTGGAAAGAGTCGCGTCGTTTCCCAGGTCGCTCAGCTCATCGGAGCCGGAGGTTGTTAACACCATGCGGGGAGAGCCGTAGCGTGCCTGCAGGCCGGTCGCGCAAGAGGCGGGATCCTGGCCAGGCGCCCGATTCTGGGAACGGTAGCGCGTGCCTGGTTGGGGCTGGCCATCGCCAGGCACCTCCTCGAAAGCGAGTGGCGCCGTGCGCCCTTGCGAGTCACGGAGCTCCACATGCAGATGAGGCACGATCGACGTGCCTGTGTGGCCGCTATAGCCCAATAACTCCCCTGCATCAACCCGATCGTTGAGCCGCACGATCGCTCCATGGGGCTGAAGATGGACATACTGGAGGTTCGTGCCATCCTCATGCTCCACCTCGATGACGTTCGCTGGGAGCCGCCCCAACAGGTGGGAAATGTTGCCGGTGTAGTTGGACTCCACTCTTCTCACCACGCCCGCTCGCGCCGCTCTCAGCTTCGTCCCTTCATCCATAGGGAAGTCCAGGGCGAAGATGCCCGCGTGGGTCGACGCGGGATCGCGTCGGTCCCAAAAGTTGGCGTCATTCCCCTGACCGAGTCTCAGCTCCCTACCGCAATCCCAGGGAAGTCGATAGGTAGGCGTGACTGGCTGCGCGCGACCGCTGTCTCCAGCGCCCATCGAGAGCAACGTGGCAGAGAGCAGCCCGACCGCTGTTAGACGGAGTTTCTCCATGGTTCCCTTACTACGAGTCCGTCGTGGCCCAATGTGCGCCACCGAGCAACGAACACGACGCGGAGTATAGCGTGCATGCAGATTCTTCCCGGGTCCGTTCGGGCCGAATGTTCCCACGCTTCCGACTACCTGGGCCGCGGGTGCCCGCACCACATCGCGAAGTTGGCGGTCTTTGGCACCTGTGCGGCACTTCATGACACGCTCCGGGTCCCAAACTGTGTGAGCGCAAGCCACACAGCAAGGAGGCCGCGGTGGACGAGGAACCCCAGACCCCATGGATAGGGCTCGACAATGCAGTGACGGTATCGCACCTGTACGACATCGTTCGAGAGCGTGCGGCAGCATTTCCCAACGCGGTCGCATTTGGCGGGCAGCAGGGGCTCGTCTGGAAGACGATCGACAGTCGTCAGCTTCTCGATTTCGTCGACCGTTTGGCAGAGGAGCTCGCCGCCAGGGGCGTGCGGGCAGGCGACCGAGTGGTCGTGTGGGTCCCCAACCACTGGCGGACGCCGGTGTACCTGTTCGCTCTCTGGAAGCTCGGCGCAGTGGTCGTTCCCTTCGACCGCGAGATGAATCCGGACGCGGGCGCCGTGATTCTGTCAACGGTCGAGCCGCGTCTCATCATCGCGGGCTACGGCGAACGGCCCCCGTGGGCCAAGAGCGCCAACGTCGTCGAATGGTGGGAGCCGGGCAGTGAGGTCCAGCAGACAAGCGGCACGTGGTCACCTCCGGGGGAGGAGCTGGCACTGGCGGCCTTCACCTCTGGTACCACGGGCGCGCCAAAAGGCTGCATGATTTCGCACGCCAATCTCTACTCGCAACTCGACCCGCTGTTCGACTCGGCGCCGCTCGACCCATCGTGCCGCCTGGCCAGCGTGCTCCCCCTCTCACACCTGTTCGAGCTTACCTGCGGAATGCTCTACCCATTGCGGGCGGGCGCATCGATCCACTACGTCCCGAGCCGCCGCGGGCCAGACGTCGTGCGCGTGCTGCAGGAGCAGCGAGTAACCCACATGATTTGCGTCCCTCAGCTCCTGATGATGATGGGGCAGGCGATCGAGGGCCAGCTCGGGGCTGCTCTTCCGGCCCGAGTCCTTCGCACCTTGAAGACGCTGGCCGACCGATCGCCGATGGGAGTCAGACGCGCCCTGTTCGGAATGGTGCACCGCAAGCTCGGTGGTCATCTCCGCTTGATGGTTTCCGGTGGAGCCGCGCTCCCCGTGGACACTCAGCTCATGTGGGAGCGGCTCGGCGTGCGGGTCGTCCAAGGGTATGGCGCGAGTGAGTGCTCGCCGGTCATAGCGTGCGGTTCGTCCGACGGCAGCGCGCCGGTTGGCAGCGTCGGTCGACCTCTGCGTGGAGTCGACGTGAAGCTGAGCCCGGAGAACGAGCTGCTCGTGCGCGGGCCAAACGTCATGCGCGGTTACTGGAAGGACCCAGCGCAGACGTGTCAGGTCTTGACTGACGGCTGGTACGCTACGGGCGATCTGGCTCGGATCGATTCGGCCGGCTACATCTGGATCGAGGGTCGTGCGCGCGATCTCATCGTGCTGCCCTCGGGGCTCAACCTCTGGCCCCAGGACGTCGAGGACGCACTCCGCGGACATCCAGCCGTGCGCGACGCCGTCATCGTTGCCGTCCCGACAGCGGCGGGCGGCGCGACGCACGCGTATCTCATCCCGAGTGGCTCACCAATCGACATAGGCGGAATCATGAGCGCCTGCAACGGGCGGCTCGCCCCGCACCAGCGTGTGGCCTCGGCCTCCTGGTGGCCCGATGCGGACTTTCCGCGAACGAGCACGCTCAAGGTGCGACGCAACCTCCTTCCGCAGCCTGATGCCGGAGACGCGATAAAGGTGAACCTTGCGCTCGCAGCGGACGACCCCGTGGGACAAGCGATCATCGGCATCGCCCGGACCGCGACGGTTCAACCCGACCAAACGCTGGGCGAGCTGGGATTCGACAGCCTCGGACTCGTCGAGCTGGGTGTGGCTCTGGAAGAGAAGACGGGAAAGGCAGTCATGGAGGGCGCCCTCTCCTCCGAAATGACAGTGCAGCAGCTCCGCGAGGCGGTGGCGACTGCGCCAGACTTGGCAGATGGAGGCGACGCCGATGCGGAGAATACGCACGTCCAGCAGCCGCTATGGCCCTACACGTGGGGACGGGTGTTCCGTTCGCTGGCACTTCCGGTCAACGTGCAATATCGCCGTGGCGTCACTCGCACCATCGTCGTCGGTGGCGAGCACGTTCGAGGCCTCGAGGTCCCGGTCATCCTCGCCGGCACGCACCACGGTTTCCCGGACATGTCGCTGGTGCGCCAGGGGCTCGCGGCATCGGGATCGCCCGTAGTCGCTCAGAGGCTCGTGCCCGCCACCTGGTCAGGAGGCATGACAGCCGGAAGCCTGAAGATCGGCGGGCTGGGTCTAGCGCCCTGGTACATGGTTCTGGCGTTTGGCCTCTATCCATTGAGCCAGCAGCGGCACCAAGAAGCGAGCCTTCGGCGGCTGGTTCAGATTGCACAGGCGGGCAACGCCATCCTGATCTTTCCCCAGGGTGCCCACTGCCGCCCAGAGGACGAGCGTGCAGGACACCCGTCCGCTCGATTTCACACCGGGGTGGCCCATCTGGCCAGGGCGCTCGAAGCGCCGGTTGTCCCCTTTGGTCTCGCCGGATCCGAGCTGGTCCTGCCCCCCACGACCGAGGGGGCCAAAGGTCTGGTCATCGGTGGCGTGCCATTCTCCTACACGCGGGGTCCGCTGGCGATCGCGTTCGGTCCACCGCAGCGGCGCGACGCACTCGAGTCAGCAGAGGAGTTCACCGGGCGACTCCAACTGGAGTGCTTCCGTTTGACGCGAACCGCCGAAGATGAGTTGGCCAAGGCTAGTGTCACCGCGTTTCCCTCATGTTCAGGGGTCGCGGCGGCTACAAGTCTCGATGCAGATGCGCGAGAATGAACCAACGCAGAATACCCGTGGGTGGAGGGCCGATTGGTCCCAAAGATAGGCCTGGCTCTGATACTGGCCGTCTTCGCCGTCGGCGCGGTCGCCGCGCAGAACGTCGACGCGCCGGGCGCTTCGGGGCCCAATATCCCGTGTGATCGCATGGAATCCGTTCTGTTCCATCACCACGCGCATCTAGCGATCTACGTGTATGGCTCGGCCCAAGAGGTGCCACGCGGCATCGGCATCGGGCAGCCGTGGGAGACGGTTCCAGGGAGCGACGGCCCGGTCATCACGGGCGGTTCGTGTTTCTCTTGGCTGCACACGCACAGCACGAATGGAATTCTCCACGTCGAGGCTCCGATTCCACGGACGTTCACGCTCGGAGACTTCTTCGCTGTCTGGGGCCAGCCGCTAGGCACATCGCAAGCGGCATGGGCTGCGGGTCCGGTGGTGGCCTACGTTGACGGTATACGAGTCGACGGCGATCCTTCCGCCATCGTCCTCGCCAACCTACAGGTGATTCAACTCAACGTTGGACTCGACTCACCCCCACCCCAGCCCTATACGTTTCCAGCGCGATACGCTCCGGCCCCGCAGTCTCCCTAGGAGGCGGCCACCGAGGACACCCACTCCCACTCGTGGATGTTGCGCAGCGGGCTGCCCGCGCCGTTCGGCGAGAGCCGGATCTTCGGTCCCTTCAGGTTGGCGACGTGATTCCAGGCGCGCGAGTGCCAGTACAGAAAGATCCCAGGCACCTCTGATGCGACGAGCTTTTCCATCTGGATGGTCAGACGAAGCACTTCATCGGGAGAAACCTCCACGAGCAAGTGTTCGATCAACCGATCCAGCTCGGGGTTGGAGTAGTTGCCTCGGTTACCACCCGACCAGCGATTTGCCGGCCCCGGGATGGCCTCAGTGTGGTAGTTCAGGATGACGGGCGCGCCGACTGCGTGCATACCCGGTTGCCGCGACCGATCCTCGCGCGATCCGGACGAGGGAAAGAGCTTCGATGTGGCGTCGAAGCCGATACGCTTGAGTTGATCGACGATGATCGAGTTCTCCTGCTCGAACAGGGCCGCCCCGCCGGTAAACCAGACGGGGAGCTCCGCCACCACCCCGCGAGGAGTAACCCATTGTCCTCCGGCGCCGCGAGTAAAGCCTGCCTCCGTGAGAAGCTGCTCCGCGCGCCTCGGATCGTATGGGTGCTTGACGATCTCTCGATCTACCTGCGGGTGATATTCCTCCCCAGGGTGCGTCCGAGTGTCGCTGAGGAGTCCGCGTCCGCCGGTGACGACCTCGAACGACGCCTGTTTGTCGATGGCGTGTGCGATCGCTCGGCGGACCCGGGCGTCGGTCCCCACCTCGATCGGCGAGGCGAACTCGGGTCGGAACTGGAAGTTCAGCGTTCTGGACCCGAGCGCCTCCCAGAGAACGACTCCCGTACCTTTGGACACCCAGTCACGTTCCAGGATCAACCCTTCCTGTGCGCGGAAGAGGTCCGCTCCGAAGTCCACCTCGCCGGCCAGGGTCGCTGCGAGCGCTGCATTGATGTCGGGGATGCCTCGGATGCTCACACGGTCGATCTTTGCCCGACCGAGGACGTGCGCGTCGAAAGCGGAGGCATCGATCGAGATCGCGGTGTCGTGAGCATCGAGCTTAAATGGACCCGCGCCCACGTAGTTCGTGTTCCAGAAGGCGCTATTCGCCAGAGATCGCTCGCCCTCCATGCTGTGGCGGTGCTCCGGCTCCAGGATGTGTCGTGGGAGCGGCGGGAACTCGTCCGCGAGCCGTCCAGCATCCGCGAAGCGCTCGCTCCAGCGGATGACCACCGTTCGAGGGTCGGGAGCCTGTACGGCCGACATGAACTTGATCGGAATGCTGCGGTCGACGCCGTACTCCGGAGTCGCGTAGATCTCCCACGCGAAAACGAAGTCCGCCGCGGTCAGCGGTGCGCTATCGTGCCACGTCAGGTTCTGCTTGAGCCGGTACGTGGTCTCCATCGTGCCATCGGGAAAGAGTCTCCACGTGTCGGTGTTGAGCTGGGGCAAGGCCTCTGCCAGGTAGGGTGACACTCGAGCCCGCTCGTCGGCGATGGCCAGTGTTGCATTGAGTATGGTGGCTGGCACGTTTTCCGCAACGCCGGTTCCAGCGCCGACCCCGCCCGCAAGGCCCTTAGCCGCGAAGTCCATCGGCAACTGATTGGCCACAATGAGCAAGGTACGCTGAGGCACCCGCGAGCGTCCCTCGTCTGATTGACCGGTGCTACGCCCGCCCTCAGGGGAGCCGCACGCGGCCAGGATGAGTGACACCATCAGCACGCAAGAGGCGGCTGTTCGATGCACGCGCACGCTGCACCTCCATTTAGCGGTTCGAGCCCCTCTGCTGGCTTCGTGAACTACGCCAGTCTACTCGGTGTTAGCGCATCTTTCAGCGCAAGATGGATCTCGAAACGTCGTCGATGAATGATTCCCAGGCTTGTTCCTGATCATCGCCGCGGCTATTCGTCCACGCTGCAAAGGTCGTGTCCGAAGCCGGATAGTGGGCCATGAACGACAGGTATCCGCTCAGAGCTCCGTCGTGCGTGTAACGCATCCCCTGGCGCGTTGACTCGACAAACAGGTGGTAGCCGATTGCGATGTCCTCGGCGCGGTCCCTGACGTGCACGGTTGTCATCGCCTCCAACGATCTGGCCGAGAGTAGCCTCTTGTCCGCTAGCAAGCCTCGAACGAACTGGACCATCGCCTCTGGCGAGGACACGAGCCCCCCGTCGGGGAGGCCGCCACCCGCGATCTTGTCGGCGGCGACGTCGACTATTCGTCGCCCCTCGAACGAATAGCCGCGGACTATCCTGACCGGCACCGGCTCGAAGACCTCGGTGTAGATATTGCGGAGCCCGAGCGGCGCGAGGATCCGTTCCCGCAGGACTTGAGCCACGCCTCTCCCGGTGACCCGCTCGATCATCGCGCCGAGGAGTAGCGTGTTGGTGTTGCTATAGCCGTAGCGCTGGCCGGGCTGGAACTCAGCTCGCACGTCCCACGCATAGCGCAACGCCTCATCGATGGTGAAGTCCATCTTGTCGGGCACGTCGTAGCCAAAGTATCCGCCGTTGTAGTAGTCGGCAATGCCGCTCGAATGGGTCAATAGCTGGGCGATCGTCGCAACCCTGGCATTGGCGATGTGCTCGGCGTGCTCCGAGCTGACGTATCTGGCTATCGGATCGTCGACGGTGATCCTGCCTTCGTCAACGAGCTGCAGCACCAGCGTCCCAATGAAGACTTTGGAGGAGCTAGCGATACGCGCGACGTCCGCGGACGTGACCGAGGTCCCACGCTCGACATCGGAATTGCCGGCCGTCACCAGGATCATGCCTTCGCGCGGGTGGTGGACGGCCAGGGAAACACCTACGAGGCCTGAACGGACTGCCTCGTTCGCGAGCGTTTGTAGCCGATTGCGCAATTCAGTCTGAGCGCTGACTGATTCAGCCGCTGTGAGCCCTTGACTCTTCGCGGCCAAGAGAACGCTCTGCGATTGGTGAGCATCGCGATCCGCTCGAGCATTCGACGCTGGGGAGCAGGCGGCAAGAGAAATTGCCAGCAACGTGACAGCGGCGACGGCGACACGGAACGATCGACGGTTGAGAAACACAGGCAACCCTCCCTAGCAGCCGCTAGCAGTCGCACTATAGCGCCGCCGTCTCGGTTGCTGAGAAGCTCGGTGCTCCCCGCGGCTACGCGGCCGTCTTCCCTGGGTGGGTTACCGCTCACGGCGAGATCCGCCAGTTGACGGTGTGCCCAAGCGTTGAGTCCAGGGCTAGGGTTGACTCGAGAAAGACAGAGGCGGGTTCTCCCAGCCCATCTTGCCTGTCTGATCGCTCGGGACCGTGAGCACCACGCGACCCTTCGAAATCTCCTTGATGGCCGTGAACGGGGCAAAGACATCTCGGTCGAAGCGGCGATCGATAAGGAAGTCGTTCTCCCTCACGCGCTTGACCTTCCCGACATCTTCTCCATCGCTACCGACGACAGCCATGCCGCGACTCAGCGCTGACTCATAGTCCACGATTCCAACCCTCCAGGAAATAGGAGTGCTTCCGATTGCCTCACGCGCTCATAGCCTACCAGGTCGCGGACTATGCGGCTCCCTTTCCGGTGGCGCTTTCGCGGCCAAGCGCCGAGGCTACGGGTGGGCTGACGGACCCAGGATCGGCCAGGTGCCAGGATCGACAGGAGTTTCGTCGATGTAGCACCAACCCCAATCCTCTCCGGGCTCAAAGGACTTGATGATGGCATGACCCGTGGCCTGGAAATGCTTTGTTGCGTGCTGATTTTTTGAGTCGTCGCAACAGCCTACATGTCCGCAGATCATGCAAAGACGGAGGTGGACCCACGAGTCGCCCGTCTTATGACAATCTCCGCAGCCGTCTGAATCCGGTGTGACTTCGCGCATCAGCTCAATGTGCTCGCAGCTTTCGATCACATCTCCTCCTCCTGCTCGTTCACGAGCCACTATCGCACTCTGAGCTGAACCGTGGCGATCGTCGTGATTTTTGCGAGCGATCTTAGCGACCCAGGCCGCCAATGAGGTTAGTCGTAGCGGATGCGCGGATCGACGATGCCGTAGAGCACATCCGCGATGAGGTTGCCCCAAAGAACCATGAACGCCAGAACCATGAGGATGGCCATCGACACGACAATGTCGTTTCCCATGACCGAGTCGAACAGCAGCTTGCCCATGCCTGGATAGCTGAACACGGTCTCGGTGATAGTCGCACCGGCAAAGAAGCGAGCAAACGACCCACCGATGACGGTGATCAAGGGCAGCAAGGAGTTCTTCAGCGCATGCTTGAGAACCACGCTACGCTCGGCAAGGCCTTTGGCACGCGCGGTGCGTAGGTAGTCGAGCTGAAGCACGTCCAGCAGGCTGTTGCGGGTATATCGAGTCCAGGAAGCCATCTCGGTAAATGCGGTAACGATCACCGGCATCACCAGGTACTTGGCTCGATCGAGTAGCTGGTCCCAGACGGTCGGCCCCACATCAGTGCTCATGATGCCGCCGGGTGGGAGCCAGTGTAAGTTGACGCTGAACAGCACGATGAGCATGAGCCCGAGCCAGAAACCAGGCACCGAGAAACCGAAAAATGCGAACGCCATCGACCAATAGTCGATAGCGGAATACTGCTTGACGGCGGAGATGATCCCGAGGAGCAGTGCGACGCTCAAGGCTAAAGCCAGGGCGGACATCGAAAGGATCAGTGTGTTCTGAAGACGCGGGAGCACGAGGTTCTGGACGGGGATCTTGTATTGGCGCGAGTAGCCAAGCTGGCCCTGCAGCACCTGGCTAGCCCATCGAAAGTAGCGAACGTAGATCGGGTCGTCGAGTCCGTACAGCTTGCGAAGTTCGACGTACTGCTCGTAGCTGATGTCCGGATTGTCTGTGAGCATCGTTTCGAGGGGATCGCCCGGCATCGAGGTCAGCAACGCAAAGACGAGCACTGAGATGAGCAACAGGATGGGGAGCATTTGCACGAGACGATGAACGATGTACTTGAACACCGGATCACTCCCAGGCGCGTTCTTGCGGTCAGCTTTCGCCGCTGAACCGCTCACCCCATCCTAGCTACGCTGGGACGCCACCTCCAATTGCTTTTTCGTGCGGAATCGATAAGGAAACAAGTATCGAGCGCCCATAGAAGGCGAATCTCAAGTCAGATTACGAGGCCAATTCTCACTTATGTGGGTCTCATTGCGGCCTGGAGACGCGTCCGTGTCGCTTCAGGCATGGTCAGCAGCTCCACCACGAGCTTCTTGATGTCGTTTCCGAAGAACGGATCGATGTCGAGTTTTGCCGCCGCTGCCTCGGCGAGGAGCTCGGGGTCCTGAAAAGCCTGCTTGAATGCCGCTTCTAGCGCCTGAGCTCGGGCCTCCGGTACCTCGGGCGCCGCTACGTAGACTTTCCCAAACGCGTTCGGGTAGAGCAGGCCGAGGCGCAACAACTGACGCTGCTCTTCGGTCGAACCAATCTGTCCGAGAGTCGGCGCTCGTACAGGTAGATCTTTCGTCGGCTCCGTATTGACGTCGGCCAGCACGACCCATGTGCCATCCTTGACGTCGTCGAAATTGGTGAGCTTGACGGATGAGGGCCAGGAGTTGATGAATCCATCGACTTCTCCGCCTTCGATCGCCAGACGAGCGGGCGCGGTGCCCTCGTAGCCGTTGACGAAGCGGATGTTCGCGCCTAGGACTTCCTTGAACAGCAGAGCGCCGGCCTCGAGCCCCGAGCTTGGCACGCCAGCCAAGCTGATCTGCTTTCCGGTCGGACCCATGATCTCGTCAAGGCTGGTTACTCCCGCACGGCGGTGCACGACGAATACGTACCCGTCGCGCACTGGCACGGCGAGATAGCGGAATTTGGCGGCGTCGAACTGGACACCGTCGGCTTTGAAGAGCTGCTCCAGGACAAGCGGCCCGCCAATGTTGGCGACCACAGTTCCGTCCTTCGGCAAGGTGTTGTAGACCTGATTGGCGGCGACCATGCTGCCGGCCCCGGTGACGTTCTCCACGATCACCATAGGATTCCCAGGAATGTATTTCCCGAGGTGACGCGCAATCATCCGCGTGTAGGTGTCGTACCCGCCGCCGGGTGGAAAGCCCACTACGAGCCGAACGGTCTTTCCTTGATAGAAGCTGGCCACCGCGTCGGGAGCCTGGCTCGCGGGAGCGCTCCCAGTGGTGGGGGCCGTGCGGGTGCAGCCTACGGCAAGAACCAGAGCAAGGAACGCGATCCAGTAGGAACGAGTGCCGACCATTCGCCAATCCTCCTCGCAACCACGCGGAAGTGCGGCTAGAGGGGCCGCCTCTCGCACGGTAGGGCCATCGTATTGGCGACAGGATCAGCGGTCAACGCATCAGTGGATCACGCTAAGCTAGCTTAGGCCGTTTGGCGCGGAGAGAGCCCAGTGCTACACTGGGCTCCTACTTATCCTAAATCGGCCGGGAGCCAGCCATGTTGAGCAAAGAAGACAACGAAGTCCTCACCCGAACCGGACCTGGTACGCCAATGGGTGAGTTGTTCCGACGATTCTGGATGCCCGCGCTTGTATCAGACGAGCTGCCAGAACCGGACTGCGCGCCGTTACGGATCAAACTCCTTGGCGAAGACCTCGTCGCCTTTCGGGACAGTGATGGTCGGGTCGGCATTGTCGATGCATATTGTCCTCACCGTCGGTCACGGCTCTTCTTTGGCCGCAACGAAGAGTCGGGACTGCGGTGCCTCTATCACGGCTGGAAGTTCGACGTGGACGGGAATTGCGTGGACATGCCGTCCGAGCCCCGAGAATCCACGTTCAAGGACAAGATTCACCTCAAGTCCTATCCGACGCGCGAATGGGGCGGAGTGATTTGGACGTACATGGGGCCGCTGGATCTCATGCCCGAGTTACCGCTCTTCGAGTGGTGTCAGGTGCCGCCGAGCCACCGTATCGTGAGCAGGTGGATCCAAGAGTGCAACTATTTCCAGGGGATGGAGGGCGAGATGGACTCCACCCATGCGTACTTCCTCCATCAGTGGTTCGACGGCCGGCAAATGCAGTCCAGTGGACCCGGAGGCGCACGCGGCGGTAGCGCCGGTGGAGGCAGGCCAAACTTCGAGTTCAACGCCGTGCAGATGACGCCGCGTGAAACCGAATTCGGAATGATCCGTTCTTCGCACGCCTACGAAGCCGAGGGGTTGCGACGCTGGCGCATCGATCGTTGGATGTTGCCGATCTTCAGCCTGGTTTCGGCGGCCTCGTACCCGGTCGGCGGGCGGTGTTTCGTCCCGATCGACGACGAGCACGTTACGGTCTTCCAGTACATGTCTCACCCGGAGCGGCCCCTCACTGGAGATGAGATCCGTAGGCTGCAGCCCAACACGCCAGATCAAAAGAAGTACACCCCCTCAGTCGAACGTTGCGCCTACCAGCTCCCGGACGGGTACATCATCGACGTGTGGCGGGATAAACTCAACCTCCAGAACGACTACCTCCAGGATCGCGAGTTCCAGCGGGACAGCAACATGAGTGGTGTTCCTGCCCAACGGACGCAAGACACGGTCATGGTCGAACGACAGGGCAAGGGTCCCATCGTCGATCGAGACTTGGAGCGGTTGAGCGCGACGGATGCGCCACTCATCAAGATGCGGCAGATCCTCATCGACGCGGCGCGCGACCTCCAACGGGGGATCGAGCCGCGCAATACTCGACATCCGGAGAACTTCTCGGTCGTGGCGATCGAGGTCCTCTCGCCGCACACGGAGCTAGATCCAGCGCTCGAGGATGTAGAAGCGCTCCTCCGATCTCATTCGCGCCCCTGGAAGGCTGATGCACCGGCGCCGGCAACGGTCCATTAATGAATCACTTCTCAAGGGCGTGGCCGTTTGCCCCTGTCATGCTTCTCGTCGCCGTGATTGCGGCGTGCAGTGCGCCCTCGACTTCGCCCAGCCAACCAGGCAACAGTCAGGCCGCCGTCCAGGGGCAACCCGCGATCCAGCGAACGTTGGTGATCCTGGCGCGGGGTGAGCCGCCAAGTATCGCGGCCAAGCCGCTCCAATCCTTCTCGGGATCGCTGTTGGGCCCGATCCGTATGTTCAATGCCATGCTCGACTACAACGACGAGCGACAAGTCATCCACCCATATCTGGCCGAGGCGCTACCTGAGCTCAACACGAGTAGCTGGCAGGTCTTTCCCGACGGTACGATGCAAACGACATACCACCTCAGACCCGGCCTCACTTGGCACGATGGCGCGCCGCTCACCGCGGATGATTTCGTCTTCGGTTGGACCGTCTATTCGACACCCGAGCTCGGCGCGTCAACGGCGGTGCCCATCCCCCAGATGTCCGACGTTCTCGCCCCGGACCCACGCACGGTCACCATCAACTGGCGACGGCTGTACCCAGATGCCGTTGGCATAGACCTGGCCTTCCAGGCGCTCCCAGCACACATCCTCCGGGAGCCGCTCCAACGCCTGGATGCAGAGTCCTTCATCAATCTGCCGTTCTGGACGCGGGACTACGTTGGCCTTGGTCCTTTCCGCCTTACCCAGTGGATTCCCGGATCGGCAATGGAGGCGTCTGCCTTCGATGGGCACGCGCTCGGCCGGCCCACGATCGATCAGGTTCGCATCCTTTTCACGCCTGACCCGAATACGGCTCTTGCGCTGATGCTCAGCGGCGATGCTCATTTCGCCAGCGACTACGTGTTCTTCTATGAAGAGGGCGCAACGCTCGAGCAAGAATGGCAGGCTCGCGGCGCCGACGGGGTCGTCGACTACGCGCCGACACTGTTGCGACTGACGGCCATCCAGCATCGGCCGGATGCGGCGAATCCGCGGGCACTGGCGGACGTGCGGATCAGACGAGCGCTGGCGTATGGCGTCGACGGCCAGGCAGCCGTCGACGTGACAACCGGGGGGCGAGGGCTGGCGACGTACACCGTAACGTCGCCTCGGTCTCCCCTATACAAGGCAGTCGAGGCCGCCGTACCGAGCCGCCGCTATGACCCGCGCGTGGTGCAACAACTCTTCGAAGAAGCTGGCTTCTCGAAGGGGCCGCAGGGGTTCTTCGTAGGGCAGGGTGGAGAGCCGTTCCGGCTGGAATACGCCACTGACGGCGGACCATCGCCCGAGCGAGAGAATTCGATCTATGTAGACAGCCTTCGGCAGGCAGGCGTCGATGCGTTCTCTTATGTCATCCCAATCGTGCAGCTTCGGGATCTGCAAGCCCGGTCGCTTCGCCCTGGCCTGTCGAATGGCGCCATCGGAGCGAAGGCTCTCGGGCTCTTCATCTCGGCCGAAGTGCCGCGCCCTGAGAATCGGTGGGCCGGCAATAACCGTGGCGGGTGGACGAATCCCGAGTACGACCGCCTCTGGCAGTCGTTCGACACGGCTCTCGATGCAAGAGACCGCTCCCGCTACACCACGGAGATGGAGCGCTTGCTCTACGAGGACACCGCGATCATTCCGAATATGTTCACCGTCGTCGTCAATGCGCGGGTGGCCACGTTGCGAGGCCCGGAGATGAGGACGACTCCGGATGCGGGAATTGGGATCCAGAATATTCACACCTGGACATGGTCGGGCTGAGCGCGCGCACGCCTGTTTGTGCGACCGCGCGGAAAGGACAGGCGAGCATGCTGCAAGGACACGTGGTACTCATCACAGGAGCCGCGCGTGGCATCGGTCGCTACATCGCCCAAACCTTCGTCGAGACCGGGGCCAAGCTGGCCGTCGCCGACATCCAACCGATGGAGAAGGTGACGGCAGAGCTTCGGAGCGAGGGCGCGGAGGCCATCGGCGTCCATGTCGATGTCCGCGATGAGGGATCCGTCAAGGCGATGATGGAGCGCGTTGTCCAGGAATTCGGTCGCATCGACGTGCTCGTGAACGATGCGGCGATCCCGACCCATTCGTCGTGGGAGCCGCTCTGGCCTCGCATCCGCGACATGGAGAAGGCCTTCTTCGATCGGATCATGGACACGAATCTTGGTGGCACGTTTCTTTGTACCAAGCACGTGCTGCCCATCATGGAGAAGCAGCGAAGCGGACACATTCTCAACATGTACGGCGGCGGCAACCCCAACACCTTCGGCGCATGCGTGTACGTCGCGTCCAAGGATGCCGTCCGGACTCTCACTCGGTACGTGGCCGAGGAAGAGCGAGAGTGGAACATCTGCATTGCCGCCCTATCCCCGGGAGGAGAGATCGCGACTGAGGATGCTCCAGAGGACGTCCGCCAACGCCTCCCCGGCGTCGACCTTGTCGCCAATCGTTTCGTCCTGGCAGCGCAAGCGGGCATGGAGGTGAGCGGCCAGCTCTTGAACCTTCGAGACGGCAAGCTCGTCGTAGTCTCATAGCACGAGCGGGTGGATCGCCGCTCACCGCGGAGGGAGCGAGATGACTGCACGGTACCCTCTATCCGTTGCCCTGATGTGCCTGGTAACCCTCTTGGCCGCGTGCGCGGCCCCGGCGGCCCCGAGCCCCGCTAGGTTCGATTCGACAGCGCCGGCTCAACCAACAGCTCCGAAGCGCGTCACCGCCATCATCCAGTCGGTTCCCACGACTGTTTTCAACAGGTTCAATCCGGGCAGCACGCAATCCGGCGTGGACGCCATTGAGGGACTCCTCAACGCCGGGCTGACGACCCTGGACAACAAGGACGAGCTGCGTCCGCAGCTCGCGGAGGCCGTCCCCACAATCGAGAATGGCCTGTGGAAGCTCTTTCCAGATGGCCGTATGGAGACGTCCTGGATCATTCGGCCCGGCGTCGAGTGGCACGATGGCGCACCGTTCACTTCTTCGGACCTGGCGTTCACCGCGCAACTCGGAAGCGACCGAGAACTAGCGGTCTTTGGAGACCCGGCCTACAGTGTCATCGCATCGGTCGAGACCCCGGACTCACGCACCGTCGTCGTCAAGTGGACCAAGCCGTTTATCACCGCGGATCGGATGTTCAGCCACCTTCTGGCCGTCCCGGTCGCAAGACATCTCCTGGACCGGCCGTACGCGGACGACAAAGCGACCTTCGCCGAGCTGCCCTATTGGTACCAGCAGTTCGTCGGAACCGGCCCCTTCAAGCTACGGGAGGTCGTCGAGGGAAGCCACCTCGTCGTCGTCGCGAATGACCACTACGTGCTGGGCCGACCGAAGATCGACGAGATCGAGGTGCGCTTCATCCCGGACGCCAACACGCTGGTCACCAATGTGCTCGCCGGCGGCGTGGATTTCGTCCTGGGCCCACGAATCTCCCTCGACCTGGCGAGGCAGGCCCGCGACCGATGGACCGAGGGATCGGTCTCCATCAACACCCAGGGCGGTATGGGCCTGAACATCTACCCACAGTTCGTCAACCCTACCCCGCCAGTCGTCGCCGATGTCCGGTTCCGCCGCGCCCTGATCCATGCCACCGATAGACAGGCGCTCGTGGACACTCTCATGGGCGGGGTGACCGCGATCGCCCACAGTCCGGTGAACCCGACCGACCGAAGCTACCAGGCGATAGAGGGCTCGATCGTTCGGTATCCCTACGACCCCGCTCGCTCCCGCCAGCTTCTCGATGAGCTCGGATACGCGAAAGGTGCCGACGGCTCCTTCGCTCGGGGCGGCGCCACTCTCGCCTTCGAGACCCGCGCCTATGCCCAGACCGACATCCAGCCCAAGACCCTCGCCGCGGTCGCGGACGACTGGCAGCAGCTCGGCGTCGCCGTGGAGCAGGTCATCGTCCCCAACCACCTTGTCTCCGACGAGCAGTACCGGCACACGCGGCCGGCGCTCGAGGTGCTGACCGTCGGCTCCACGATCAACTTCACCGCCTTCCACACCTCACGGATTCCTCTCCCCACGAACAACTTCTTCGGTAGCAATCGAAGCCGTTACTCGAGCCCCGACCTCGATAGGCTCATAGACCAATACCTCGTTACAGTCCCGCTCGACGAGCGGGCCCAGGTGTTGGGCCAGATCGTCCACCACATGACGGACCAGCTAGTCGTAATGGGCATGTTCTATACGACAACCCACGCGCTCATCAGCAATCGTATGACCGGGGTCGCCTCTCGCGGCTCAGTCTCGACCGAATCCGGCAATGCCCATGAATGGGACCTCCGATAACGGAAGGAGAGGACTCCATGCTCACTCAGGAAGAAAACGACCTGTTGACGCGCACGGGGCCAGGCACGCCGGGCGGCGCGCTCCTCCGGAGCTACTGGCAGCCCGTCGCACTCGCCGCCGAACTGCCGATCGGCGGGCCCCCACTGCCGGTTCGGATCATGAGCGAGGACCTCGTCCTCTTTCGCGATGACTCCGGCGAGTTCGGGCTCCTCGGGATCCATTGCTCCCACCGCGGCGCCGACCTCTCGTACGGCCGACTCGAAGACGGGGGACTCCGCTGCATCTATCACGGCTGGCTGTACGACCGCCATGGCCGCTGTCTCGAGCAGCCCGGCGAGCCGTCCGGCAGCACCTTCCACGAACGGATCCGGCAGCAAGCGTATCCGTGCCGCGAGGTTGGCGGCCTGATCCTCACGTACATGGGGCCTGGCGATCCACCACCCGTGCCCCAATACGAGTTTCTCGTGGCGCCGGAGGAGTACCGGATCGCGAATAAGGACCTCAAGGCCTGCAACTACCTTCAGGGCAACGAGGGAAATATTGACCCCCAGCACCTGGGCATTCTGCACTGGACCGCGTCCGCCCCGCCAGACTCGACCGTCGCCCTCCACGCCCGAAATCCAAAGATGGTGATCGAGACCGAGGAAACCGACTTCGGCGTCCGTCTCTACCACCTCGTCCCCCTCGACGCCGATACCAACTACGTCAAGATCACGAACTTCGTCCTTCCGAACCTCGCGACGTTCGAGGGGGCGGTGATCGGAGACGTTGACGGCTTCGGCGTCAACTGGCACGTTCCCATCGACGACACCCACCACTGGGGGTTCACGCTGTGGTTCGACCGACGGACTCCGCTGGCGAAGGCGCGCGTGCTCCAGGCTCGGGCGAGCGCCACCAACTTCCAGCGCGTCCGGACGAAGGCCAATCGCTACCTCCAGGACCGCGACGAGATGAAGTCGCAGAATTTCAGCGGGTTGGGCACGGCGTTCGGCGACCAGGATGCGTGCGTCATCGAGCCGATGCCGATCCAGGACAGGACCCGCGAGCAGCTCGGGAGCAACGACCGGGCCATCATCGCAGCGCGCCACATGCTGCTCCGTGAGATCCAGAGAATTCAAGCGCACGGGGGGCGTCCAAGTCCGGATCGGAACGGCATGCTAGCTTCGACCGCGAACATCATTGTGACCGCAGAAGTGATCCCGAGCTCGGTCGACTGGCGAGCGTACCTGACGGAGAAAGCAGCCAACGCGGTGGGCGCGTCCGCGACGGGTTCGCCCCAGACATAGGGGACGACGACGATCGCGCGATTGACCACCTACCTAGATTCCCCTGAAAAATAGCGATTGAGCTGAGGTGGGATCAGCGACCGTTTCGGGCTCGGGGCTGTTTGGTCTCGTCGGGTCCCTTTCGGGTCGAGTTTGGATCGTGATCAGGCCTTTGTTGCCTGCATTTGCCCATATTTGCT
>Ga0080064_1000759_pt1 | contig 77921 bp, 73 predicted proteins | sample Subgrocontami54m_FD_69260 | JGI IMG/M metagenome (GOLD analysis project Ga0080064, IMG submission 69260) | Subsurface groundwater microbial communities from S. Glens Falls, New York, USA - GMW46 contaminated, 5.4 m (SPADES assembly) (version 2) ...
GCCGGGCCACCGCGCGGCGTTTTGCGGAAGAGGGCTGCCGCGTGGCCATCTGGGACGTGAACGAAACGGCGGGCGCGGAGACGCTCCAGGAATTGCGGGCGCTCGGCACAGAGAGCGTGTTCCAGCGTGTGGACGTGACCCGCGGCGATTCGATTGAAGCCGCGGTAAAAGAATTGGTCGCGCGCTGGGGACGCATAGATGTGCTCGTGAACAACGCGGGCATTGTCCGTGACGCGCAACTCGTGAAATGGAAAGATGGTTCGGTTACCGGCGTCATGACCGACGAGGTGTTTGACTCCGTTATTCAAGTGAACTTGAAAAGCGTGTTCCTTTGCGCGCGAGCCGTGACGCCGCACATGATTGCCGCTGGCGGTGGCGTGATCTTGAACGCCTCCTCTGTGGTCGGGCTGTATGGCAATTTCGGACAAACCAACTATGTGGCCACGAAAGCCGGCGTGATTGGAATGACGCGAACGTGGGCGCGCGAATTGGGGCGCTACAACATTCGCGTCAATGCCGTGGCGCCCGGATTTATCGGCACGGAAATCCTGCGCGCCATGCCGGGAAAAGTGATTGAATCCATGGTGTCGCACACGCCGCTGGGTCGCATGGGCACGCCGGAAGAGATTGCCGAAGCGTATGCCTGGCTCGCGTCTGACCGCGCATCGTTCGTGCACGGCGCCGTGCTTTCCGTGGACGGCGGAATGGTGACCGGCACCTAGCTAGTATTTCAAGCGCCGCCCCGCAAGGAGAAAGATGCCTCGCCACGCTTCGATCATTTCCACCGGCCGCTACCTCCCCACGGTGGAAGTTTCAAACGACGTCCTGCGCCAGCGATTTGCCGCCACCCAGCCCGAGTTCGTGGACAAGATGGAGCAGGGTACGGGCATCCGCAAGAGATGGTATGCGCCCGAGGGTTGGAGCACTTCGGATCTTGCCCTGCCGGCGGCACGTGAGGCGTTGGAGCGTGCCGGTCGCCGGCCCGAAGATGTGGACTTGATCATCCTGGGAACGGATTCTCCGGACTATGTCACGCCGGCGACCTCCGTCGTGCTGCAACATAAACTCGGCGCAAAAAATGCCGGCACGTTCGACATCGCCTGCGCCTGCGCATCCTTTCCGACGGGCCTGGCCACCGCAGCGGGGCTGATTGCGGTGAATCCGTCGCTCCGCACGGTGCTTGTCGTCGGCGCCTATCTGATGCACCGCCTGGCCGATCCGAATGACCCCACGGTATTTTTCTTTGGCGATGGAGCCGGAGCCGCCGTTGTCGAACCTGCCAAAGAACCGGGCTTCCTTTCCTCCGCGCTGCAAGCCGACGGCAGCTTTCATCACTACTGGGGCATCTTTTCCGGCGGCACGGCAGAGCCGGCCAGCGAAGAATCGGTGCGCGGAGGCAGGACACAGGTGCGCATGTTGCAGCGTTATCCGCCGGAGCTGAACGAGCAGGGCTGGCCGCGGCTGGTGCGGCGTGTCGCAGAGGAAGGCGGCTTTTCCGTGCAGGATATTGACCTCGTCATTTTCACGCAGGTGCGCAAGCCCACGATCGAGAAAGTGATGGCCGACCTGGGCCTGCCGATGAAGCGCACGCACATGGTCATGGAGGAATTTGGCTATACCGGTTCGGCCTGTATCCCGATGGCTCTGGACGACGCCGTAGTGCATGGCAAGGTGCGTCCCGGTCATCTGGTTGTGCTGGTAGCTTCCGGCGTGGGCTACAACCAGGCAGGCTGCGCATTTCGCTGGACCTGAGAAACCCGATTCCTCGGGAGAGCAGCCAGGAGAGACCGATGAGCATCGGAAAACAAATTGCCCTGGGCGTTATCGCCCTAGTCGTTTTGGTGATCGTGCTTTGTGTTTACATCGTATGGCGCGAGCCCCTTGCTCTGAGCGCCTACCTGGAACGCCGCGCCCTGAAAGACAGCGGCTTCATCAAAACGGCAATCGAAACGCCGGGCGGCCGAATGATCATCTGGGAAGCCGGGCAGGGCCCTGTGCTGGTGTTCCTGCACGGAGCCGGCGATCAGGCAGGAGTGTGGTCCAAAGCGGCGCCGGCATTCGCGACCAAGTATCACGTAATCCTTCCTGATCAACCCGGGCACGGAGAGAGCGAACCAGCGAGTGGCCCGCTGCCGATGGGAACCATTCTCGGCGGGCTGGAAGCGCTGCTGCAAACGCGCGGCACTGATCAGCCAGTAGTCTTGGTGGGGAATTCCATGGGCGCCTGGGTTGCGATGCTCTATGCGCACAGGCATCCGGAACGCGTGGCGCGCATAGTGCTGGTCGATGGTGGCGGGCTGCGCTGGAATAATCCGCAATACTCACTGACTCCAGCCAGCCGGGAAGAGGCGCGCAAGCTGATCAACGCTCTGATGGATCCGGGCAGCCCTGCGGTGCCGGATTTTGTGCTGGACGACGTGATTCGCACGGCGCACAGCGGTCCCATCAGCCGACTTTTCGCCACTGGCGCGGACCTGGAAAGGTTCTTGCTGGATGGAAAGCTAGGCGAAATCAAGATACCCGCCGAGATCTTGTGGGGAGAGTCCGACAAGCTGATTCCTCTGGACTACTCTCGAAGAATGCAAGCTGAATTGCCCGCCGCCCGCCTCACCACAATTCCTCGCTGCGGGCACATTCCCGGGCGTGAGTGTCCCATTGCGTTTCAATCGGCGCTGGAAAAACTATTGAGCCAGCCGCCGCCGGAATTCCGTCTGGCTCCGGAAGCCCCTGCGGTCAAGTCGCCGGCAAAACCGAACCGCCCATGATTACTGCGGATATCCTCGGCGAACGCGCCCGCCTCACCGCCGAGAAAACCGCGCTCGTGTATATCCCCACAGGCGAACGATTCACCTACCGCCAAATGGACGATCGTGCCACGCGTTGCGCCCGGCTGTGGACGGAAGTCTGCGGGCTGCACAAAGGCGACCGCGCGGGTATCCTGGCCAACAACCGCGTGGAGTTTCTCGATACGTTTTTCGCCGCCGCGAAAAGCGGGATCATCCTTGTGCCGCTGAACACGCGCTATACGCCGCACGAGTTGGAGTACATCGTTCGCGACAGCGGAATGCGCGCGCTCCTGTATGAAGAGGAGTTTGCGGAAACCGTTCGCGCGCTGCGCACGCAGGTTTCCCTGGCGCATTGGATCGCACTCGACCACCCCGCCGGCGCCGGTGATCTGATTTATTCCGACAGCGTGGCGCCGCTATCCACCGCTCCTCTCGAGGCGCGCTGCCAGCCGGAGGATCTGCTTTGCCTGCTCTATACCAGCGGCACCACCGGCAAGCCAAAGGGCGTGATGACGCCGCATCGCATGGTGGCCTGGAACGGTTACAACACAGCGGTGAGCTGGCAACTCATGGAAAGTGATGTGAGTCCGATTTTTACGCCGCTCTATCACGCCGGTGGGCTGGGGGCGTTTCTAACGCCGGTGTGGACTTTCGGCGGAACTATCGTGCTGCACCGCGGATTCGACGCCGCGGAAATCTGGCGCACGATTGAACACGAGCGCTGCACCGTCGTATTAGGCGTACCCACGATCTACAAGCTGTTAATGGAAGCTCCGGAATTTCAGAAGGCGGACTTGAGGCACGTGAGGTGGTTCATCAGCGGAGGCGCGCCGCTGCCGCTGTACATCATTGAGGCCTATCAGAAGCGCGGTGTGGTGTTCAAACAGGGCTACGGGCTGACCGAGGTCGGCGTGAATTGCTTTGCCATGACCGTGGAAGACTCGCGTCGCAAAGCAGGCTCGATCGGCAAGCCGATGATGTTCACGCAAGCGCGGCTGGTGGATGGCGCCGGCCGGGAAGTGCCGGCGGGGGAAGTGGGCGAATTGCTGCTGCGCGGGCCGCACGTGTGCAAGGGCTACTGGAACAACCCGCAGGCTACCGCGGCGGCGCTCGATGCCGAGGGTTGGTTCCACACAGGCGACCTGGCGCGGCGCGACGCGGACGGCTTCTTCTATATCGCCGGGCGCGCGAAAGACATGCTCATCAGCGGCGGGGTGAACATTTATCCAGCGGAAATCGAAGGGGAGCTGCTGCAGCATCCGGCGGTGCAGGACGCAGCGGTGGTCGGTGTGCCTCATCCGACATGGGGAGAGGTCGGTGTGGCGTTCGTGGTTCTGCGCCCGGAACGCAGGGCTACGCCAGAGGAACTTGCAGAGTTTCTCGCCGGGCGTCTTGCAAAGTACAAAGTGCCACGGGAGTTTCAGTTTGTTGCCAGCCTGCCGCGCACGCCTTATGGAAAGGTGTTGAAGGGAGAACTGCGGGAACAATACCAAGCGCTGCGCCACGCCGAGGAGTGACCATGCCTGAAATCACGCCGAGCCGGTCGGGCACGGTGGCGCCTGATAACCGGCTCGTGTATTGGGAATACTTCGGCGACGGGAAGCGCGAGGTGGTGTGCCTTCTGAACGGCGTGGCCATGAGCACGCGTTCCTGGTATTCCTTTCTGCCACAGTTGCAGCCGGCGTACGACGTGCTGCTGTTCGACTACTGGGGCCAAGGCAACTCGTTCAGCGAGGATGTGCCGTACTCGATCCCGCGCTTCTGTGACGCGCTCACGATGATCATGGACGAACTCAGCGTGAGCAAGTTCCACCTGATGGGCATTTCTTACGGGGGATTCGTCGCGCTGGATTATGCGCGGCTCTACCAGCAACGGCTTCAAACGCTGACGCTCTCCGGCATCCTGCTCACACACGAAGAACTGTTCGAGATGTATGAGGAGCTATCACTGCTCTTCTACCGCACGGGCCAGATGGAGCTGTACGCGTACTACCTCTACGAGAAAATCTTTGGGGAATCGTTTGTGCGCAAGATAGGTCCGAAGCTCGCCGAAATGCGGCAAAAACTCGTCGATCGCTACCGCGACAAGGCGCATTGTCTCATCCAGCTCACCCGGGCACAGGACAGCCTTTTCGCCGAACTAGACTCCAACCTCCCGGGTTATCGCGCCATCCAGACGCCGACGCTGATCTTGGCCGGAGCCCAGGATCGCACAATTCCCTGGTGGGTGCAGAAACGCATTAACGACATCTTGCCGTGCACCAGCTTTGAACTGGTGGAAGATTCCGGGCACTGCGTGTACCTCGAAAAACCTGAGATCTTTTTCCCGCGTCTGAAGCAATTCTTGGCCTCTCATAAAGAGCCTGGTTCACATTTGTCAGGGCGCGGTAGATAAAATTGTAGCTGTCGTAGCACCCTGAAACAGCACGAAACAACACAAAACAACAAGTACTAGGCATTGGAATCCGCCCAAGTACCCCCGGCATTTCAGCTCTGCGGGATCGGCAACTTCGAAGCTCGCACCGTGAACCAAAAGCGCGCCGTCTCCACCGTGGCTGAGTGGTGCGCAGGCGGCTCGCACGGACTCTTTCTGCATGGCGCGGTCGGGACAGGCAAGACTTATTTGGCCGTGGCGGCGTTGAGGTACCCGACGAGGTCAGGCGGGGCAGGCCGCAAATACGGCCCAGAAGTCACTGACGCAATCTGAGCTTTGGAAAGTACCCAAGGACTATAACACAAAAATCCATGCCCAGACCGATTTGTGCGGGATAGAGGCAGGGGGCGTTCAGCGGGAGAGCTGATAGGATGTGAGAACTCCGTCTTCGAAGTAAAGATACTCGTTGTGGTAGATCCATTGCTCGTGGACACCAAACGAATATACGCTGCGATTGATGCGCTCCGGCCGGCCCCAGGACGCGCGAACCTTCTCATCAGTCATGCCAATGTGGATTTTGCGCGCGGCCACTGTGGCGCAAATATCCCTAGTCCACTGCGGATGCTTCGCACAGACTTTGCCCGCCGGGGATTTCGCAAAAGCCGCATTGGCTGCGGCGAGTTTTTTGCCGAGTTCCAGGTTTTGGCGATCGGCAACAGCTTTCCGTTGAGCAGCGTCGGCGCTCGTATCTCGGACGATTGCAGGATTGTTGTTGGTGCCCGCAGGCGAAGAAGGTCGTTCAATGCGGTTGCTAACAGTGCTGGCGTAAGTGATCAAAACGAGCGCGCAACCGATGGCGAAAAATGTGAAGCCTTTCTTGGAGGGCAGATACATGCCGTCACTCCTTGTGTCGAGTGTAGCGCCGGGGCGCGGCGTGGCCGCGCTGTGCATATTTGGAGCGTTGATTACGGCTAAGGGAGCACGTATTTCTGGATCATGTAGGCGATCAGTCCAGTAAGGGCAATCTCAATTAGCGTCAGAAGCCAACCGGAATGTCGTTCATACCACGCGATTTTAGGTTCACGCAGAAAGACCTTTGTGTTCTTTGCGAGTCCCCAAGAATATAAGAGGGAAATAAGAAGTAGAAATGTAGTCCCAACAACCTTGAAACGATCAGTCAAGGAGGGAATTGAGGGCAAAAACCCCAACATCATCAGGAAAATGATCGAATTGAGGATTTGTCCGCGGCGCCGAATAAAGCCTGCTGCTTTGCTTTCATGGTTCTTCAAGAAGGACACAATTTGCGCTGCTTGGCCTTCAACCCAAATGCGATCGTAGCCGCTTAGGAATAGGGTGCTCGGGTCGTCTTTCTTCAAAGCAAGTGTAACTGTCCGAGTACCAGCATTGATAACAGGCTCATTGGCCGAGATGATTAGGCTAAAAACCACAGAAGGGACGTTGGGGTCAGCTATCAGACTTTCTACACCCAAATGGATGAACTCTCGTCCTTCGTCAACCGCGTTGATTACAGCCGTTGGTACGTTCGTATTGCTTCTGACAACCTCAACAAGTCGCCTAAGTGATGGTTCGTCAAGCCTGCATGACTCAAGAATCACTGTTTTTGAATAAAGCGCAGGTGACGCGCTGGTCGCTGCAGACGCTGTGCCTGAAGGAACTTGTACAGGCTGGGCCGCCACCTTCACCAAAGTGAAATTGCCATGAGTTCCGAGTTCGGTTGCCCAAGTTCCTTGAATAATATTCTCGTCGGGGTTAAACACGCCATTCATCGTGCCGCTCTGAGGCAACACGAGCTGGACACTCTGCTCGGATGTAAATTGATTTAGAGCAGCCGTTATTCGATTGTCGGCCGCCCACTCACCTTCGATTCGCGCCTTTGTCTGCCCAATCCCAGGCTCTGAGAAAACGAAGTCGCCTGTTACTCGAGTTCCATCTCGATCCATTTCGGCCGCAATTGATCCGTTGCTGGTACCCCAGGCCACTCCATTCCAATTGGTTTTGTCGCTCATTAGAACTTGCGCATTCTACCATGGGGTTATTTTTGCCAATAGGTAACTATTCGCGCCAAAGTGACTGGTGCCTATGAATGATGAAGGTCGCAATACAAGCTTGGAAGTGGTGCCGGGGGGCAGAGTTGAACTGCCTACGCCGGCCTTTTCAGGGCCGCGCTCTACCGGTGAGCTACCCCGGCACCGTGAGAAGCAATTTATTGTAGGGACTGCGCGCAAAACTGTCAAATTGCGCGCGAAAGTCTTTTCGCAGGAGAAATTCGGCGCCGCCGAAAATCAGCGCACGGACTCGTCGAATTCCTTCATCCAATCTTTTTTCTTCAGCACTTCCCGCGGCCGCGGCCCGTCCGGCGGGCCCACGATGCCGTCTTTTTCCATCAAGTCAATCAGCCGCGCCGCGCGCCCGTAGCCCACGCGCAGCCGTCGCTGCAGCGTCGAGGTGGACGCGCGTCCCATCTCGCACACCACGCGCACCGCCTCCTGGTACAACTCGTCGTCCACTTCCTCGGCGTCCACATTGCCGCCTGCTTCGCCGCTCGTCGCAATCTCTTCCTTCGGCGCCTTGAGGAGCTCCTCGTTGTAGATGGCCTTGGCCTGTGTCCGCCAGAAGTCGCACACCGCCACCACTTCGTCTTCCGTCACCAGCGGCCCGTGCACGCGGTGCAGCCGCGACGACCCTGCCGGCAGAAACAGCATGTCGCCCCGCCCCAGCAGCGATTCCGCGCCATTGGCGTCCAGAATCGTTCGCGAGTCCACCTTGCTGGCCACGCGGAACGAAATGCGCGCCGGGAAGTTGGCTTTGATTAATCCAGTAATCACGTCCACTGACGGCCGCTGTGTCGCCAGAATCAAGTGGATGCCCACCGCGCGCGCCATCTGCGCCAACCGCGTTACGGATTCTTCCACGTTGCTCGTGTCCACCATCATCAGGTCGGCCAATTCGTCGATGATGATCACGATGTAGGGCAGCGGACGGTGCTCCATCTCCTCGATGCTCTCAAACAAATCGAGCGACTGTCCCTTGGCGAACGTGCGGTTGTACTGATCAATATTCCTCACGCCGCGCTGCGCCAGCAGTTTCAGCCGACGCTCCATCTCGCGCACCGCGTTGCGCAGCACGTTCGACGCGACCTTCGGGTCCGTCACCACTGGCGTGTACAGGTGCGGAATATCCTCGTAGAGTCCCAGCTCCAGCCGCTTGGGGTCCACCAGCACCAGCTTCAACTCTTCCGGCGTCGCTTTGTACAGCATGGAAATAATCATCGAGTTGATGAGCACGCTCTTGCCCGTGCCCGTCGACCCGGCAATCAACAAGTGCGGCATTTGCGCCAGTTCGGCCGCGCGGATTCGCCCAATTAAATCCTTGCCCAGGGCGATGGTCAGCTTCGAACTTGAATTGATGAATTCCGGTGACTCCACCACATCCCGCAGCACAATCGTTTCCCGGTGCATGTTGGGCACTTCGATTCCCACCGTGGATTTCCCCGGGATGCGCTCCATCAGGATGGATTCAGCTTTCAGCGCCAGGCACAGGTCGTCGGAAAGCCCGATGATGCGGCTGTACTTTATCCCCGCCTCAGGCTTGAACTCGTACGTGGTCACCACCGGCCCGGGATTGATCTGCGTCACGTGCCCGTTGACTTCAAATTCCTTGCACTTCTGCTCGATGGCATGCGCCCGTTCCTTCAGTTCCGCTTCCTGCAGCTTTTCCCCGCGTTCGGCCATCCGCAACAGCCCGGGCGACGGCAGCCGGTAATTTGTCTTGCCGCGAGTAATCTTCGGCTCGGTAGCGCTGCTGGATACCAATTCGGCGTGGCCTTCGTCCTTCGATTTCACCAGCGTCAGCTCAATCTTTGGATCGGCCTTTTCTTTACGCGACTTTTCTCCCAGCTCAATCGGCGCGATAGTCTGTTGCGGCGCTGGCGGCCGTCCAGCGATCTGGATTTGCGCCACGCGGTTCTTCAAGCGCTTTTGTTCGCGCGCCTCGCGCCACGCCTTCCACCGCGCCTGCACTTTGGCGAACGGGCTAGCCTTCTCGCGCAGCCATTCCGTCGTGCTGCTGAACGAAAAACGCGTAGTCAGGAACAGCGCCGTCAGAAAGAAGCACACTGCCAGCACATGCGCGCCTACCGGATTGAATCCCGCCAGCAGCGCGCGCGAGAGCAGCACGCCCAGCAAGCCACCCGCCGGCATCGTGCCGCGCACTTCCGGCAATCCCAGCAGCGCCAACAGCGCGGAGAGGGAAGCGATCAGCAGCGCCATGCCGGAGAGCTTTACGATGGGCGACGTCACCACCTGGCTGCGGAACCATCGCATGCCAACCACGAACGCGCCCACCGGCAGAAGGAACGCCGCGTAGCCCAGCACCTGAAACAGAAAATCCGCTCCATGCGCTCCCACGGGGCCGATCCAGTTGCGTGCCGGCTGTATTCCTTCCCCAGGCAGCGGCGCGGACACGTTCAGCGCGGCGTCGTGCGGATTGTAGGAAAGCAGGCTGAGCGCCATCAGGATCGCGATGGTCACTCCCAGAAATCCCACCAATTCGTTCAAACGGTGATTTTCAGTTGGCGTAAGAATGCGCACAAATTCTCCTGTCGAATAGGGGGAAGGCTCCAGCGTTGATCGGGTCGCGCGGGCGCTGTCGCGCGGAGGCCCTACCGGAGGACTGCGAACAACAAATTCACTATAGCAAGCGGAGTCCGGCGAACAACAAATATCTTGTTTCTATGTGTTTGCTGGTAACCCAAACCGGCTGGCCATGGGGGCGACCGGGAGGTCGCCAGATGTGCGCGCCGTAGGGGCGACCGGCAGGTCGCCCATTGACGACAACTTAAATTATTCCCGCCGCCCACGCCAGCACCGCCGCTCCCACCAAAATCCGGTAAATGGCAAACGGCACAAATCCGTGCCGCCTCACCCAAGCCATGAACCACGCCACCGACCCATAGGCCACCACGAACGACACCACAAATCCGATGCCCAGCACGATCCACCCATGCGCATCAATTTGCCCGACACCTATCGCGCTCTCGTCTTTGCCCAGCAAAAATTTCAAGAGCTGATAACCCGCCGCGGCCGCCATGGTCGGCATGGATAGAAAAAACGAAAACTCCAGCGCCGCCGCGCGAGACATTCCCATCAGTTGCCCGCCCGCTATCGTCGCCATCGACCGCGACGTCCCCGGAAACACCGCCGACACCACTTGACAGACTCCGATCCACGCCGCTTGTCCCGCGCCCATCTCCTCCATGTGCCACGTGCGTATGCGGCTCGCGGGCGCGCTCGCTCCAGCCTGTTCCGCCCCAGCGTTTCGCGCGTCCACCACCCACATCACGATTCCGCCCACCAGCAGCGAGCTTCCTATCACGTACAGGTTTTCCAGATGCTCGCCGATGACTTTGGAGAGCAAAAATGCCGGAATCGCCGTAATCACAAATGCCAGCAGCGTGAGGCTCAACGGATGCGTCATGCATGTGCGCTCGCCGCGCTCTCCCCGGGGAAAGGTGGCCACGAATTTCCGGATCCGCGCCGCAAAATAAACCGGCAAGCTCAGAATCGCGCCTAACTGAATGACGACGGTGTACATCTTCCAGTACCCGCTCGTCAGGCTCACGTTGAACAACGCTTCCGCAATGCGCAAGTGTGCCGTCGAGCTCACCGGCAGGAACTCCGTCAGCCCTTCAATAATTCCCAGCAGGATAGACAACAGGTAGTCGTTCAACTCTCCTCCGCAATTTCACTTAGGCGGCCGCGCCAGCAGCTTGTGCATCTCGTAGGCGTCCAGCTTATCCATGTAATAGTTTTTCAATACGGCCACGGTACGATAGCCGTGCTTCTTCCAGAAGGCAACCGCGGGCGCATTGTCTGTCGCCGTTTCCAGCGACACGCGCCTTACGCCCGCCTCCATCATCCGCGCCTCGGCCGCCGCCAGCAGCGCCGTGCCCACCCCGCGCCGCCGCTGCGACTCCGCCACATCCAGCGTGATGATGTGCCCCAGATCGGCTTCGCGCTCGGTGACGATGAACGCCACCAACGCACCGTCGCCTTCCGCCACCAGACAGTCCGCGCCCGGCAGACGCAGGTACCACTTCATCTCCCGCCGCGAATACGCAATCCCCGGCGGGTAACACTCCTGGTCGAGCTGATACATCGCCTCGACGTCTTCTGAATTGTGCGGGCGGAGTCCGGCGTCCACGGTTTACACTTCGAGGATCACGGGCAGAATCAACGGACGCTTAGCGGTCTGCTTGTTCAAATATTTTTTCAGGTCCACGCGAATCTTTTCTTTGATGACGCTCCAATCAGCCATTTCCTCGGGATTGGATTGCGCCATCGTGCGCAGCACCACTTCGCGCGCCCCGGCCATCACTTCCTGCCCGTCATCGGCGGAGAGGAACCCGCGGCTGACGACTTCCGGCGAGCCTTCCACTGTCCCCGTCTGCTTGTCGATGGCGACGATGGGCACCACCACGCCGTCTTCAGATAAATGTTGCCGGTCGCGGATCACCACTTCTTCGATCTCCTCCAGCGACCCCGAATCCACCAGCACGCGCCCCGCGCGCACTTTTTCGCGCTTGTACGCGCCGTCTTCGGTGAACTCAATCGGCTGGCCGTCTTCAATCACAAAAATCTCGCCGGAGACGGTGCCCACCTGCCGCGCCAGCGCCGCGTGCCGGAAGAGCATGCGGTACTCGCCGTGCACGGGGATGAAATATTTCGGCCGCACCAGGTTCAGCACCAGCTTCAACTCTTCCTGGCTGGCGTGCCCGGACACGTGGATCGGCGCGCGCCCGCCGTCCTCGTAGTAGATCAGCGCCCGCCGCCGGAACATGTGGTCAATCATCCGGAAGATGGGCTTCTCGTTGCCGGGGATGATGCGCGACGACAGGATCACCGTGTCGTTTTCGTCCACCGTCAATTGCCGGTGGTTGTCCACGGCTACCCGCGACAGCGCCGACATCGGCTCCGCCTGACTCCCGCTCATCAGCACCACCAGCTTCTTCGGGTCAAACGACTTCAGGTCCTGCGGCCGCACCACCATGCCATCGGGGATGGACAGCCGGTTGAGCGCGTGGCTCAGCTCCACGTTGTTGGCCATGCTGCGCCCGACAAATCCCACCTTGCGCCCTACCATGGCGGCGACTTCGATCACCTGCTGGATGCGGTGAATGGACGACGCAAAGCACGACACAATCACTTTCCGCGGCGCCGCGCGGAACAGTTCTTCCAGTCGCGGCAGCACCGCGCGCTCCGACGGCGTGTACCCCGCGCGCTCCACGTTGGTGCTGTCGCTGAACAGTGCCAGCACGCCTTTCTTGCCGTATTCCGCCAGCGTGTGCAGGTCGAAGGGGCGCAGATCAGTGGGCGTGGGATCAATCTTGAAGTCGCCCGTGTGGATCACCACGCCGATGGGCGTGCGGATGGCCAGCGCCGCGCAGTCAATCGTGCTGTGCGTCACGTAGATGTATTCGATTTCGAACGCGCCGATTTCGATTTTGACGCCTGTTTTGACTTCGCGCAGCGTGGCATCGCCCAGCAGCCCGTGCTCTTCCAACCGCCGCTTCACCAGCGCCAGCGTGTACTCCGTGCCGTAAATCGGCACGTTGATGTCGCGCAGCAGGTACGGCAGCGCGCCGATGTGGTCTTCGTGTCCGTGCGTCAGCACAATCGCGCGCAGGGATTTGCGGTTCTCTTTTAGAAAGGTGATGTCGGGGATAACTACGTCCACGCCCAGCAGCTCGGCTTCCGGAAACATCATCCCCGCGTCGATGACGATCATGTCGTCTCCGTAGCGGAGCACGAGCATGTTCATCCCGAATTCGCCCAGCCCTCCGAGCGGCACTGCCCATAAAGATTGTTGCTTCAAATTATTTCCTCTTTCCCAACGCGGCCATTCATCCTATCACACGCGGCTTTTGTGCGTCGAAGCGGCAGAGGGATAAAGGCAAAGTTGTTGAGCGTGCAAGAAGCCGTTACAATCGAAGCGGATGATGGCTTGGCTCGCTGCCTGCGGTTCCGCCTTAAGCTGAACCGAAATCGTTTTTTTCCACGTCCGGTTGACTATAAGTTGGCCGAAACTTTGCCAAACTCGAGTCCCACAGAATGAAGTGTTCAATTCTCAACGATGTTCTCTCTCCTGCGCCTCCGGAGCAGCTGTATCACTACACCACGCAACCGGGGTTAGTCGGCATCGTCAAGGACAGAGAAATATGGGCCACGCATACGCAGTATCTAAATGACCAGCAGGAGTATCTGCATGCGGTTCAAATGGTGCGGAACGAAATTGAAGTGATGTTGAATGAGACATCGGATGGCACCGCAAAAAGAATTCTTACTGATATGGGAAATGGCATTGAAGGAATCGAGAGCATGAACATTTGCGTATGTTCCTTTTCGGAGGTCAAGGATTCCCTCTCTCAATGGCGTGCGTATGGTGGGTCCTCTTCAGGCTACGCAATTGGATTCCATGGCTCGTTTCTGTGCGAAATCAGCCATAAGCACGACTTCTACTTGGTCCGCTGTATGTACACGCCCTCGGAGCAGAAGGCACTAATTCGCGCGTTGCTTGAGGAAGTCCTCGAGGAGAACACTGCACGCTCAAACTCCGCAGAGATGAAGTTCTTGCCGCAAGGGGGGAATCTTTGCGCTTACCTCCATCGGTACGCGCCGATTCTGAAAGATCTCTCTTTCGCCGAAGAGCGCGAATGGCGCCTCATTTCCCGACCGATGAGCTGTACTCGGGAACGCTTTGATTACCGATCAGGCCGCTCAATGATTATCCCCTACTACCGTCTACCTCTCTTCGCAGACGAAGTATTGTTTCAGATATCCGAAGTGGTTGTTGGGCCTACGCCGCACCCTTTGCAAGCCATCCGGTCTGTTACCAGTCTCCTAGTCAAAATGGGGCTTCGAGAAGCGGGAGGGACATTTGGCACAGTTCCCGTTTCGTCCTCATTGGTGCCTTACCGAAACTGGTGACTGGACATGTCCGCTAGCTGCGCTTCGAATTCATCACCCGGCATAATGCTCAACGTGCGATGAGAATAGACATTAGAGCAGCGCCTTCGTTTAGTCCCCCCTACCAAACAACCTCGCCACCGACACCAGCACCACCGCCCCCACCGTGGCTGCGGCGAGGCTGTACAAAAATCCGCCGCCCAAAATTCCCAGCTCCCTGAAAATCCCCCCGCCCAGCAGCGCCCTGTTTTTCGTGCCGCGGAGCTTTTAACGGCCAAAGAGCGCCTCAAGATTCCGGCTGCCTCGCGCAACGTGAAGAATCAGCACATCCACGTTCGCGATGCGGTAAATGATCACATACTCGCCAACGGGAAAGCTGCGCAAGCCGGGGCGCAAATCGTCATCGCGGCGGCGGCCCACGTGGGGGTGGCTGGACAGAAGAAAGAAGCGCTCGGTAATGGAGTCAATCAGGCGGTCGGCAATCTCGATGCTGCCGCTTTCCTTGGCAACGTAATACCAAATGTCGTCTAGCTCGGCTTCGGCTTCCGGTGCGAGGCGGTGTCCCATTTAGCGGGGAGCTGGTGGCTCGTTAGCGAGGCGGGCGCGTCCACGCCGTTTCACTTCGTCGCCAAGCTCCCGCATGGATTGCTGCGTGATGGTGCGTCCCCCACCGCGCGCCAAGGAGGCCTCCGCAGTGTCAACGGCTGCCAGGATTTCAGCGCGCGTGCGCTCGCGCTCTTCCCACAGCGACAGCGCTTCCTGTACCGCGTCTTCCTCGCGGTGCAGGCGACCCGCCTCCATCGCTTGGCGGATGAATGCCTTTTGGTCGGGGGTGAAATCCACTTTCATAGCTTTAGGGTAATTGTAGCAATAGCAGGTGTCAAGCGCTGGCGGAGTTATAGGGCGGGTCTTCAGACTGTCCCTGTCAGCAAATCTGGTCGTCCTATTGATCGCTCCCGCCAAACATCCGCGCCACCGACACCAGCACCACCGCTCCTACCGTCGCTGCCGCGAGGCTGTACAAGAATCCGCCGCCAAAGATTCCCAGCTCTCTGAAAATCCCCCCGCCCAGTAGCGCTCCCACCAGCCCCAGGACGATGTCCGCCAGGCATCCGAACCCTTTTCCGCGCGTAAGTTTTCCCGTCAGCCATCCGGCAATCAAGCCAATCAAAATCCATCCAATCAATGAATTTCGCATCGTTCGTTTCTCCCGCTTTTACCTCGCGAAGATGTACCCCAGCGTCTTGTAAATCAATTTCGCCGCCAGAAAATCCGACGCGTGGTCGCCCGGCTGCGGCAGCAGCTCCACCACGTCCATGGCCACGATCTTTTTCTTGGCCGCCACCGCGCGAATCAGCGACGTCACCTGCTGCCAGTCGAGCCCGCCCGGCTCCGGCGTGCCCGTGGCCGGCACGTACGCCGGATCGAACCCGTCCAGGTCCACGGTGAGGTACACGTGCTCGCTCAGGTCCGCCACCACGCGCGGTATCCACGACTCCAGCGGCGCGCGCACAATGTCCTTGCCCCAATAAATTTTCGTCCGCAGCGTGGGGATGGCTTCCGCTTCCTCCACGGAAATCGAGCGGATGCCCACCTGCACCGCCGGACAAATCTCCACCACCCGCCGCATCACCGACGCGTGGCTCGCCGTATTTCCCTGGTAGGCTTCCCGCAGGTCCGCGTGCGCGTCGATCTGCAGCACCGTCAGCCCGGGAAACTTTTTCGCCGCGGCGGCCACCAGCGGCGCCGTCAGCGAATGTTCGCCCCCGAGCGCCACGGGGAATTTCCCGTCGTTGAGCAGGCCCAGCTCCGCGGTGTGCAGCTCCGCCAGCACTTTTTCGAGCGTGCCCTCTTGCGTGTCAATGGGCCGCAGCGTGGCGATGCCGCATTTCTTATAAATCTCGCAGCCGAGTTCCTCGTCGTACACTTCCATATTGCGGCTGGCGGCGATGATCGCCGCCCGGCCGTTGCGCGTGCCGCTCATGTACGTGGTGGTGCGCTCCAGCGGCACCGGAAAAATCACCGCGCGCGCGCTTGCGTAATTCGAGTTTTCTTCCGGCAAACCGCCGAAATTGTCGGGCAGTGTTTCTGTATAGCTTCGGATCAAGGGGCAGACCTTTCGGGCGTCAACGCTTCCCGTTTCCTTTCCTTCAGATTATCCTATCCGTGCCACGCACTTTTGTATTATCAATAGGCGCGCGACGCAAACAAAAAATTCCCGGCCACGCGCTCTGGCCGGAGCCCAAGAGGATCAATGCCCAAAAAGACAGTGACTGGTCGCATCCTGCACAATCCGGTGAAGGACCATCTGAAACCGATCTTTCCGCTGGACCTCTCCAAATGCCGCACGATTGACCAGCTCGTGCGCGCCATGGGGCGGACCGCCTTCACCGGCCGTCAGGTGGGCGACGCCGCCGACGTGCTCGAAGCCATGGCCCGCGACAAAGATTGTTACGTCGTCCTCACTCTCTCCGGCGCGTTGACCGTCGGCAAGATGGGCCTCATCTTCTGCGACCTCGTCGAATCGGGCATCGTCAACGCCATCGTCTCCACCGGTGCACTGATGGCCCACGGCCTCGTCGAGGCCACCGGCCTCTCGCATTTCCGTTACGACGAGAAGATGAGCGACCGCGCGCTCTTCCGCGCCGGCTACAACCGCGTCTACGATTCCCTCGAGCCCGAAACCAATCTCGACCACGTCGAGGAAGTGGTGCAGTCCATCCTTATTGATTGGGACGCCGACGACGTCGTCAGCAGTTGGAAGCTGCATCACCGCATCGGCGAGCTGTTGCACCGCACCATGAAGGGCCGCGGCATCCTGAAGTCCGCCTTCGAGCACAACGTGCCCGTCTTCGTGCCCGCCTTCACCGATTCCGAGCTGGGCATTGATTTCGCGCTCCACAAAATCCACCGCCAGAGGAAGGGCCTGCCGCTGCTGCGCTACGACGCCTACGAAGATTTCGACAAATTTGCCAAGACCATGCTGGCCACCCGCAGGATGGGTATCTTCACCGTGGGCGGCGGCGTGCCGCGCAACTGGACGCAGCAGTTCGGCGTCTATGCCGAATTGCTCTCCCGCCGCGGCTACGAAAAAATCCCGCTCAAGCGCTACAACTACGGCCTGCGCATCTGCCCCGAGCCCGTCAATTGGGGCGGCCTTTCCGGCAGCACATATACCGAAGCCGTTTCCTGGGGCAAATTCGTGCCGCCCGAAGAAGGTGGCCGCTTCGCCGAAGTCCTCGACGACGCCACCGTCGCGCTGCCGCTCATCGTCGGCGCGGTCCTCGAGCGCATCGGCTATCACAAGGGCAAGCGCCTGAAAAAGCGATTGCACGTCTAGGGATTTGGAAACTTCGGAGAAGGGAAGTCCAGCGGTCTAGTCGTCCCCGCCCAGCAAAAACGCCGCGGAGAGCACGGTGGTCCACAGCCCGCGCTTGTCGCCCACCGCGGACTGCGTAATATTCATCGTGCGCACGATGCGGTTGGATATCCGGTACACTTCTTTTTTCTCGTCCCACGACAGGTCCGGGTCAAACTCCACGTTCAGCGTCGTCGCCAGCATTTCCGCCGCCAGCTCTTCCGTGTATTCGCCGGCCACTTCTTCCGTCTCGCCAAAGGAGTGGTGTTCGGAAAGGTAGCCGAACATGGACTTGTCTGCCGGCAGCGCCAGCCCGATGCCCGCCGCAATCAGCCGGTGCGGCTCGCGCGTGGAGTTCTCGCTGATCACGCAGAACGCCACTTGTCCCGGCTTGATGTGCTTCAGCCCTTCGCTGCGTGAGATCAGTTTGCAACTCGGCGGAAAAATCGACGACACGCGCACGATATTGCACTGCGCGATGCCCGCATTGCGCAGCGCCAGTTCAAAGCTGGAGAGGCGCTCGCGGTGTTTGCCGACGCCTTTGGTGAGAAATATGCGCTTGGCGACGAAGGCCATCTATTTTGCCGGCGGGGCCGCAGCAGCGGCGGAGGGTGTGAGTTGTCTTGGAAGTGTCATGAAAAGTTTTGCGTGCTGAAAATTAACAAGAACAGATTGCAGTGTCAACACCTTTGTCACTTTCTTTCCTCAGGATTTCCGCAGCGCGCCGCCGCGCTCCGTCCTCACGGCCCGCCGGTGTTCCCGCTCTCCCGCTGCCGCGCTTCTTTAACCAGGGCCTCGAACGCTTCCCGCGGCACGATTTTCCAGTTTCCGTTCGCTTCCGTGAGAAGTTTTCCCGCGCGGCTCACCGACTCGATAATCAGCTCGCGCGTTTCCATCGGCGAGCGGTAGACCACCGGCAAGCCTTGCAGCGTCGCGTAACGCCCGCCGCCGGAATAGCGGTAGTTGTTCGTCGCCACGCGCAATTTCTGGTCGTCCGCCAGCGGCGCGCCCTTGTACTTCAGGTTGCGGATGCGCTGTCCCACCGGCTGCGCCAGGTCAATCGCGTATTCCACGCCCTCCGCGCAATCCGCGTTGTAGCCGGGCAGCCGCACGCGCTCGCCCGGCGGGAACGGCCAGCCCGGGAAAAACTCCGCCGCATGTTCCAGCACCTCGCGAAGCTGCTTCCCGTTCATTTCCACCGTGTACAGCGTGTTCTCGTAGATGTAGAGGCCGGCAACCTGCCGCAGCGTCACTTGGCCCGCCGGAATTTGCAGCCGCGAGAAAAACATCGTCGCCAGCGACACATCCGCTTTCCCGTACTCCATTTGCACTTTGTGGATCTGGTCCACGAAGGGATGGTCCTCATAGCGCGCGGTCGACGCGTCCAGCGCCTTGCTCGACGTGGCCACCGGCGTATCCAGATACTTTTCCGTCGTCTCGTGGTACGCCTGCGCCAGTTTCACAATCTCCGCGTCCGCTGCCACCGCGTCGGTCACTGGGATCACCGTCGAGCGCTTTAACGCCACCTTCCACCCGCCCGCGCTGCGTTCCATCTCCACGTCCACGCGCGCCAGCGACTGCCCCCAGTTTCTCGCCTGCACCAGCAGCACGCCGTTGATCAATTTCGTAGGCAGCTCGCGGTGCGAATGTCCGAAGAGGATGACGTCGATCCCGGGCACTTGCTCCGCCAGCGCGCCGACCGCATTCTCGTTCTCCATCTGATCCGAGTAGCTTTGCCCCGTCTGCGGATCGCGCTCCAGCCCCGAATGCACGATCGCCACCACCAGGTCCGCTTTCTTCCGCACTTCCGGGATCACGCGCTTTGCCGCGTCCGGGATCAGTTCGAATTCATAGCTGCGGTAGTTCGCGGGAATTTCCCAGCGCGGCACGCCCGGCGTGATGAATCCCACAATGGCCACGCGCACGCCACCTACGTTCTTGATGATGTACGGTTCGAAGAACCGATTACCGAAGCTGTACATCTGCCTGATGTTCGCCGCCAGCCACGGAAACTTCGCTTCTCGCTTTGCCTTCCACAGCACGTCCAGCCCGAAATTGAACTCATGGTTGCCCACGGCCATGGCGTCGTACCCCAGCGCATTCATCGCCGCGATGGTGGGGTTCATCTTCGACGTGTCTTTGCGCGCGAAGTAATACGCCAGCGGCGTGCCCTGGATGGTGTCGCCGGAATCGAGAAGCAGCACGTTTTTCTCTTCGCTGCGAACTTGCCGTACCAGCGTGGCTATTTTCGCCAGGCCGCGGTTGGCCGGCTGGTTCGTGTAGTAATCAACGGGGAAGATGTTTCCGTGGAGGTCGGTGGTGCCCAGCAGCGTGATGCGGACGCGGTCTGCGCCGTCGTTCGGCCGCACCGGCACCGCGGCCGCCAGCAATAGCAGCGCGCCACACGCAACAAAAAATCGTCGGGAAAAGTTGTTCACGGTTTAGGAGACCGCGCAGAGCTTCAGGCAGCGGCCAATCTGCACGCTGACGGACACCAGGTCGCCCAGTTCCTTGGGAGTAAAGTCGGGTCCCGCGGCGGCCTGGGTCTTGCCCTTGCGCGACACTTGGATCACGCCGATCACTTTGCTGTCCAACAGCACCGGTGCGCTCATGATTTTCTGGATGGGGTCGCCGCGCTGATCGGTCAGGGGCACCGCTTCAAACACCGTGGAGTGCTTGGCGATGGCGAAGTTGTTGATCACCTCTGGGCGCTTGTCCCGCGCCGTGCGCGCAGCCAGCGCCGTCGTGCTGGTCACCGGAATCGTGCCAATATTTTGAAGTTTTTCGGGCACCACAAACTTCAAAAATTTATTGTCAAAGACTAATGTAAGGACGGCGACCTCGTCCTCTTTCACGCCAAACGCCTTGGCGATCTGCTGGCCCAGCTTGCTCAGCGTCGGAATAGGGATCGGCTCGCCGGTTTTCACCAGCTCATCCACGACCTTGGTGACATCCGTCGCCAGTTTCTCTGTACTCATCCAACGTCCTCCGGCTGCTCTACCGCGACAGCATAGTATATCTGAAAATCGCTGTCACTTCTCACGAATTTCGATTCCGCCTGTGGCTTGAAAACTCCCCGCCGAATCCATATACTGATGCGCTTGCCGGTCGTTCACGGCTTCTTTGTGCACAGCCCTTCTCCGATCTCGACGCGCACGCCCTCCGCCGCGAATCTCCATCAGCTTCCCGGTACTCTTTCCATGTCCGATGCCGCGGTGAAAGGAAGGGTTTTGTGAGTGCCTCCGCTCCCGCCGCCGCCGTGGTCGATAGTCCTTCAGCGGACTCTCGATTAGCGCGCATCCTCGGTTCTTCCATCGGACAGAAGCTGGTCATGGCGGCTACCGGGATCATCCTCTCGGGCTTCATTGTCGGGCACATGGTCGGAAACCTCACCGTCTTCAAGGGTGCGGATGCCATCAACGCCTACGGTGCTGCCCTGCGCAAGTTTCCCGCGGTTTTGTGGGGCGTGCGCTTCGGCCTTTTGCTGAGCGTCGGCCTGCACATTTGGGCCTATCTGGCGCTCAGCTTCAAGAGCTGGGGCGCGCGTCCCAAGGGCTATCGCGTCACCTCCTACAAGGAAGCCAGCCTGGCCTCGCGCACCATGCGCTGGACCGGCCCCATTCTCGGCGCATTCATCATTTATCATCTGTTGCATCTCACCACTGGCACGGTTCATCCCAATTTCAAGGAAGGCGATGTTTATCACAATCTCGTCGCCGGCCTCAGCGTCACACGCGTCGCCATCTTCTACCTCGTGGCCATGGCCTGCCTCGCCTTGCACGTCTTCCACGGCGTGTGGAGCCTCTTTCAATCGCTCGGCATCAGCCAGCCGCGCTACGAATCTTTCGCCCGCCGCCTGGCCACTCTGTTCACCATCGTCGTGGTCGGCGGATTCATTATCATCCCCATCGCCGTGCTGGCGGGTTTCTTGAAGTTGCAATAGGGAAGCGAAATTATGGAACTCAAGTCCAATGTCCCCTCCGGTCCCATCGATCAGCAGTGGACCAGGCACAAGTTCGAGATGAAGCTGGTCAACCCGGCCAACAAGCGCAAGTACACGGTGATCGTCGTTGGCTCCGGTCTCGCCGGCGCCTCCGCCGCGGCCACCATGGCCGAGCTGGGCTATCAGGTGAAGTGCTATTGCTATCAGGACACGCCGCGCCGCGCGCACTCCATTGCCGCGCAGGGAGGCATCAATGCCGCGAAAAATTATCAGAATGACGGCGACAGCGTCTTCCGCCTTTTCTACGACACCGTCAAGGGCGGCGACTTCCGCTCGCGCGAAAGCAACGTCCACCGTCTCGCCGAAGTCTCCGTGAACATCATTGACCAGTGCGTGGCCCAGGGCGTGCCCTTTGCCCGCGAGTACGGCGGCATGTTGTCCAACCGCTCCTTCGGCGGCGCGCAGGTTTCGCGCACCTTTTACGCCCGCGGCCAGACCGGCCAGCAGCTTCTGCTCGGCGCGTACCAGGCGCTCGAACGCCAGATTGGACTCGGCGCGGTGAAGATGTTCACGCGCCACGAAATGCAGGACCTGATTGTGATTGACGGCCGCGCGCGCGGCATCGTCACCCGCGACATGATTACCGGCAAGATCGAATCGCACATCGCCGACGCCGTGGTCCTGGCCACCGGCGGCTATGCTTCCGTCTTCTGTCTCTCCACCAACGCCAAAGGTTGCAACACCACCGCGATTTGGCGCGCCTACAAAAAGGGCGCCGCTTTCGGCAATCCCTGTTACACGCAGATTCACCCTACGTGCATTCCCGTCACCGGCGAGCATCAGAGCAAGCTCACGCTGATGTCCGAGTCGCTCCGCAACGACGGCCGCATCTGGGTGCCCATGAAAAAAGGTGACACGCGCTCCCCCGCGCAAATTCCGGAAGACGAGCGCGATTATTACCTCGAGCGCAAGTACCCCAGCTACGGCAATCTCGCCCCGCGCGACATCTCTTCCCGCGCCGCCAAAGCTGTTTGCGACGAAGGCCGCGGCGTCGGTTCCACCGGCCTCGGCGTCTATCTTGATTTCGCCGACGCCATCCAGCGCCTCGGCGAAGCCAAAATCCGCGAGCGTTACGGCAATCTCTTCGACATGTACGAGCGCATCACCGGCGAAAACCCGTACCAGATTCCCATGCGCATCTATCCCGCCGCGCACTACACCATGGGCGGCCTCTGGGTGGACTACAACCTGATGTCCACCATCCCCGGCCTCTTCGTCCTCGGGGAGGCGAATTTCTCCGACCACGGCGCCAACCGCCTCGGCGCCAGCGCCCTCATGCAGGGCCTTGCCGACGGCTACTTCATCCTCCCCTACACCATTGGAAATTATTTCGCCTCCAATAAATTTGAAAAACTAAGCGATACCCACGCCGCCTGCAAGTCCGGCGAATCCTCCACGGCCGTCCGCGTCCAGAAATTTCTCGCCATCAACGGCCAGCGCACCGTGGATTCCTTCCACCGCGAGCTGGGACACATCATGTGGGAGTTCTGCGGCATGGGCCGCAACGAAAAAGGTCTGCAGACCGCCCTGCAAAAACTCCCCGCCCTCCGCGAGGAGTTCTGGAAAAACGTCCGCGTGCTCGGTGAGGGCGAAGAGATTAACCAGTCGCTCGAAAAGGCTGGCCGTGTCGCCGACTTCCTCGAACTGGGCGAGCTGATGTGCCTTGACGCGCTCGAGCGCCGCGAATCCTGCGGCGGCCATTTCCGCGAGGAATTCCAGACCGCGGACGGCGAGGCCCTCCGCGACGACCAGAAGTTCACTCACGTCGCCGCCTGGGAATTCGCCGGCGACGCCAAGAAGCCCGTGCGTCACGTCGAGCCGCTGGCCTTCGAAAACGTTCATTTGCAGACGCGCAGCTACAAGTAGGAGCAGTCATCTTCGATCGAAGAGTGAACCGATGGCCCCAAGCAGCGAGCACAAACCGATGAACCTGACTCTGCACATTTGGCGCCAGAAAAATCGTAATGCCGAGGGCGCATTCGTCACCTACCAAGCCCATGACGTCAGCCCGGACATGTCTTTCCTCGAAATGCTCGACGTGGTCAACGAAGGCCTCATCCTCAAGGGCGAGGAGCCTATCGCTTTCGACCACGATTGCCGCGAAGGCATCTGCGGCCAGTGCGGCGTCGTCGTCAACGGCAGCCCGCACGGCCCGCGCTCCGCCACCACCACTTGTCAGTTGCACATGCGCAGTTTCAAAGACGGCGACACGCTCACCCTCGAGCCCTGGCGCGCCAACGCCTTTCCTGTTGTAAAAGATTTGATCGTGGACCGCTCCGCCTTCGACCGCATCATTGCCACCGGAGGATTCATTTCCGCGTCCACTGGCACCGCGCCCGACGGCAACGCCATCCTTGTCCCCAAGCCCGCCGCCGAACGCTCCATGGACGCCGCCGCCTGCATCGGTTGCGGCGCGTGCGTCGCCGCCTGCCCCAATGGTTCCGCGATGCTTTTCGTCGCCGCAAAGATCGCCCATCTCGGTTATCTGCCGCAGGGCCAGCCGGAGCGCGACCGCCGCGCGCTTGCCATGGTCGCCAAAATGGACGAAGAAGGCTTCGGCACCTGCACCAATCACGGCGAATGCGAAGCGGCCTGTCCCAAGGAAATTCCCATCGAGTTCATCGCGCGCATGAACGGCGATTTCTTCAAGGCCGTCTTCTTCGCGCCGCCCGAGCGTGCCGGCTCCTCCGGCTTGCCCTGAGCAACCGAAGGGCTTGCCCTGAGCAACCGAAGGGCTTGCCCTGAGCAACCGAAGGGCTTGCCCTGAGCAACGCGAAGGGCGGCCCCTGATTTGGCGGATATTGGTTTTGTGCGGCAAATTTATTTCCGTGTAGCGCGGGGTTTACCCCCGCGCTTTGTGGGCTTAACAGGGAACTGCTGCTCATGGAGAAAACGGTGACGAAAACCATGCTCTTGCATCTGCTTTCCGTGGCCGCGGTGCTGCTCGTTGCCACGGCCCTAATCGGCGTTCGCGCCGACGGCATCTCCGACCGCGCCCGTGCCCTTCACAAGCGCGCCCTCATCGTGGACACCCACGACGACACGCCCCAGCGCATGGTGTGGGAGAAATTCGATCTCGCGCACCGCGACGCCAAAGGCCACATTGATATCCCGCGCATGCGCGAGGGTAATCTCGGCGCCATCTTTTTCTCCATCTGGGTTCCCTCGAAAGTCACCGGCCCCGTCGCCGTCGAGCACGCGCTCAACCAGATTGACGCCGTCCGCGAACAGGCGCGCCTGCATCCCGCCGACCTTGCGCTCGCCACCACCGCCGCCCAGGTCCGCGCCGCGCGCGCCAAACGCCAGATTGCCGTTCTGATGGGCGTCGAGGGCGGCCACATGATTGACGACAACCTCGACAATCTCCGCCGCTTTGCCACGCTCGGCGTTCGCTACCTCACCCTCACGCATTTCCTCAACAACAATTGGGCCGACGCCTCCACCGACAAGCCCGCTCACAACGGCCTCACCGATTTCGGCAAGGACGTGGTCCGCGAGCTGAATCGCCTGGGCATGATCGTGGACATCTCCCACGTTTCCGACACAACGTTTTACGACGTTCTCGCTCTCACCAAAGCCCCGGTGTTCGCCTCGCATTCCTCCTGCCGCGCCATTTGCGACTCCCCGCGCAATATGAGCGACGACATGCTCCGCGCCCTCGCCAAGAACGGCGGCGTCATTCAAATTAATTTTCACTACACTTTTCTCAGCCAGGAAGCGCGCAACGCCAACCTCGCGCTGGGAAAGGACGTTACCTCTCAGGACGCCGCCATCAAGGCCAAGTGCGGAGATAACGAAGCCTGTGATCAACAGGAGAGCGAACGCGTGGCGCGCGAGCTGATGAATTCCGGCAAGCTGCCCAAGGTGACCTGGGAAAAGATCATCGAGCACATTGACCATGCTGTGAAAATCGCCGGCGTGGACCACGTCGGCCTCGGCTCCGATTTCGACGGCGCCACCATGCCCTTCGGCATGGAGGACATCTCCAAGTTCCCGCGGATTACGGAAGCCTTGCTTCGCAAGGGCTATTCGGAAAAAGATATTGAGAAGATTCTCGGCGGCAATACGCTGCGCGTCCTCGCCGATGTCGAGCGCGTCAGCCGCGGCTTGTCTAAGTAGACCCGAGCCCCCAGGCTCCAGCTTGTCCCGAGCCTTGGCGAAGGACCTGGGGGTTAGGAAGCAGCAGATTGATTGCGTTTTTTGCAACTACACTTCGGAGGAAAACAATGTCCGTGTTCAGATCCCTTGCAGTCGTTCTCTTCATCTGTCTGTTGGCTGGCTCGGCCGCGACCCCTGTCGCCGCCCAGGCTCCGGCGTTCGACCAAGCCCTGCTCAAACCGGGCACCCTCACCGAAAAAGCGCCCGAGGTGTACGAGGTGAAGTTCGAAACCACCAAAGGTGATTTTGTTGTGAAGGTGACGCGCGCCTGGGCCCCCAATGGCGCCGACCGCTTCTACAACCTCGTCAAGCACGGCTACTACAACGGCGCGGCGTTTTTCCGCGTACTGGACGGTTTCATGGCTCAATTCGGAATTAACGCGTCTCCGCAAGTCAACGCGCAGTGGCAAGTGGCGGCGATTAAGGACGACCCGGTCAAGAAGAGCAACATCCGCGGGTTTATCACGTACGCCATGGGCGGGCCCAATACGCGCACCACGCAGTTGTTTATCAACTACGCGAACAACGCTCGCCTCGATGCCGATGGCTTTTCGCCATTCGGCCAGGTCACCGAAGGCATGAGCGTAGTGGACAAGCTTTATGGCGGTTATGGCGAAGGCGCCCCGAACGGTCGCGGCCCGCGCCAGGATCTCGTTCAGTCCCGCGGCAGCGCGTATCTGGAGAAGGAGTTTCCGAAGCTCGACACGATCAAATCCGCGACTCTTATCGCCACTGCGGAGAAGGCCCTGCCTCCTCCCCCCAAGAAAACCCCATAACATTTCACGCCGCAGAGGCGGCCCCCCGTGACCGCCCTTAAGCCTATGCGATGTGTTTGTAGGGGCGACCGGCAGGTCGCCCGACGGGAAGCGAAATTGTAGGGGCGCTCCCGAGGCTTCGGGAGTAGCCGCCCTTACTGTTTTTGCAGCGCTGTCGTAGGGGCGGCTCCACGTGGCTGCCCTCGCGCCTTACAATCCCAGCACCGTCACCAATTCCCGCACCGACGCCGCCGACTTCTGCAGCGCCGCGTTTTCTTCCGCGGTCAATTTGATTTCGATAATTTGCTCGACGCCGCGTGCGCCCAATTTGCAGGGCACGCCCACAAAGAGCCCGTTGATTCCGTACTCGCCTTCCAGGTACACCGCGCAAGGCAGCACTTTTTTCTTGTCTTTCAGGATCGCTTCCACCATCTCCACCGCTGCCGCCGACGGCGCGTAATACGCCGACCCGGTCTTCAGCAGGTTGACGATTTCTGCCCCACCCTTCCGTGTCCGCGTCACGATGGCGTCAATCTTTTCTTTCGGCAGCAGGTCCGGCAGCGGAATCCCCGCTACCGTCGAATACCGCGGCAGCGGCACCATGTCGTCGCCGTGTCCGCCGAGCACGAACGAGTGTACGTTCTCCACGCTCACGCCCAGCTCCGCCGCCACGAACGTGCTCATCCGCGACGAGTCCAGCACGCCCGCCATTCCCAGCACGCGGTTTTTCGAGAAGCCGCTGATCTTGTACGCCGCCTGCGCCATCGCGTCCAGCGGGTTGGTCACCATGATCAAAATCGCGTTCGGCGAAAACTTCGCAATCTGCTCCACCACCGCCTTCACCACGTCGTAGTTCGCCTTCAACAAATCGTCGCGGCTCATTCCTGGCTTGCGCGGGAATCCCGCGGTGATCACCACGATGTCGCTGTTGGCCGTCTCGCGATAGTCGCCGGTCGCCGTGGTAATCCCCGCCGCGCGCGAATCCGTCCGCTGGATCGGCCCCGACTCCAGCATGTCGAGCGCCTTGCCCGCGGGCACGCCTTCCAGAATGTCGGTGAGCACCACGTCGGCCAGCTCGCGGTCCAATATTCTCTGCGCCGTGGTCGAGCCTACAAACCCGCCGCCCACTACCGTCACTTTTTTCCGCATAGTCGGTCCTCTTTCACTGCGATTGAATTGGAGTCGATCAAGTTCTTTGGGGCTTGATGATCACTCAAATCGATCATCCGGGTTTGGCGGCTTCCAGACTCTTGCCGTGTCGCCGTCTGCCGTCTGAGCGATGTCGTCATGCTGGGTGCCCCAGCCCCTTCTATACGTGGATGGGAGTCGTGTCGATTCTTCCATCGTCTTCTGTATTTCCCACGATTCGATGTCGGCTCGGAGCTGAGATTCGGTTATCTCGACACCGTCTCTGAGAATTGTGAGGCGAGCCCCCGGAAATCGTTCTTGCATGTATTGAAGATCAGAATACGCTGATTCTGGGTCGGAGTTTATTGGGCTAGACTCTTCCGGAAGCGCGATCGCTGATAGGACTTTGATTTGGTAAACCATTTCGGGTACTCCAGGATACGTGAGGGCTTCTTGGCCACCGCGAACCGAAGCCCCTAACCCCTAGCCCCTGCAAGTTTTCCCTGCATATTCTCAATGATGGCGGACGCGAACTCCGACGTCTTCAGCTTCGTCGCGCCCTCCATCAACCGTTCCAGGTCGTACGTGACGCGCTTCTGCTGAATGGTCAGCGCGATGCCGTCTTCCACAAGCCGCGCCGCTTCCGGCCAGCCCAGGAAGTCGAACATCATTACTCCGGCCAACATCACCGCCGCGGGGTTGATCACGTCCTTGTCCGCGTACTTCGGCGCTGTGCCGTGCGTGGCCTCGAAGCAGCCGTAGCCGTCGCCGATATTTGCGCCGGGCGCTACGCCGAGGCCGCCGACCTGCGCCGCGCACGCGTCCGACAAATAATCGCCGTTCAAGTTCGGCGTCGCCAGCACCTCGTACTCATCCGCGCGCGTCACCACCTGCTGAAAGATGGAGTCGGCGATGCGGTCGTTGATCAACAGCATCTTCTTCCATTTCCCGCCGCCGTGCGTGGCGTAGATGGAGTCCAGCGCGTGCTTCACTTCGTCGCAGACTTCCTTGCGAAACGCTTCTGTCGCATTTTCCAGCCCGGGCTCGACCATCGCCGCGTTCTGTTCGATGGTCAGGTTGGGGTTCTTGTCCTTGTTGTCCACGATCCAGCTTTCCCGCTCGGTGACGATTTTGTCGCGGAACTCTTCCTTGGCCAGCTCGTAGCCCCAATCGCGGAACGCGCCCTCGGTAAATTTCTGAATATTGCCTTTGTGGACCAGCGTCACGCTCTTGCGCTTGAAGTCCAGCGCGTACTGGATGGCTTTCCGCACCAGCCGCTTCGTGCCCGTCGCGGAAATCGGCTTGATGCCGATGCCGGAATCCATGCGAATCTGTTTTTTCGTGCCCTTGAGCATTTCATTGTTCAGAAAGTCGAGCAGACGCCTCACTTCCTGCGTGCCTTCTTTCCATTCGATCCCCGCGTACACGTCTTCCGTATTTTCGCGGTAGATCATGATGTTCATGCGCTCGGGATGCTTCACCGGCGAGGGAATCCCAGGAATGTATTTCACCGGCCGCACGCACGCGTAGAGGTCGAGCAGTTGCCGCAGCGCGACGTTCAGCGAGCGGATGCCGCCGCCCACCGGCGTGGTCAGCGGGCCTTTGATGCCGATGCGGAAGTCGCGAAGGGCGTCCACGGTATCCTGCGGCAGCCACTCCTTGAATTTCTGGTACGCCTTTTCTCCTGCAAACACTTCCAGCCACGCGATGTGGCGCTTCGTGCCGTACGCCGCTTCCACCGCCGCGTCGAATACGCGCTGCGACGCCTTCCAGATGTCGCGCCCCGTTCCGTCTCCTTCGATGAACGGGATAATCGGATTATCCGGCACGCTGAACTTGCCGTGCTCGTATTGGATTGCACTGCCATTGCTCGGCACTGCTACGCCGCTGTAAGACGCTTTCATGGTGTGAGACTCCTCGATAGGTGTAGTTTTGGATTCATCAATCGCTACGGTGTGGAACTCCTCTTACTGCTCAGGCGTGGCCGGCTCGGGCCGGCCGGACGTGCGCGGCGCGTAACTCCATACTGTACGCCAACTCCGCAAAAAAGAACAGAAGCCGCGTTGGTGGGTAATGGGTCAGACTGAATTCTTGCTAGGCGCTTTTTGCGGATCGATTAAGCCGTGTTTGACTAACTTCCAGTCGTAATAGTCTCGCGTGCCACTCCAAGAATGGACGATCGCGCCGCAAAGCTCGCACTTAAAACCTCTAGCAGGGTCTGGCGCAGGATAGTCATGATACGTGCATTCGTATGTCGCGCCGCAATTCGGGCAGGCGAATGTCTCAGTTCCTCTGTCCCACGTAGCCATGCATGAAGTATTCCATTTTTGTCGTTTTTCCCCAATAGTTAGTTTTTCCGAATTTGCGACTTACCCACCACTTGTGTTCACAAAGTGGGTCAGCTGTTTCGCCTCAATTTCTTTTCTGCACCATTTCATTAATTAGCTTCACCTGTGCGTCGCTCGGGCAGTCGCATTCCTCCACTTCGTCGTCAAAAACTTCTGCATCTGAAGTCGTGTCGAGGAATCTTGGGTCGTGATGGAAGAAGAACCGCATCTTTCCAGCCTCCACCCTGCCTTTGGAAATCATCCCCATTCGAGTGTTCGGTGCGATTTTCAGCCGGACGTACATTCCGTCTTTAAGCATTGGATTTCATACCTCACGACTAGGTGTTTGCATCCTTTGACAGCCTGTGCTCGATCTTATGGTCCATGATTGCCAAAAGCGCAACCAGCTCTTGATCATGTAGATTCGCCAACCTGTCCAGGATAGCTCCGGTCATTTTTCTATCCAGTAATAGCTGTGTAAATTCGTTTCGTACCGTAATGAATTGCTTTTCCCGCTTTTGGCATTCGGAACATTCTGCCGTCATGTTCGAATCTCCTTGGCGCTATTCGAGGTCATTGCTCGCCATATTACAATGAGTCCCTTGGATGGCTAGGTGCCGGTTGGCCGCTCTTGCTCGTCGGCCCTGGTGAGCGCCCCTTTGCAGTACGCCACAATGCTCCCCACATCAGCGTGAGTATCCACAATAGGAACAAAATGATATTCAAAGGCGTGATTCCGCTGTAGTGTTGCCTCGTAGAATAAATATTACCCCCTGATATGAGGCCGGATGCCGGTTTCGACTTTTCTACTTCCTCTTCGACGAAATATACTGCTTGTTGCTCTTTAAAACCAATGAAGCGACCCAATCTTCTGACGGTGTAGTTTCCAATTGCAAGTTGACTGCAGTCCCCGCTATTTAGATCGTAGCCTAGAAATGGAGGCGGTATACGTGGAGAGCCTTCTTGATTAAGCAACGTTCTTAAGGAATAGCATCGAATCTTGAAAGTTGCGGTATCACTTTCCGCGTTTACCCCGTAGCCCATCAACCGTCCGTCCCCTTCATCTTTGGACGATGTCACATGGATGGCAAAAGGGTCGCCCCACTCAAGTCTCTGTTTATCCTGGGCGGGTATATTCATAGCAGCACAAAGGATTAGAATCGCGGCACAAGAAAGTACCTTTTTCATTGCAACCCCCAAATTCGACATGACCCAAAAAGGTAGAACGGCAAGTGGTCGACCCAAAAAAGTCCAAAGTGCCACTGCGTGTCTTACTGTTTCTCGAACGCGGCCCGCACTGCGCTGGAAAGGCCGCCAACGGACTGCGGCACGATGCCAAGTGCCACATCATCTCCGGCGATCACAGTTATTTGATGAGCTACGTCGCTACATGACCCCGTCACTCCTGGGCCGGAAGCGGGAATCGTACATGTTAGCGCGCTAGGATTTCCGTTAACCCAGACTGTGGCTATTAAGTCAGCCCCGGCCAGCGTCTTGACTCGCAGGTTCTTCAACGTGCCTCCGGAGGGCATTGGTATTCCGTATCCCGGAGTGCTCCAAGCGGTTGTGCAGCGAGAAGCGTCGCTTCCAACCAGCCAAATGCTCCCGAAGCCCACCGGGCTTGAAGCAGGAAAAGGACATGCGCCGTAGATAATCGTGGGCGTTGGCGGCGTGTTCTGCGCCTGTACAACAGGCGGCGTGCTGCTTCCGATTCCTCCGCCACCGCATCCCAACTGGGCGCCAATCAACGCCAAGAGTATGACTGCCAATGAAGAGCTGAGTAGCCTTGTCATCTTTCTCATTTTGAATTTTCCTTTCCTCACATTTTGGGGCCTTAGCGAACGGCATGATTAAACCGCTACGCTACTTTCAGGTCAAGGACAGAGCCATAAAGACTCCGCGCCCTGCACCTTCAGGTGCAGGGCGCGCGTACCTTGCTGCCGCAGGCCGTTGCGGAGGCCCGCCCGTTTTCTCAGGGCGCGGCCGCAGCAACATTCCTGCATCTCCGCGGACGGAGCGTCCCAGCGCCTTGGTAGTCTTTGTTCTTCCTCGCCACTCACCACTCGCCACTTTGTCCATCTCCAATCACAAATCACCAATCACCAATCACTCAATCACCCAATACTTGCCGATACGTCTCCCGCACCTCCTTGCGCACCCCCACAATGTTTTCCTCCAGGTTTCCGTTGCGCGGAATCTGCCACGTCTTCAGCAGACGCGCGATGCGCCCTGCCAGCGCCGGTTCCGGCAGACGGTTCGCCGCGCGCCCGGTGACCATGCGGATCGCGTGGTCAATGCTCCGGTAGAGCAGCGCCGCCTCGCGCAGCGTTCGCGCGCCCGACGTATCCAGCGCCCCCGCCGATTCCAGCGCCGCAATCTGACGCAGCACGTGTCCCGCCGCTGGCGCAATCCTCCGCGTCAAAAACAGGAATCCCACCATGTACTCGATGTCGTAGTATCCGCCGGCAACTTTCTTGAACTCGCCTTTGGGCCGCGCCGCGTCTTTTGCTTTTTCGAGCAGTTTTCGCGTGTGCGCCAGTTGCCGCGCGAGTTCCGCCGGCTCGCGAAATCGCTCCGCGATCACTTCCTGCGTTTGACGGATCGCTGCGCCCGCCAGCGACACATTTCCCGCCACCGCCCGCGCCTTCAAAAACGCCAGCGCCTCCCAGCCTGCCGCGTCGCTCGAAAAATATTCGCGCAGGTACGCCGCCGACTGCAGCAAATCTCCTTCTGCGCCTCGCGGACGCAGCCGCGTATCCACGGGGAAGAGAAGTCCCTCCTGCGTGTGGCTGCTCACCAGTTGCACAAAGCGTTCTGCCAGACGCCGCCACGGCTCGCGCTCCTCCGCGGAAAGTTTTTCGTCCACCACAAAAATCAAATCCGCGTCCGAGCCCACGTCCATTTCGCTCGTGCCGAGTCGTCCCAGCGCAAGCACCGCAAACGGCGCGCTGTTCAAGTCCGTTTCGCGAGGAAGAATTTCCCGCGCCGAAATCCTTAACGCGCCCGCTAGCGCTTCGTCGGCGAGTCGCGTCAGCGCCTCAAACGTTTCGAACGGCTGCGACGCCCCCAGCACGCCGCGCACGATAATCGCCAGCAATCGCCGCCGGTAGTTTTCGCGCAGACGCCCTTCGCTGTCCTCTGCGGAGATCAGCGCCGCGGAAAAGTCGCCAACCCCTGCGTCCGCCAGCACGCGCGCCTCGTCCGGATTTCGCGCCAGCATCTCCACCGTCAAGTCCGAGCGCGAAAAAATCCTCGCCGCGCGCGCAATCCATTCCGGATGCGACGTGAGCATCTCCATGCACGCGGGGTCCAGCATCGCCGAGCTGAGAAAGCGGCTCAGCCCGCGCCGCGCGTACGCGTCTCCGCCGGCCGCGGCCGCCGCCACGCCCTCGGCCACCGCTGGAAAATCCTGCCGCAGCCGACGCACCAGCGCGCTCTCTCCCGGCTCCGGCTCCCGGGCCGCAGGAGTTTCCGTCGCGTCCTGCGGTTTGCTCGGCCGCACGATGCGCTCGTAGATTTCCCGCACTTCGCGGAAATGCTGGCCGATGCGCTGGAGCAGTTGTTCCCGCGCGCCGCGCCCGGGCGTTGGCTCCACGCCGCATCGCCGCGCCAGCCGACCCAGCGCGTCCGCCGCCTCGGGCAGAGTGTGGCGCTGCAGCCCGTCGCGCAGTTGCAGCCGGTGTTCGACCTTGCGCAAGAATTGATAGGCCGTTGCCAACCGGAAAAAATCGCGCCCGGTGAGGAAACCCTTGTCGTGCAGCCGTTGCAGCGCCACCAGCGTGGACGCCGCCGCCGGCGCCGCCAGCCACGCATCGCGCCCTCCGTGGACGCGTTGCAGGCACTGCGCGACAAACTCAATATCGCGTATGCCGCCCGGCGAGAGCTTCACGTTCCATTCCGCGCGGTGTTTGGCTTTTGCCCCGGTGCGCCGTTTCAGCTCGCGCGTAATTTCCTGCCGCGCATTCAACACCGCTTCGATCGCCGCAAACGCGTCGTGCGTCAGCGTCTCCGGGTCGCGGGGAAACACCATCGGCTGCACCGCGCGCAAAAAGTGCCGGCAGAGCTCCGCATCGCCCGCCGCGCAGCGCCCCTTGATGAGCATCTGGAATTCCCATTGCCGCCCGCGCTGACGGTAATAATCCAGCGCCGCCGGTAGGCCGACGGCCACGTCGCCCTCACCCCCTTGCGGACGCAGCCGCAAATCCACGCGGAACACCGCGCCCTCCGGTGTCACTTCGCTGATGAGCTTCAGCACCGCCTGCGCCAGCCGCACAAAACATTCCGCGTTACTGATGCTCCCCGCGGTCCCGCCCGACGTCTCGCCGTCGTGGCTGTACAGAAACATCAGATCAATGTCCGAGTTGTAGTTCAGCTCTTCCGCGCCCAGCTTGCCCAGCGCGAGGAGGGCCATCCGCGCCGCGTGACGGTTTCCCGATGCATCCACGTGCTGCGGCGAGCCGTAGGAATTTTCCAGCTTTTGCTCGCACGCCCGCAGCGCGCGTTGCAGCAGCATGTCCGCCAGGTGCGAAAGCTCCATGGTGGTTTCCGCGAGCGTGGCGATGCCCAGCACGTCGCGCAGCGTGATGCGCAAATATTCGCGCCGCTTGAACCGCGCCAGGATCACCGCCGGCGGCTGCGACAGCGTCACTGCTTCAAAGCGCGCGAACTCTTCGTGCAGCTCTTCGAGCGTCTTTACGCGCTCCAAATTTTCCCGCGGCCCCGTGCGGTGCAGCCACAAAATCAGTTCAGGCTGCTGCACCAGCGTCTCGGAAAGAAATCGGCTGTAGCTGAAAATCACCAGGAGGTAATGCAGCGCCGTCGGGTTGCGCGCGATGTATTCGCTGACAGCTTCCGGCGCGCCGCGCGCGTACCGTTCCAGAAAGTTCAGCGCCCCGTCGGGGTCCGGCACCTGCGCCAGCAGCGCCGGCAGCGTGGCCCACAAATTCCCGGGCAGGCGCTGCTCGATGAGTCCGAGGTTGCTCTCGGCCCGTGCGGGTTCGGCAAACACGATGCTGCTGAACGCTGCGTCCATCGCTGTTCGTTATATCACGTCAGAAGGAAGGCTAAAGAAGTGAAGGCGCTGGAAATCAGCGGATTGTACTCCATCAAAAAAGGCAGACCCGGTTTCCGCCGGGCCTGTCGAGATTGCTCGTCATTCTGAGCGAAGCGAAGAGCATTTCCGCTGCGGTTTAGGCAGCGAATCCCTCTTCGGGTTACTTCGCTCACTCAACTCATACGGAGAATTAAATGTCGTAATACAACTGAAATTCATACGGATGCGGACGCATGCGCACCGCGTCCACTTCATTCTTCATCTTGTAATTAATCCACAATTGAATCGTATCTTCGCTGAACACGTCGCCTTTCAGAAGGAATTTGTGGTCCGCCTCCAGCGCGCGCAGCGATTCCTCGAGCGAGCCGGGCAGCGACGGCACCTTCTTCAATTCTTCCGGCTCGAGGTCGTAGATGTCCTTGTCCAGCGGTTCGCCGGGATTGATTTTATTTTCGATGCCGTCGAGTCCGGCCATCAGCATCGCCGCGAACGCCAGGTACGGGTTGCACGACGGGTCTGGCGGGCGGAATTCCATGCGCTTTGATTTCGGGCTTGCCGAGTACACCGGGATGCGCACCGCCGCCGAGCGGTTGCGCCGCGAGTACGCCAGGTTCACCGGCGCTTCGTAGCCCGGCACCAGCCGCTTGTAGGAGTTCGTCGTCGGCGCGGCAAACGCCACAATCGCCGCCGCGTGCTTCAGCAATCCGCCGATGTACCACAGCGCCATCTGGCTCAAGCCGGCGTACTTGTCGCCGGCAAACAGCGGCTTGCCTTTCAGCCACAGCGATTGGTGCGTGTGCATGCCGGAGCCGTTGTCGCCAAACAGCGGCTTGGGCATAAACGTCACCGTCTTGCCGTACTGGTTGGCCGTGTTGCGCACGATGTATTTGAACAGCATCATGTTGTCCGCCGACTTCAGCATGGTTTCAAACTTGACGTCGATTTCCGTTTGTCCGGCGGTGGCCACTTCGTGGTGATGGCATTCCACCTCCAGCCCGCACGCCATCATCTGCATAGCCATGTCCGTGCGCAGGTCCATGTAGTGGTCGGTCGGCGGCACGGGGAAGTAGCCCTCCTTGTACCGCGGCCGGTAGCCCAGGTTGTGTTCCTCGCGCCCGGAGTTCCAGCGCCCTTCCTCCGCATCAATAAAGTAGAACCCATGCTGCGCCGCCTGGTCGAAGCGGATGTTGTCGAAAATAAAAAATTCCGCCTCCGCCCCGAAAAACGCCTGGTCGGCGATTCCGCTGAAGCCCAGAAAGGCCTCCGCCTTGCGCGCGATGTGTCGCGGGTCGCGCGGGTACGCCTGCTTGGTGATGGGGTCAATCACGTCGCCGATCATGCATAGCGTTGGCGTGTCGCGGAACGGATCCATGAACGCCGTCTTCGGGTCCGGCACCAGCAGCATGTCCGACTCGTGAATGGACGCCCAGCCGCGGATCGAGCTGCCGTCGATCCCGTAGCCATCCTCGAACGAACTCAGCTCCAGCTGTTGGATCGGAAAGCTGATGTGGTGCCACAGGCCGGGCAGGTCGGTAAAGCGCAGGTCCAGAATCTTCGCGCCGTTTTTCCCCGCGTATTCCAGGACTGCTTTCGGGTCCATCGTTCCTCCGCGCAGATGAGTGATTCCGGAAAATTGAAAGGCGACAATAGCGCATGCCGCGTGGGAGGTCAAGAACCGCTCAGAGCCATTCCCAAGACAATTTGGTTCTCGCAACCCCGTACCGCCGGCTTCCAGCCGGCGTGTTGGGGTTTGTAGCGGCAACCTGCGCTGTTGTTGCGCAGGTTGCCACGCATTTGTTTTTGCGAAGTGAAATCTGTGTAATCTGTGGAATCGTTTTAGCTCAATCGTAATATTCTGTCCCCAAATGTGTAATCAAATCCTCTCCCATCATCCACCGCAGCGTATTTTTCAGCTTCATCAACTGGATGAACAAATCGTGTTCGGGATAGAGCTGCGGCGCGCACATCGGCGACTTAAAATAAAAACTCAGCCATTCCTGAATCCCGCGCATTCCCGCGCGTTTCGCCAAATCGAGGAACAGCACCAGGTCGAGCACGATGGGCGCCGCCAGGATGGAGTCGCGGCACAGGAAGTCCAGCTTGAGCTGCATCGGGTAGCCCAGCCACCCGAAGATGTCGATGTTGTCCCAGCCTTCTTTGTTGTCGCCGCGCGGCGGGTAGTAGTTGATGCGCACCTTGTGGTGGATTTTCCCGTAGAGCTGCGGGTAGAGATGCGGCTGCAAAATATATTCCAGCACGCCGAGCTTCGATTCTTCTTTGGTCTTGAACGATTCCGGATCGTCCAGCACTTCGCCGTCGCGGTTGCCGAGAATATTGGTCGAGAACCACCCATTCAGCCCCAGCATGCGCGCCTTAAACGCCGGTGCCAGCACCGTTTTCATCAGCGTCTGCCCGGTCTTGAAGTCTTTCCCGCACAGCGGCACATGTTTTTCGTGCGCCAGCTCTTGCAGCGCGGGGATGTCCACCGTCAAGTTCGGCGCGCCGTTGGCAAACGGCACGCCCGCTTGCAGCGCCGCGTACGCGTAGAGCATCGACGGCGCAATCGCCGTGTGATTCTCCTTCATCGCCCGCTCGAACTTTGCCAGGCTCGCGTGCACCGCGTGCTGCTTCATGTAAATTTCCGTCGACCCGCACCACACCATCACCGTCCGCGACACTTTGTTTTTCTTTTGAAACGCCCGGATGTCCTCACCGATCTGCTCCGCAAGCGCGAATTTATTCTTGGCTTTCTTGACGTGCGTGCCGTGAAGCTTCTTCACGTAGAACGGGTCAAACGCCGCCTTCATTGGCCGAATTTTGTTGAGCAGTCCTTTGGCCCGCGCCAGGTGGTGCGGTTCGAGCACGCCCGCCTTCGACGCCGCCTCGAATGCGCTGTCCGGAAACACGTCCCACCCGCCAAACACCAGGTCGTCGAGATTCGCTAGCGGCAAAAAATCTTTAATCAACGGCGTGCGCGCGCCGGTGCGTTTGCCCAACCGGATCGTGGCCATCTGCGTCAGCGACCCGACCGGCTGCGCCGCCCCGCGCCGCACCAGTTCCACGCCGGCCATAAACGTCGTGCTCACCGCCCCCATGCCCGGCGTCAGCACTCCCAATTTTCCTTTTGCCGCTGCAATGCTGGTCGGCCTGCGCATTCTCTTCTCCCCTGGGTGATTTCTTATGTAGCGTCCACCCGCCCGTCTTTGGCGGGTGGACACGAATGCCCTTAGCGCGTCAATCGCGCGCAAGCAAAACTCAGTATGATGCGCGAACCTCCGTCAATTTGCAATTCGAAAGAGAATTGCCTGGTGGGCATTTCACGTGGATTTGTTTCGGCTGTGTAAATTTCCGGGCGGGAAAGTAATTTGTGATGCGTGCAACGTTATCCGCGCGACGCGAGGCCTCGCGCTGCCGCGACGCCGCCACTTGCGTCAGCGAAATTTCTTTCCGCTGTAGATCGTAAAATCCCCCGCCACGCTCAAGAAAACCAGCAGGGCCAGCGCGCCGATCATCAAGTAGGTCAGCATCGTCTTTCTCCTCATTCGATGTGGAGAAAGGCATGCCGGATGCCATTCGCGCGCTGGGTTATCTCCTTTGGAATCAATCTATCCGCTGCTGCCGCTTTTTCTCAACTGTTGCCCCCCGCAGACACCTGTCTCCCCCCGGCGACACCCACCTGTCGTAGCTGCGTGCTTCCGTCTCGCCCTTGTAGCGGCCACCCGCCTGCCTTTGGCGGGTGGCCACATTGTGGCTTCTGTTTTGGTTTATTTGCGTAATCTGCGATCTTTTCCGCTGGTGACTTGCCAGCGAAATCTGTGTAATCTGCGGATTCCTGCTCTTCTGCCCTTCAAGACTTGCTGATCGTAATCGACCCATCGCCGGTGCGCACGCGCAGCGGCGGCCCGCCGCCATTCAATTTCCCGCTCACCGACGACTCGCTCACCGTTCCCGCGGGCACCGTAATCGGAAAATCCACGCGGATGCGGCCGTCGCCGGTGTGCGCGTCGAGGTCCGCGTTCAAGTTCGCCGGAATTCGCAGCCGCACCGCGCCGTCACCCGTCGTCACGTACCATTCGTGATCGATCTTCGACCCTGCCCTGGCTTCGGCGTCGACGCTGCCGTCGTTGGTGCGCAGTTCCAGCGCGTCAAACCGCCCATTCACGCGCACGCGCCCGTCGCCTGTCTGCACGCTCAGTGTGCCGTCCAGGTTGTCTCCCTCCACGTGACCGTCGCCCGTGCGCAACCGTAGCTCTCCGCGCAGGGACGTCACCGTGATGTGCCCGTCGCCGGTGTGTACGTCTATCTTTCCTGTGAGCGAACTTACGCGCACGTGCCCGTCGCCGGTCTCCGCCGTCAAGTCGGCCTCCCGCGGCACCATCAGCGTAATCGTCACCGAGCGGTTGTGCACTCCCCAGTTCCATTCCATCCGCGGCACCAGCACGTTTACCGACACGCGCTCGCCGGTTTGCGACTCCGTGATGCGCACGGCGTTTCCGCCAATCGTCCATCCGACGGTGCTCACACGCGCTTCAATTTCTTTGCGGTCCCACGTGTCCACCTCGATGTGCGCGTCGTTCGACTCCACGCGCAGCACCGGCTTCCCGCTCACCGCGTACTTCTTGCTCCAGTCTTCCGCCCCCGCCGTCCCCGCCGCCGCGCACGTGGCGCCCACCAGCACCGCAATTCCAGCCCACCGTCTCATCCGCACGAAGCGCCTCCTCTTTACACCGAGAGTGAGCAAGGTGTTTGCACTTGCTCACGCGAGGTGAACTCACCTTCTAATCCATGATACGCATTCCCACCCGCAAATGTTCACAACGCCCCGCTGCCCATTTGGTTGCGCCTTTGTAGCCAATTGCTATTCGCTTTGCCTACTCCGTGGCCTCGGCGATTCGGAACCGGACGCGCAGGAAGTTGCCCAAGCGGTCGATGTAGTCATACATGAAAACAATCCAGCGCCCGCCGGCGCGCTTGGGGTCCGGCATCGGCGTGATTCGGAGACGCCCGCCGCCCTTGATGTCGCGTTCCTTTTCCGGAACGATGTCGCGGTCCCCACGGCTGCGCAGCACCGGATACCCGTCCTTCGAAATAAAGGTCAAGACCGGCTGGCCTCCTTCATTTTGAATCTTCAGCGTGTACTCGCCGGGCTTGGTCACTGTGGAACCATCTTGCAGAGCAAAGGGGATTTTGAGTTTTTGCTTTAAGTAGACGTTGCCTTTATCGGCCTGACTGAAACCGTCCCAGCTGAGTCCCGTCAGCAGCGCCAGCGCCACCAGCCCAATGGACACACACCGACTGCTCCGCTTTGCTGTCATGAAAGTCTCCTTATGCTGCCCGCACTTGGCCGATTCCGCGCCTGCGCAAATCAAATGTCCTGAGCGTTCCTATCAAGCCCCAAAATGAATCATGGATTGCCGCCATCCTAACTTTGCTTCTTCTTCGGTGTCAATCGGAATGACTGGCAGCGCTTCTGCCTAAAAAGTCTGGCCGGCTGCCGCTTGCGTCCCGCGCGACTCCGGTGCTGTGGCAGTTTTCATATCGAACGCCTGCCCGGTGGTCTGGGGCATGGACTTGCCGCGGAACTGCTTGTAGCATTGCTTCATGAAAAAAGTGAAATCTGGCAATCGCAGTTCTGCGGCGAGAGGCCGCGGCACTCCGAAAAACCGTGCTCCGAAAAACATTAATGAATACCTTGCGGGTGTCCCGGAACCCGCCAGCAGCACGTTGAAAAAGATCCGCGCGGCGATTCGCTCCGCAGCGCCACCGGAGGCTACCGAGACCATCAGCTACGGGATGCCTGCCTTCAAGTACAAAGGCATATTGGTGTGGTTCGCCGCGTTTTCGAACCACTGCAGTTTATTTCCCACTTCCTCGGTTATCGAAGCGTTCAAGCGCGAGCTGAAGGGCTACTCCACTACCAAAGGGACCATCCACTTCCCCACGGACCAGCCGCTGCCGGCTGCCCTAGTGAGGAAGCTGGTGAAGACGCGGGTCGCGCAGATCGAAAGCAAGAAACGCCGCTGACCGGGTTGCCCTCGAGGCCTGTTCATGACTTCGAAGATGCTTGGCTGCCCCTGACAGGTGGCGCATCCTTCCCGCTCATTTTGCGGAATTGTTGTGGTGCGGACCGCGGGTATTACAGCACGGCAGGAGAAGAGGTGTTCGATGACTCAGAACATCGAAGAGCTATACAAGCGGCGCGTCAACGAAAAGGTCGTGGCCGGTGTACTTGAATTGATTTCTGCCGTTCCGAATAAGCGCGATAAACCTCTGCCTGGAGACCTCGAAGGCCGATTCGACTTTTGGTTTGACGGGGGAGCAAGTATCGAAATGACCGGATGGCGCAGATACCAATTCCGAGACGGCGTGGTTGCAGAAGTTGGAAGCTGCAATCCGGTCTTGGACGTCTCGATTTGCTTTCCTGACGGCCGACGCGTGGACATTCAGCAGAAACAGTGAAAAACCCTAGGCCTGACGCGGAAGCCAGGACTTGGCCCAGTTCCTGCCAATTTGAAGAGTGGCGCGCCCGGAGGGATTCGAACCCCCGACCCTCTGCTTCGAAGGCAGATACTCTATCCAGCTGAGTTACGGGCGCGCAGCTAGTTGCATTGTATCAACACAACGGGACATAGAGAAGTTCAACGCACGTTCCGGGACGCTGCCCAATCAAATGTGAGGGCGTTGTCCATGCGCGCAGGGTGTTGCCGTTCACGCAGAATGGGCCCACACAAACTCTTCCCATTTGCGCGTGCGATTGCTATTTTTCTACTAACGGAGCTCCCGGCCGCCCATGGACGAAAGAGTGGAATGCGCCATTTCGGATTGCTTAAAGCCGACCGCGGCTTTATTTGGCGGGAAGTTCTACTGCCGTGGCCATTTCGTCGCCACATGCTACGAGCGATTGGATTTTTGTGCCGACCTGTTGCGAACACGCTCCTTTTCGCATCAGACCTCGGATGAAATGCGCAAGTTCATCGCCGAGTGCACGCAGCAGGCCGCCAAGCTCTCCGAAACCGCCAAAGATTTGAATCATATCGAACGCGCGCGCCTGCTGGACATCTTGTTCTACGCTTCGGATATCGGCAGCCACATGCGTCGCAGTCCGCGCAAAGCCCTCGCCATTCCCGTGCGGCTTCATTGTGAAACGCCGGGCCGTCCGTGGCAGGAAGATGCGCTCACCCGTTCGGTCAGTCGTTTTGGGGGAATGTTGGAATGTCAGCAAACCATCCTGCCCGGCAACGTGCTCGTCGTGGAGCATCTCGATTCCGGCCGCTCGGCGGATGCGCGTTTGGTGTGGGGCTGGCGCGCGCGCTCCGGCAGCTTTGTCGTCGCCCTCGAGTTCATCGACTGCGCCAACTTCTGGGAACTCGATTGGAGCGAACCTCCGGCCAACTCCGACCTCGCCCCGCCCGCCGTTGCTCTCTAGAACGTCCCCAAATCTTCCGCTCAATAGATTCGCTATTCATGTAGCGCCGGCCGGAACTTGTCCCGAGCGCAGCCGAGGGAGGCCGGCATCTCTGGTTTGTAGGGGCGGGCTTCAGCCCCGCCCGCCCTTACAGCACCAGTAGCGGCGCTCCCGAAGCCTAGGGATCGGCGCGGCATTTTCCGTTTTGAGTGCGGCGGCTCGACGCCGCTTCGTATGGGGTGGTTTTCGGCAGTCATCTTGCCCGCTTAGATCCTAGCATTCCAAGTGCACCGATTCAGGCGGGCAGGTCTCTCTTGCGAACGTCTCGGTGTGAAAGTAGCCAAATACGCTCACAACCGTCGCCTCACAGCCCAAAATTCTTTTTTAACTTCTCTAGCTCTTCTTTCTTGGCCTGCTCCTGTGCCCGCTTGCTATGTTCGTCATGCAGATGCCTAATTTCATCAAAAATCTTATTTATCTCTTCAACCCACGGCCCTTCGACAAAAGCTGAAACGTCGCCCGTGCTCCAAGTACTCCCTATATATTCTTCTTCCTTACAGTCACAATCGATTGTCATGACTCGCTGGCCTTGAAAGTCCACGTCGAGATATCCGTGGTGCCATGCCTCACCGTCTGGCATGACCATTGTCCGCTCGCGAAACGTAAAAACGTAGTTATTCCCGCGAACCGTAGCCTCTATGCGTTCAGCCGTCTCGTCCCGGTTACGTGTTCGCGTTTTGTTGATTACTTTGACCATCGGATGAATAAGGTTCGGGCAATTTGTGGCCCACGCATCATAGTGTGGCAAATTGTTCCGATACAGCGTGAATGCGCTATTGATAATTCCCGATTGCCGGGCACGCTGCTTGCGCTTCTCGACCTCCTCGCGAATCCGTTGTTCTTCGCTTTGCATATTACCCCCCTGGCTGCCCAGTTTGCTGGTCACTGATCAATCGACTCGCCACGCAAGTTGGACCTCTTCCTTCGCAGTCCAAGCCTGACATCCCAATTGGACCGATTTAGGGGGCAAGCATGGAGCCTACTAGCGAGCGCGTCCATTTTGAACGGGCTACTTTTTCCGTGTGGCGGCGATGAACCTAAGAGTTGCCCTAGTCATTTCCAAACCCCAAACCGTCGGTGGCAACAGTGGGAGGGGTGGGTGTGGCCCAGACTTCGACAATTCATCTAGCAGCTTACCAACCGTCGTCTCCACCGCCCGAATCAAATCAGTGTCGGTGGAACCGATTTGCAAGCAACTCCTCAGAGATGAAATGCCATTCTTGAACCCGCTCACCCCGGTAACAGATTCGACAGCAGATTGTAGAGCACTGCGACAATGAGTCTTGCATTCCGCAAATGCCTCTTGTGTTCCTTCCATGATTCTCGATTCGGCCCGCCGAAGATAGTTCGCAGCCTGTTCAAGTCCTGCCGACATCAGTAAGTCGTTTAAGTCCGCATCGATCGGAAGCGCCGCCCTGATGTCGCATCTTACAGCGCCTTGGATACAGCTAGCGCCAAGCACAAACCAATCCTCATGCCCCCGCCATCGTATGAGTTCGCCGGGGGCGAGGCCCGCCGACTCGTGGAAATAAAAATATGCAATTCCTGCCGCTGGGTCGAGACACTTGCAGCCAAAATGATTTTCTCTACCTCCATCCCGACGAATGACGGTTGCTTCTCCGCTCTCATACCTGTGGCCGAGCTTCACCAGGTCCGCTCGAATCCACGGCTTGACAGAAGCGAAGGCGGCAGCACTTTTCGAATCGTTGGGTTCCATTTTTGCAGCCCAGTCTTATCACAGTTTCCTTGGACGCTTCGTCCGGACGCAAATGAAGTCTGCCATACCCTTATGCCGAACGAAGCGCCTTTTTCAGCTTTCCGCGGGCGACTGGAGTCGCGCTCGCGCCATCCGGCTTCGCTCGCAACGCATCCATAAGCTTCGCCGCCGACAGCGTATTCACCACATCTTTCTTCTCCAGCCACCCCCGCCTTGCCATCTTCACGCCATATTTCATGTACGGCAGATTCGCCGTCGTGTGCGAATCCGTGGAGATCACCACTTTCACTCCGCGGTTTTTCGCCATGCGCAGGTACGTGTCGTTCAAGTCCAACCGGTCGGGATACGCATTGCACTCCATGGCCACGCCGTGTTTCCGCGCCGCATCCAAAATCTTTTCCATGTCGTACGCGAACGCATCGCGACGCAGCAGCAGCCGCCCCGTGGGGTGCGCGATGATCTGCGTGTACGGATTTTCAATCGCCGCCAGCAGCCGCTCGGTCATCGCCTCGCGCTCCAGGTTCATGTACGAGTGCACCGACGCCACCACCACATCGAGCTGCGCCAGCACCTCGTCGTCCAAATCGAGCATGCCGTCTTTCAGGATGTCCACTTCGATTCCCGCCAGGATTCGTATGCCGTCCATCTTCTCGCCCGCCGCGCGGATTTTCTTGATCTGCGCCAGTGTGCGCTTCTCGTCCATCCCGTTCGCGACCGTCACCGCCTTCGAGTGGTCCGTCAGCGCGATGTACTCGTACCCCAGCGCCTTCGCCGCCGCGCCCATCTCCTCGATGGAATGTTTCCCGTCCGACGCTGTCGTATGCATCTGCAAATCGCCGCGCATGTCGCCGAGCGTAATCAACTCGGGCAGCGTGCTTGCCCCGGACGCGGACGCGCGATCGGGGCCCGCTTCCGCCGCATCAATCTCTCCGGTGTTCTCGCGCAGCTCCGGCTCGATATAGGAAAGCTTCAGCTTGGCGTAAATCTCTTCCTCCGTTTTTCCCGCCACCCGGCGTTCATTCTTCAACGACGACAGCGCGTACTCGTTCAGCGTGTAACCCATTTTGTTCGCGCGCCCGCGCAGCGCCACGTTGTGCTCCTTCGACCCGGTGAAGTACATCAGCGCCGCGCCGAAGTTTTCCTTTTCCAGAATCCGCACGTCCACTTGCATCCCGCTCGCGAGGCGGAAGCTCACTTTGTTTTCGCCTTTTGCCAGCACTTGCTCGATGCCCGGAAATTTCAGGACGTGCTCCGCAATCGCGTCCACAATTTTCTGCGACGTGTGCCCGCTCGCCAGCGTCACCAGCAAATCCAGGTCGCCAATGGTTTCCTTTCCGCGCCGCAGTGACCCCGCCGGCGTCACGCTTTCCACTGCCTTCCCGAATTCCGCAATGTGCGTGCTGATTTGCGCTGCCGCCGCGTCCGCCACATGGATGTGGAATCGCCCGGCCGACTTCTTGAACACCTCCACAGCCTTCAAAATATTCTGTTCGCTCTTCTCGCCAAATCCTGCAATGTCGCGCAGTTTTCCCTCGCGTGCCAGTTTTTCCACGGCCTCGACTGTCCCCGCCTTAAACGTCTTCCACAGCAGCGCCACTTTTTTCGGCCCCAGCGACTGCAGCGTCAGCACATCGAGCAGCGTGTGCGGATATTTCTTCAGCAGCTTTCTGCGCAGCGCGTACTCGCCGGTTTTCAGAATTTCTTGGATGTGTTCCGCCAGCCGCTCGCCAATGCCCGGATAGCTGGTCAACCGTTCATTGTCCTTCGCAATTTCCGCGATGGGTTCCGGGAGCGACTCCACCAGCTCCGCCGCCTTTTCATAGCTGCGGTAGCGCCCGATAAACGCCCCGTCAATCTCCAGTAGTTGCGCCGTCTCCCGCAGAATTGTCGCCACCTCTCTGTTTTCCATGTTTCCGATTGTATCGCGGGGTTTACCCTCGCGCATTCATTTGTGGAGCGCGGCGCGCTTGACCTGAGCGAAGTCGAAGGGTCAGCGCCGCCGTCGCTCCGCCAACGACAGGCGTCTGAAATTTAGTTCCGTGAAAAGATAAAGTTAGGTAGAATGTGCCGCGAAAGGCGTACGCCTGCCTCTTGGAGAGATAAGAAAATGAAAAAGTCAAACGCGCTCTTGTTGGCACTGCTTCTGGCTGCACTTGCAGTCGCTTCTCTGACGCCGCATCTCGTGGCGCAGGGTGAGCAGAAGCGAACACCTTCCGCGAGCAGCCAGTCGTCTAGCACGAACGCTGCGTCCAGTGTGGCCAAGGCCGCCCCGTCCAAGCTCGCGTACCCGGAAACAAGGAAAGTCGAGCATGTGGACGACTACTTCGGTACGAAGGTTCCAGATCCCTACCGCTGGCTCGAGGATGAGAATGCCGCGGAGACGGCTGCCTGGGTCGAAGCGGAGAACAAGGTCACCTTCGCGTATTTGGAGAAGATTCCTTACCGGCAGAAGATCAAGGACCGCTTGACGGAGCTGTTCAACTATCCCCGCTACTCCGCTCCCTTCCGCCGTGGTGAGAATTATTTTTTCTCAAAGAACGACGGCCTGCAAAACCAGAGCGTCTACTACATCCAGAAGGGTTTCAATGGCACGCCGGAAGTGCTGATCGATCCGAATAAATTCTCTCCGGATGGCACGTCGCAGTTGAGTACGTTTTCGCTTTCGATGGATGGCAAATACCTGGCCTACGGCATTTCCAAAGGCGGCTCGGACTGGACAGAACTTTTCGTGATGGATGTGGCCTCGAGGAAAACCCTGACGGACGACCTACAATGGTTGAAAGTCTCCAACGTCTCCTGGGCCGGTGACGGCTTTTACTACAGCCGCTATCCCGCCCCCGAGAAGGGCAAGGAACTGACATCGAAAAACGAGAACCATCAGGTCTTCTTTCATAAGGTGGCCACGCCGCAGTCAGACGACAAGCTGGTCTATGACGACAAGTCCAATCCGCAGCGCTTTCATATCGTCCGCACAACGAAAGACGAGCGTTTCGCCATCCTGACCATCGAAGAGCGGGGCAAGGGCAAGAAGGGCAATGCCGTCTTCTTCAAAGATCTCTCAAGGGACGAGAAGGCCTTTACGCCGATCGTCGCCCAGATCGGCGACGACAGCTTTGATATCATTGACAACGTCGGCGACAAGTTCCTCATCCGCACGGATAAGGCTGCCCCCAACGGCAGAGTTATTCTCTTTGACCCCAAGAATCCGGACGAGAAGAACTGGAAGGACGTTTTGCCGGAACGCGCGGAGCCCCTGCAGGGCGCAGGCACCGCCGGCGGCAAGCTGTTCGCCTCGTGGCGGAAGGACGTCACTACGCGCGCCTATGTTTTCAGTCTCGATGGTAAGCTTGAGAATGAGGTCGTGTTACCCGGCCTGGGCACGGCCGGCGGCTTTGGCGGCCGCAACGACGACACATTTGTCTTCTACACCTTCACGTCCTTCAATTATCCGCCGACAATTTTCAAGTACGACATCGCCACGCGCAAATCCACGGTCTTTCGCACGGTTGATATTCCCGGTTTCCAACCCACCGCCTACGAAACCAAACAGGTTTTCTACAACAGCAAAGATGGCACGCGCGTTCCCATGTTTCTCGTCTACAAAAAGGGAATCAAACTCGACGGCAACAATCCCACGGTGCTCTATGGCTACGGCGGTTTCAACATCGTCACCGCTCCTTCCTTCAGCTCCCTGCGGCTGGCGCTCTTGGAGCAGGGAGTGGTCTATGCCTCGGCAAACATGCGCGGCGGCGGCGAATACGGCGAGAAATGGCACGAAGCGGGAACCAAGCTCAAGAAGCAAAACGTCTTCGACGACTTTATTGCCGCGGCGGAATATTTGATCGCGCAGAAATATACCTCGCCAGGCCGGCTGGCGATTCATGGCGGGTCCAACGGCGGTTTGCTGGTGGGAGCCGTTTCCAATCAGCGGCCGGAGCTGTTCAAGGCAGTCGTAGAGCAGGCCGGAGTGATGGACATGCTGCGCTTCCACAAGTTCACGATCGGATGGAACTGGATTGCCGACTACGGCTCGAGCGACAACGAAGCGGAGTTTAAGGTGCTACATGCTTACTCGCCGATTCATAACGTTCGCGTGGGCGTGAAGTATCCGGCTACCCTGATTACCACGGCGGACCACGACGACCGCGTGGTGCCGGCCCACAATTTCAAGTATGCCGCGGCCCTCCAGGCGGCCCAGGGTGGAAACAATCCCATTCTGATTCGCATCGACACCAAGTCGGGCCACGGCGCGAGCAGCACGACGAAAGCCATCGAACAGACGGCGGACCTTTATTCGTTTCTGTTTGAAAACTTGGGAGTGACGCCGAAGTATTAAGAATTCACTGGATGTCTTTTCGAATGTCACCTCCGGCTTAGCGCCGCCGGCTAAAATCGGTTCTTTCTTCCGTCGTAGCGGCCCGCCGCAGGCGGGTGTCCGCCCTTTCTGAGCACTGGTGGTTTTCCTATTTTCTATTTTCTCTTTTCGATTTTCTGCCTTCAGGTATGCAGCTCCACGATGTCCCGGTCTTCCAGCCGATGCTCGCGGTTCACCATTTGCCCATCCACGTGCCCATGGCTCGCGTGCGACGGGTGCTGCGACCAAATCCGCGCGTGTTTCAGATGCGCCAGAATTTCCTTGTGCACTCGCGCCGCCAGATCGGACACCGTCGCGCCTGCCTTTAGGACGTACGGCGACGTCAGCTCCGGTTTTTTCCCCGGCTCCTTGGTGTACACGCGGACAATCCCCAGCAGGTCGAACACCGCCCGCCGCAGCGTATCGAGCCCTTCTCCTGTCGTCGCCGAAACCGCCAGGGCAGGGAAGCGTCCCGCATACATTTCCGTAAACGCCGTAAAATCTTCACGCGCCTTCGGCAAGTCCACTTTGTTCGCCACGACGAGCGCAGGTTTCGCCACGTAGCCGTACGGCAATTCGCCCGCGGGGTTGATGGCGATCTTCGCTTTCTCGAGCATCGCCACGCTGATCTCAATTTCGTCGAGCAACTCCACCGCGCCCAGGTCCACCACAATTAGCGCCGCGTCCGCGACGCGAATCGCCTGCGGCACCCACGTCTCCCCGTACTGCGGGTCGAGCGGCGGCAGGTCCACCAGCTGAATTTGTATGTCTTCGAATTTCATCATCCCCGGCGTCGGCGTGCGCGTGGTGAACGGATAGTCGCCCACTTCCGGCATCGCGTGCGAGAGGCAGCGCAGCAGCGACGACTTGCCTGTGTTCGGCGCTCCCGCCAGCGCCACTTGCCCGGCGCCTTCTTTTTCGACGTGATACACCGGCGCGCCGCGCGTGGGTCCCGCATGTCGCGCGTGTTCTTTTTCTTCTCGGAGTTTGGCGAGCTTGCGTTTCAGGTCGCCTTGCAGACGGTCGGTGCCCTTGTGTTTCGGGATCACCGCCAGCATGTGCTCGAGCGCGGCGATTTTTTCCGGGAGGGACGTCGCCTCTTTGTAGGCGCGTTCCGCGGCCAGGTAATCCGGTGTGAGGTTGGCGGGCATGGTGGCTCAGCGAGTGCCCGATGCGTCCGGCCGCCTCCGCGCTTCGTGGAAAATTCCCGCTGCGGTTCCGCGCCGGTCTACGGATGGACTCTGCGAAAAAATTCCCCTGGGGTCACGGCACTTTCACAACTTCGGCGGCCTGCGGTCCCTTTTGTCCCTGCACAATTTCGAATTCCACCGTGTCGCCTTCTTGCAGGCTGCGATAACCTTCACCGGTGATGGCGGTGTAGTGCACAAACACATCCGCTCCGCCCTCGCGTCCGATGAATCCAAATCCCTTGGCATTGTTGAACCACTTCACTTGGCCCGTGACTTTCAAGGCTGGGTTCCTCCTCCGAAAGTTTGCCTCGACTGCCTTCTCCGACTACCGAATGGCATTCAGCCACTGTGCAGCGCCCGAAAAGTTTTCACTGCGGGGGAGTGTAACAAACCGGATTTCTCTGTCAATCCCGAAGAGGTATTCGCAGCAATGCGGTGGAAAACGAATCGCCGCTGGAAAAACGAGCACGCTGGTCTGCAGTGGCCGGCGAATCCCTCTCCATTAACGCGAGCCGATCATCCGCGTGAACCAGAACACCAGCACCCCGTAGTACACCACGATGACGCCGAAGCTCACCGCAAACGTGTGCAGTCCTTTGCCCAGCCCGGAAAATTCCCGCTTCCAGCGTTGCGCGCAGAAGCCGATCATCAGCACCGCCAGCAGCGCCGTAATCGCCGCCATCACCGACACCGCATCTGCTTTGTGTCCGGGATACGGTGGGCTGACGATCCACCACACCTGGCGCATGGCCATGCCCATCAGCCCGGTTGATACCGACAGAATGATCCACACCGACGGTGCGATCATCCCCAGCATGTAGGCGTACTGGTCTTCCAGGTAAAACAGCATCAGGATGATGACCTGATAAATCAGCGATTGATAGAGGTGCAACAGGAAAAATTCCGGTTCGAGGTGACTCAGCAGGAAGTAGCAGATTGCCAGCAGTCCGGCCAGCGTGGCAATGCCTCGATGGACCATGAGAGTCTCCTTCGAGCGGCGCTCGAACTCAATCTGCGCCCAGTAGAACCTACCGCCCGGAGGTTGTCAAGCAAATCACCAGCCGAGTGGTGGGCTAAGGGTTTGTTGCTGCTCTGATGGAACAGGGAGTGGTACTATGCCCGAAATGAGCGTCTGGAGGGCTAAGCGATTATGAAACGAATCGTCTTTTTGGTGATTCTGTTCATTCTTATCGCTGGTGCTGCTGACCTGATGAAACAGAAAGGTTGGATCAGCCAACAGCCCATGTGGCTGTTCTTGGGCCTAGCGGCAGCATTCGGTGTGATTCTAGGTCGGTGGTTGCGCAACGGTCAGCCGTAGATTCCTTCAATCAGCAACACGAGGTTAACCCGCAACTACCAGCCGCAGTTCTCAACTTGCTGCTGCGCTGGCGCTATCGCCACCGCCGAAAGCGCCAGTAGTAGAGGATCCCTGCGATGGATTTCCCGTCGCTCAGCGTGCCGCGTCGCAGCCAATTCTCGAGTTCTTTCCGCGAAAATCGCCGCATCGTGATTTTTTCGTCTTCTTCCGGACTGGAAGTACCCTCGCGCAATCCCTCCGCCACAAAAATCGTCATGCTCTCGCTCACAAATCCGGGCGTCGGAAACGCCACCAGCAATTTGTAAAATCGCCGCGCGGTGTAGCCGGTTTCTTCCAGCAATTCGCGCTTCGCGGCAACGGCGGGAGACTCGCCGGCTTCGATGCGCCCCGCAACGAGTTCCCACAAAAAACTTCCAATCGTGTGGCGGTACTGCCGGATCAAAAGAATGTCGCCGTTGGGAAATACCGGCAGCACGACGACCGTGCCCGGATGCGTCACGATGTCCCGCGTCACTTCCACCCCGCCAGGCTCGACCACGCGCTCTGTGCGTACGCCGAACACCGCGCCTTGAAACGCCATCGCACTCGAAAGCACCTCTGCTTTCGCGCTGGCGGAACGCGTGCGACGGCGCGTTGTGCGTGCTCGACGTTTTGTTTTTCGTGCGCTCACTTCTGCGCCTCGGCGGCCCAGATCTTGTCGAGTTCGTAGTAGTGCTCCGGGTACTGCGGCGAGTAGCGAAGATACGTCGGAATCGGATAGCGGATGCCGCCCTTGTGCGTGCCCGCGAGCCCTTCCACCAGCTCCTCCATCTTCGACGCGGGCAGCGAGAACGCCATCTCCGAATCTTCCGTCTGCCCAAAGACGCGGTCGCCGTAGCACGGCAGTATCACCTGGTAGTCGTTCGTCATCATCGCGCGGATAATTTCGTCCGAGCAGTCCACGCGCCCGGTAAACGAGCTGGTAATAGCGCCGCCGCGTTTCCACAGCGCGCCGGTCAGCAGACGCATCACCTGCGCCGCGTTGCCGTAAATCACCAGCGCGTCGGGCACAAACTCCGCGCGCGCCGCCGGGCCCAGCAGCAGATGCTTGTACTGGCCTTCGGGAAAGCGGTGCGTCGCCGCTTCCGTGCGCGCGCCGGCTTCGAGCGTCGCTGTATACATCCCGCAGGCCAGATGCCCGGCGGTGTAATGCTCGGTGAGCGACGCAAACCCGAACGCGGTTTTGGTCAGCGCGCAGTTGACGTCCTCCGCGCCGACGGCCACCGTCCAGCCGTAGCGCCGCGCCATGGACACCGCCTGGCAGATGGCGATCTGAATTTTCATGTCGCGCCACGGCCGCTTGGCCTTTTCCGGCACCGCCTCCTCCGGCCGCAGAAGCTTCGCCGCCACCGGAAACGTCGCCGGACGTATGTGTCTCTCTATTTCTTGCGTAAATACCTTGGCATCCATTTTCGAGAAGCCTCCGCGGGAATAATAACAGAGAGGAACAGGTGCCACGTGGCAGGTAACAAAGGCAGAATGCATGTCGCAAGGGGCAGGCAGTGGGCACGGGGACGGAGAAAGTGCTTGCCAAAATATCCCAGAACTGGGATAGTCGCGTTTTATACACGAGAGGGTTATGGCAAAGCGTAAGGCTGGCAGGGCGGTGACCCGAAGCTCGGGGAACGTGTTCGCCGATCTCGGACTCCCTCGCGCGGAAGAGAGACTTACGCAGGTGCGTCTCGCCGTGGCTATCCATCAAATTATCCAGGAACGCCGCCTGTCGCAGACCGCTGCGGCGGAACTTCTGGGAATTTCTCAGCCCAAGATTTCCGCACTGGTGAATTATCAGCTCGAGGGCTTCTCCGTGGAACGCTTGTTGCGCTTTCTGAATGCGCTGGGCCGCGATGTGGAAATTGTCGTCCGCCGCATTCCTAAGTCCCGCAAACCCGGAAGAATCGTCGTCTCCGCTGCCTGACACCTGACACCTTCTTGCCCTACAATTTGGTCTTCGATGACGCTCAGCTCCCTCAAGCGCCGGCTGTACCGCGGCAACCGGCCCAACTGGATCGCGAGGTTTCTGAATCGCGCGTCGGCTGTTGTAGCCTCCTGGGGCGTCACGTCCCACTACATGGAGACGTTGGAAGTCACCGGACGAAAATCGGGGCGCACGTTCTCCCTGCCGGTGGTCATCGCCATCGTCGACGGACAGCGCTACCTGGTCTCCATGCTCGGGGACGACGTGAACTGGGTCCGCAACGTCCGCGCCTCCGGGGGAAGGGCAGTGCTCCGCGCCGGCCGCCGCGAAGAAATCCAACTCGAAGAAATTCCCGTCGACCAGCGCGCCCCCATTTTGAGGGCTTACCTGCAGCGAGCACCGGGCGCGCGTCCCCACGTGCCCGTCAACAAAAATGCGCCGCTCGAGGAATTCCAGAAAGTCGCCGCAGAATTTCCGGTCTTCCGCGTTGCTTCTATTCGGAAGTAATCCACGTCCAAGTTCGAGAGTAAGTGCGTTGCGGGCGCGGCAAGCAGCGCCCCTACGAATGCGCGAAAAGATCCGGCAAGATGCCGGCGCTACGAAGGGTCGGAGAGATCCTTCGCTCCGCTCAGGATGACAGCAAGAGGCAATTGAAGCTCTTCAAACGTTGCGGCTGCGTCCCGCGTTCTCTATACTTCTCCGCGCATGGCGATAGCCACCATCATCGTGGACGACGAAAAGCCCGCGCGCGACGAGCTCGCGTTTTTGCTGAAGAGTTTCCCGGAAATTCATCTCGTCGCGCAGGGCAAGAACGGTCTCGACGCGGTGGCGCTCATCAAGGAGCACCAGCCCGACCTGGTGTTTCTCGACGTGCAGATGCCCGGCCTGAACGGCTTCGGCGTGCTGAAAAAACTGGTGGACCGCAAGCAGAAAGTTCCGCACATTGTTTTCGCCACAGCCTTCGACGAGTACGCCGTGCAAGCCTTCGAAGTGAGCGCGGTGGACTATCTGCTCAAGCCCTTCGACAAAGGCCGCGTCGCGAAAGCCATCGCGCGCGCAAGAAAATTAATTGATTCGGACGCGTCTCCTGTCGAGCGCCTCGAGTCCATGCTGGCGCAGCTCGGCGCAGAAAAGCCGGCGGCGCGCCGCGTGAAACTGCTGCTGAAGTCGCAAGGAAAATTGTTGCTGCTCGATTCCGCGGACATGGTGTTCGCGTCCATCGAGGACGGGCTGATCACCGTCGTCACGCGCGAGTCCGAGGGCCAGTCGAACTACCGCACCATCGAGGAGCTGCACGCCACGCTCGACGCCGCGGACTTCTGGCGCTCGCACCGCTCGTATCTTGTCAACATCAACCACATCAAAGAAGTGGTGCCGTGGTTCAAGTCCAGCTACCTGCTGCGCATGAACGACAAAAAGCAGAGCGAAGTCCCCGTCAGCCGCGCGCAAACGAAACGATTGCGGGAGTTGCTGAAGCTATAGCGCCGTCGCGCATCGCATGGAAAGTTTCTGTTCCATACTCGTGTACGCAGGATGCCTCGCCGCCTTCCTGGGATTTGTTTCGCTCATTCGCCCGCTGAAATGGCTGGGCGTTGCCAGCCGGCGGCGCGGCGCGATAATTTTCGCGTGCGGCATTGCCGCGGTGATGATCGCATTCCTTTTGCCCGCGCAGGAAACGCGCGTTGCGGCTGTCGAAACGCAGCTCGACCAATTCATGCCTGTCTATCAATTCCATGAATTCCACACGATTCGCGTGCACGCCTCGCGCGAAAAAGTGTTTCAAGCGCTCAAAGAAGTTCGCGCCGGCGAGATTTCTCTTTTTCAAACGCTCACATGGATCCGCCGCTTCGGACGCCGGGGTCCGGAGAGCATCCTCAACGCTGGGAATGAAACGCCGATTGTGGACGTAGCCTTGCGATCGGGCTTCATGCTCGTAACCGCGGAACCTGACCGCGAAATCGTGGCGGGGACGCTGGTCGTCGCTCCCGCCGGCTGGCGGCGAAGCGGGTTCGCGGCTGAGGATTACAACACCACGCTCGACCTTCCTGGGTTTGTACACGCCGCGATGAATTTTCGCCTCGAAGACGCCGGCGCGGGCGAAACCCAGCTCACCACGGAAACGCGCGTCTATGCCACCGACGCCTCCGCGCGCCGCCGCTTCGCTCCCTATTGGCGCACAATTTATCCGGGCAGCGCGCTGATCCGCGTCATGTGGCTCCGCGCCGTCAAAGCCCGCGCCGAGCAGTAGAGGCGCTGCTTGCTACGCCCGCATTGACGTTTCGCCTTGCTCGCCACTCGCCACTTTATTCACCCGCCCCTGCTCCCTGCAACCTGCCACCTACAACTTGCCACTTGCTTTTCTGTCAAGCCCCTTCGCGCCCATTTGTCCGCCCCGAAATTGCGCAAATCCTTGTCTCGCAAGGCGTTCCTCGGCTACAACTATTTGCTATGAAGCGAATAATAACCCTCTCCAATATGTTATAATGGTATTAGAGTAGAAGAAGGGCGTTCCAATGTGTCGGGACGCCCTTTTTTGTTTTCGCCGGAGCAAGGCTTATGTGACCGCACATGAGCGCAGGTGGGCACAGATCAGCAAAAATGAAAACGAAAGTGGAAAAGAGAAAATAGAAAATAGCAAAGGCGAAAGTGACATGGAGTAGCGCAATGAAAAAACAGAAACCTGACGCCGAGCAAGCCTGGAAGCAGATGGAGGATTTGGCGGTCCCGCGGCTGCGACTGACGGTGAACGAACACGCGGCGTATTCGCATCTGCTTCGGCACAGCCGCCTGGAAGGGAACCGGCGGCTGCATTTTTCGATCACATGGCTGGCGCGGGGAACGCGACTCTCCGACGTGCCGGTGCGTAAAGCCGTCCGCAGCCTGGCGGCGAAAGGCGCGCTGCGAATTGTCGAGCGGAACAAGGCGGGACACGTCGTCGAAGTGCATTTGCCCAGGGAAATCGCGGTGTGCCGGCGCGCGGCGCCAGTTCAGGGCGAGTTCGACGCGGAAGCGGAGGATTTTTTCCAGAACAAAGAGCTTCGCAAAGCTATTTTTCGTCGCGAGCAAAACCGGTGCTTCTATTGCTTCCGGTTCCTTACCGTGCGGGTGCGCGCGCTGGACCATGTGGTTCCCAAGGCCGCTAACGGGGAGAGTTCGTTTCGCAACGTGGTCGCGAGCTGCACGGATTGCAATGCGCGCAAAGGCGAAAAAGCGGCTGAAGATTTTGTTCGGCAGCTTTTTCGGGAGGGGCGGTTGAACGGCGACGAGATGGATGAGCGGCTTCGCGCCGTAAAGCAACTGGCCGATGGCAATTGCAAGCCGGATTTTGTCTCGCTCAATGGGCGCTGCAAGCGCGGCCGACGCGCCATCGATCCTTCGCGGCATACGGGCGCTACAGAAGCGCGCGACCTGTGTTAGCATTCCACTTTGCTTGCCGATGGATTTTTCTCTCAGCGACGACCAGCTCCTGCTCCGCGACACCGTCCGTCAATTCATGGAGACAGAACTCCGCCCGGTGGTGCGCCAGAACGACCGCGACGAAATTTTCCCCGCCGAGCAAATCCGCAAACTCGGCGAGATGGGCTGCTGCGGCATGTGCGTCCCCGAGGAGTGGGGCGGCGCGGGCATGAGCACGGTCAGCTACGTGGTCATGCTGGAAGAAGTCGCGCGCGTCTGCGCCGCCACCGCCGTTACCCTCAGCGTGACCAATTCCGTCGTGGCCATGCCCCTTTACAAACACGGCACCGACGCGCAGCGCGAAAAATATCTAAAAAAACTCGCGCGCGGAGAAATCATCGGCTGCTTCTGTCTCACCGAGCCGCAAGCCGGCTCCGACGCTGCCGCTCTGCAAGCGCGCGCGGTGAAGCAGGGCAATGTGTACAAGCTCAGCGGCACGAAAAGCTGGGTGAGCAGCGCCGGGCAGGCCGGCGTGTATCTCGTCTTTGCCAAGACCGATCCCGCGGCGGGCTCTCGCGGCGTGAGCGCGTTTCTCGTCGAGCCCGACATGCCGGGCTTCCGCATCAGCCGCTATGAAGATAAAATGGGTCTGCGCAGTTCGCGCTCCGCGGAAATTGTTTTTGAAGAGTGCGAAGTGCCCGCGGAAAATCGCCTCGGCGAAGAAGGCCGGGGATTGAAAATTGCTCTCGAAGCCCTCGACGGCGGGCGTGTGGGCGTCGCGGCACAAGGCGTGGGCATCGCGCAAGGCGCGCTCGAAGAATCCGTGCGCTACGCGAAGCAGCGTCGCGCGTTTGGAAAAACCATCGGAGAATTTCAGGCCATTCAATGGATGCTTGCGGACATGCAGACGGAAATTGAAGCGGCGCGCGCGTTGACGCACTTCGCGGCCTGGCGTCAGGATAGCGGCGCGAGCACCTCCGGGATAGCCGCGTCGCGCGCCAAGCTGTTTGCCGGCGAGATGGTCAACCGCGTGGCGTACAAGGCCGTGCAGATTCACGGCAGCACAGGCTACTCGCGCGAGTCGCACGTTGAGCGGATGTACCGCGACGCGCGCGTGCTTTCGATTTATGAAGGCACGTCGGAAATTCAGCGCATGATCATCGCCCGCGACCTGCTCGCAACGAAAGGGGCCGCTTGATGGCGGAGTCCCTCACACAAGACGTTCGGGATAAACGCAAACGAGTCCTGAGCGGCATGCGCCCCACCGGACGGCTGCACATCGGGCACTACTTCGGCGCGCTGCAAAATTGGGTCAAGCTGCAAGAGCAGTACGAATGCTTTTTTTTCGTTGCCGATTGGCACGCGCTGACCACCGACTACGCCGACGCCTCGCAGCTCGCGCGCAACACGATTGAGATCGGCACCGACTGGCTGGCCGCCGGACTCGATCCGAAAAAGTGCACGCTCTTCATCCAATCCGAAGTTCCCGAGCACGCGGAGCTGCACCTGATGCTGTCCATGGTCACGCCGCTCGGCTGGCTCGAGCGCGTGCCGACTTACAAAGAGCAACTTGATAACATCAAGGATAAGGATCTTCACACCTACGGATTTCTTGGCTATCCACTTCTACAAACCGCGGACATCGTAATTTACGACGCGCACTTCGTGCCCGTCGGCGAAGACCAGGTGCCGCACGTGGAAATGAGCCGCGAAGTCGTGCGGCGATTTAATTTTTTTTATGGCGGCTGCTTGAAGCCGGGGTTGCCGGTGGAGAGCATCAGGAAAGCGCTCTCGGACGTGTTTTGGAAGCTGTCCTCTGGGACATTAGGCGGAGCATCGGGTGTGGAGAAAACGATCATCCTCGCTCATGTAAAGAGCGAGATGGGGCTTGAAAGATATCTGGAATTCGTGAGAGCCCATCCTCAGTATTTCACAAATCCCGACGTGCTTTGTGAACCCGATGTGCTGCTGACGGACACGCCGCGGCTGCCGGGCACCGACGGACGCAAGATGTCCAAGAGCTACGACAACTACATTAACTTGAGCGAGAGCGACGATTCGATTCGCGAAAAAACGCGCAATATGCTGACCGATCCGGCGCGCAAGCGCCGCACCGACAAAGGAAATCCCGACGTGTGCCCGGTGTTTGCGTGGCACAAACTGTTTTCGCCGCAAGAAACCATTGGGCAAGTGAACAAAGAATGCCGCACGGCGGAAATCGGCTGCGTCGATTGCAAGAAAATGATGGCGGACAATTTAGTGAAGTGGATCGAGCCAATTCGCGCGCGGCGTCAGGAATACGAAACACATCCACAGCGCGTGTTGGAAATTCTCGATGCCGGCTCGAAGAAAGCGCGCGCCGTGGCGCAGTCGACGATGGCGCGCGTCCGCGAAGCTATTTTCGGCTGGCAGGCCGAGCATAAACGCTTGTCGGGCGCAGCGGCGAGCAAATAGCGTTTTCGACGGAGATTGAGTTGGACACTTCGCCCTACAACATTCATCTGGAGATGTACGACGGGCCGTTCGATTTATTGCTCGATTTAATCCGCAAACAAGAGCTGGACATACACAATATACCAATCTCAAAAATCACCGGCCAATACTTGGAGTACCTCCACAAGTTAGAGTCACTGGACATTGACGTGTCGGCGGATTTTATTTACATGGCGGCGACGCTGATTTACATCAAGTCGAAGATGCTGCTGCCACCGGACCCGCTGGCGGGGCCTGACGAGCAGTTCGACCCGCGAATGGATTTGGTGCATCGCCTGCTGGAGCATGAAAAATTCAAGAGCGCTGCGCAGATGCTGCACCAACGGCGCGAGATTGAAGATCACGTATGGTCCAAGCCGGACTTGACGCTGTACGAGGGCGAGACCGTTGAAGGCGAGCTGATTGTTTCGCTCGTGGATTTGGTGAAAGCGTTTCAGACGGTGCTCGACCGGCGCAAAGAAATTACACGCATCGAGTTGCAACACGAACAGTTCACCGTAGCGCAAATGATGGAGATGCTGCGCAAGCAACTGGTGGCCAGCGAAGGGCCGGTGTCGCTGGTGGCGTTTTTTGAAGCGTGTCCCTCGCGGCATGCGATGATTGTGGCGTTTCTTGCGGTGCTCGAGCTGGTGCGGTTGCAGGCGATTCTGCTTGTGCAGGCCGCACTTTTTGCGGATATTCAAATACGGAAACACAAAATGTTCGACGTGGTCTTTGGCGGAGGCGAGGCCGTGGGCCAGATTGACGAGCAGTATCAATGACCATGACACCGGGCGAATTGAAAGCGTCTCTGGAGGCGATCATCTACGCGGCGGATGAGCCGGTGACCGTGGAGCAGATGGCTCGAACGGTAGGCATGGAGAAGGCGGAGATTCGCAGCGCGCTGGATGAGCTGGTGGCGGTGTGCCAGGGCGACGAGCGCGGAATTGAAATCCGAAAAGTTGCGGGAGGCTACAAGCTGTATACCAAAGCGCAGCATCACGATGTGGTGCGGCGTTACATCAAGAGCCTGCGCCCGCCGCTGCGGTTGACAATTCCCGCGCTGGAAACGCTGGCGGTGATTGCGTACAAGCAGCCAGTGACGCTGCCGGAGATCAACGAAATCCGCGGCGTGAATTGCTCGGGCGTGGTGCAGACGCTGATGGAGCGGCGGCTGGTGACGACCGCGGGGCGCAAAGCGGTGATGGGGCGGCCGATTCTGTACCGCACGTCGAAAGATTTTCTGATGCGCTTCGGACTGAACGACGTGGACGAATTGCCCAGCTTGAAAGAATTCGAAGAGCTGGCGCGCGCTGCGCTGGGCGCGGATACCGGGCTCGAACAAGCCGAGATTGTGGAGATGCCGGGAGCAGAGGGCGAAGCAGACTCTGCAAGCGGTGAAAATCCGCAAACCGAAAAGCCAGCATAGCAGCAAGTTCGAGTCTTCAGCGGAGAAAAGAAGATCGTGCGGGAACGTCTACAAAAACTAATTTCACGCGCTGGGGTCGCTTCGCGGCGACACGCGGAGCAACTCATCGTGTCGGGGCAGGTGACGGTGAACGGGCAGGTGGTCACCGAGCTGGGCAGCAAAGCCGATGCGGAGAGCGATCACATCAAAGTGGGCGGAAAGCTGCTGCGCTTTTCGCAAGCGCGGATTTATCTGGTGCTGCACAAGCCCGCGGGATGCGTAGCCACGATGAGCGATCCCGAGGGGAGGCAGTGCCTGGGGAATTTCCTGCACGGCGTGCCCGGGCGGGTGTTTCCGGCGGGACGCCTCGACTTCCACAGCGAGGGCCTGCTGCTGCTGACCAACGACGGCGACCTGGTGAACCGGCTGCTGAAAGTTTCCGGGCATTTGCAACAGGTGTACTGGATCAAAGTGAAAGGCGCGCTGAGCGCGGAGGTTTTGCGGCAAGTGCAGAGTGTGGTGGGCGCGCGGCTCGTGCCGCTGCCGGGCCGCGGCGATGCGCCGAATCCGTGGTACGAAGCGACGGTAACCGAAGCGAAGAGCGATGCGCTGCGACAAAATCTGGCGCGGCTGGGACATCACGTGGAAAAACTGCGTCGCGTGAAGCTGGCGGAACTCGAGCTTGGCGTGGCGGAGGCCGGCACCTACCGGATGTTGAGTGAAGGGGAAGTGGCCGGGTTGATCCGCTCGGTAGCACGCACGGAGCAACTCGGAAAAGCCAAGCCGGCAATTCCCATTCCGTTTGTGCAAGCGAAATCGGCAAGCCCGAGGCGTGCGCCAGCGCGGCCGCGGCCCGGCGGTGCAGAGCGATTTGGCGGAAAGCCCGCTGCAACGCAGAATTATCGGGGACGGCCATCGGGAAAACCGAGTGGCACGCCGTCACGACCATCGTTCGGGCGCGGTCCACGCCCCGGGGGCGCGCGACCCGCTGCGCCACCGCAATTTCCGAAAAAGAGATGGAGCAGACCGGGCGGGAGTCCGACAGGGCCAACCACAGGACGCGGAGAGAGAGCGGGAAGCGCGCGAGCGGCTGGTCCGCCGCGACCGTTTTCGGGAAAGCCATCGGGAAAGCCGTGGGGTAAGCCAAGTGGAAACAAACCCAAGTGGAAGACCGGAGGGAAGGAATTTGCACGACCGGCTGGTCCGCCGCGATCATTTTCGGGAAAGCCATCGGGAAAGCCACCGGGCAAGCCGTGGGGAAAGCCAACGGGAAACAAGCCGAAGTGGAAGTCCGGAGGCAAGGGCGAGCGCGGGGCGCGCGGCCGCTCCGGCAAACCGGCCCATCACAAAAACGACAAAAGGACGCATCGCGAATGACAAAATCGCTGCTTGACCGTGTACCGCAATTTATTCGCGAGATTGATCCCTACCGGCCGGGCAAGCCCATCGAAGAAGTGGAGCGCGAGCTGAACGTCCGCGCGGTGAAGCTGGCGTCGAACGAAAATCCGCTGGGGCCGTCGCCGATGGCGGTGGAAGCGGTGCGGAAATACGTGACGGACTGCAACCGCTATCCCGATGGCGGAGGACACTACCTGCGCGAGAAACTTGCGCGGCGGCACAACGTGCCGATGGAAAATGTTTTTCTGGGCGAAGGGTCGAGCGAACTGATTGATTTGGCCGCGCGCATCCTGCTGAAGCCGGGCGAAGAAGGGCTGACGTCGGAAGGCACGTTTCCGCTGTACCGCATTTCGATTCGCGCGGCAGGCGGCACGCTGGTGAAAGTGCCGCTGCGCGACTACGCCTTCGACCTCGACGCGATTGCGCGGGCCATTACGCCGCGCACACGCGTGATTTATATTTCCAATCCGAATAATCCCACGGGCACGATGTTTTCGCTGAAGGAGTTCGGAGCGTTTTTCCGGCGCATCAGCGAGACGTGCGAGGCGCTGGTGGTGCTGGACGAAGCGTACTGCGATTACGTGGAGGGAGAGGATTTTGCTCTGTCCATGCGCATCGCCATCAGCGCGCCGAACCTGCTGGTGCTGCGCACGTTTTCGAAAGTGTATGGACTGGCGGGCATGCGCGTGGGCTACGGCGTGGGGCCGGCGGACCTGTTGCTGGAAATGAACAAGCTGCGCACGCCGTTCAACACGTCGAGCGTGGCGCAGGCGGCGGCGTTCGCGGCGCTGGACGACGTGGAGCACGTGCGGCGGTCGCTGGAATCGAACCGCGCGGGGATGAAGCAAATTTCATCGCGACTGAAGACGATGGGGCTGAAGTACGTGCCGTCGTACACGAATTTTCTGCTCGTGGAGTTGGGGCGCGATTCGAAAGAAGTGGCCACTGCGCTGCTGAAGCACGGCGTGATTGTGCGGCCCATGGCGTGGATGGGATTTCCGGCGGCCATCCGCGTCAGCGTGGGGACGAAAGTGGAAAACGCGAAATTTCTGGAAGCGCTGGGGCGGGAGATGGGGAAAGGGAATAGGGGCTAGGGAGCCCTTCGCGTTCGCTCAGGACAAGCTGGAAGAAAAGAAGGACCCTCCTAGGCACGAAAAGAAATCCATCGGAACAGATTGAGTTTCTTCCACCCGTCGCGCAGAATGGGCGGGTTAGGATGAGCCAGCCGCCCCGCAATATCATGCGTGATCAATTCAACCCGTGGCCCGCGCTGCCTTCAAAACCTCCCTACGTGCTTGAATGCGACTCGGCCGCAATCTGCGCATACAACGCGAAGGCTCGAGAGGTTTACCGGCTGCAACTCGACTCGATGCCCGAACCCTTTGTTGGGACCACGACAGCCCCGGTGGTACTTCTCGGCCTCAATCCGGGATTCGATGACTTAGGCCCAGAGGTTCATGCGATTCCGGAATTTCAAACCCTACTGCGCAACAACTATTGCCAGAGTAAGTCAGATTTTCCGTTTTACTTTCTCGACCCGAGTATTGAGAGTCCGGGCCGGGAGTGGTGGGAGAAAAAGCTCAAACCGCTTCTCGCCATGTTCTCGCGAAAAAAACTCGCGCAGTCGATACTCTGCGTCGAGTATTTTCCGTACCCCTCACGCAACTTTGCCCATGCAAGGCTAGAGGTGCCGTCTCAGGAATTTGGGTTTGGCCTGGTCCGGTCAGCGATTGCCCGAGGAGCCGTCGTCGTGATCATGAGGGCCAGAGCGCTATGGATAAAGAGAGTCCCAGAACTAGAGAGCTATTCGCGGGCCTTCACGCTCAGCAGCGCGCAAAACGTCGTGGTGTCTCCTCGCAACTGTTCAGGATTTGACGTTGTTGTTTCGGCCATCCGCGATGGAAAGATCCACGCATGACCCGTCAGGCGAGCGGACCGTCCGCAAGCTGCCGGTCGCTGACTTCCACGGTTAGGCTGCTTGTTCGAATGAAGGGGCGTGTCACTTGAGCAGAGCGATCTACGCAGTTGACGTAGGCTCTACGCGCTGCAAAGCGGGCCAAACACCGAACTTCGCCTGGGCGCGTGTCGATCCAGCAGATCCGAAGTTTGTCGAAGGTTCCTCTGACATCGGCAAGCTTGCTGACCGGATCGTCCGAGATCTGCAAAACCGGCAGAGCGTTGCCCTCGGGTTCGAGGCACCGCTCTTCATTCCAGTGCCTGCGGAGGCTTCTGCTCTTTGCCACGGCCGAAAGAATGAGGGAAGTCGCGCTTTCGCAGCGCCCGCCGGCTTGGCAGTCGCCACGCTGGGACTGCACCAAGCCGCCTGGATACTGCGTCGCATCGCGGATTCCTGTGGTGACGCGATTGAATTCGAGACACGCGCTGGATCATGGCCACCCTCAGATAGCCACCAGATTCTCTTTTGTTGGGAGGCTTTCGTATCCGACAAGGCGCATGGCCGAACGCACGTCCAGGACGCAGCTACAGCGGCCATGGCGTTTCTGTCGGCTGAGAGCAACTTGGCTGGCGCAACAATAATCACGGCAGAACATCCACTATCGCTCATTACAACTGCAGCTCTTTGGAGCGGGCTAGCAACAGATACTGACGTTCTGCATCAGCCCACGGTCGTGATCCGACCAGATGAACCATTTGCTGGCGACGTTCAAGCAGCCTAACAAGCGCTTGCAGCCAACTGCGTTATCTAATCAAGCTATGTTCATAGATCTTTGCGTTGGGCGGCGTGCCAAACCGTGAGGATGACGACGCGCTTTGCGCGGACGCGGTACAGAATGATGTAAGGAGTGCCGCCCATGACCAGCTCGCGGATGCCGGGTTCTGCGCCGGCGCGGCCCAGGTAGGGATGATTGCGCAGAGCTTCCACGACAGCCACGATGCGCATGGCGAGGCGTTCCGCGGCGACGGGCTTATCCTGCGCGACAAAGGCGCGGATTTCCTGGAGTCGCGCACGCGCCAGAGGAGACCAGACTATCTCTACCGGCACAGGGCGCCGCCATCATGCACCTTGCCGCAGACGCATTTCGGCGGAGGCAGTTCGCGGCGGGTGCCCCACGAGAGCAGCCAGGCTTTCATGTCTTTATGCCGGATATAGTGGCGGCTCTTCACCTGACGGGCGGCCTGGCGGGTCTCGGCGCGCACTCTTTCCTGGTCGGCCACGTAGGACTCGACAGCGTCCGAGATGAGAAAGTTGGAGCTTCGACCAGAAGCCCGGGCCAGGCGTGCGAGGCGCTGCTTGGTGGACGGCTTGAGCCGGATGCTGAGGGTCGCACTTCGTGTGTTCGCCATGAACACATTGTAGCACAATGGCAGGCGAAAGAATAAACCTCACGTCGCGCCGCGGCGCTTCGCACCGCGGCGGACGTGAGCCACTAGCTAGCAGTGCGAGTTAGGGTTTGGCGGCCGGCTTCTCGGCTGCGGTCTTTGCGGGTGCCGCGGCTTTCGGCTTGGGTGCCCAGAACGCGGGATCAACCGCAACCGTTTCCTTGGACGGATAGCTCATCTTGGGGTTGAAGGCATAGATGTTTGTCTCTGAGGTGATGACGGCGGCGCTCGTCAGTTCGCGGAGCTTTTTGGCGCCGTCTTCGCCGATGGCGTCACGGTAGGCTTGGCCGTGCGTCTGCGCGAAGGCATCCACATCGGCCAGGGACTTCAGCGGCTCGAAGATGAGAAAAGTTCCCGAGAGCATGCCGTAGTTGACCTGAAAAACCGCCCAGTGCTCGGGAATGTTGGCTTTCTCGTGCGCGGCGCGGACGATCTTATTGATTTCGGAGTAGTCGCTGCCCGGGCGGACGCGCATGGTGGTGACGTAGAAGTAGCGCATCTCGCCCAGGTTGACGCCATTTGGCCGGTAGCTCAAGTCTTCGCGGTAGGTGGCCACAACACTGCGAACATTGGAAAGCAGCTCGCCGTCCTGCGCGCTGAGGCTCTGGAGCTCGGCGGAAAGCGCGGGGTTGCTGTCGTTGTTTTGCGTGTCTTTCTCCCAGGCGGCCAGCGAGTCGTAGCCGGAAATAAACCACGCCTCGGTGGGACCGCTCACGGACGTCATGGCGAGGTAGTGCGTGGGGGACTTGGCCTTGGCGAAAGCGCGCGGCCAGCCCGCCTCCACTTTTTCATGCGCCGCACCTTTGCCGGGCTTCACTTCTTCGCGGAAGATTTGGATTACTTTCGACGGCGCGCCTTCCTGGGCCATCGCGGGCCAGGCCACGGAAAGCATCAGCAGCACTGCCAGAACTGTAAGGAGATTCCTTTTCATTTTCTCTAAGCCTCCAAAGGATTTTCCAAGTAGAAGCGCGGTCAGGCGGGCGGTCAAGGTGCAGACCTTTCCCGGGCCAATCGCCGTCCCTAATACTTTTTCTTCCTGACGCTTCAACGAGGTGAGGCGCGAGTCTATCCGTTCTGCTGCCGAAGTCAATGTGTTTCCACTGGCGCTACACTTCAGGGAAAATCTATCGTGCCCCTACGAACTTTTGTTGTGCTCAGCGGAGGGGGAAAACCTGGAAGGGGCGGGAGCCGGGGGCGGTGACACCGAGCCAGCGGCCGTCGGGGGAAATCGCAAAAGTCTGAAAGAGGAGGCCGGACATCGCGGGCTGGAGTTCCGCGTCGGGCAAAACTTTTTCCGCTGATGCAGGAAAAGTTTTTGGCGGAGCAGGCACAGTTCTTGCAGAAGCCGCGGACAAATCTTTTGGGGCAGAAGAAGCGACGGCGGAGGGCGGGGCCTCGAGCGGGGGAAGCTTGAGCCAGGCGAGGCTGCCGGAGCGGCGTCCAGAGCCGCGCGGGCCAGTGTCAAAAGTGCCGCGCTTGATGAGGATGCGATCCTCCTCGCCGGCCCAGGCGAAAGCGCCGAAGCCGACGCGGACGCGACCGACACGTTCGGGGCGGGCCACTTCGCGGACCTCCAGCGTTTCCTGGTCGCGAAAATACGCGACAAATTTTCCGGAAGGCGAAATGCTCAGTTGGCCGATATAGCCGGCGAGCTGGGCGAGTTCGCGGCGCTCTTTCTTTTGCAAATCGAGCCACACGAGGCGAATGGAGCCGCTCAAGCTGGCGTTGCGCTCGACGGCCACCGCGGCGCTGCCACGGGCGGGACTGATGCTCCAGGCCACGGCGGAAAAGGTCAGCTCGGGAAAGGGAGTTTCGCCGCCAGCGGAAGCGGCGCGAATGGTGCGGATGTCGAACAACAATTTCGGCTGCACGGCTTCGTGGATGAATGCGACGGTGACGCCGTCGGCGAGCCATGCGGAATTGGCGGCTTCCTCAATGATGCCCGGGCCCTGCGCGATTTTGATTTCTTTGCCGACGGCGTCGAGCAGCCAGGTGGCGTAGCCTTCCTTGGTTTCGCCGCGCTCGCCGGTCATCGCGCTGATGTACATCTCCACGGCAAGACGCGAGCCGTCCGGAGACCAGTGCAAGGATTGAATCGAGTAGCTGAAAGGCGTGGGTCCCACAAATCGCTTTTTGCCCTCGACGATGCGCGTCTTCTTGCCGTCCATGGTGGCGACCCAGATGTCGTCGCGCTGCAGTTGGAGCTTGCGCTCGCCAAAGACGTTGCGCACGGCGTAGGCGATGCGGCCGTCGGAAGCAAAGGCGAAGGCGGTGACTTCTTCGTCGATGGTGAGGGCGGGAGCGGTTTGGGCGGAAAGCGAGCCTGCGAAAACCAAAGAGAAGCATGCAAGGACGAGGCACAAGTAAATCAAATGACAACGCAGAGGCGCAGAGTGCGCTGAGGAACGCAGAGGAAAACAGGAAAGTCGCACAGTTGCACTCATGGCGTGGGCTTCTCGGGGCCCTTGGCTTTGATGCGGCGAATCTCGTCCATGCGCTGGCGGAGACGCTGCTCGAAGCCCTGCGCGGTGGGGCGGAAATAGGTGCGCTCGCGCAGGCCGGCGGGCAGGCAAGTCATGGATGTCACTTTGTCCTCGACATCGTGCGCGTACTGGTAGCCCTGGCCATAGCCCACGTCTTTCATCAGGGAGGTGACGGCATTGCGCAGATGCAGCGGCACCGGCTCGGCCACGGTCTGCTGCGTGTCGTCCTGCGCTTCGCCGTAGGCGACGTAAAGCGCGTTGGATTTCGGCGCGAGGGAAAGATACACCGCGGCTTGCGCGAGCGCGAGATTTCCTTCGGGGACTCCGACAAAATCCACGGCCTGCATGGCAGCGATCGCGAGCGGCAAGGCATTCGGATCGGCGAGGCCGATATCTTCGCTGGCCATGCGCACCAGGCGGCGCGCGATGTAGAGCGGGTCCTCGCCGGACTCCAGCATGCGCGCGAGCCAGTAGAGCGCAGCGTCGGGATCGGAATTGCGCACGCTTTTGTGCAATGCGGAAATCAGATTGAAGTGCTCTTCGCCGGACTTGTCGTACTGGAGGAGTTTGCGCTGCAAGACGTCTTGCAACTGCTCGTGCGAAATGGCGCGGCGGCCGGCGGCGTCGGGGCGCGTCCCGAGCGCGACGGCTTCCAGCGCGTTGTAGGCGGCGCGGGCGTCGCCATCGGCAAAGACGGCGATGCGCATGAGAAGTTCGCCGACGATTTCAATTTTGTGCGTGGCGAGGCCGCGCTCCGAGTCGGCGAGCGCGCGCTGCAACAAAGTGACAATCTGCTCCGGACTGAACGGGCGAAGAACGTGCACGCGCGTGCGCGAGAGCAGTGGAGCGATGACTTCGAAGGAGGGATTTTCCGTGGTGGCGCCGATGAGCACGATGTTGCCGGCCTCGACGTGGGGCAGAAAGGCGTCCTGCTGGGCTTTGTTGAAGCGGTGCACTTCGTCCACGAAGACGATGGTGCGGCGGCCGTGATGGCGAAGTTTTTCCGCGGCGGCCATGACGTCCTTGATTTCCTTGATGCCGGCGAGCACGGCGCTGAAGGGCAGAAATTCGGATTTGGTGATGCGCGCGATGATGCGCGCGAGCGTGGTCTTGCCGCAGCCCGGCGGGCCCCAGAGAATCATGGAGGAAAGTTCGTCGCGCTCAATCTGCGTGCGCAGCGGCTTCCCCGGGCCGAGCAGGTGCTCCTGGCCGATAAATTCGTCGAGCGTCTGCGGGCGCATGCGCTCGGCCAGCGGGCGCGAGGCGCGGTCGGATTCCGGTTTCGCAACTGTGCCGAAAAGGCCCATTATTTTTCCCACACCGCGTTGCGCTGGCGCGCGGCTTCGTAGAGCAGCACCGCGGCGGCGACGGCGGCGTTGAGCGAGTCCACCGGCGCGGCCAGCGGGATGCGCACGAGCTGGTCGGCGGCGCGCTCGATTTCCGCGGGCAGGCCGGCGCCCTCGTTGCCGATGAGCAGGGCGCAAGGCGCTTTCAAATCCACCGCGGACGGCAGGAGCGCTCCTGCGGTGCCGCTCGAAGAGGCGGCGAAAATCTGCAATCCCGCCACGCGAAGCTGCGCAATGATGATGGCTGGACCGATTCCGCTGACGACGGGAAGGCGCAGCGCGGAGCCTGCCGAGCCGCGCAGGGCCTTGGGCGAAAATGGCTGCGCGGTGCCGCGCGTGGCGACGGCTCCGGTCGCGCCAAAAGCTTCCGCCGAACGGACAATCGTGCCGACGTTGCCCGGGTCCTGCACGCCGACCATGACGACTACGAGCGGCGTGCCGCCCGCGAGGAGATCGTCGAAGGAAAATTCCTTCGGGCGGACGAGTGCGGCGATGCCTTGAGGCGTTTCCGTGGCGGCGACGGAATCAAAGAGACGATCCGAAGTGCGCAACAATTGGATGGCGCGAGTGAGGCGCGGGGAAAGTTTTCCCAGGTGGCGTTCGCCCGAGGCGCTGACGAGCACGGCGTCGATGGCGAGGCCGCTGCGCAAGGCCTCCTGCACAAGATGGACGCCTTCGACGGCGATGCAGGCGTCGTCGAGGCTGCCCTTCAGCGCGGCGCGGAATTTCTTCAGCCAGCGGTTTTCGCGGCTGGTGAGCACTTCCGCGCGGCGGACCTCGATGGTGGAATGCGAGGGCATGAGAGGAGCGTATCAAAGGCACTGGCTGGGGTAAAGAAAGGGAGAGGGAACAGGGATCAGGGACCAGGGATCAGAGAGAGACTCAAAGCACGCGCTGCGCGCGGGGAAGCTAAAGCGCCTCCGGCAGGGAGGAAGGCGCTGCGCGCCACTGTTTTTCCCGGGGCTTGCGCCCCGGGCAATTCTCTTTCGCCCCTATGGGTCTCTAAATGGAAGGCGCTGCGCGCCGTCTGTTTTCGATGTCGGAGCTTCTCGATCAAGTGCATCGGGACGCAAAAGACGCGGCCCGCGGGAATGTTGATGCGGCCGCGCCCTCAAAAGTCGAGGTGAGCCACCGGTCCACTGCTAGGGTTTCAATCTGCGGGACAAGCTTTCATAGGCCTTGCGAATGTCGGGGTTATTTGGTTCCAGCTGAGAGGCTCGGCGATATTCGTCCAAGGCTGACTTTAGATTGCCCTTCTCTTCAAGCGCGCCACCGAGTATGTAATGGGCATTTGCATCATCCGGCTTCAAGCGCACAACCACTTTCAATTCGGCGATGGCGCCGTCCAGATCGCCCTTTTGCCCAAGTGCGAGTCCGAGGTTGTAGTGCGCAATAGCGTTGTTGGGGTCGAGCCGGAGCGCGATGCGGTATTCCACAATGGCGCCGTCCAGGTCGCCCTTGTCACTAAGCGCGAGCCCGAGGTTGTTTTGCGCGCTGGCATACAAAGGGTTGAGCCGAAGCGCAGCACGAAACTCGGCGATGGCAGCGTCCAGATCGCCTTTATCCCTGAACGCGCTGCCGAGGTTGTAGTGCGCTTCGGCGTCGTTGGGGTTGAGCTTAATTGCGGCGCGGTATTCAGCAATTTCACCGTCCAGATCGCCCTTGCGCCCTAGCGCGAGTCCGAGGTTGGTGTGCGCTTCTGCCAAGTTGGGGTTGAGCCGGAGCGCGGTGCGGTATTCAGCAAAGGCACCGTCCAGGTCGCCCTTGTCGCTGAGCGCGTTGCCGAGGTTGTAATGCGCTTCGGCGTAGTCGGGGTCGAGCCGGAGCGCGGTGCGGTACTCTGCAATGGCACCCTCCAGGTCGGCCTTGCCTGCGAGCGCGGTGCCGAGGTCGCTGTGCGCGTTGGCAGAATTGGGGTTGAGCCGGAGTGCGGCGCGGTACCCGGCAATGGCGCCGTCCAGATCGCCTTTGCCCTGAAGCGCGTTGCCCAACTTGATATGCGCTGGTACAGCATCGATGTCCTCCAAACCTAAACCGAGGGCCGTACGCAGCTCCAGAATGGCCGCATCGGGGTCACCCTTTCCGGCGAGGGCGATGCCCAAGCCGAGGTGAGCGAGGGCAAGATTCGGCTGGAGATTCAGCGCCGTCCGAAATTCTGTGATAGCGGCTTCGAGATCACCTTTGTTCCTAAGGGCTCGACCGAGAATTGTGCGTGCAAAAGCAGAAGAGGCATCGTCCAGCCCGAGGCTCAAAGCATCGCGGCATTCGCGGATGGCCTCGTCGAGTTCTTGATTTTCGGAGAGCGCGGCAGCGAGAGCCAAGTGTGCCTTTGCATCTTTCGGCAGCAATCGCACTGCTTTGCGTTCTTCCCGGATGGCACCTTCTTTGTCCCCTTGGTCATTCAGCAAGAAGCCGAGATGAAAGTGAGCTTGAGCGTGATCCGGGTGCAGCCGAATTTCTTCGCGGTATTCGGCAATGGCGCCGTCAACATCTCCTTTTCCCCGGAAAATAGTGCCGAGGTTGTAGTGCGCGTCGACGAGGTTCGGCTGCAGACGAAGTGCTTCCCGAAACTCAGGAATCGCTGCGTCCGGGTCCCTTGTGTTCTGTAGCTCAGTGCCCAGGTTGTAACGCGCTTCGGGATCATTGGGGTCGAGGCGAAGCGCGGTGCGATATTCCGCAAGGGCCGCGTCTTGATCACCCTTATGGGAAAGCGCGTTGCCGAGGTTGAGGTGCGCTCGGGCCAAGTTAGGGTCAAGCCGGATCGCCACGTGGTACTCGGCGATGGCACCGTCCAGATCGCCTTTGCGCTTGAGCGCAATACCGAGGTTGTTGTGGGCTAAGGCAAAGACGGGGTTGAGCCGGAGCGCTGCGCGGAATTCAGCAATGGCACTGTCCAGGTCGCCCTTTTCCCTGAGCGCGGTGCCGAGGTTGTAGTGCGCTTCGGCAAAGTTGGGTTTAAGCCCGACCGCAGCGCGGTATCCGGTGATCGCACCGTCCAAGTCACCCTTGGCATGGAGCGCGTTGCCGAGGTTGGTGTGCGCTTCGGCAAAGTCGGGCTTGAGCCGCAGGGCAATGTGGTATTCGGAGATCGCACCGTTCAAGTCACCCTTGGCATGGAGCGCGTTGCCGAGCTCGTTGTGCGCTACGGCCATGTTGGGGTTGATTTGGAGCGCCGTCCGGAATTCGGCGATGGCGCCGTCCCGGTCGCCCTTGTCCCTGAGCGCGAGTCCGAGGTTGTAGTGCGCTTCGGCGTAGTCCGGGTTGAGCCGGAGCGCAGTTCGGTATTCCGCGATGGCACCGTCCAAATCCCGCTTATTCATGAGCGCGGTGCCGAGGTTGGTGTGCGCTTCAGTGAAGTTGGGGTTGATTTGGAGCGCCGTCCGGAATTCGGTGATGGCACCGTCCCAATTACCCTTACCGAGGAGCGCGGCGCCGAGGTTGTAGTGGGCTACGGCAAAGTTGGGGTTGATTTGGATCGCCGTACGAAATTCGGTGATGGCACCGTCCAGATTACCCTTACCGAGGAACAAGGTGCCGAGGTTGGTGTGCGCATCGACAGAGTTGGGGTTGAGCCGGAGAGCAGTGCGGTATTCCGCAAGGGCACCGTCGAGATCACCCTTGCCCGCAAGCGCCACGCCGAGGTAGGTGTGCGCTTCGGTAAAGTTGGGGTTGATTTGGATCGCCGTTCGAAATTCGGTGATGGCACCGTCCAAATTACCCTTATTACCCTTACCGAGAAGCGCGCCGCCGAGGTTGTAGTGGGCTTCGGCGATGTTAGGGTCGAGCCGGAGTGCGGCGCGGTATTCGATGATGGCACCGTCCAGATCGCCCTTCTGCTGCAACTCCACACCGCGACGGAGGTGGTGGGCCGCTGACATTTGCGGCGTAGCGGCAGACGAATGGGCAGCGATGAGGCACAGCAGAAGTGCGCAGAGCAAGATTGCGACCCTTGCCGTAGCACGTTTCATGATGTCCTCGGGGGAATGGAACCGACTTGCAAGCTAGGCTTTTAGGGAGTGCCTGTCAAGCGAAAGAGAGTGGTGACAGGTGTCAGGTGACAGGTATCAGATGAAAGGTGCTAGGAAAGCGGCGTCGAGCCGCCGCACTCCAAAACAGGAATGCCGCGCTGAAGCGCGCCGCTACATTTCAGGGCACGATGTATCGCGCCTCTAAGAAAGGGCGGGGCTGAAGCCCGCCCCTACAAAGCGGCGGCCTCCCTCGGCTGCGCTCCCTTCGCCTTCGCTCCCCTCGGCGTTGCTCGGGGCAAGCAGGTCAGGCGGGACGTGAGCTACGAGCTTAAGGGACGCGGGCGCAAGAGGCGTTTGGGCGCGCGTTTTCGCCAGGCAAGACGCAACGCGGATTTCAGGAAGTCCGCGGGAACTTTCGACAAGCGCACGCGCGTGGCGCCCTGGCGTCCCCAGCCGCCGGGAACCGGGGAAAAGATTTCCGGCGCGTCGTCGACCATGCCGGCCTGCTGCTCCGGCGTGAGCAGCAGCACGCCGAAACCTTCTTTCTCGAGAGCGAGCGTGGCGAAGATTTTTCCGCCCACTCGGAAGTCGGCGTTGCCGAAATGCGAGCCTTCCACGGCCTCCGGCAGAGCCAGAGCGAAGCGTCGAAAATCTGCTGCTTTCACAGACCCTACCTCACTTGCGCCAAACGCCAGCAAGGGCAATTTAACATGAAGAGCCAAAGGGCTACACAAGGCTGCAGAGAGATCCTTCGCTACGCTCAGGATGACAGCCAGAAAAGGCGCGGAGGTGAACGCCGCGGTGCGGGACGGAATCGATGGCGGCTTCGGATGGAAAGCAAACTTGAGCGAAGCGGCGGCGATTGTCAGGTTCAGGCTCGTATGCTATGTTCTCGAGCGATTCGCGCAGCGCTGTGTGGATGAGCGGCGCGAACGGGAGGAATTGTGGCGACTGGTGCATCCGGAACCGTGACTCGTAGAAGCACATTCCAGGCAAAGCATGCCCTGTGGATTGTGTTCGGAATGATGGCGCTGTTTGTCCTCCTCACGCGCGACATCACACTGCTGGATGCGCAATCGTTCCTGCGGCAGCGCTATGCGGCGATTCCGTGGCTGATGCTGGCGCACGGCATTCCCGGGGCGCTGGCACTTCTTCTTGGCGTGTTCCAGTTTTCGAGCCGTTTGCGCCAGCGGTACCTGCAGGTGCATCGCATGATGGGACGCACCTACGTGGCGAGTGTGGCGATCGCCGCGCCGGTGGCGATGGCGGTTGCCGTCGCGCTGCCCATTCCGACGCTGACCATGGGCGCATTAATCCAGTCCGTTGGCTGGATGGTGACCACGGGCACCGCGCTCTACTGCGTTCGCACGGGCAAGATTCAGCAGCACCGCGAATGGATGATGCGCAGCTATCCGTTCGCGATGGTCTTCGTTGTGGTTCGTGTGATTCTGGCCATCCCCGCGATCGCACGGATGGGAGAACTCGGCCTCGCCACGGTGGTCTGGAGCGTCATTGCCACGGCGTGTTTCCTGCCGTCGTTTGTGATTGCGTGGCAAGCGCTGGCTGCGAGCAGTCGAACGGAAAAGGTGCGGACTGGGGTATGAACAACTGCGGCTAGCACCGGCGGGCATTGCGTGCCCTGCAAGCATGTCAGTTCCGCGAAAAGCGCGGAACCCTTCGCATTCGCTCAGGGCAAGCGGGACGTAAGCTACCCGCAATGCCCCGCGTCTGAAGACGCGGGCTACAAGAACGGAAAGCTGCAGAGGGATCCTTCGCTCCGCTCAGGATGACGACCAGAAGAGGCGCGGGAGTCCCCGCAAAATCATTCGGGACGCAAAGTGCGCGGGAGAAACCCCGGCTCTTCCCGACAAGAAGCGTCGGGACGCAAAGTGCGCGGAAGAGGCGGGCTACAGGCCGAGGCTTGCGCGGGGGAATGGGGCTGTGATAATTTGCGGCCATTGACCTGCAGCCCCCCTTGCGGGCACATCAGTCCGTGGGAGAGCGAGCACACACTTTGTCAGCCGAGATCCTGAAGGTCCAACAGCAAGCGCCGGAAGCGCCGCACATCCAATACGCGGCCAGTTTCATCATCCGCGGAGCGGTGATCGGAATTCCTACGGACACCTTCTACGGGCTGGCGGCGGACCCCTTCAACTTATCCGCGGTGGAACAGATCTACCGCATCAAGGGCCGGCCGGAAGCGCGCGCGCTGCCGATTCTGGTGAATTCGCTGGAGCAGGCGGTGACGCTGGCGCGCGACCTGCCCGCTTCGTTCCTGCTGCTGGCGGAAAAATTCTGGCCCGGGGCGCTGACGCTGGTGGTGGACGCCACGCACAAGCTGCCGTTGAAAGTGACCGCCAACACCGGGCGCGTGGCGCTGCGCTGGCCGAATTCGCCGGTGGCGTGCGCGGTGATCCAGGCGGCGGGGATGCCGGTGACGGGGACGAGCGCGAACGTGTCGGGATTTCCGGCGTGCTCGAGCGGCGACCAGGTGTTTCGCCAAATGGGCGACCGGCTGCCGCTGATCATTGACTCGGGCGACACGGGAGCGGCGCTGGGGTCGACCATCGTCGAACTGCGCGACGACACGTGGCGGATTATCCGCGAAGGATTGCTCGCGGAAAACGAGATTCGCGATGTGCTCGGCTTGGCGGGTGAAAGATAGTGGCGAGGAAATAAAGGTGACAGGTAGCAGGTGACAGCAAGAGAGATCCTTCGTCCCGAGGCCTCGGGACTCAGGATGACAATCGAAACAACCGTTCAATTCCACATCAACGCAGGACAATTCCGGACAAAAAATCGTAATCGCCGGCGGGCGTGAGTTGCACATTGGTGACACGCGCGCGGTGCACGCAGACGTTGTCAAGATACCAGAGCGTGAGGTAGGGGAGTTCTTCGGCGATGATTTTCTGCGCGTCGGCGAGGACGGCGCGGCGCTTTTCGCGGTCCATCTCCACGCGGGCGCGGTCGAGCAGGGTGTCGAGCTGCGGATTGCGGTAGCGGCCGCGGTTGGCGCCGTCGGGCGGGATTTTTCGGGAATGAAACACGTATTCAAAAATGTCGGGATCGTTGTTGGCGCCAATCCAGCGCAGAGTGAAAAGCTGAAAGGTGCCGCGGACGATGTCCGAAGAAAGCGTGGCGAATTCGAGCGAGCGCACTTGCAGGTCTACGCCGATTTTTCGCCATTGGTCCTGCAGCACCGCGCCGAGAAGACGGGATAACTCGTCGGTGGAAGTTTTCAGAGTGAGCTTCAACCGGCTGCCGCCGCTCGCGGGCGAGGGACGCGAGAAATCTGCGCTATCGAGCAACGCACGGGCGCGCGCGGGATCGTAGTCGTATTGCTGCATTCGCTCGGCGTGGGCCCAATGGTTGGGAGGCAGCAGTCCGTCGGCGAGGCGCGCCTGGCCGCGCATGAGGTAGGTGACGAGCTGCTGGCGGTCGGTGGCATAGGCCAACGCCTGGCGAACTTCGCGGCGCGCGAGAATAGGATCATCGAAATTGAAAGCGAGATAGACGAGAGTGGTGCCGGGCTGCTGCGTGACGGCAAGACCGGACATTTTGGCCAAAGCGGGCACGGTGTCCGGCGAAAGGGAATTGAGAGCGATGTCCGCGGCGCCTTTGCGCAGCTCGAGAGCGCGGACGGTGGCGTCGGGGACGATACGGAACTTCACGCGGGCAATGTGTGCGCGGGCGTCAAAATAGTCCGGATTGCGTTCGAGGACGACTTCTTCGTCCTGGCGCGCGCTGACAAAACGAAACGGCCCGGTGCCGACGGGATGCTGCGCGAAGTCCGCGGGAGCGCCCGCGGGAACGATACCCACCGAAGGCCGCACCAAATTCCAGAGAAAAGAAGCGAAGGGTTCTTTCAGATGAAAAATAATTGTGAAGTCGTCGGGCGCAGCGATGCTCGCGACCATGCGGAAGGCGCCGCGCTTGGGAGTCTTCAGGGCGCCGGAGAGAATCGTGTCGAAGGTGAACTTCACGTCCGCGGCGGTAAGTGCGCGGCCGTCGTGAAAACGCAAGCCGCGGCGCAAATGGAAAATGTAGGTGAGCGGGTCGGGCATTTCCCAGCGCTCGGCGAGGTCCGCGACGGGATTCATCTGCATGTCGCGCTGCAAAAGGCCGCTAAAGATGAGGCTGTGCAGCCGCTGGGACTGCGCGTCGGTGCCGATGCGCGGGTCGAGATTGGCAGGCATGGTCTCGATGAGAAAGACAACGGTACCGGGATCCGGCTGCTGCGTTGAAGAGCACCCTACGAGGGAAAGGAGGAGTAAGGACGAGAAACAAACAAGAGGCAGATTCCTCAGGCCGGCGAAAAGCGCCGAGCTTCGGAATGACAAACGGGAGGGATTCCTCGCCCCGATCAAAACCATCGGGACTCGGAATGACGAGCAGGAGGGATTCCTCGCCCCGACAGAAACCGTCGGGACTCGGAATGACGACGTAAGTTTACTTCGGCGGGGCATGGGAGATTTTGCCGAGGATGGCGGGGCGCTTTGCGCCGGTGGCGCTGGGGAGATTCGCGGCGCGGGCGTGCCAGGTTTCGTAGGCGAGGATGGCGAAGGCGAAGGCTTCCTTGGCGTCCTCGGAAACACCGAGGGCCGCGGAAGGGAGGATGCGAATTCCCGGGAGGCCGGAGGCGAGCTGTGCACGGATGAGCGGATTGTGCGCGCCGCCGCCGGAAATAATCAGGTCGTGCACGGCGATGCGCTTCAACACGAAGCGCTGCAGCGCGTCCACGATGGAAATCGCGGTGAGCATGGTAGCGGTGCGGAGCATGTCTTCGGGGCGCAGCTTGTGCTGGCGGCCCCAGTCGAGGGCGCGCTGCAGGTAGCTCTCGCCGTACTGTTCGCGGCCGGCGGATTTCGGCGGCGGGAGCTTGAGATATGGGTCGGCGAGCAATTCGCGCAGCATGCCGGGAAGCAGCATGCCGCGCGAGGCCATGAGCGCTCCGCGGTCGAAGGATTGCTTGCCGTGGGAAAATTCGCGGACGAGCGCGTCGATGAGCATGTTGCCGGGGCCGGTGTCGAAGGCGAAAACTTTTTCGGGAGTGGCGGCGGCGGGAATCACGGTCACGTTGGCGATGCCGCCGATGTTCAGCGCGACGCGGCCGCGGCGGGCGTCCCGGGAGAGGAAATAATAGACGAAGGGGAGGAGCGGCGGGCCCTGGCGCCCGGCGAC
>Ga0080064_1000760_pt1 | contig 77762 bp, 56 predicted proteins | sample Subgrocontami54m_FD_69260 | JGI IMG/M metagenome (GOLD analysis project Ga0080064, IMG submission 69260) | Subsurface groundwater microbial communities from S. Glens Falls, New York, USA - GMW46 contaminated, 5.4 m (SPADES assembly) (version 2) ...
ACGATCTTGATCTTGAACTCACGTGAAAATCTCTTTCGTTCCTTTGACATGGGACATCCCCTCCTTTGGGACGTCCACCTTAATACTCAAAAATTCTGTCTCACGCAAGGGGTAAACTCCACTTTCGAAGATAGAGATTCAGGGATTGTGATTTCATCAGAAGGCTCCATTATCAAAACTACAGATGGTGGAAGCTCATGGCGAACACTCTTGCCAAATATTGGCTACAGCCTATCTCGAATCGCTTCACCAAGGCCAAACAGCTATGTGGCGGTTGGTGCTTTCCAGCATGTCGGTGTAATTATACGAACTAGTGACGGTGGATTCAATTGGGGTGGGGGAGCTGGTTACCTAAGGTACCTTGAAGATGTCTGCTTCGCTGATTCAGTCAATGGAATCGCTGTGGGATATTCTGGGATCGTCCGACAGACAACAGACGGAGGAAATACTTGGATCGACATCCCGACTGATACATTATTCTACTTATTTGGGGTTAAGATCACACGACCGGAGCGCGCTATCGCTGTAGGACTTAGCGGAACAATTGTTCACATCATGTATTCTGGAATCTCTGACGTTTATCAAGAAAATGATGCCAATAAACCTTTGTCGTTTTCTCTCTCTCAAAATTATCCTAACCCGTTTAATCCAGCGACAAGGATCCAGTATGGCGTCAAAAGTGAAGCGTACGTTGATCTCAGAGTGTATGATGTATTAGGTAGAGACGTTGCGAACTTGGTCAACGAGTTGAAAATTCCTGGAACATACGAAATTGAATGGGATGCATCAAAATTAGCAAGCGGAGTTTATTATTATCGTTTGAGATCCTCCTTCTTCGCTGACGTGAAAAAAATGATCTTGTTAAGATAATAGAAGTATTTTGTCAAGAACCAAGCATTAATATCTAAGCCACTATAGAAAGGTAAACGTATTGAGTTAGGGCATCAACAGGTCAAGTAGCTTTTTTTACAACACCCCCAACAGTAGATGGCGATAATAATTTGTTCTGGAACAACAATGCTGGAGTGAAATCGTTACGGATCGGAAACCGAGGCTACATTACGGAACTGCTTGGCATTCCAACACTCACACTGACCGCGACGACAGGAGGATCGCTTGCGACGGGAACCTATTACTATCTCGTTGTCGCTGTCGACAGTAGCGGCAGAGAAATAGGGGTGAGTATAGAAAAATCTATAACACTGACCGCCGGCCAGAACGCTGTGGCACTGTCGTGGACAGCATTTCCATTTTCTCCCAACCCGAATAATAAGTACCGCATTTATCGCGGAACAGCAACTGGTGGAGAAAACGTCTACTACGAGACTGCGACTGGTAATCCTCCGCCGACTTCTTACACTGACACAGGTGCAGTCGGCACGTCCGCACTACCGAAGGTTTAGAGTGCCGACTTATGGATTACTGCCGATGCTTATTGGGATGGGACGTATTGGAGAAGATCAGACGATAACCAAACAGCATTTGGACTGAATCTTCGCGGCTATACTAATGTTCCTTTTGAGTCTTCTCAGGGTGTCGTTCTATGGAGAGCGGTAGGCGGTACGAAAGATAGCATTATTGACTGGGACCTTGGTTGGGATCTTACGGCATTCAGAGACTTTGTAATCGGAGGTTTCGGAATTGAAATTGATGGAAATCAATTAGCAGGTCCATACGCGAGAGTGGTTAGCAACAATGGAATTATCGGTATCTTGACAAATCTTTTTCTTGATCTCGCTGCTCATGATCGTGACGTTGTTGCTCAAAGTTGGTTTGCAGGAATTGTAGGTGATTCCTTCAGAGTACGTCGGGACGCAACACCAGTCGCAGTAAATTCGCCTATTGAATGGCAAGACTTTCTCCAAATAAATTCTTCCAAGGATGTTGGAGTTGGAATTCCTACTCCGGGTATACCAAATCTTGTTGCTTCATCTTCGGGTGGATCATTAGCAACCGGAACCTATTATTATAAAATCACCGCCTTAGATGGAGTTGGCGAAACTGCGGGAGGAACGGAAGCATCGGCGGCTGTCACAGGGCCAAACGGCTCGGTTGCAATCTCGTGGACCGCAGTCCCAGGCGCGACATCATATAGAATTTATCGGGGTACATCGGCTGGTGGAGAAAATGTTTACTATACTACTACTGGGACGTCTTTCACCGATACCGGCGCAGCAGGCACATCTGGATCACCGCCTGCTACTACCTCTGCCTACATCAACAGACTTGCCGCCGCAGGGAATTCCTGGCTCATGGGCGGTAACCTGGGCATCGGAGCTAAAACTAAATTATCCAAGCTTACCATTGTTGCAAGACCAAGCTCTGCCATTTCCGGAACCGTAGCCAAGACCGCCGGGTCTTCCACACTTACCGGAACAAATACAAAATTTCTATCTGAAGTTGGAATAGGCGACCGCATCTCTGTCCCAGGCGTCGTCGCCGAGACAAAAACCGTGACGGCGATCGCCAGCGATACCTCATTAACAGTAGATTCAAACTTTGCTAATACTGCCTCTGGTCAAACCGCCACTCTGTTTCCATCTATTTTGAGAGCTGAGAACTCAAACAACGTAGTTCAGATGGTGATGTCTGACCAAGGAAACATCGGCATTGGAACTGCAAACCCATTCCAGAAAGTTCATACAGTCGGGACAATCCGCGCAGAGGCACCAGCCTATCCTGGAAGGCAAATAGATATTTATACAGCCGCTGCAAACTTTATTGATAGCACAAATGATTTATACATCAGGTGTGGGTCAACAGCGGGGATGAGCTTCTCTGTCGGCGCATCTCAGAAGATGGGTATTTCAAATAACGGTAATGTTGGAATTGGCACAACCACACCGGGTGAGAAACTTGAGGTGAATGGGAATATCAAACTCGGAGGCGCCACAGTTCGTAGTGGTACTGGAGGCCCTAATAATACCGTCACAGGCAATGTTGGTGATCTTTATCTTCGCACAGACGGCGGCAGCGGTTCAACGCTGTATGTGAAGGAAAGCGGGAACGGAACGAACACAGGGTGGACAGCAAAATAGAACAGGAGATGGCTCTCAATGAGCCTCCGTCCCTTCATCAAACCGTACGAACGGATTTCCGGTGTACGGCTTTCCGGGAAGGTTAACAATTTTACTAGGCCATAATTCTAAGCCATTGTAGCACGCATACTTATAGCTGACAAGATTATTTAGAATTTTTCTATGTTTTTGTGTAGTCAAACATTTTACTTGACAAGTCGCAGTTTTTTACTTATCTTGCCCCTGCCAACAAGCGATGCCCTCCCGAAGCTCTGAAGTGAAACAACACCTTCATCTTGCCGCCCCAATCCAATCTCCCGGTGGATTCTAACTCACTATACCCAACACCATCTTTACATCGGAGGATCTGATGGACGCATTATTTTCCAAATCGCTCAAGGCGGGAGACCGCACCTATTTTTTCGACGTGAAAGCGGCGAAAAACAACAACAAGTATCTCACGATCTCTGAAACACGCAGATCGAAGGAAGATGAGAAGAAGTTTACCCGCTCAAGCGTGATGATTTTTGATAATCAGCTTGAGAAATTTCATGAGGCACTCACGGAAGCGATGGATCTCATCAAAAAGTAACATCCGCGGCTCGTCGCGACGAACGACGGGCGAAGCATGCGTGAGAATGTGCCGCGGCCTGAAGTACGCTTTCGCCCGAATACAGGAAACAGATATCTTGTGGCCGCCAAAGCACGTCTGGCAGCCACAGGCGAGTCGACGACGTCGAAAGCTCGCCACTGGCGCGAGCAGATACGCAGGCTGAAGCGCGGCACAGAAAATCGCCCGTAGAGGCCGGTCCGCGACCGGCTCACAGCCAAGTCATAAACCCTGGCTGCCTCGCCGACTCAGGTTATGCGGCGTAGCTCGAGCGGTCTGGCGCTTGCGGCGCATTCTTACGCTGCGACCCTCTCCCTGTAGTCCCTCTCCCGGGAACGGGAGAGGGACGGATTGTCTTCCGATTCAGGTCTAAGCGCATGACGCCACGGCCAAGGTTAGTGCGGCCTGAAACCCGCGCGAACGAGCGCTTTGCGTGCCTTTGCGACCTTCGAGCCTTTGCGTTTAAAACCTAAGGACTTGCCTTTTGAAACTTTTCTCCGTATTTTTACGTATCAATATATGTTGATATGAAACAGAGCGACGTTTTAGCATCGATCAAGGCGGTCTCGGAGGGGATCCGGATTCGCATTCTGCTGCTGCTCATGGATGAGGAGGCGTGCGTCTGCGAACTCATGTCGGTGTTCGGGTCGCCGCAATCAAAGCTGTCGCATCATCTTATTACGCTTCGGGATGCCGGGCTGCTGGAGGATGAAAAGCGCGGCAAGTGGAATTATTACCGTGTCAACACAAAGTCGCTGAATCACGTCAACAGGGAACTCCTCTTGTCTCTTGCGCGTTGGCTGACCGATGAAGCGACGGTCGAAAACGACAGGAAGACGCTCGAAAAGGTCAAAAAGCAGATGCATATCTGTTGTTAAGCGTTCTATAAATTTCATCATTTTAGGAATTTCAATCATTTCAATTATCTCAATAATTTCAAGTCATTTTGATGGAAGGATAGCCGATGAACACAAACTCTGAAATAAAGGAAAACGTAAAGGAAAAGTACGGCCAGATCGCGAGAGGGGAGATCGGCTCGATCGTGCAAAAGAGCTCATGCTGCGGCGGTGACTGCGGCTCCGATTCCAGCTTTGTGGATATGTCGCTCCGGTATGACGACGGCGACCGGAGTGCGATACCGGAAGGCGCGGATCTCGGTCTCGGATGCGGCACGCCCGCGGCGTATGCGGACATGAAAGAGGGAATGACCGTCCTCGACCTCGGCTCCGGAGCGGGGATCGACTGCTTCGTTGCGGCGAAGCGTGTCGGTCCGACGGGAAAAGTCATCGGCGTCGACATGACCGAGGAGATGGTGAAGAAAGCCAATGACAACAAGGCAAAGGTGGACGCGAAGAACGTTGAATTCCGGCTGGGGGAAATCGAGAACCTGCCCGTCGCCGACAATTCAGTCGACCGCGTGATCAGCAACTGCGTGATTAACCTGGTGCCGAACAAAGAGAATGCGTTCAAGGAAGTCTACCGTGTGCTGCGCAGCAGCGGCAGGTTTACGATTTCGGATATTGTTGTCGATGGTGAGATCACCGAGGAAGAGCGTCGCGACGCGTCGCTCTGGGCCGGCTGTATCAGCGGAGCGCTTGGCCGCGGGGAATATCTCGATATCATCAGGCGGCTCGGGTTCAGGGACATTCAGATCATATCCGAAAAGCGATACGACTATAAGCTGAAAAACGCCGCCGGATTATTCTCGATCACCGTTTCTGCTGCAAAGCCATAGATGGGGGGCGCGCTCATGGCCGGCAGGAGGACGACCAGGCGCTGCTCCCTTGCGCGGGTGGCGTGAGGTTTTCTGATGAACCGCTCTTCACTCCGAGACCGTCTCCTCGACGAGTCGAGTCATCGACCGAGAACCGGAGTGGGACGTTCGGCGAACCATCGTCTGGGTAGTGTCAGGTCTTCTGCCGACCCAAGCGGTCTGCCCGAAGAGGCGTGCCTCATCGAACCAGCACGATCTTCCTGACCGCCGTATAGCCTTCGGCCTGTAACCGGTAGAAATAGACTCCGCTCGACCAATTACTCCCATCAAAAAGAACCTGGTGTCTCCCGGGCTCTTGCATGCCGTCGACAAGAGTCGCGACGAGCCGGCCAAGCATGTCGAAGACGTTGAGCGTAACAGTCGACCTCCTCGGCAGTTCATAGCTGATCGTTGTCGCCGGGTTGAATGGGTTCGGATAATTCTGTGCAAGGATGAAATCCCGGACCGGCGATCCGTGCTGTCGAATCCCAAGCGGTCCGCCCTGAACCGCTTCGAATCTATAAACGTCCGAAGCCCCAAACGGTTTGTCGAGCGACAATCGCAACGTATCGCCCGGGGTGGGGTTGGAGGTTACCGACAAAGCATTCATCGTGATGAGCCAACTCGGAACGAGCGTATCACCCTCACCATGTTTCAGGAGCATGATTCCATCTGAAGTACTGTAGCCGGAGAATCTCGCCGTGAGTCTCCCGTCGTTTCCATCCAATTCATAGAATGCAAAAGGCGCTCTTGCACCGGTGGATCGATTAACAATATGAAAATTTACCGGCCGGGCGGTCAATGTCACGCCGCTGACCGTGAGGTTTGAAGAAGTATCCACCCCATTGTTGCCAATAATGACGTCGAAATCAGCCGTGTCTCGAGTCCCTGTCGTAAATTCAAAGACAAACAGCCGGAAATCAAAATCATGGATTCCGAAGCGGCTCCATGCCGATCTCTGCTTATTCAGTCGGAGAGAGTCGTCCTTGATCAAGAGGCGGATGCCGTCGAACATTGGTCCCTCGATGCGGCCATCAACTTGCGACGCATTAGTCACGACCGTTTGGTTCGTGTTTTCATCTACGACATCGTATGTCGTCACGCCGCTTGTGATCTTGAACTGCACCCGGTAAGTATGATTTGTCAGGAGACTCGTATCGGCGATATGAACGTCGATTGTGCCGGTGCCCAGGCCCGATCGCTCTGTGAAGGCTGTGTCATTGAGACCGTAGCGGGGGTTGCGGATCTCAAACGCTCCCGCAGAATCGTGCCCCAGGTGTGCCCCATCGCTGACCTGCGCCATGACCGTATAGTTCGGGGCGTTTGCTTCTTTTGAAATGTCCCACGTGTAGTCTCCCGTGTTCGGCAAGCCTGTCGCGATCGGCGTCCATCCGGCGGTGCCAGTCACATGATAGGAAAGATCCACGGTGACCGCATCGCCGTCGGCGTCACCCGCCGTCCAATGAATCGGCAGCGCCGCGCCATACACGTTCCCGACAAACGATTTATCGACTCTGATTTGCGGCGCAGCCGGGCCTGCGTTATTGATCGTAAAGCACGTATCTCTGGTTTGATAGCCGAGGCCGGTGCTGTCATAGGCGACGATCATCGTCTTATAATAGACGCCGTCAGGGAGCGAGTCGGTGACCCAGGTGTAGATCCCGTCGTCCGGTTCGCCGGTTGCGAGGAGTTGCCACCGGTCACCTGCATCACTGCTATAATAGATGTCCGCTTTTGCCGATGCATGTCCGGCCGCACTCCACTGAATAGGGGTTGATCCGGAGACCACGTCACCCGCGTAAGGCGACATGAGGGAGACCGAAAGTGTGTGAGTGGAAAATCCGCCGGCGACCAAACTCCGGAGGTATTCGATTTTCCGTTTGTCATTGGTCGAATCGTCGGAAAAGACATGGCCGGTCACGATGCGCTGGGAAGTTCCTGCCGGGAGCTGAAACAAACCACACGAGGCAAAAAGATCGTAATCTCCCGTGCCGATGGAATTGGGATCATAATAGATGCCAGGAATCATGAATCGATACCAAAAAGCGCTGTCTTCGAGCGTATTAAAGTTTATGCTGCCGGCCGGTGAGTATTGGATGCTTGTCATCCCCAGGTTTTCGGGAGTTTGGAGAAGGACCAAAGCGGGCGTTCCGACGTGGACTCCATTGTATGCCGGGTTACTGCTCACACCGTCGGCGTCGTTGAAAAACACCATGTTGCCGGCGCGATTGTAGGTTGCGTGATCGTCCTGAGAATCGCCATCCCCTCCAACAAAATCCGCCAGCCACAGCGCTAATGCGGCTTTAGTAATATTGGTCGTGCCGGCATTGTAGATGTCCGAGACAGTGACCATGGCATCGTTCAGGAAGGGCTCGCGCCATTCCAGCACGCGCTGACCGACAACAATTCCCAATCCCCTCCGGGTGATGTCTGTACTGTCGGGGGTGAAGCTGTAGCGGGTGTAATTATTGTCGGCGATGTGGTAATAGAATTCCGTTCCGTTGATGAACGTATCTTTTCCGAGGAGTCCGTTCCATGCGCCCGGCCAGCCCGGGTCGGAGAGATCGTTCATCTTGTCGGGCCAGGTTGCGGGCCAGGTTGCAGGTTCGTCGCTTCGTGCGATGGAGATGGTGTTGGAATTCTGATACGTTGGTACGGGATCGAAATTCCAGCTGCTGCCGGAGAGCGGATTTGAGCGATATGCCGGTGTGATGACGATATGGACCGTGTCGCCGTTGAGGTCGATCACTTCGCCTCCGATAAACATAGCGCTGAGTGCGAGATATTCCCGTCCGGTGCCTTTGGGCCATTCAAACGGTATTCCCAGACCGATCCCTGTGCGTCCTTGAAACCCGAAGTTATAGATCGATGCGCGGACATTGTTCGCGTCGATGTCGGAGCGTCTGGCGGCGGTTTGGTCGCCTCGTTCGAGGCGTGGGATATACTGTGGGATTGCGACTTCGTGTGCGAGGAAGGCCAGGAACACGAATCTCACGAGAATTGAGAAACTCGTTCTGCGATGCAGCATATGCACCTCCTGTAGCAAGATGTTTTGCCCCCTGAACATGGTGAGCGGGAAGCTCAGCCCAGAGCAACATACAAAACCAGCAGCAACCATGCAAGTCGAAAGTAAAAAGTAAAAAAAATCTTCTATATCCCGCATAATGGCCAACACCAACGCACAAATCAAAGCGGAACGATGGATACAGGAAGTTGGGATTCCCAACGAGGGACCTGTGTCGAGCGAACGCAGTGAGTCGAGGGACGTTCAGACCGACGGGGATTTCTGGGACGTCTGAACCGGGATTTTCATGATTGAGGGATTTCTGTGATCGCGCTCTAATCATGGCCATCATGTTAATCATGTAAATCGTGGTTCAGACATCCAGGTTTCCCCTGATTCCGTTCTAAACGAGGCATAGGATCAGGGAACCCTGTATGGTCCTCGTCGTTCGTCTGACCCGACTCCGCCGGGGTAGCTCATGACCGTGTGACTGGCGCTCGGATCAACGATGCCTCTAAGACGTGATGAGAATACTGAAGCACAAATTTCCGTACCTTGCATAAAAGGAGCTAACCCATGAACACCCGATTCGTTTCGTCCGTTGTGATCGCCTGTCTGGCCGTCGCCACGCTGCAGGCACAGACATCGCTGCAGAAAATTCAGGGAGTCAACTTTTCGCAGGTGACGATCACCGACAATTTCTGGAAGCCGAAGATGGACAAAGTGGCCACCGCAACCCTGCCGGCATGCATGTACCAGACGGAGGTGAAAACTCCCCGCATCCGCAATTTCGAGAAGGTGGCAAGAAAGAAGGCCCGCCAACAAGACGGCGGGCAGGGAGAGAAACATGAGGGAATCTACTACGACGACAGCGATGTGTACAAGGCACTTGAAGCAATGGCATACTCGCTGAGAACCCACCCCGATCCCGTGCTGGAGAAGAAAGCGGACGAGTGGATCGACAAAATCGCGGCCGCGCAGGAACCGGACGGATATCTCAATACCTACTACTCCCTGACCGGTCTGGACAAGCGCTGGACGAACATCCCACTGCATGAAGACTACTGCGCCGGCCACCTGATCGAGGCAGCGGTCGCCTATCACGACGCTACCGGCAAAAGGAAACTGCTCGATGTGGCCATACGGTTGGCCAACCATATCGATTCCACGTTCCGCATGCAGAACAAATACTGGATCAGCGGTCATGAGGAAATCGAGCTTGCTCTGGTGAAGCTGTACAAAACGACCGGCAACGATCGCTATCTGAAGCTTGCGGACTGGTATCTGCAGCAGCGCGGCCGTGGGTATACGAACAATACAAGCTGGGGCACGCCGGAGTACTGGCAAGACTACGCTCCGGTCAAACAACAGAAAAAGATCACCGGACACGCCGTCCGCGCAATGTATCTTTATACAGGCGCCGCAGATGTGGCCGCCCAAACTGCGGACGAGGGCTACATGAGCGCGATGAAGGCAGTGTGGGAGGATGTCGTGCATCGCAACATGTACCTCACGGGAGGTATCGGCTCCGCCGGCGACAACGAGGGGTTTACCAAAGACTACGACCTGCCGAACGAGAACGCTTACTGCGAAACATGCGCATCGGTGGGGATGGTGTTCTGGAATCAACGCATGAACTGGCTGACCGGAGAGAGCTTCTATGTCGATGTCCTGGAGCGGAGCTTGTACAACGGCGCGCTTGACGGCCTGAGCCTGAGCGGCGACAGGTTCTTCTACGACAACCCGCTCGCATCCAGCGGTCAGCACCAGCGCAGGGAGTGGTTCGGAACGGCGTGCTGCCCGGCGAACATCGCGCGGCTGGTCGCGTCGCTGGGTAATTATGTCTACTGCAAAAGCGACGACGGTTTGTGGGTGAACCTCTTCGTGGCAGGCAGCGCGACGGTTCAAATCGGAACAACCGACCTATCGCTGAAGATGGAAACGAACTATCCCTGGGACGGCCGCGTAAAACTGAGCGTCGATGCGGCAAAGAAATCGAACTTTGCGGTCCATGTCCGGCTACCGGGCTGGCTCACGAACGAACCAGCATTGGGCGGGCTGTACACGTTTACGGATACACGAGAAGTCTCGCTGCCGATCACGGTCAACGGCCGGTCGTTTGCTTACAGGATCGAGAAAGGTTACGCGGTCATCGCCAGAGAATGGCAGAAGACCGATGTGCTCGAATGGAATTTTCCGATGGAGGCACGCAAGATCCTAGCGAGAAATGAATTAACATACGACCGCGACAAGGTGGCTCTGCAACGAGGGCCCCTGGTGTACTGCATCGAAGGCGCCGACAACGGCGGCGAAGTTTGGAATATCGTGCTGCCGGCAGATGCGGCGCTTGTCGAGAAGCCGCGTCAGGTTTTGTCCGAGAATGTCGTGGGGCTTCAGGCCGACGCGTTGTCCGCACGACCTACGTCCGACGGGAAGTCGGTGACCATGGAAAAGCGGCTGGTGACGGCGATCCCGTATTACGTGTGGGCCAATCGTGGCGCAAACTCGATGCAGGTCTGGCTGCCGACGAGGGTGAAGGATGTGAGGATCGAGTGATTTGTAGGATTCAAAGATTTTGCTGATTTTGGTGCAGCCTTTTGAACGGGTGGACCTCCGGGAGGTTACCCCCATGACAATGAGCCAACGATGAACAAAAAACTTGTACTCTTCTTCGACGGCACGTGGGACAAACGCGCCGACGAGACGAATGTTTACCGGCTGTATGATCTCACGGAATCGCAGCGGAGCTTTCGCGGCGTGTTTGGTAAACGCGCTCTCGAGGAAAGCGATGTGTCGAAAAAGATCGGCAGTCAGATCACATACTATCACCAGGGCGTCGGCATCAACATCGGCGAAAAGATCCGCGGCGGCGCGTTCGGCTACGGCATCTCCCGCAACATCAAGGACGGATACCTCTGGCTCTCCGAACACTACGAACCGGGCGACGAGATCTATCTGTTCGGATTCAGCCGCGGCGCTTACACGGCCAGAAGCCTCGTCGGACTGATGCGCAAATGCGGAATTCCCCAGACGCCGAAGGAAGCGCTCGCCAAGGAGGCATACCACATCTATCGGGAAAAACAATGGGCGCCGGATGGCCGCGAGGCCGCAGCGTTTAAGAAGACGTTCAGCTGGCCCGATGTGAGGGTGAAGTTTCTCGGCGTGTGGGACACCGTCGGAGCGCTCGGCATGCCGGCTCACGGAGTCTGGTTCAGCAAAGATTATTACCGGTGGCACGACACGGAGTTGAGCCGGATGGTCGCGAATGCATATCACGCTTTGGCGATGGACGAGCATCGCCCCGATTTTGCCGCGACGATGTGGTCGAATGCAAAGAAACCAGGCAAGGGACAGTATGTTGAACAACGCTGGTTCCCCGGCTCCCATGCCGATGTCGGCGGAGGTTATTCGAACGGCAAACTGCAGCAGATCCCGCTGAAGTGGATGCAGGAGAAAGCAAAGAAATGCGGCCTTGTTTTTACGAGCGACGTCTCTGTCGATGAGGACGCTTATCTTGCGCGAATACACGACTCGCTCGGCGAGTTCATGTTCGGAATTTATCCTAAACTCCCGTGGATCTATCCGTATTACCGCCCGCTCTGGTTCGGTGTGAAGGAAACGATCGATGACTCGGTCTGGAAGCGACTCGACTCACCCGACGGTAAAGACGAACATGGAAAGCATTATTCGCCGCCGGCGTTGAGGAACTGGAAGAGAAAATGATATTCGTCGATGGAGGATCGGCGAACCTTCGAGCCCTCGACGATTCTGCACGGTAAAGCTCAGGGTTGTTTTTCTTGCAGAGTCGCAAAGGGGCGTTTTGCATCTTCCCGTCAACCTGCGTATATTTCTCCACAATAATCTTCCTCACAGATCAATCATCGAATCGCTATGTCTGAATCAACCCCTTCACCCGAAATGACAAAAAGGATTCAATCCATTCAATCCGCTCTTCGTGAACAGAAAATCGACGGCTGGCTCTTTTACGATTTTTGGAAGCGCAACGAATATGCCCAGCGTATCCTCGACTATCCCAAACATATACTCAATACCCGCCGGTTTTTTTATCTGATTCCGGCTCAGGGGACGCCGCTGAAGCTCGTTCACAGCATCGAGCGCTGGAATCTCGATCACCTCCCTGGAGAAAAAACGATCTTCCTCAGCTGGCAGTCGCTGGAAGAGGGACTTCGAAAAATTCTTTCCGGTGTGAAGACGGTCGCAATGGAATATTCTCCCGCAAATGCGATTCCCTATATCTCCAAAGTTGACGCCGGCACGATCGAGATGGTGAAGAAGGCCGGCGTGAACGTCGTCTCGTCGATGAATCTGACCCAATATTTCGAATCCCGGTGGACGGAGCAGGCATACCGCGACAACCTCGCGACCGCGAAGATCATGCGCGTCGTCGTCGACAGCACATTCGGCTTCATGCGGGAAAGGCTCCGTGCTCAGCGCTCACAGCTCACAGAATATGACGTCCAGCAATTCATGCTGAAGTTATTTCAGGACAACGGTCTCACGACGAACGAAGCGCCGAATTGCTCGGTCAACGCGAACAGCGGCAACCCGCATTACGAACCGACGAAGGATGTCCATTCGGAGCTTCACGAGGGAGATTTTGTCCTCATCGATCTCTGGGCAAGGAAGAATGTTCCGGGCTCGACGTACAACGATATCACCTGGGTCGGCTATCTCGGGCCCACCGTGCCGGAAAAGTATACGAAGATCTTCAACGTCGTGAAGGCGGCCAGAGATGCTGCGATCGATTTCCTGGTGAAGGCGTTCAAGGAAGGCCGGCAGGTTCATGGCTGCAACGTCGATGACGCTGCGCGCGACGTCATTGTGAAAGCGGGATTTGGAGAATACTTCATTCACCGCACGGGACATTCAATTACGGAAGACCTCCACGGCAGCGGAGCGAATATGGATAATCTCGAGACGAAGGACGAGCGGACGATCATTCCGGAGACTTCGTTCTCGATCGAGCCGGGAATTTATTTCATGGGCGATTTCGGTGTGCGAAGCGAGGTGAACGTCTATATTTCGAAGAATCGCGAAGTGATCGTCCCGGGAGAGCCGCGCCAGCAGAAGGTTGTGGCGATTCTGAAATAGGCGGATGCGAATAGCCGCGAGCTTCCCTGTCCACTTGCTGTGGAAGCTTGTGATTACAGAATTTTGAATGCATGAGGATAAAATGAAATACTTATCAGTGGTTCTCCTTGCGATCGCGCTCACGGGCTGTTCCGGAAATCAGAAAGGCGAGATCACTGCGTCAGGGACCATCGAGGGAACCGATATCAATCTAGGAACGGAGGTGGCTGGGAGAGTCAGGGAGATTCGCGCGGCCGAAGGTTCGCGCGTTTCGAAGGGGGACACCCTTCTCCTCATCGACGATACGGAGTACAGAATCCAGCTTCAGCAGGCCGTCGCCAACCTCGCATCGTTTGAATCGGCGTACCGGTTGGCGGCGAAGGGGTCTCGCAAAGAAGATATCCTGCAGGCCGAGGCGGCGTTCAAGACCGCAGAAGCTGATTACTTACGCATGAAGGATTTGCTCGGCTCCCAAACGGTCACGCAGAAGCAGTACGACGATGCGTATAATCGTTATGTCGGCGCGCAGCAGACGTACGAGAAATTAAAGAGCGGTTCGCGCCAGGAAGAAATCGATGCTGCACGCCAAAAGAGAGATTATGCCGCAGCTCAGGTGGAGCTGTTCCGGAAGAAAAATCGCGATTGCTTTATTCTCGCACCCTCCAACGGCACCATCACGCTGAAAGCGGTTGAGCCGGGTGAATTTGTCGGGGTGGGGGCGACGGTCCTCAGGATCACGTACCTCGATAAAGTGAAATTGATGATCTATGTGACTGAAGCCGACCTTGGAAAGATCAGATTAGGACAATCGGCCAAAGTGACGATCGACGCGGATCCCAATAAGTTGTACGATGGCGCCATCGCCTATATCTCCCCGGTCGCAGAGTTCACGCCGAAAAATGTGCAGACCAAAGAGGAGAGGACCAAACTTGTTTTTGGTGTCAAGATTGAAGTCCATAACCCCGACGGAGGATTGAAACCCGGTCTCCCGGCCGATGCCCGGATCGCCATCGATCAAACATCCGGCAATTGATGCGATGCCGGCTGTCATCCAAACGACGAACCTCTCCAAAACGTTCGGCGACATCAACGCCGTTCATGCATTGGAGCTGACGATTCTCGAAGGGGAAATGTTTGGGGTCGTCGGACCGGATGGCGCCGGCAAGAGCACGCTCATCAGAATGCTCTGCGGCATTCTCGCTCCGACCTCGGGGACCGCAACGATCCTTGGACACGATGTTGTGAAAGATCCGGATGCCGTGAAGAGAGAGATCGGTTACCTCTCTCAACGATTCTCCCTCTACGGCGATCTGACGATCGACGAGAACATCGAGTTCTTTGCGGAAATCAATAAAGTATATGACTTCAAGGTCCGGCGCGATGAGCTCCTCGATTTCACGCGGCTCACGCCGTTCCGAGATCGACTTGCGGAAAAACTCTCGGGAGGGATGAAGCAAAAGCTCGCCCTTGCCTGCACCCTGATCCACACTCCGAGGATCATCCTGCTCGACGAGCCCACGACGGGCGTCGATCCGGTCTCTCGCCGTGACTTCTGGAAGATCCTCCAGTCCTTATTGAAAAGCGGCATCACGATCGTCATGAGCACGCCCTATCTCGACGAGGCGGAGCGTTGCACGCGTGTGGCGCTGATGAACAACGGCAGCATCATGCAAGTCGACACGCCGGCGAACATGAAGCACTCGATGGAGGGCGAGATCATCGAGCTTGTTTGCGACCGGGTGCGTGAAGCGTCGTCGATCGTGAAGCGGCTTCCCGCGATCCGCGAAGTGCAGACGTTCGGAGATCGGTTGAACATTATCGTCCGGGAAGCGTCAAAGGAAATTCGTCCCATCACATCGGCTCTGGAACATGAGGGGATGAGCGTAAGAAGCTGGCGCCGCATCGCTCCTTCACTCGAAAACGTCTTCATCTCGTCCCTGCGGAACACTGCCTCATGAGCGACAACGCCATTGAAGTGCGCGACCTGACAAAACGTTTCGGAAAATTCACGGCGGTCGATCGTGTGAATTTCACGGTAAAGCGGGGAGAAATTTTCGGTTTTCTCGGAGCGAACGGCGCAGGGAAGTCGACGACGATCCGCATGCTCTGCGGGCTGCTGCAGCCGACTTCCGGGACGGCCACCGTCGGCGGTTTCGATATCGAGGAACAGACGGATCAGCTGAAGCTCAACATCGGCTACATGTCGCAGCGGTTTTCGCTCTATGACGATCTCACAGTCGAGCAGAACATCAAATTCTTCGGCGGCGTCTACGGTCTTCGTAACACACATCTGGTTGATCGGATGGAGTGGGTGCTGAAGATGGCCGATCTCCGAGGGAGGGGAAAAAGTCTCACCCGAACACTCTCGGGCGGATGGAAACAGCGGCTGGCGCTCGGCTGCGCCATCCTCCACGAGCCCCGGATCGTTTTCTTGGATGAACCGACAGGCGGTGTCGACCCGATCTCACGCCGAAATTTCTGGGAACTCATCAATGAACTCTCGTCCGAGGGGATCACAGTTCTGGTGACGACACACTTTCTCGATGAGGCTGAATATTGCAATGATATCATTCTCATCGATGCCGGAAAGCTCATCGCGAGCGGAAGTCCCATGGAGTTGAAGACAGAACATATCAAATTTCCGATTCTCGAAGTCCATGTTCAGGAGGGGCGTATCGTCGAATCGCTTGAAGCGATCCGGCACAGGCCGTGGGCGCTGGAGACGTCCGTTTTCGGGACGTCATTGCACGTGATGGCGCGTGATGAGAACGAGGGACGTCGTCTCATTACCGAATCATTGACCGATCTGGAGATCGATGTTCTCCAGATCGAACGTATTGCCCCATCGCTCGAGGATGTCTTCCTCTATCTGCTCGACCGAAACGCTGCCCGGCCGGCCGTGCCCCAAGGAAGCAGGGTCTGAATCATGTATCGGGCCCTGAAACCGATCGTTGTAAAGGAGTTCCGACAGATCCGCCGCGACCCGACGTCTCTCGGCATGCTCCTCGTTCTCCCCGCGGCGCTGATCATTCTCGTCGGGTACGCGCTGAATTTCGATGTCAAACACATCCCGCTTGCCATCTACGATCAGAACAAAACCTCCGGGAGCAGGGAGTATCTTGAAAAATTCAAGCAATCGGAGTTTTTCGATCACATGTTCGAGGTTGGTTCGTACAAAGAAATCGAGGAATTATTCCTGGATGGAAAAGCCAGGGTTGCGATCGTTATCCCGACGACATTCGGGCACGATTTGCTGGCGGGTCACGACACGCATGTGCAGATTCTCGTCGACGGGGCAGATGCGAACACCGGAGGTCAGGCGATCGGATACGCGACGCGGATAACCACGGACTATTCCTCGCGCCTCGTTGCCGACGCCTTTCGGAGGATGGGAATGAAACAATATGTTCCGATTGACTTTAGACCGAGGATCTGGTACAATCCCGATCTCGTTTCGTCAAAATTTCTCGTCCCTGGTCTGATCGGATTCATTCTCGTGCTCACTGCCGTGGTCTCGACCTCGATGACTGTCGTGCGGGAAAAGGAACGAGGCACCATGGAGCAGATCATGGTGTCGCCGCTGCGGCCTCTCCAGATCATCCTGGGAAAGACGATACCGTATATGCTCATCAGTCTGATCGCCGCGACGGCAATTCTCATTCTCGGCTATATTCTGTTTGGAATCGAAATCAAGGGAAGCATTCTGCTCCTGTACGCGGCAATTTTCACGATCATCCTCGGGGCTCTGGGTCAGGGATTGCTCATTTCCACGGTCACCGACTCGCAGCAAGTTGCCTTTATGGTGTCGATCTTCAGCTCATTGCTCCCCTCATTTCTGCTCTCGGGGTTTGTCTTTCCGATTTCGAACATGCCGATCGTTCTTCAGATCATCTCGAACGTCGCCGTGAACAAGTTTTTCCTCATCGTTGTCCGCGGCGTAATGCTCAAGGGAGTCGGCTTTTCCGCCGTGTGGGAACAGTTCCTTTTCATGGTGATCTTTGCTGTTGTTACGATCGGCGTCAGTGTCAAGAGGATGCAGAAGAGGAGCTTGTAGGAGATGAGGGGGTGATGCGATGTGCGATGTGCGCAATGAGATGTGAGAAGATGAGATGTGAGATGGAGAGCGGGTAGTTGGTAACTGGTTAACTGGTTTGCGCCACAGGCGCATCCGCGTCCGGCGGAAATTGGTTGATAGGTCAACGCTTGATACATGAAAATTTAAACATCACACATATAACCTAAAACCTAAAACCTGAAACATTCATGCCGGACCTCGAACCGCGACACGCACATCGCGACGAGGCATGGAACAAACCATTTGATTGATAAATGCGCAAGAGTATTGCAGTCATAATAGAAATCATCAAAAAAGAATTCTACCAGATCCGGCAGGACAAGCGGATGCTCGGGATGTCGATGGTCGCTCCGGTGTTGCAGATTCTTCTGCTCGGATACGCGGCGACGACCGACATCAAGAACAGCAATCTCGTGGTCTGCGATATGGACAGGACGGCTGAAAGCCGGGAGCTCATCAAAGACTTTACGAACTCGAACTATTTCATCGAAAAATATTCCGTCGACCTCCCCAACGAAGTCGATGAGTATATCGATCATGCGAAGGCGTCGATTGCCCTCCTCGTGCCGGGAGGATTTGGAAACAAGCTCATCGGCCGGCAAACTGCGCAGCTGCAGGTCATTCTCGACGGCACCGACGCGAATTCGGCAAACATTCTCCTCGGCTACGCAACCCAGATCGTCGGCTCGTACTCACAATCTGTGATGGCGACGTATTCAACGGCCCGGCGCGGTGCAAAAATCGGCCGAGTACTCCCGGAACCGCGTATCTGGTTCAATCCCGATCTCAAAAGCTCGAATTTCATGGTCCCCGGCGTCGTCGCGCTCGTGCTGATGATCATTACCATGACGCTGACATCGCTGGGGATCGTTAAGGAGAAAGAGATCGGGACGCTTGAGCAGCTTCTCGTCACGCCGATCAAGCCGTATCAACTCATCCTTGGGAAATTGATTCCCTTTACGATCATCGGATTTGCCGATGTCCTGGTTGTGCTGGCGCTCGCGCATTACTGGTTTGAGGTCCCGCTGGTGGGAAGTCTTGCTCTCCTTTTTGCGCTGAGCGGCTTATTCATCATGACGACGCTCGGGCTCGGATTATTCATCTCGACGATCGCGAAATCACAGCAACAGGCGATGCTCATCGCGCAATTCTTTTTCTTCATGCCGTTCACGTTCCTCTCCGGCTTCACCTTTCCGATCGCGAACATGCCGATGCTCATTCAATACATCACGTATCTCATCCCGTTGCGCTATTTCCTCGAGATCGTCCGGGGGATTTTTCTGAAGGGGACGCATCTCAGTCAGCTCTGGCCGCAGGCGCTCGCGCTGTTCCTGATCGGAGTGTCGGTCCTTACGCTGAGTGTGCTGAGATTTCGGAGGCGGCTGGAGTAACGGGGTAGAAGGTTAACTTCTGCGGAGAACTTCCCGCGAAGAAGTTAACCTTCACCCTGGCACGGTTGCTACTTATTTGACGAGCACCATCTTCTTCACCGCCGAGAACGACTGCACCGCCGCTCCCTCTTCATCTGGAACGCCCTGGGCGGCGAGATGGTAGAAATAAACGCCTGAGGGGAGGTTGTTCGCATCGAAGTCAATTTCCTGCGATCCATCCTCCATCGCTTCACGGTTGAGGAGCGATGCCACTTCCTGACCGAGGATGTTGTAGATCTTCAATGTCACAAACGACGCCTGGCTGAGCCTAAAGGAGATCGTCGTCGTGGGATTGAAGGGATTCGGGTAATTCTGATACAGCGCATACACTTCCGGCAGATACTCGCCCGGCGGAGGCAGAGTTGCAAACGACTTGAACGCCATCACCGGATCGTATCTCAGGAAGGGCACCTCTGAGATCTGATGCACGCCCTTGAAAACCAGGCCACTGAAGAAGGTGATCGTGTCGAGCGAACCGGAGAACGCGCCGTTGATCTTCCGGATCTTGGCATACAACGTCTCAGGATCCATTCCACCAAACGACGCAGGCATCTGACAGCCGTGCATGGCGAGGCCGGTATCGACGGGCGACGACATGAAGCTGTCGAGGACGGCGGCGATCGTCCGTATCGGAATCCCGTTCATCGGATTCGATGCGCCCGTTCCTTCATCGAAGATCAGGTTTCCAAATCCTGCAGGCGTGTACCCATTATCGCTGCCGAGGATATTTGTCTGCAGAGCGATGGCTTCGGCGAACAGCTTGTTGTTATGTTTCGAAGGCGGCAGGTACTTCTGCTGCTTCTTGATCGGCCTTGGCTTCACACCTTCAAAATTGTCTAAACATCGGGCTGCGCCGGTGTGCTGGCGATCGGGCTTCATGAACAACGATTTGATGATGTCCTTGTAGTTGCCATGAACGACTGAATGAGGACCACCGAGTCCGACTCTCAAACCGATACCGACCTTCTCCAACAAATTGACGGCGTCCGGCATCGGGTACGTGAGGTACATCGTACGGATCGAGTCAATTGGGTTTGCCGGCAATCCGGGGAGAACTCCTTTGGCGATCAGCACGCCTGAATGACTCCATCGGTATTTCAATGTCGCGGGCTTTCCCTTGATACCATGGCCTTTGACGTGCACATACGGCAGGATCGGCGCGACTGAATCACCGTCTGGCGCCAACGGCACGATAATCTCCTTGACGTTCGTCCAACTCGCAAGGCTGTCGTGAAACACCGGAAGGCCAAGAACGTAATTCATCCCGCTTAATACTCCGGATGTTGCCTGCGAAAAAACGAGCCTGAGATTCACTGGATCGTCTCCCGAAGGCCAGTAGAGGTCAAATTCAAAATCGACTCCGTTCGGCTTGAGTTTGACTGGAACATGCTTGCCCGCTCCGTCAACGGCGAAGGCGAGACCTTCCGACAGGAACGAGCGGTATGTCCCGATCGTCAATACGCTGTCGATGTTTCCAAAATCGACGTCCGTTCGGTTTTCTTCCGCGCCGAGGTTGATATGATGGACGCCGAGATTGGCCGGATATGTCTGTGTCCACCCGCTTCGCCAGACTTCGCTGACGGTATAATGTCCGGGCCACATTCCTGCGAACGAATAGCCGCCTCCTCCATCCGTCAACGTGCTCTGATTGACAGACGAGTTGAAGTAACTGACGCCGTTGATGAGGATATGCCACCCGGACAGTCCGGTCTCGGCGGTATCCCTCGCCCCGTCATTATTCGCATCAAGGAATTTCATCCCGCCGATCGAGCCGGCAGTGATCTGATAATTTCCAAAGTCAAGCGTATCGATAAATTGTCCCTGATAGCAGACCACGGTATAAAATGAATCGGGATGCGATTGCCACCAGCCCTGCGTCTGCACTTCCTTCACCCGATATGTTCCCGCAGGCAGGCCCTGGAATCGATAATAGCCGTTGCTGTCGGTCGTTGCAGTTCGGCTCTTCGCGCCGCTCAGCTGGATCTTGAAGTTCGGAATGCCCGGCTCGTGCGCATCTTTGATATGATTTTTGTCCAGGTCTTCAAACTTCTGACCCATGATCGTATTCACGGAATCGGAATAATAATTTCCGAAATCGCGGCCGATGACGGTGGTATTGAGATCCGGTATATCGATCGTGTACGATTCCGTGGGCGGATAGGTTTGAACCCAGCGTTGTTTACTTTGCTCGCGGACAATGTATCGGCCGGGTTGGAAGACATAGAGCTCGTACATTCCCGTAGAATCCGTCCGATCGAAATCGAGCTCATTACCGTTTGTGTCGGCGAGGACGACCTTCCACTCGGCAATAACGCTGTCGCCGGCGTCGTTCAACGCATTGCGGTTCTTGTCATTGAACTTTATTCCCTTGATGAAACTCGCCTGCGTGTAATTTCCGAAATGAATGCTGTCGACGAGCGTGTCGGGGGTTGTGAGATCGATGTCCCAATGTCCCGAGAGGGGATATTTCTGCGTCCAGTTCGGTTGGAAGGTTTCCGCGATCTGATACGATCCGAGCGGGAGCGTGAACCAATACCGTCCACGATAGTTTGTTCGCGTCGTGATCGTAACGGGGCCCATCGCGGTGATGAACCAGTCCTTCACTCCGCGTTCGCCGATATCCTTAATGCCGTTATTGTTTTCATCAAAGAATTTCTTGCCGGTGATTGTTCCACCCTGATCGAAGATGATGATATCATCGACGAACCATCCCGGGAAATCATTGAAGTTTGCGTCACCGGTGTCGAAATAGAATCGGATGTTGACGGTTTGTCCTGAATACGCCGAAAGGTCAAGAGATGTGACCTGCCAACCGTGCGTGTCGCCCGTTGGCGCCGTACCGTAGACGCCGCGGAGCGGTGTCCATGACGTTCCGCCGTTCGTGCTCACGTCGACCATGCAGTAATCCCATCCGAGCTCCGTGACGAAACTCTCTGCAAACAGGAGTCTGATAGGGCCGACGGCGCCGACGAGACTGATGCCCGGCGAGATCACCGCGTCATTGATGCGAGCGCCGTTGTTGTAGTTCGACTGTATTTCTATTCCCGGCCACCAACTGTGGGTCGTCGAGCTCGAATTGAGCGTCGATTGATGCCAGACGTCTGAGCCGGTATAGGCCTGTGTCGTCCAGCCGTTTACTCCGCTCTCGAAGTTGTCGTAGTAAAAAATCGTCGAGGAGGTTTTCGCCTCCCGATCGATCTTTATTTCTACGTCTTTCCGTGCGGCCGAGAGATCTCTCAGTCCCTTGATCCTCGACGGGGATATTCGTTGGTGATACTCGCGGAGTTGTTCCGCTGCATTCATCGCTCGTTCTTTGAATGCCGCTGAGGACCGCTTATCGGTGCTGGATTGTTCGCTGCTGAAGGCGAGGGATGTGCAAATCACGCCCAAGCCGAGAATTGTAAATTGGATCTGCCTCCACCATGAACGTCTTGGGAAACGGGTACAGCAACTCATTACGCTGCGCATGGTGATAACCCCCTGGATATTGCGGTTAAGTGTGAAGCATTGATTTCAAGAAAGGAAGAAAATGTGGTAACGCTTTATCAATAATACGAAACGCTCCCCAGAGAGTCAAGCGATGTTCCTCTGGCACGATGCCAACAGGCGGGAAGAGGATAACCGGTGCTGCCGATTACAGCTATTTTGCGGTTCTTTTCCTGCGACGTCGCTTTTTGGACGGCCTATGTGATTTTTCCTCGGCCCGTGGGAGCGTTTTTCCCGATTCGCCGTCGGTCGGGAAGAGAGGATGGATCTTCATGAGGACCATGGTGACATCATCGCTTTGCGGTGCGCCCGATGAGAAGGTCTGCAGGTCGGCGAGAATTCCCTGCTCAATCTCCTTGACGTTCTTTTCGAGCAGTTTGTGGATCGTCAAATACAATCGTGCCTCACCGTACATATCGTGTTTTGGATTCATTGCCTCCGTGATCCCGTCGGTATAGAGAATCAATGTATCGCCCGGATTCATCTGGACATGACCTTCTTCGTACCTGTTATCGGTGAACACACCGAGGCAGAAGCCCCCTTTGCTGAGTGGTTCAAGGCCTCCCTTTTCGTAAAGAACGAACGGATGATTATGTCCGGCGTTCACGTACCGCAAAGTCCATGTCGGGATATCATAGATACAGATGAAGAACGTGATGAACTTTTCCGGCGTCGAGTTCTCGTTGATCACCTTGTTGAGCTTCATGACGAGATCCGTAGGAGAGAGTCCCTGCTCGACGTAGGCGTGCAGCGACGCCTGCAGAGTCGAGACGAGGAGGGCGGCAGGGATCCCTTTGCCCGTCACATCAGCGATGACGATGGCGATCTTGTCCTGGTCGATCTTGATGACGTCATAAAAGTCGCCGCCGACCGTATGGCAGGGGATTGTCATGGCGGTCAAATGGACACCGGGCATCTCCGGCAGCTCACGGGGAAGAAGCTGCTGTTGGATGCGGGCGGCCACCTCGAGCTCTTTTTCGACGCGCTGGTTCTCCAACTCGGCCTGGTGGAGCCGGGCGTTCTCGATGGCGAGCGAGGCTGGTATTGAGAGGTCGGCGAGGAAATGCTCGTCGTTTTTGTCGAAGTGTCCCTTATGCTTGTTGAGAATCTGGAAGACGCCCACGATCTTTCCCGACTTATTTTTCATCGGCATGCAGAGCATCGATTTTGTACGGAAGCCGCTCTTGGCGTCAATATCCTTGTTGAAGCGTTTGTCTTTGTAGGCGTCTTTCAGATTGATCGTCTCACCGGTTTTCGCGATGGTGCCGGCGATCCCTTTTCCGAGCGGAAGCCGGATCTCCATCGTCTCATCACCCTTGAGCACCTGCGACCAGAGCTCCTTCCGATCCGCGTCGAGGAGATAGATGGTGCCCCGATCGGCATTGAGGTTCTTCGTGGCAACATCGAGAAGCGTCGCAAGAATCTTCTTGAGATTCAGCGATGAGTTCAGGAGATGACTCGCCTGAACGAGCGCGTTCAATCGCTTGATCGAAGCGAGCGCTTCTCTGATGGTCGTCCGTTTGTTCATCCGGCTTGAAGGTTGCGCGTTCACAGCGAGGCTAATCTCTCGACTTGATGGTCAGTTCATTGAGGACGTTTTGCGCGTTTGAAAACTTATCCGTGATGAAGAGGACATACCGTGCATCGACGCTGATCGTCCGGTTCAACGGCTCCTGGAAAAGATAATCGCCGACGACAGCTTCCCAGTTGCCGTCGAACGCCAGGCCGATCAACTCGCCTTTGCCATTGATGACCGGACTGCCCGAGTTGCCACCGGTGATATCGAGATCGGCAAGAAACGCCACCGGTACATCGCCGGCAGTCGCATCGGCGTAACGGCCGAAATCTTTTTTCTCCCACAGTTCCCTGAGGTGCGTCGGCACGATAAAGGGATCCTCGCCGGTTTCCTTCTGCATGACGCCGCCGAGGGTCGTCAGGTAATTATAATGAACCGCATCGCGGGGGTCGTACGATTTGACTTCTCCATAGGTGAGACGCAGCGTACGGTTTGCATCGGGATAGATGTCTGTTCCTTTCCAGGCCGTCCAGGCCTCCATGAGCCTGCCGCGGAGGCGTCCGATCTTCGCGTTCACCGTCGTCGCCTTGCTGAGAAGGGGCAGATTGTCCTTATCGACGTCATTCAAAAATTTGATGAAATCGTCATCCTTGATATCCTCAGCCGATTTCGTCAGAAGCTTTTCGCAGTCCGAGGGAGAGGTGAACTTTGTGTGTTCAAAAAGATCGTCGACAAATTCCTTTGCCTCCTTCTCGCGCTGCTCGCCGGTCCGGAGCCCGACGATATGCTGCACGACGTCGATATGCTGGTCGTACGGGAGATCGGCGGCCTTGAGGATGAGAGCGGAGAGGATTTCTTTGTCGACGGCGAGATCGAAGTCCTTAAACGTCCGCCCAATCACGTCCTTCAACTCCTTCATCGCCGCTTCGCTCGGTTTCACTGCACCCGTTGAATCCTTCGTGAATGAGTTTGCATAGTCTCTGAACCTGCGCGCGATCTGAAGAACATCGGAAGCGCCCATCAGCTGATTCAGCATGATCTGCTTCCGGTTAAACGATTTCAATTCGTCATGGAGGGAGGCGAGGTCTGTCAGTATGGAACCGTATTTATTCTGAAGCTCCGGCTTCGAAGAGAGGAACTGAAGAAAATCCTTTTCGCGGTCCGATCGCTGCCGGAGGATGTTTGAGCGTTTCATCCCCTCAAGCGTGCCCTGGTAATTCTTGAACGTGTTGGCCAGCCCGCGCCATTTGTTCGCGTACTTGATTTCGACGGCGCGATCTTTCTTGCCTGCGGATTCGATGATCTCCATACGTGTCTTGAACAAATCCATCGTCAGCGGAAGAGTTTCGTCCTTCGCAACCTGGATCTCGGAAGAGGTACGATAGCGGAACGTGCGTCCGGGAAATCCCATGATCATCGCGAACGAGCCTTCCTTGAATCCACTGACCGAAATAGGGAGATAGGTCCGCGGCTTATACGGCACATTTTGTTTTGCATACTTTGCTGCTTTTCCATCGGGGCCGACGTAGGCTCGCATGAACGAAAAATCGCCGGTGTGCCGGGGCCAATACCAGTTATCAACTTCACCGCCGTAGTTGCCGATCGCTGTCGGCGGGGCATAGACCAGGCGAACGTCGCGAAGAACTTCGTACGTAGAGAGAACATATTTCAGTCCGTTATACATCTCGGCGATGCGGCATTCGTTCTCGCTCGTCCCTTTGGCGGTTTTTTCCACGTCGCGTGCTTTTGTCTGGATCGCCTTCATTCTGTTGTCAGGCGACATCGTATCGCTGACGGCGCTCATGATCTCGCCTGTCACGTCTTTGATCCCCACAACGATCTGTGCGGTATAGGCAGGCACCGAAATTTCTTCTTCCCGCGTCTTCGCCAGGAACCCGTTCTTCAGATAATCGTCCTGCACCGACGTCACGGATTGAATCGCGCCGAATGCGACGTGATGATTTGTCAGGATCAGCCCTTCGGGGGAGACAAATGAGCTTGTTCCTCCTCCGAGAAGAACGATGGCATCGGTCAGGCTGGTACCGTTCTGATTATAGATCTGCTGAGGGGTGAGCGCAAGTCCGTGCTGCTGCATTTTGGCCCACGGGAGCTTGTCGAGCTGGGTGAGCATCCACATTCCCTCGTCGGGGAGTGTCGAAGCGGAGAAAAGGATGATCGATGAAATTGCAAGCGGTAAATACAGCATACGGTGTCTCATAAGAACTCCGGATGATTTCTCTTTAGGATTTATGACCATGAAGAAAAGAAGGGTGCGACCCTTGCATGGTTGAGGAATTAGTGCCTCAAGATGCAAAAAAATCGGGAATTGTGCAACAGGCAAGTAAAAGTCTCCGCCATAGGCGGACGCGCCGACGGCGCAAAAATGCAAAAGTAAAAAGTCAAAAGCTGGACGGACGGGTCGATTTACTGCGGCGCTCCGGCTTTCTTCGGGACGTTCTGGATTTCGGGATTCTTCCGATTCTGGGATCGCCCTTGACGACGAGCTCGCACGCCTTGATCACCGACGATTCAAAGTCGCTGCTGGCCTCGGGGAGGACCTGCCAGTTCGTCGGCGGCTCGCCGAGCATCGCGATCGAACGCATCGAAGGAAAGAGTTTCTTCAATGACTCGTGATGCTCCCTCGAAGTGGCAAGCCAGACGCCGTTCGCCTCAGAGTGCACAGTTCGCTTTCTCAGGACGAGAACTATTTTTTTGCCAAGATACAAGGCATGGCAGCCGAACATCGGTTTGATCACCGGTTCCTTCGGATAGAGATAGTCGAGAACGAAGCTGAACGGCGGTGCGGATATCGACTTCGATGCCATGATCGTGCGCGACGGATCTTAGTTCGATGTGGAAGGTTTCTTTTTCAGGATGGCGGTGCCGATGATCGAGATCGCAAGGCCGGAAAAGATCGAACCGATGAACTGGAAGACAGGTTGGATAGGGAGAGTGTTCATGGTCCGCATCGCATCGATTTTGGGACCGATCTCGTTCTCCGATATTCCCTGCGCGATCATCTTGCTCCTTTCGAACATGATCAGATTGTCGAGATATTCAGGATTGATGAACGACCCGTAGATCACAAAGAAGAGCGCGGTGATCGCGCCGAAGATAAGGGAGATGACGAAGCCGCTTTTGACGCCGTCGGCAAATTCGAGGCGCCCCTTGAAATCGATATTCCTCTTCTCCCTGATCCCAAGGATGATCATGACAATGGGCAAAAGAATGACAAAGACCCTGGTGAACTGTCCGATCTGCATTCTCGTTGACTTGAAACCCAGGACATGCTCCACCATCATCCACAAACATATTCCCAACGCTGTGTACAAGCCATATTTTATTTCTGTTTTCATCGAAGAATTCTGAATTGTGATATAAGGCGAGCGGTCAGCTCACATTGTCCGTGACAGGTGATCGATCTGTCTGTCGTCGAGAGTGCGATATCCTTTCATACAATCCGCCGTCAGGCAGGAATGGACCGGCAGAACGCCGAGCACCGAGCCCACGGAGAGATGATCGATGAATTCCGGCCGGGCGGTGATGACGCCATGTTCCTGTGACAGGGAAGAGACAACCGCGTCCGGAACCGGCGGCGACCAGCCGTCGTCCTGGAGTTCGACAACAAGTCCGAAGATCTGTCGCCCATTCGCATCGCGGACGGAGTCTTTCGAAAAGTGAACCGCACCGCCATAAATAATGATCTGTCCCCGGTCGATGTGAGTGGCGACGACGGGGCATGCCATGGTGACAGCAATGTTTTCTTCCGGGCAGGAGCCGAGGAGATATTGCATCGCATCGTAAAACACGAAATTCCCCGGCCTGATTTCGTCGATTCCGGCAAAATTTTCCCCAACGCTGCATGATGGTGTGTCCCCGATCGACAATTTGAGCCGGGGAAATGATGCCACGTAGTGCTTCTTCATCTCTGCCATCTTCTTGAGTGTGTCTTCGTGAATAGCGACGATCTCTGATCGCGACGTCGCGCGATACGTATGTCCGGCATGCGTCAGGAATCCTTTGAACTCGAGATGCGAATACTTAGAGATCTCAGAAATCACGCCGTCGATAGCATCTCTCCGACCCGACGGAATTCCGGTACGTCCGTATCCGGTGTCGATCTTGATGTAAAGTCCGACCGGCCGCTCGAGCTGTCGGCCGAGCTGCTCAACGGGCTTCCGTGCTTCGACGAGGAGATTGAGTCTGATTTTTTCAGCAAGGGTGCGTATGCGGTCGATTTCGAGAATATTCACCGGAAAGGCAACGGTGATATCGTTCCATCCGTCGGCGGCGAAATAGGAGGCCATCTTCAGAGATGAGACCGTGATCGCATCCACCCCAAATGGTCTGAACCATCTTCCGATCTCGAGCGACTGGTGTGTTTTGAAGTGCGGGCGGAATTTTACCCGGTGCTCACGGGCCTTCGTGCTCATTATTTCAATGTTCGCCCGGCACTTCGCGGCGTCAAGAAGTAACGTCGGTTCCGTGATCCGAATCCTTGAAAGTGTTTGCGGGGCGGATGGTGGGAGAATCCCGGCGATCAAAGAGGCGCCTCCGCGATTAATCGGAAGGAGCCCAGCGCCGCTTCGGTGCAAAGCGACTTGAGCGCATGGAGTCCGGCCTGCGCATCCGGATTTCTTCGCATCGCCTTGATGTCCTGCAGCTCCCGCCACGGACCGAACGATTTGATGCTGGTGAGTGCGTGCGCGCTGATCTTCACGTCCTGAATGTTGTCACCTTTCTGACCAACGCTGCATGCAGGTGTGCGCCTGATTTCTGTGCTTGAATGTGTGCTTACAAGCCATCGGTGATATTTTTGTGAAGGACAAATTATTTGCACGGATGCGATGGATATTATGCCCGGGTCAGGACAAAGTCCTGACACCCACGTCAGGGAATATACGGGTCATGAAGGAAAATGTCAACGCGCTTCAGGGAAGAGACGATTTACGAAATTCGTTGTAAGACCATGAGGGTGAGATCATCGGCTTTCGGTGTGTCTGCACGGAAGCGCGCCAGGGGTCATCTCAGGAGCGGATCATCGTGAGGAGCATTTTCATTTTCTGTAGCGCCCTCACCGCGTGCGGCTGATTGGCCGGCATGAGGATGATCTCTCCGCTCTTCAATTGATGGGGCGTCCCTGAGATAGCGATCTCGGCTTCACCGTCGAGGATGTGCGCGAGCGCATCATACGGCGCCGTGTGTTCGCTGAGCGATTGATCCGCATCGAACGCGAAGAGCGTCACGGTGCCGGCCGGCTTTTTGATCATCGTCCTACTGACAACGGAGCCTTCCTGGTAAGCGATCAGATCGAGTAATTTTTCCGGTATTGTTATATGAGTGATGGCGATGGTTCTTCCTTTCACAAAAACGAGACGCTTGTTTATTTCGCGGCCTGTGCCCACGCGGGCGTGATAACGACATCGATGCGGCGGTTCTTTGCGCGGCCTTCCGGCGTATCGTTGCTCGCGATGGGCCTGCTCTCGCCGAAGCCTGTCGAATTGATGGGTAGCTGGACGCTCATGTTTGCCATAAGGTACTCGGCGACCGCTTTGGCGCGGCTCTCAGAGAGCGTCTGGTTCGCATCATCCGGCCCCTGAGAATCGGTGTGTCCTTCGATCATCACTTTACAATTGGGGAATTTCTTGATGACGTCCTGCACCTTGCTGAGGAGCGGATAGTACTGGGCTTCGATGGCGCTTCTGCCGGAGGGAAATGAAAGCCCGTAGAGTCGGAGAATGATGTTGTCGCCTTCTCTGAGGAGGTTTCCTTCTTCGTCCGTGAACATCGCGGCGACGCGCCGGATGGTGTTTTCCTGTGCGCGCGAGAGGAGGAGTCGCTGTTCAAGCTCTTTCCCCGCCTGCTGGAGTTTCTGTTCAGCTTCCGTCAGTGAGCCGAGTCGTGTCTGCATCGCGCCGACCTGCTGCTTGAGATTGTCGATCTCATTGTCCTTCTGCCGGATCATATCCGCGAGCTGGTGCACCGTGTCGGCGTCTTTCAGGATCTTCTGGTCGCGCGCCTTGATGGCGGCATTGACCTCGGCGACAGGCCCGTCAAAGCCCTTGTCGAAGCGTGCTCGGATTCCCAGCCCGCCGGCCACGCGCTGGAACTGCACTTCGGCCTCGATGAGAATGTCTTCGAACGACATGTCCTGTCTCTTCAACCCCGCGATAAGCTGATGAAGGTAGATCGCATGGGTCGCCTCGTAGCGTGCTTCCTGAGCGAAGTCGCGCGCAGAGTCGGTGTCATAACGGTTCTGGCGGAGGAGTGCTTCCACGAGCATCACGAGTCGCTGGGATCTCTGGAGCGTCATCCGCGCATTGTCCTTGACGTGCAGATCGTCGGCCTGCTTGAGCAGGTCCCGGGCCGGGGAGAGGAAATTCGCTTTGATCGCCTCAAGTTCAGCGGTGCGATAGAGTGTTTCCGCTTCGCTCGCGTCGCGGTGAGAACCGGTTTCGTCGCCGTCCTCGAGCTTTCGCGCCGCGCGGAGGAACTTGTCTTCGGCTTTGTTCCAGAGTTCGAGGGACGATCGGAGCGCTCCGGCGGTCGAGGCGTCGGTCCGCGCCACCATCGTCGACCGCAGCGTTGTTTCGCCGCGCTTGCTCGCGTCGATTGCCTTGGCAAAATAGACCGCAGCATTCTTCGTTCGCTCGCGAATGTCCTCGGGCATCCTCCCGCCGGCAAAGTCCTCCGTCGCCTGATCGTAATAGCGCATCGCTTTGCCGAAGCTCACCGGGGCGAAGAACTCCGCCTTGACCTCCCTCGCCTTTGCGAGCAATTCATCGGCTTCACTGAAGAGCTGTTTGCGAAGGGCATCCTGTGCCAGCAGCTGCTGGCAGGAGAATATGGTGAGGATGCACATACATATTATAGAGATACGGCCACGGACGTTTCGCATCGTAAATTCCTCGTGATGGTGAATGTCTGATGTCAAAATTTGATGAAAATATACTTCTATTCCATTCGACTGTCAAGTGGCCCCGTGATAATCGGACAGGCCGGAGGATCCATGGTTTTTTCGCCACGGATTCAGACCGAAGTTGCACAAAAACAGCGCGGATATCCGTGATCTTCCGTGTTGTTTCCGTGCGATCGGTGGTTCAATTCTTGAGACCTGTTCCAGCAAGGAGTTTCGAAATGAAATCGATCCACGACCCACCCTTGCAAGTCTTATCATTTAATGGTATATTTTACATGCAATCCCGTCCCGATGAGTCTCCGGACGGGATTATCATTATATCTGTAGGCTTGGCGAATGGACCATATCAGAAATTTCTGCATCATCGCTCATATCGATCACGGGAAGTCGACGATTGCCGACCGGCTGCTTGAACGCACCGGCACGATCACCGCCCGCGAGATGAAGACGAATCAGGTTCTTGACGACATGGAGCTTGAGCAGGAACGCGGCATCACGATCAAGCTGCATGCCATCCAGATGAGGCACAAAGCGGCAGACGGCGTCGATTATACCCTGAACCTCATCGACACGCCCGGGCATGTCGATTTTTCGTATGAAGTATCACGCTCGCTCGCCGCATGCGAAGGCGCCATCCTCGTCGTCGATGCGTCGCAGGGCGTCGAAGCACAAACGATCAGTAACCTCTACCTCGCGATCGACGCCGGACTGGAGATCATACCGGTGGTCAACAAGATCGATCTTCCCAGCGCGATGGTCGACAGCGTCAAGCATCAGATCATGGATCTCATCGGCTGCAAAGACGAAGAGATCATTCTTGCCAGCGCGAAAATGAAAATAGGCGTCGATGAAATTCTCGAGGCGGTCGTGAAGCGTATCCCGGCGCCGAAAGGGGATCCGAATGCTCCGCTGACGGCATTGATCTTCGATTCGATTTTCGACGGGTACCGCGGTTCCATCGTCTACATCCGTGTCATCGACGGAACATTGCGCGAGAAAGACAAAGTAAAATTTTTCGCCACGGACAGGATATTCGATGCCGAAGAGGTCGGCATCCTCGAGATGCAGCGCGTCCGTACGAAAGAACTCTCCGCCGGCAATGTCGGCTACCTCATCCCCGGAGCGAAAGATGTTCACGACACCAAGGTCGGCGACACGATCACCAACGCCGATCGGCCGGCCGATGGGCCGCTGCCGGGATATAAGGTGGCGAAGCCGATGGTGTTTGCCGGATTGTATCCCGTCAATGCCGATAATTTCTCCGAGCTGAGAGAGTCGCTCGAAAAGCTGCGGATGAACGACGCGTCGCTGATCTTCGAGCCCGAGTCTTCCGTCGCGCTCGGCTTCGGCTTTCGCGCGGGCTTTCTCGGCCTCCTGCATATGGAGATCATTCAGGAGCGCCTCGAGCGCGAATACGAGCAGGAACTGATCACAACCGTTCCAAACGTGGAATACCGTGTCGTGAAGACGAACGGTGAAATCGCCCTCGTCGATAATCCGGCATTGATGCCGTCCGCCGGCGATATCGATCACGTCGAAGAGCCGTACATCAGGGCCCAGATCATCACTCCCTCCGAATATATCGGCAACATCATGAAATTATGCACCGACCGCCGCGGTATCTACAGGAACACGACGTATCTCGATCCGACACGGGCAGATTTGCGGTACGAACTGCCGCTTTCAGAGATCATATTTGATTTCTATGATAAATTGAAATCAACCTCCCGCGGGTATGCATCGCTCGATTATGAGTTTCTCGAATATCGCGAGTCGGATCTCGTGAAGCTCGATATTCTTCTCAACGCTGAATCGGTCGATGCCCTCTCCACAATCGTTCATCGTGACAAATCGTACGAGTGGGGGAAGAAGCTTTGCGCAAAGCTTCGCAAGCTGATCCCGCGCCAGATGTTCGAAGTGGTGATTCAGGCGTCGATCGGGAGCAAAGTGATAGCGCGCGATCAGATATCCGCGATGAGAAAAAATGTTCTTGCAAAATGTTATGGCGGCGACATCTCAAGAAAGCGCAAGCTCCTCGAGAAACAAAAGGAGGGGAAGCGGCGTATGAAGCAGGTGGGCAGGGTGGAAATTCCGCAGGAGGCCTTTCTGGCGGTCCTGGCGATGGAAGACTAGTTAATTGTGGACCGCGATACTAGGAATGTGTTGATTGAGAGAGAGGAATAACGTATGGCAAAGAAGTCCGAAGCAGAGGGGAAACCGGCAACCGTGAAACAGACGGTGAAAGCATTCTTCAAGGAGCTGGGGATCGTGTTCGGTGCGTTCCTTGTGCTGAACAGTTTTGTCCTCGCGTCGTTCGAGGTGCCGACCGGCTCGATGGAAAACGAGATCATGACCGGGGATTTCCTCCTCGTCAACAAGTTCGTCTTCGGCGGCACAACGCCGAAGACTATCCCGTTCACCTCGACGCGGATCCCGTCGTTCAAGCTGCCTGCGTTCTGGCATGTCGAGCGCGGTGACGTCATCGTCTTCTCGTTTCCGGGAAACCGTGACGAGGTGGAGCCGGCGGAATTTGCCTATTATCTGAAGCGGTGCGTGGCGGTGGCAGGGGACACGCTCCAGGTGATCAACAAGGTTGTCTATGTGAATGGCAAACCGGCACCGGTCCCGCGTAACGTGAAGTTCATCAACGGCCACATCAAACCGCCCGGCTATCCGGAGCCGGGAATATTTCCGAAAGGATCGATATTCAACGGTGATAATTACGGCCCGATCGTCATCCCCAGGAAAGGAGAGGTGATCCGCCTCGGTCTGGATAACTTCGAGGCATGGGCGGTCTTCATCAGGCGAGAAGGACATGCCGCCGGGATGAAGGGCGGAAAAATATTCATCGACGGCAAAGAGCAGACGAGCTACACGGTGGGACGCGATTACGTTTTTGGCATGGGAGATAATCGCGACAACAGCCTCGACGGACGCTTCTGGGGTTTCATCCCCGAAGAATCGGTGGTCGGAACCCCCCTCGTCGTCTATTGGTCGTGGGACCCTGAGCTCGCGCTGATCGATATCGCCAATAAGGTTGCAAGCGTCCGTCTCGGCCGGGTTGGAACGATCGTGAGATAAGCGCTGAGAAGATTCGCCATGGGTCGACATCTTCCGATGGACAAGCGGCGAAGCATTCGTTCTGCGGCAGGATACGGCGGCATCGTCGCGTTCGCCATCGCGGGTGCCCTGATCATTAAGATGTTTTTCCTCGACGCCGTTGTCATCCCATCGGCCTCCATGGCCGGCACGCTGCTGCCGGGCGATTACGTTCTCGTCAACAGGTTTGTCTATGGCCTCGGTTCGCCGGCGACGGAGGCCGGATTCCCCGCAACCCATTTTTCCCCCCTTCACAAAGTGGAACGGGGCGATGTTGTCGTCTTCAGGTTCCCCGAATCAACGGCAGACGACCGGCAGCAGCCCGATGCATATTTTGTCAAACGCTGTATCGCCCGGGGAGGAGATGAGGTGCTCGTCGATGATGATGACGTTCATGTCCATCCGGCAGCGGCGGCCGCCCGGGCAACGTCCGGCTGCGATCCCTCGCCGCGCGGACTTCCACGCTTCATCGTTCCGAAGCAACGCGATATCGTCCGCCTGACGATCGAAAACTATGCTGCCTGGCGGCAGTTTGTTCAGCGTGAAGGTCATTCCCTCTCCGTGTCGGACGGAGGTGAACTCCTCCTTGACGGCCGCCCGGCAGCAAGCTACACCGTTGAGAAGGATTATCTCTATGTGCTCGGCGACAACAGGGAGCACAGCTACGACAGCCGGGCATGGGGTTTTCTGCCCGAAGATCATCTCTTCGGTAAGGCGATGCTCGTCTACTGGTCGGTCGACCGCTCCATGTTCCCCGGCACGTTGTCGGGCCTGTTCAGTTCCGTTCGGTGGAATCGGCTGGGGAAATTTGTCCAGTGACCTCCGCCAGAGGCGGATCCGCCTTCGGCGGAAATGACGAATAAAAGTTGAATCTCGAGTATTGTGGAATCGGGTTTCAGGCTTCGAGTTTCAGGTTTTATGTTTCATGTTCCATGTCTTATTGACCAATTAACCAATTAACCAGTTAACCAACCAACCAACCAACCAACCAACCAATTACCCGCTCTCCATCTCATCATCTCATCTACTCAAATACTCAAATACTCAACATCTCCCCTGTCAAGTCTCTATCTCCATATTCCCTTTTGCGAGCACAAGTGCATTTACTGTGATTTCTATTCCATTGAAGCGCTCGATTCGATGAAGAGTTTTCTCCCCGCCGTGCGTGCGGAGATCTGCATGTATGGAGCTTACAATAAAGGAGAACAATTTGAGACGATTTTTTTCGGAGGCGGGACTCCTTCTCTTCTCGATCCGGAGGCGATCCGCGAACTCCTTTCACTTCTCAGGGAGACGTTCACAGTCGACCCCGGCGCTGAGATCACGATGGAAGCAAATCCGGGAACGGTCGATCTCCGGAAACTCACCGGCTACCGCGAAGCGGGCGTGAATCGGATGAGCTTCGGCGTTCAGTCGTTTCATGACGATGACCTGAGATTTCTCACGCGCATTCACTCGTCATCCCAGGCGGAGGAGGGGATCCGGCTGGCGGGGGACGCCGGCTTTGACAATATCAATCTGGATCTGATTTTTGCGCTTCCGAATCAGACACGTGAGCGGTGGAGCGAGAATCTTCGCCGCGCGGTCGATCTCGGAACCAGCCATATCTCGGCGTACAGTCTCATCGTCGAGAGAAATACTCCGCTGGCCCGAATGGTCGAATCGAAGCAGGTCGCGCCTCTCCCTGTCGATGACGAAGCGGACATGTATGCGTTCACGATGGAGTATTTGCGCCTTGCCGGTTTTGAGCACTATGAAGTTTCGAATTATGCGCGGGCCGGATATCGTTCCCGCCACAATTGTAACTACTGGAACCATGCGAATTATCTCGGCTTTGGCCCCTCGGCGCATTCGTTCTGGAATAACCGGCGGTGGTGGAATATCGCAAACATCCGGTCATATGTCGATAAGGCATCGTCCGGCGTCATGCCGGTTGTCGGTGAGGAATTTCTGACGCCGGAGCAATTGTACGACGAGACGATCATGCTTGGTCTTCGCAGCGGCGGCGTCGATCTCGATGATGTCAGGAAAAAGTTTGAAGTCGATCTTTTGGGGTCTCAGAGTTCAGCGGTGAAGGCGCTTGTCGACGAACATCTGGCGGTCATCGTCGGATCAAAGCTTCGATTAACGGAAAAAGGGTTTTTACTGTGTGATGAGATCACGCAGCGCCTTCTTGCAGTGCCTGCCGTCGTGTAACCATCCTTGCGATTGTTTGATTATTCTTCTATATTGACCTTCTGTTGCACGATATTTTGCATCGTTTCGCATTAATTTCAAGGAATTCAATGTCGGATCAGAAAATCAATCGCCTTGTTGCCCTGGGCGTATTCCTCGTAACTTGCATCGTCTATCTTAGAACGCTTTCGGTCACCGTCGTCTTCTGGGATGTCGGAGAATTCTGCGCTGCATCGAGATTGCTTCAGGTCCCGCACCCTCCCGGCTCGCCACTCTTCATTCTCGTGGCACGAATTATCTCCCTGATTCCGTTTCTCCCCGATATCGCCGCACGAATGCACGCGGTGTCGGCGATCGGCAGTGCGGTCGGCATCCTCTTTCTCTATCTCGTGACGGAAAAGCTCATCGCGCGCTTTCATTCGCTTGAAACCGGCGTCGACAAGCTCATCGTTTTCGGTTCCTCGGCGATCGCCGCGCTGGCGCTTGCGTTCAGCACGACCTATTGGGACAATGCCATTGAGGCCGAAGTCTACGGCATGGCGATGTTCTTCACCTCCCTCGTTCTCTGGCTCGGATTGAAATGGTGGGAACATGCTGACGAGCCGCACAACGAAAAATACTTCCTCCTCATTGCGTATCTCCTCGGTCTATCGACCGGCGTACATATCCTTGCGCTCCTTGTTGCCATCCCGATCATGATGCTCTACTATTTCAAACGCTACGAGTTCAGCAGGGAGAGTTTCATGAAGTTCGGATTGATCGCCGTTCCGGCTTTCTTTGTCATCTACCCGGGGATCGTCCAGTTCTTTCCGTCGATGCTCGACGGCGACGTCAAGCTGCCGCTGATCGGGAACGTCCCGGCCACGGGGAAGAGCGACATCCTGACGTTCATTCCGCTGATTGTCCTGATCGTCGTCTCCTACTACGCGTACGATTCATACCGGAAGAAACAGAAGCTGCTCCACGTCGCCTGTCTATCGTTCCTCTTCATCGTCATCGGTTACTCGACGTACTCCCAGGTGCTCATCCGCGCCAATGTCGACAACCTCCCGATGAAGGAGAATAACCCGAACAACCTCGAGCGATTGACGAGCTATCTCACCCGCGAGCAGTACGGCGATACACCTCTGCTCAAGGGAGAGAGCTGGAACAACGAGACGCAAAGTTACGAAGTAAAGCTGTTTCCGCGACGGCATTCGCACGAGGCGATGCACGAAGCGACGAGGGTGAATTATTCGAGCGACGGCGACTTCATGTGGAAGTACCAGATCGACCATATGTTCATCCGCTACATCTTGTGGAATTTCGTCGGGTCTGAAGGTGACTGGCAGGACGCCGGCGCGAGCTGGAAGGAGACGCTCGGCATCCCCCTCCTCCTCGCCCTCATCGGCGCGTGGTATCATTTCAAGAAGGAATGGAAGCTCGGGTTCATCCTCTTTGCCACGTTTATCATCATGGGGATCGTTCTCGATCTCTATCAGAATCAACAGGATCCCCAGCCGCGCGAACGCGATTATTTTTATGTTGGGGCGTATTACGTCATGGCCGTCTGGCTCGGCATTGGGATCGTCGCCCTCGTCGATCTCCTCCGCAAGTCACTCAGGCAGGGTGCCGCGTTCAACTTCACCGCCTCGGGTGTGATCGTGGTTTGTGCGCTCGTCGTCCCTGTGAACCTCGCGCGCATCAATTGGCGCGAACATGATCGGAGCCAGAGCTACATCGCCTGGGATTATTCGTACAATCTTCTTCAGAGCTGTGAGAAGGATGCGATTCTTTTCACGAACGGCGACAATGATACGTTCCCGGTCTGGTATCTTCAGGACGTTGAGGGTGTGCGGCGCGACGTTCGTATTGTGAATCTCAGTCTTGTCAACACGCCCTGGTACGTCTACCTGATGAAGACCGACTCGCCTCATGGCGCGAAGAAGGTCGCTCTCTCAATCAAGAACGAGCAGATTGAGTCGCTCCAGCCGCGATTATGGAAGCCGCAGCAGATCGATATTCCCGTCCCGAAGGAAGTAGCCGAGCGATTTGGCGTCAAGGATACGTCGGTCCTCAGCCGCGGCAAGATCACCTTCACGATGAACGGCGTCAACATGAACCCGGAGACGAAGATCCTCCGGGTACAGGACATGATGGTGCTCGATATTGTCATGTCGAACAAATGGGACCGCCCCATATACTTTGCCGTCACCTGCTCGCCCGATTCAAAGATCGGCCTCGACAACTATCTCTGGATGCGCGGGCTCGCGTATCGTTTCAAGCCTGAAAAGGTCGGGCCGTCGGACGGCGGTATCGGCGGCATCGAGGAAGAGATCATGGAGAGGAACGTCCTCGGTGAAAACGTGCAGCCGTCGACAACGATGCAGAACGGTTATCTCTACCGCAACCTCAACAACCCGTCGGTCTACTACGATGAGAACGTCCAGCGCATGGTGATGAACTATCGCGCGAGCTTCCTTCGTCTGGCGTTTTATTCGATGAGGAACCTCAACGATACTGAGAAGGCCAGGAAGATCATGGCGCGCATGGACGAGCTGCTGCCGATCACGGTTGTGCCGAATCAGGATTGGATGTTCACCGCGAACATCATGAGCGTGTTCAATCAGGTGGGCGATATGGAGCGGGCCGGGAAGTATGCTGCCGTTGTCGAAGGGATCTGCAAGGACGTCATCGAAAGCAACCGCGCCGAGGCAAACGATCCGTTCGGGCCTTACCGCGTGCTCATGGAGATCTATGATATGCGGAAGGATTACCCATCTGCGATCGCTATTCTGAAGAGTGCGCAGGCGCAAATTCCCGGCGCCCAGAATTCTCCCGACCTGACGAATCGAATAAAAATATTTGAGGACCGGTTGAAGGGCGGCACGCCGGCAGACACCGGCCAGCCGGGCGCGCCGAAATAGCCTCTTCGTGATTTTCCATCGCATTTCTGAATGTTCTGCGTTTCAGGGATTCTCTTCAATCACGAATCACCGCGCCGCGGAAAAGAAATGGTAGATGCAGACATCGAACGACTTCGCAACGAATAAGGCGGCATGTTCCTTCCATGAATGTCCTCATCACCGGCGTCGACGGGTTTGTCGGAAGTCATCTTGCCGAAGCCTTGCTTGAAGCTCCGGGCAACCGGCTCTTTGGGACGGTGCGCCGCCCTTCACATGTTCTGCCGTTGCTCGGGACGCGCGTCACGAGAATACAGATCGACATTACCGATGCGGAGGCGGTCCACCGCGCGGTGCACGATGTGCGGCCCGGGAAAATCTTCCACGTCGCAGGACAGGCGTTTGTTCCGACATCGTTCGAGAATCCGAGCGAGACATTTCGATCGAATTTCCAGGGCACCCTCAATGTCCTCGAAGCGGTGCGCCGGGAACATGCCTCAGCAGCGATCTCCTGCTCGGTCCTGGTGGTCTCAAGCGGGGAAGTGTATGGCAGCGTCCCGCGTGCGAAGCTCCCGATCGATGAAAGTTTTCCCCTCCATCCCGAAAATCCGTATGCCATCACGAAGGCATGCGCCGACATGACCGCGCAGCAATACCGCAGCTTGTTCGGTCTCGATGTCGTCGTTGTCCGCCCGTTCAACCACCTTGGCCAGCGCCAGAGCGATCTCTTTGTCGGTTCCGCCTTCGCGAGGCAGATCGCCGAGATCAAGTGCGGCCGTCGTGACGCGAAATTATCCGTAGGGAACCTCGAGCCGCAACGCGATTTCACCGACGTCCGGGACGTCGTGAATGCGTATATCAGACTTCTGGAACGCCCGCGGGAATCGGGCGTGTTCAACGTCTGTTCCGGCAAAGCCGTCGCCATCCGGGAGATTCTCAATGAGCTGTGCGACATTGCCGGCGTGAAGGTCGACATCACCCCAGATCCGAAACGCCTCCGTGGACACGATAATCCGGTGATCATCGGGAGCGCTCTTCGTCTTCAAAAAGCGACAGGATGGGCTCCCTCAATTCCGCTGAGAAAAACACTCGAAGACCTCTTCCACTATTGGGAAGGCCGTGTTCGAAGCACGCCATGAACATCCTTATTTTCAACTGGCAGGATATTAAGAACCCCCTTGCCGGCGGCGCAGAAGTTCACCTTCACGAGGTGTTCTCCCGCATTGCGAAGATGGGACATGAGGTAACGCTCTATTGCTCGTCGTTCAAAGGAAGCAAGAGGGAAGAAGTCATCAACGGGATACGTGTCATCCGAGAGGGAGGCAGGTATCTTTTTAATTTTCGCGTGCCGTACCGCTACGTTACGACATTTGCACGGGAGCGCCACGACATCGTCATCGATGACATGAACAAAATTCCATTTTTTACGCCTCTCTTCGTTCGATCGCCGCTCTATATTATTACCCACCATCTCTTCAAGAAGAGCATCTTCCTCGAGGTGGCATGGCCGCTGGCGCTCTATGTTTACCTGATGGAAAAAGCGGGGTTCAACCTGTGCAGGTCGCGAAACATCCCCTTCATCGTCGGCTCTCCAAGCACAAAGGAGGAGCTTCTGGAGATCGGGTTCGCTCCGGCGCATGTCGATATCATCAATTACTGCGTTGATCATGCCGTTCATCGGCCCGATCCGTCGGTGAGGAGTAAAACGCCGCTGATCGGGTATTTCGGCCGGTTGAAAAAATACAAATCGATCGAACAGCTTCTTCACGCCTTTTGCCTTGTCAGGAACTCGGTCGCAGATCTTTCGCTCGTCGTTGTCGGGGAAGGGGACAACAGAGCTTCCCTCGAATCGCTGAGCAGGGAACTGGGGATTTCGGATTCCGTCCGATTCACCGGATTCGTCGACGAGCAGGAGAAGGTTCGATGGCTGCAGAAGGTGTGGTTCGCCGTCAATACGTCATCGAAAGAAGGGTGGGGTCTCACGGTCATCGAGGCGAATGCGTGCGGGACGACGGTCATTGCGAGCGACGTCCCGGGGCTGCGTGATGCGGTGAAGAACGATATTACCGGCCTCCTCTATGAATTCGGGAATGTTCAGGACCTCGCTGAGAAAATTCATTTTCTGCTCGACGATGAAGGCCTTCGCCGGCGGCTCGCACGGGATGCTTTCAATTGGGCGTCGACGTTCGATTGGGATGCGGCCGCGAAGCATACGCTTGAATTACTGCAGCAGCGCGTAAAAGCATATTCCTGACACCGCGACACTGAAGCGATCGACTCATATATTGTTTGTCTCAGCGTTCCAGGCCCCGTTCATTCAGGACGATCTGGATCTCCTTGAAAAGAACTTCCATGTCTCACGGCTCATCGGCCACGGTGTCCGTCAGGTATTCCGCATCGTCCTGCAGACGATCCACAGCGACGTCGTCGTTTGCTGGTTTGCCTCCGTCTATGCCGCCGTCGCCGTGGCGTCATCGCGCCTGCTTGGGAAAAGATCGATTATCATCCTCGGCGGCGTCGATGTGGCGAAGGATAAAGTGCTGCAGTACGGCCTCTGGCTGAGCAGCTGGAAGTCGATGCTCGCCCGGTACGCACTGACACGCGCGGATCGTGTCTTTGTCGGCGATCCGGCGATGAAGGATGAAGCGATTCGCCTCGCACGTTATGAGGGGAAAAATATTGAGTATCTTCCGCCGGGGTTCGACAGCGAATACTGGAAGCCGCTCGGCGAAAAGGAGCCGGTCGTGCTGACAGTCGCCGCCATCGGCGACGACCAGCGCATCCGTGTGAAGGGGATCGATACACTGCTTGCGGCCGCGCAAGTGCTCACCAATGTACGATTCGTTGTCATCGGAGTGACCTCTGCGATCGTCCCGAAGCTGAACGTGCCGGAGAACGTCTCCATCCATGGTCTCATGTCGCGCGAAGAACTCCTGCCGTATTACCGGAGGGCGAAGATCTACTGCCAGCCCTCCGCCCGTGAGGCGGTCGGATATAGTCTGCGCGAAGCGATGCTTTGCGGCTGCGTGCCCGTCGTTTCCGACGTCGGCGGCCTGCGCACGGCGGCCGCGGGGATCGGCGTATTGGTACGCCCCGGGAATGTGGAAGCGTTGATCGTGGGACTCCAAAAAGCTTTACGGGCGGAGAACGCCGTGGCGGCAAAGGCGCGCGCGCATATCGTCGCCCTCTATCCGAAACAGATAAGAACATCGGCGTTGGTGAACGCCGTGGAAAGGCTCGCCTCGTGAGGCGGCTCTCACGGAATCTTCTCGCTATTTCAGGGAGCGACATCGGCCGGCGGCTCATCGGTTTCTTTACGATCGCCTATCTCGCAAGGAAACTCGGCGCCGCCGATTTCGGCGTCATTAGCATCGGGTTCACCGTCCTTTCCTACGCCATCATGGCCACTGCCGGCGGTTTGAACTCGTACGGGGCACGGGAGATCGCAAAGGGTGATTCTCTGCTCTCCGTCAATTCACTTCTCAGTTTGCGTCTCGTCGGTTCGATCGCTGCCTACGGTGTGGTGGCCCTCGTCGCCGTTATGCTGATCACTGATCCGCTGATCGCAAAGGTCATCCTGATCTCCGGCATCGCAGTCTTCGCCCATGCGCTCACCGTTGAATGGTTCTTCCAGGGTCGTGAGGCGATGGGGATGATCGGTGTGGGTCGACTCGTTTCCGCCGCCGTTTACCTCTCGCTGGTTCTCCTCCTTGTCCGCGGCCCGGAAGATCTCCTCTGGGTGGCGGCCGCGGCGGTGACCGGCGATTTCGTTGCCGCAGCGGTCATGCTGACGGTCTATCGCAGGCGCACGTCGGCGCGATTTTCGTTTGAGACCATCGGATGGTTGCCGATGGTTCGGCAATCGTTGAAGATCGGCATCGGGTCGATGCTCGGGCACTTCAGCATCAATCTGCCTCCCCTTGTTCTCGGCATCATGCTCTCGACGGGCGATGTCGGCATTTACAGCGCCGCTCAACGAATGGTATTTTTCCTGCTGATGCTTGACCGGGTCACCGGCACACTCCTGCTGCCGGCCGCAGCGCGATTGCATTCGTTTTCGCCGGAATCCCTTTCGGCGACGCTGAGCTCCGCCTTGCGCTGGATTCTCATTGCTGCGGTTCCGCTTGTCCTCGGAGGAACCATCCTTGCGGAAGCGATCATCCGACTCGTCTTCGGCACGCCCTTCGCGGCCGCCGGCGAGATCTTCCGGATCTTTATCTGGTATTTCCTTCTCACGATGATCCATACGATCTACACGTCGGGACTTGTCGCCATACGCCAGGAGACGCGCTACAGCCGCGTGATGATCGTCAGTGCCGCGCTCTATGCGGTGACGATCATAGTCGCTACGAAATTTTACGGAACTATTGGAACTGTTTTCGCCGTTGTGATCTCTGAGGCAGTGACGATGATGCTCATGCGGCGCGAGCTCCAGCAATTTGTGAAGATCAGGCTGCCGAAATCGATTTTTGCCGTTTTCATCGCCGCCGCCGTCATGTGCTCCGTGCTGATCGGTTTTCACTTCCCGAACGTCATCCTTGCGGTCGGATGTGGTGGAGCCGCTTACATCGCCGTCCTCTTCGCGGCGCGCGGTGTGACCACGTCAGATATCGCAGAGCTTGCAGGGCGACTGACATGAGGCTGGCGACCGGCATCGTCGGCGACGCACCCGGCTGGCAGTTGCTTCTCCGGCAGGAGGGCATTCCTCATTCGGTTGCCAACAGCGATCTTCAACCGGAACAATATTCAGCGATCGTGGTAAGCGACACCGATGATCGGCAGGCGATCGGGCGCGTCCGCTCCTATCTCGACGCCGGCGGCGGGGTCCTCTGCTCAGGGAAGATGTATTCGGCGATAACGATGAATGCATCCTCTTCGAGGCACGTTCGGTTCATCAGCCCGGAGCCAAATTCGATTTACCCCGGGATTGGCCTGGTCGACGTTGGCCGTCCGTGCGATCTCCCTACCGCGGCGAATTCCCTCCGCACGGATGAAAACGCAGCCGCAGCTTTCGTCGGCCCGGTCGGCGCGGGCATGCTCATCGCCTTACCGTTCGATGCGGGATCGATCGCAGGTGATTCCGCGGTCAGCCGGAGGTCGTTTTATGCGCGTCGCCGGCGATTGCCCTTTGAACGCGTCTCCTCCGTCTCCAAAAGCGGAGTGAGGAAACTGGTCTCGCGTTCGCTCGAAGTGATCCATCACCGTCGCGGCCTCCCATTCGTTCATGTCTGGTATTATCCTTCGGGAGCGTCGACCGCATGTGCCTTCAGGGTCGATACCGATGATGCCGACGAACGGGAGATCCGGAATCTCCACGACCTTGCCGCGGGGTGGAAGGTCCCCGTCTCATGGTACGTCCATGTAAAGGCCCACGAGCGATATTGTGATCTCTTTCGTGAGATGCCGGGAGATGAGATCGGTGTTCACTGTTATGAGCACAAGATTCACGGCGATGCCGATTCGACGAGGCGGGATATACGGCGTGCGATCGAAGTTCTTCACTCTGTCGGTCTCTCTCCGCGGGGGTATGCCGCTCCGTACGGGATCTGGAACGATGCGGTCTCCGAGGCGATCGTGCCGTTTCATTTTGAATATTCCTCCGAATTTTCTTATGATTATGATAATCTTCCTTCGTGGCCGATGGGCGCTGCGGGATTTTCAGAAACGCTTCAGATTCCGATCCACCCGATCAGCATCGGGAGCTTACGAAGACAGGGATTCAGCGAAGAGGAGATGATCGACTACTTCAGCGAGGCCGTTGAGCTCAAAATGGCGTCACATGATCCATTGATCTTCTATCATCACCCGAAGAACGGTCACCATCGCGTTCTTGAACAGCTCTTCGGCATGATGCGCCAGGCGGAGATTCCGGCGATGACGATGAGCGATATTGCTTCATGGTGGAGGAGACGACAACATGTTGAGCCGCAGATGACCTTCAGCGGATCTCTTCTTCATATGAAAACAACTTCTGCGGAGCGCGATGTGCGTCTGCATCTCACTCGGGCCGACGGGACGGAAGCGATGATCCCCGCGAGCCCTCAGATCGATTTCAATCGGATTGAATGGAAGCCGGTCCGGTCGACGAAACCAATGCCTGCAGATATGACGCGGATCAGAAAATTCAACCCCTGGATCCCCATCAACCGTATTGAAGATTCGATCTCAAAGCTCATGAGACCACGACGATGATGTCCATGAAGTTCACCACGCGATTCCCAGTTCGCCAATTGCCAATTGGCAATTGCCAATTGGCAATTCCCCATCTCATATCTCAAACCTCTAACCCCAAACCCTACGAATGAACGTCTGCCTCGCGAGCTACCAATCCGTCATGATGCTGAAAGGAGGGCCGCGGACCCAGATTCTCCAGACGAAGCGCTGCCTCGAATGGCTTGGAGTGAATGTCTCGCTTTTTGAAACCGGTCAGGATCTCACGAAGGTCGATCTCCTGCATCTCTTCGGGGCGAACATCGGGACGTATCATCTGGCACGTGAGATCCACAAGCTCGGAATTCCGATGGCCGTCAGCTCGATCTATTACACGAGGCATTCGTTCCCTTTCGTTCGCGCTGTCGTTGCGGTCGATTCCGCAGTGCGAAAGGTCGCCCGCGGCGCCTGGACGGATTACGGCATTGTCGCCGAAATCTGTCAATGGGCGAAGGCAGTGCTGCCGAATACGCATCGGGAGGCGGACCTTCTCCGCCGCGGGCTTGGGATCGATCCCGACCGCATCATCGTTGTCCCGAACGGCGTTGAGGGGAGATTCTACGGCGCGGATCCGAAGATCTTTGAACAGGAATACGGCATCGACAAGTTCGTTCTGAACGTCGGTCACATCGGTCCCGAGCGGAAAAACGTTCTGCGGCTCATCGCCGCGCTCGACAAGATCAATGCGCCGGCCGTGATCATCGGCAGGATCGAGGAGAACGATTACGGCCGGAGATGTCTCGAAGAGGCGAAGCGGAATCCGCGACTGGTGGTGCTTGACAACATTCCCAATGATTCGCCCCTGCTCGCTTCAGCGTACGCGGCGTGCGATGTCTTTGTGCTGCCGTCGCAATTCGAGACGCCCGGTATCGCAGCTCTTGAGGCGGGGCTCGCCGGCGCGAAGGTTGTTATCACGAAGCACGGCGGCACGGAGGAATATTTCGGTGAGCACGCGGAGTATGTCGAGCCGACGTCGTGGGAACTTATCCATCACGGCATCACCACCGCGTTGAACAAAGAAAAGAGCAGCGACCTTCGCGAACACATCAAAAAAGAATTTCTGTGGGAACGCGTCGCTGAGAAAACGTTGGACGTCTACAAACGGGTTCTCAACGCTCGCTGAGATCCCATCCCCCATCTCATGATCTCATAATCTTAACATCTCCCCATTGTATCTCACCAAAAAAAAACGTATTTTTCATTCCAGAAAACCACTAATCGAGCACTGAATGGCAGATCCAGAACAGGAAACCGAACAAAACCAACCTCAAGCTCCCCGGCCGATCGAACCGCCTCCTTCTGCACAACCGAGGGTCGATTTGCCTCCGTCTGAACAACCGAGGGTCGAACCGCCTCCGTCTGAACAACCGAGGGTCGAATCGGCTCCGCCGGCGAGGCCTGTACAGCAAGGAAGGAACCGGCAGTTTCGTCCGCAGCGCCAGCGTCAGCCGCACCAGGGGCAGCGACATGACGGACAAAAGCAAGAGGGTCAGCAGCATCGTCAGGGCGGGTTGGAAGTCTCTCTCGTTATTCCCCTCTATAATGAGGAGCAATCCTTGCGCGAGCTGTACGGACAGATCAAGGATGCGATGCATCGAAACAGCCGGTACGAGATCATCTTTGTCGACGACGGCAGCACCGACGGCTCCTCGCGAGTCGTGCAGGAGCTGCGCAATCGTGACCGCCGCGTGAAGCTTATCCGCTTTCGCCGCAACTTCGGAAAGTCGGCCGCTCTGTCGGTCGGCTTCGCAGAGGCCGAAGGAGAATTCGTCATCACGATGGATGCAGATCTGCAGGACGATCCGAATGAGATCCCGAACCTTCTTCATGAGTTGAAGAAAGGATTCGATCTTGTTTCGGGGTGGAAAAAGAGACGCCGCGACCCGATCACGAAAATTATCCCTTCAAAGTTTTTCAATTTTGTCACTTCGGTCATAACCGGCATACGCATCCACGATTTCAACTGCGGTCTCAAGGGGTACCGCAAGGAAGTTGTCAAGGAAGTGAAGGTGTACGGGGAGCTCCACCGTTATATTCCCGTGCTTGCGCACTGGCTCGGCTTCAAGGTCGGCGAGGTTCCGATCCAGCACCGGCCGCGGAAGTACGGCAAGACGAAGTTCGGCTTCGGGAGATTCTGGAAAGGCTTCCTCGATCTCCTCACCGTTCTCTTCACGACGCGGTACCTCCGGCGGCCGCTGCACCTCTTCGGATTCTGGGGAATCGTCTTTTTCCTTGCAGGATTCGGGATCGACGGGTATCTCGCGTATCTGAAAATCATGGAAGGGCTTTCTCTCAGCAACCGGCCGCTCTTCATGGCCGGCGTTCTCCTGATGATCGTCGGGGTTCAATTTATCTCCATCGGTTTGATCGGAGAGATGATCTCGAAGACGCGTTCCGAGGGCGAAAAGGAATATTCGATCAGAGAAGTCTGGAAATAACAGCCTGAAAAGATCGCCCGTGATCTCCCACCCCTCCGGCTGCAGGCCGGTTTCTTCTCATCCATAAACCGTCACCGCTTTTTTTGCCAACACAACGCCGCACGATAGCGAAATGGGCATAACGGTACACCAATTGAAGCACGATTGCCGGTTGTTCCGGGGCGATATCCCGTGCAAACCAAGCAAGGAACACGGGGTGCATTGCGTCGACGACGAGGGTAAAGACTGCTGGTTCTATGATCGCACCGGAAAGCGGATTCTCATCATCAAGCTCGGCGCCCTCGGCGACGTTATCCGCACGACGCCGCTTCTCCGTAAGCTCAGGGAGGTCGAGCCGCACGCCGAGATCTGGTGGCTCACCCTGATCCCCGATGTCGTTCCGGGGAGCGTCGATCAAATTCTGTCGTTTACGCCGCAGGCCATCGCCACCCTCATGGCGACGAAGTTCGACATCATCTATAACCTCGACAAGGACAAGGAAGCGTGCGCACTCTGCTCTCAGCTCTCGGCGGATGTCAAGAAAGGGTATACGCTGGAGAACGGTAAGTGCGTGCCGATCGATGCCGCCGCAGAGCACAAGTATCTCACCGGCGTCTTCGATGATCTGAGCAAAGCCAACACAAAAAGTTATCAACAGGAAATCTTTGAGATCTGCGGCTACGAATTCGGGAAAGAAAAATACATCATGCCGCAGATCGGCGAGTATCAGTGGAAACTGCCGAAGAACAAGCTCATCGTCGGTCTCAATACGGGCTGCGGAGGACGATGGACATCCCGTCTCTGGCCTGAAAAATACTGGGTCGCTCTCGCAAAAAAACTGAAGAGCGCAGGATCTCTTCCTCTCCTCCTCGGCGGGGAGCAGGAGCATGAAAAAAATCTCCGCCTGCGGCGCCTCAGCGGCGCCACCTATCTCGGATATTTTCCATTGAATCAATTCCTCAGCGAAGTCGACCAGTGCCATCTTGTCGTTACGGCCGTCACGATGGGGATGCACTTCGCCATCGGCCTGGAGAAAAAGATCGTTCTCTTCAATAATATTTTCAACAGGCATGAATTTGAATTGTACGGCAACGGGGAAATTATCGAGCCGGACTTCGACTGCGACTGTTTCTATGCCCCGACCTGCCCGAATAATTGCATGCAGTACCTTTCCGTGGAGAAAGTGTTCGGCGCCTGCGCCCGGCTTCTGAATCTCCGCCCGCGTTCGAAGAGGAAATGACGAAAGCTAGAATCCCGGCTGAGACGAAGGCCTCACAGATCCCCTTCCCGACGATGAAGGATTGGCACGCCGTCCTGGCGCTGGTCCTCCTTGTAGGCATCTATTTTCGCGACATTATTTTTCAGAAATTTTTTCTTTGGGAGGATTTTCTTTACCAATTCTATCCCTTCCGGCATTTCGCCGCCGTATCGATGGCACATGGCGAAATTCCGCTCTGGAATCCTTATACATTTAACGGGACGCCCTTTCAGGCAGACATCCAATCGGCACTGTTCTATCTCCCCAATGTTCTCCTGACGCTGTTCGTCAGCGGCGACCGGCTCCATTTTTACTGGGTCGAGCTTCTGACGATCACTCATTATGCCCTCGCCGGGATATGCATGTACTATCTGGCGCGAAGTTTTGAGATCGAGCGAATATTTGCGCTCTTCAGCGGCATCGTGTTCACCTTTTCCGGGTTCATGGTGACCCACGCTATTCATGAGGTCATCATCTGTCAGGTCGCCTGGTTCCCGCTCGTTCTCCTGCTGTTCCGAAAGGCGCTCCTTCAGCGTTCACTCCTCCACACCATCCTCGGTGGTGTCGTCCTTGGGCACGCTCTGCTGGCGGGCTTTCCGCAGCTCACTCTCTATTTTTGTTTTTTCCTCCTCATGTTCTTCCTCATGGAGTTCGTCGTGGCCGTGAGGGATGAAGGATTCAAGCCGGCGTTGTCGATGATCCTGCCCGCAGCCGGTACGATCGTTTTCGCTCTCGCGCTGACTGGCATTCAATTGCTGCCGACGCTCGAGCTTGCGCCGATTTCCCAGCGCGCCGAGATCAGCTACGCGAAATCGCAGGAAGGAGCCCTCGCCGTCAAGCAGCTTATCACGATCCTTGTACCGAAGTTTTTCGGATCGACCCATGCCCAGGGATCTGACTACTGGGGGCCCGGCGTTTACTGGGCATATTGGGAAACTTGTCTCTACGCGGGCGTCGTTGCGCTCGCAGCGATGGCATTTTCATTCCTCCTCTTGAGGAAGAACAGGTACGTCGCATTCTTTTTCGGGACGATCCTGTTCGCGCTCTCGTTTGCCGTGGGCGATCATTTTGTTCTCCAGAAGTTGTTCTTCTATTATGTGCCGGGCTTTGACAAGTTCCGGAACCCTGGAAGGATGTCTCTCTTCTTCACAATGTCCATTGCATTGCTCAGTGGATTCGGATTTCAGAACCTCTTTCGTCTCGGCATCAACGAGACAAGGAAGGTCGTCCGTGTGCTCGCCTTTCTCATCGCTGGCGGCGCGATCGTCCTGCTCATCGCCTATCAGGGATTTCTCCAGCCAACGGAGAATCGTGCGGCGTTTGAACAGGTTCATCCTCTTGCTGTGGCTGAAACAAAAGCAGCCGCGGTCCTTCTCGCCGCCGCCTGTGCCGTTCTTTACCTGAGCTACAAAAGGAAGCTCACCGCGACGATCGGCGTGATGCTGTTGCTCGCCCTGCAATTTGCAGACATGCATATGTTTGGGTTTGATCAGAACAACGGCACACTGAGCCCCGAGGAATACTACTCACGAACGGCGGACCTCGTCTCGATGCTCAAGAGCGACGGGCAAAAGGAATATTTCCGGGTCAATACCAGGCAGGGAAGCGCGATGCTCCTTGATCGTAATCAGGGAATGATCGATCGGATATCTCTCCTCGAAGGATATACTCCGCTTTCGCTGCAGCGCGTCTACCCGCCGGCCAGGAACTGGAGCGGCGTCTGCGACCTCCTCAACGCAAAGTACCGGATCGTGGTCGATCAGCAGCAGCGATCGATGGAGCTCGGCATGTCATCGACCTACGTGCCGCGGGCATTCATGGTCTATGAAGCCGCCATTCTCGCCGACAACGGGAAAATCAGTTCGTTCATGACAAGCGATACCTTCGATCCGAGGAAAGCCGTGGTGCTCGAGGAGGATCCGAATTTCACGGCGGACACGGCGGGGATGTCCGGTAAATGGTCGGCGAACATCACGTCATACGGCCTGAACTCGCTATCGCTGACGGTGACGACTCCCGTGAACGGTTACCTCGTCCTCAGCGAGGTCTATTACCCTGGCTGGAATGCCTATGTTGACGGAGCGGTGAGGAAGATCTACCGCGCCGATTGGAATCTCCGGGCGATTCCCGTTGAGGCGGGCAACCACAAGGTCGATGTGAAGTTCGAACCGGAATCGTATCACCGCGGAGCCATGATCTCCCTTGCCACCGTTGGATTATCAGCAATCGGTATAGTATATTCCGTCATGAAGCGCAGGAAACATCCGAAACCCACCCCAACAGCAGCATGAACTATTCGATTATCATCCCCATCTTCAATGAAGAGGCGATTGTGCCGGAGCTCTGCCGCCGGCTCAAGGGAGTGATCGACGCGCTCTCGGGAACGGTTGAGGTTATTTTTATCGACGACGGAAGCGCCGACCGAACCGCCGACACTCTGCGCGAACTTCATGCTGCAGATTCGCGGATAAAGCTCGTGTCGCTCTCCCGTAACTTCGGACATCAGGCCGCCATAACTGCTGGACTGGACGAGGCGTCGGGGAGCGCAGTGATCCTCATGGACGGCGACCTGCAGGATCCCCCCGAGATGATCCCTGAGATGATCGCGAAATGGAAGGAAGGATATCACGTCGTCTATACCGTCAAACGCAGCAGGAAGGAAGGAGCTCTTAAGCGTCTGGCGTTCGCTGCTTTTTACAAAATTATGCATATGTTTTCCTCTGTTTCGATTCCGATGGAAGCGGGACATTTTTCGCTGATGGACCGGCGGGTTGTCGATGTCCTCCGCGGGATGCATGAGCGGAACAGATACATCAGCGGCATGCGGGCGTGGGCCGGCTTCAGGCAGACAGGGATTCCGTTCGACCGCGAGGCGCGGTTCGCGGGCGAACCGAAAATGACGCTGAAAAGGTTGATGAATCTTGCCCTCGACGGTCTCATCTCTTTTTCGCATGCCCCTCTCCGGCTTGCGATCTACCTCGGTGCGATTGTCGCGGCGGGTTCATTTCTCGGCGCGCTTTACGTTATATACGAAAAGCTTTTCACCGACAAAGCCATCCTCGGCTGGGCGTCGACGATCGTCGCCGTTACGTTCATCGGCGGCATGATCCTCCTGACGCTCGGCGTCATCGGCGAATATGTCGGCCGTATCTATGATGAGGTCAAGCAGCGCCCGATCTATGTCATCAAAGAAAAGACGGGATTGTGAGTTGATGGTTTGTCCCCCCCGCCTCAACGGCCCGGCCGGGCCCGGGAGCAGATCGTGAACATTCTCATCGTGGGAACAGCGTTTCCACTCCGCGGCGGAATCGCGCACTTCAATGCGCTGCTCGCCAAACATCTGGCCGTCCGGCATGCCGTCGAAACGATCACGTTCAAACGCCAGTATCCGAAGCTCCTCTTCCCGGGGAAATCACAGGAAGAGCAGGGAGCGCTGCCGGGAGTTCTCCCGGCGCCACAGCTCATCGATTCAATCAATCCGTTCAACTGGATCGGCGTCGCCCGCGAAGTGAAGCGGCGGAAACCCGATCTTCTTATCTTTAAGTATTGGATGCCGTTCTTTGGTCCGTGCTTCGGCACAATCGCGAAGCTGGCAAAAAAGGGGATGGCGACGAAGGTATTGTTCGTCTGCGACAACATCATCCCCCACGAACGGCGCATCGGCGACATCGCGCTCACGAACTACGCCTTCCGGCAGGCCGACTATTTCATCGTCCAGTCGGATGCGGTCGAGCGCGACCTGAAGGCGTTCGTCCCGGGGGCCGTTTATCGGAAAGTTCCCCATCCTGTGTATGAAAACTTCGGCTCTTTGATCGAGAAAGAATCTGCGCGCGCGTCGTTGGCCATTTCCGCAAGGAAGGTTATCCTGTTCTTCGGGTACGTGCGGGCCTATAAAGGATTAATGGTCCTGCTGGAGGCGATGCGGTCTCTGGACGATGTCCTCCTTCTTGCCGTCGGCGAGTTCTATGACGAAGAGGAGACTTACCGGCGGAAGGTCGTCGATCTCCAGATCCAGTCGAGAGTGCGTTTTGTTTCGGAGTATGTCCCGAATGAGGAGGTCGGAAAGTATTTTTCGGCAGCGGATGTCGTTGTTCTCCCGTATCTTTCGGCGACGCAGAGCGGCATTGTCCAGATCGCCTACAACTTTGACAAGCCGGTGATCGCGACGGACGTCGGCGGCCTGGCCGAGGTGGTTCTGCATGAGCGCACCGGCTTCATCGTCCGGCCCGATGATCCGCACGCACTGGCGGGCGCCATCAGGAGATTCTATGACGAGCGCCGCGAAGAAGAATTTACGATGAACGTATCTCAAGAGAAAAAGAAATATTCGTGGGACCATCTCGTTCAAAAGATCGAGGAATTGGCATATGGATGAAAAACAGAATGACTAGCCCTGAGATACTTTTTTTTCGTGATGGCTCTCTGCGCTCACATCGGCTTAATTGCCACGAGCTTCAGCTCGTGGTAAAAAACCCAACAAGCGAGCGGATTTTAACCCCTTCAAACAATGATGAAGGGGGCTGAAGCCCGCGGTGTTGTGGTATTTCGTAATCCACGACCTGAAGGTCGTGGCAATTCATGGGTCATCTGGTTTTTCAACATCCTGCTAAAAGCATCGCCGCATGATTGAAATCAACGATCACGACAGGTACTACTGGAAGTATGAATACGACGTCGTAGCGAAATATTTACTGCCGTTGATCCGGCAATGGGGAGTGAAATCAGAGGGCGCCTCCCTCCTTGATGTCGGATGCGGAGACGGGGGCGGCCTCGCGGCGTTTCATGACGCCGGCATGGTGTGCAAAGGGTACGACATCGAATCGCGGCGCGTGGAGCTGGCACTGCAGATGAATGAGGGAAGGCAAATGGATCTCCGCGTCGGGAATATCTATGTTGCGCCTCCGCCGTTTTCAGGAGAGCGGTTCGATCTTGTCGTTCTCCATGACGTCTTCGAGCATCTCGATCATAAGGATCGGGTACTGCAGACCCTCCGGTCGTATCTCGGGCCGATAGGGAAGATCGTTATCACGTTTCCTCCCTATTTTTCGGCGTACGGGGGACACCAACAACTGATGCGGACATGGTTCGCCCGGCTGCCGTTTATGCATCTCGTGCCGTTCATGGTCTCTGACATCCTCCCGCGAATGAGGAGGGAAGACCCCGTGTTTGTTGAGGAGATCAGAAAACTGAGCCGATTGAAAATGGGCATGCGCAAATTCGAGCTCTTGCTCGCCGCAGCCGGCCTTCGCCTCGAGGCGAAGCAAGGATATCTTGTCAGTCCGAATCACATCCGCTTCGGTCTCAAACCGATCGGCTCGGGGATCGTCGGATATCTGCCCGTGATCCGTGAATTGTTCACGAGCGGGGTTGTGTATTTGCTTGGAAGGGTCTAGGGTTATTAAAAAAGCCAAGTCCGGGACTCCGCCTGATGAATTGCCACGACATTTATGTCGTGGACAAAGGCGGGGAGAAAAGGCGCAGGGCTTTAGCCCCTTGATCTACTGATTTGGATGGGAAAACTCCACCATGTATAGTATCACTTATTCAAGTTAGTTGTGGACCACGATACGAGAGCGAATTCTCCATGGGACCAACGCCGATGACCTCTCCGCAGGAACTCCGTTGTCGTATTTGCTCCTCTTCCAGGTTGCGGTTGAAGCCGTTCGGATATCGATTCAACGGCCGATGGCTTGGAGCTGTGGAATGTCCAGCGTGCGGCATCATCTTCATCGATCCCCAGCCGACGCCCCAAGAGATCGTTGAGATGTACCGCAAGGAATATTTTGAGGGCGATTTCCGATGCGGACATGCTGGCAGCTATTTTGATGAAGCAGCGCTCGAAAATCTTTCAAGCCTGCCGCTGCTTCGGCGAATCCAGGAATATCAGAAAACGGGCGCCTTCCTTGAGGTTGGCTGTGCCGGCGGGGCGTTCCTCAGCGCCGCACGCAAGTCCGGCTTTGATGTGAAAGGGGTTGAATTTTCCGAAGACGCGGCAACTTTTGCACGGGAAAAATTCAATATCGATGTGGTGACGGGAGATTTGGTCCACGCCTGCCTTCCTGCTTCTGCATTTGATGTTGTGTTCATGGGCGACGTGCTCGAGCATCTGACAGATCCTCTGGCGACGTTGAGGGAAGTCAATCGTGTCATGAAACCGAACGGGCTTCTCGTGCTTCTTTGCCCTACGCAAACGAACACGCTATTTTCGCGTTTCGGTTTCGCTGTCTATGCGGCTCTTGGGAAGAACGCGACGGTTCATCTTCCTCCATACCATCTTTTCGAATACCGTCCCGGCAGCATGCGTTATCTCGTCGAGCATTGCCGCTTCGAAGTGGTCGATTCAGTTTCGGAGATCATCCCTCCCGGTGAGATCGCTCTCCGCGGGACGGGCATGCAGAAGCTCGGTAAGAAAATATTTCAGTATCCCAACTATCTCATCACAAAGTTGACTCATGTCCTCGGCGATCGCATCGAACTTTACGCCAGGAAGAAAAATGGAATCCCGTCATGAAAATTGCAGTAGTTTTCGGTACGCGTCCTGAAGCCATCAAGATGGCGCCGGTTGTCAAGGAACTCGAGCGGCGTCATCTGGAGCACGTCGTCATCGTCACTGCCCAGCACCGGCAGATGCTCGATCAGAAGCTTGAGGTGTTCAACATCAAGCCGCATTACGATCTCGATATCATGGAGGCGAACCAGGATCTCTTTCACATCACGACGGCGGTTCTCAACGAGATCAAGCCCGTGCTCGCGAAAGAGAAACCCGACGTCCTTCTTGTCCAGGGAGACACGACGACGACGATGGCTGCGAGCCTGGCGGCGTTCTATATGAGAATCCGGGTCGGGCACGTTGAGGCAGGACTGCGAACGTGGAACAAGATGAATCCGTATCCCGAAGAGATCAACCGTCAGATCACGACGCGCCTCACTGATTTTCATTTCGCGCCGACGCGGTGGGCAAAGAATAATCTTCTCGGCGAAGGGATCAAAGAGGAAACAATCTATGTCACCGGCAACACGGTGATCGACGCGCTTCTCATGATCGTCGATCCGACTTATCAGTTCAAGGAGGCGCCGCTCAACGCCATCGATTTCTCGAAGCGGAAAGTTCTCCTCCTCACGTCGCACCGGCGCGAGAATTTCGGCAAACCGATGGCGGATGTGTTCTCCGCGTGCCGTGATCTTGTTGAAAGGAATCCGGACGTGGAGCTGATCTATCCGGTTCATCCCAATCCCAATGTCCAGAAAACGGCGAAGGAGATCCTCGAGGGAGTTCCGCGCGTCCACCTCATCGAGCCGATGGAGTACCGTCCGTTCGTCCAGTTGATGAACAAATGTTATCTCATCCTCACCGATTCCGGCGGCGTTCAGGAGGAAGCTCCGACGCTTGGAAAGCCGGTGCTTGTGCTGCGGACGACGACCGAGCGCCCCGAGGCGATCGACGCGGGAACCGGGAAGCTCGTCGGCACCGACCGCGCCGTGATCGTCGCTGAAGCGCAGAAGCTTTTATCCGATCAACACGCCTATCGGGAGATGGCGACCAAGGCCAATCCGTACGGCGACGGAAAATCTGCCGGGCGGATCGTCGATATTCTTCTGAACAACCCGGGCTGAACCGTGTCTACCTCGCCGCTCGTCTACATCGTCGTGCTCTCCTGGAACGGGAAGGAGGACACGCTCGAATGTTTGAAGTCGCTGAAGGCGATCACGTATCCGAATCACCGAGTGCTCATGGTCGATAATGCCTCGACCGATGGCACAGAGGATGCGGTGCGGTCAGCTTTCCCCGGCGTGGAATTGATTGTCAATAAGACGAACCTTCGTTATGCGGGAGGGAACAACGTGGGGATCAGGCATGCGATCGCGAAGGGGTCGGACTATGTTCTGCTCCTGAACAACGACACCACGGTCAAACCCGATTTTCTCAACAATCTCGTTTCTGCAGCAGAGGCGGTCAGCGGGGCCGGCATGGCCGCGCCGAAGATTTATTACTACGATGCACCGGAGCGGATCTGGTATGCCGGCGGCAAAATATCGTGGTGGGAGGGTTGGATCTCCCACATCGGTGTCCATGAGACTGACCTTGGGCAATATGACCTGCAGGCCGAGACAGAGTACATCACCGGCTGCTGCATGCTGGTGAAGCGGAGCGTGATTGAGGAGGTCGGTCTCTTCGACGAGATGTATTTTATTTATGGAGAAGATTCGGACTGGTCTATCCGTGCTTCGCGCGCCGGATATAAACTGTTGTATGTACCGTCGGCCGTGATATGGCACAAGCTCTCCGTGAGCTCCGGCGGTCATCTCTCATGGTTCAAGAACTGGAACAAGCTGAAAAGTCAGCTCCGGTTGATGAGCCGTTATGCGAAGCCGTACCATTGGCTCACGATACCTTTTGGGATGATTTATAACGTGATGCTGAGCTATCTTAGAGTTAAGCGGTCATTTTGACCGTAGAGGCCGATCCTTTTCATCCGCCAATCTTAATGGCGGAGATGGGCCTTTACAGATGCTGATATCCCGATCATTTCTCATGGTCTACGCTGAGTGGCGTCAGATATTCTGCCGACCTGAAGGGTTCCTTTGGAAAGGGATCCCTTCGGGACGATCTGACGCAAGCGCAGCAATTCCGCCGAATTCACTGATTATGGCGGCTGAATACAGGAAGTCGCCGGCGGTTGGGGGCATGGGAGATTTCTTTGTGAACGCTCTTGATTTTGACAAACAAAATTCTTACCTTTTTCGAGAAATACTCCGGGGGTATCATCAAGGGAGCATGAACCATGGAAACGCTTTTCAGGGTGTTCGTCATATCATTGCCCTTTGTTCTTTTCATACATAGCTACCTTCTAAGTTCGCCCGTCCCGTCACCTTGAGGAAAGGAATGACCGTCATGAAACTCCCAACCTTCATGGTCACTCAAATCATTGTTGTGGCGATCCTCTTGATTTTTGTTCCTGCTGTTGGAGAGGCCGGCCACGTGTCCGTCGCTGCGATCGATACAGTGACTGTCGCCCTCTGGCACTTTAGTGAAGCCTCAGGTTCCATGATCGCCGACAGTTCTGGATACGGAAACGAAGGGACAGCGTTCGGCACAAGCGTTGTCTCCGGCCCACGGGGCAACGCCAGGTATTTCAACGGCACTTCCGACTACATTTATGTCTCTAACCCCGCGAACGGATCGCTGGGTTTTGCAGCAGAAGAGAGTTTTGCGATCGACGCGTGGTTCAACACGACGTCGGCCGCCGAGATGAGGATCTTACGCAAAGGGCTCGTCCCCGTGCCCGGCTATGAAATTCTCATGAGCGGGGGAAAAGTCGGTGCTCTCATCGGCAATCAGGCGAGCGGGACACCGCCGGATACACTGCTCCCCATTGTCAGCACGCAGACATATAACGACGGCCAATGGCATTATCTCAAGTTCGTGAGAGATCGGATATCGGCAAAAATGTTTCTTTATGTTGATGACGTTGAAGCGGCCGCGCCGGTCGATGATAACTTTCCGATCGCTCTCCAAAACAGCGCACCGCTGACGATCGGGAGGTGGATCTCCAACAGTCTCCCGATGTATTTCCAGGGCTCTCTCGATGAAATCAGGATTTCCAAATTAAAGCCCGTCAAGCCGCCGAAACTGAACGACAGCACGATCGTCGGCTACTGGCATCTCGATGAGTTGTCTGGGTCGTCCGTCATGGACTCGTCCGTCTATGCGAATCACGGAACGGCCGTCGGGACGGCGATCGTGGCCGGCCAGGTTGGCAATGCGCGACAGTTCAACGGGAGCTCCGATTATGTTTACGTCCCATATCCAACAAACGGCTCACTCGACTTCGCCCCCGACCAGAGCTTTGCGATCCAGGCATGGTTCAAATCGACCTCGACAAAAGAGATGAGGATTGTCCGTAAAGGGCTTGCCCCGGTGCCGGGCTATGAAATTCTGATGACCGGAGGCAAAGTAGGCGCAATTATCGGAAACCGTGAAGACGGCGTACCGCCCGACACGCTTCTCGTCATTCTCAGCAGTCAGACGTACAACGACGACCAATGGCATCATGTCGCGCTCGTAAGAGATCGCCAGCGCGAAACATTATTTCTCTACATCGACGATCTGGCAGCCGCAAATCCTGTGGAAGACCACTTTCCGTATGCACTCGCTTACCCTATACCCCTTGGCATCGGAGTGTGGTATGGGAGCAGCATGCCGCTCTATTTTGAAGGCTCGATCGATGAAGTGGAGATTTCAAGAACAGCGGGTCATCCGCCAAGCGCATTCCCGCCAAACATTGAGGTCACCCCGAAGGCGATCAACTTCGGTCTCACGATGGTGGGCGATACGGCAGTCAGGCAATTGTTTGTATCGAATGTCGGGATTCACGATACGCTCGTTGTCACCGGCGTAACATCGACAAACCCCGCGTTCAGTGCGAGTGCCACATCGTTCGATGTGCTGCCTGGAGCGACGAATGTTCTGCAGCTGCTCTATTCACCAGCTTCCGTTCATGCCGATACCGGGACTATTGTCCTGACGAGTAACGACCCGGGCAAGCCGGCCGTCGGCGTCATCGTACAGGGTCGGGGGTTCCTGCCGGTCAGGGAACCGTTGATCACCGGAATCAAGGACATTCCGAACGATCAGGGGAAACAGGTGCGCGTCGTATGGTCGCGGAGTGTTTATGATGGGATCGTCGATAGCCTGACGGCGATCGAGTACAGTCTCTGGAGGAGAGTGGATGACCTCTCCGCGGGTGCGAGCCGCGGTAAGCATCGAGAGGGAGAGATGTTCAAAGACGGCGGACATTTGAAGCTCTACTCGAACAATGTGCTCTGGGATTTCATTGTCACGGTCCCGGCGGTTCAATTCGCGCAGTATGCGTATGTGGCGCCGACCCTGTTCGATTCGACGCGGTTCGGAGGCATGCACTGGTCGGTGTTTGAAGTATCGGCGCGGTTGAACAACGGCGACAATCTTTTCTCGGCGCCCGACAGCGGGTATTCGATTGACAATCTTTCGCCGAATCCTCCGGGGCATCTTGCAGTGAGCCGGGTGACGGATGGGTTGACCCTGACTTGGGATCAGGCGACCGATCCGGACGTCAGTTACTTTGCCGTCTATCGTGGGCCGGTGCAGAATTTCATTCCGACTGAAGCCGCAAAGATCGGGGCACCACGTGTGAATGGTTTCGTGGATCAGAATATTGGCGGCTCTTCGACGGTGTTTTACCGGATAGCAGCTGTCGACAAAGCCGGCAATGAGGGGAGTTTTTCGGCGGCGGTTGGCGTGTCCGTGACGGGGCTTGGCGGCGGGGATCGCTTGCCGGCGACATTCAAGCTCTACCAGAGCTACCCGAACCCGTTCAATCCTTCGGCGACAATAAGATACGATGTACCGGATGAAGCGTTGGTCACTCTCAAGGTGTATGATGTCGTTGGAAGAGAGGTTGCGACATTGGTGAACGACAGGATGCGCGCCGGGACCTATGAGGCGTTCTGGAACGCCGAGGGGATGTCGAGCGGTGTGTATCTTGTGAGAATGGGCGCGGCAGAGTTTCATGGAGTTGTGAAGATCCTTCTTTTGAAATGACATGAAAGAGTTTGGCAGATCGTGACATTTCATACGTGAACGGTTTTCTCCGATTTATTTCCTATCATTTTGGAAAAGGAGCTATAGTTATGAAGCAGATAACCTTGATATTAGCACTCACTGCGATCTTGGTCGTGAGTGGTTGTAAGGATCAGAGTGCCGGGGTGACCGATAGTAACAAAGGAACGATCTCGTTGTTCTTTGGTAAGGCACCTGCATCGATAGCCCAAATCGTCGCCCGGCTTACGCGTCCAGGATTTGATGATCGGGTGCTGACATTGACCATCGCGGATACGGGGAAGAGCGCATCGGGTTCCATCAATGATGTGGCGGTCGGAACGTGGCATCTAAAGGTCGATGCTGTCGACGATTCAGGTCACGTCAAATATACCGGTGAAGCCGATGTCGATGTGCTGCCCGGGCAATTGACGCAAGTCTCGCTCGAACTGTCGGCGACGACGGGAAGCGTCGAAATCGTTGTGACTTGGGGTGGAAGCTGTACTCCTGCCCCGACGGGGTTGGTGAGTTGGTGGTCGGCAGATGGAAACGCAGATGACCGCGTGGGATCCAACGATGGTGACTTAATCGACAGCATCAGTTTTAGTCGCGGAAAAGTCGGGAAGGCATTCAATCTGAATGGCACTGACCAGTACGTTCGTATCCACGGTTCGCCGAGCTTGAATCCGACAGGGAGCTTCAGCATAGATGCTTGGATATATCCAACTTCGGACGTCCGTTATGGGAACATCATTGGAAGATGGGGAGATTCTTATGAGTGGCTAAACCAGCGCTCGTGGTGGTTCGGAATTGGTCGGGGGATGAGCCTACAATTCTCCTTATCGGACACAATGCACCAGAATGATTCCACCTTTCACCAATTCGGAACAAGAGGCGGAGTCGTGCTATTGAATCAATGGAACCATGTGGCTGCTGTATTCGATAAGGTGAATCATCTCAGACAACTGTATGTCGATGGAGTCAAAGTCGGAGAGAAGGTCGATTCGGCCTTCAATGTTGCCGGTAGCTACGCCGATGTTGCCATCGGTGCCTCTCTCTACTCACCGTTTGGTTCCACGTTTTATTTCCCTGGCCGCATTGATGAAATCGATTTTTTTGATAAAGCTCTGACAGAGAATGAAGTTAAGCTCATATTTGCTGCGGGCAGTGTTGGCAAATGTAGATAGATTTTTCCATCACGGGCTTGTGCTATGCTGGGCGCCTCGATACTGTCGAGGCGCTTTTTTTTGTGCGCCCGGCAGGGCGCATTCATTCGGGGGTGAAAGTCCCTACGACCCCGGCAGGGGGAATCGTTAGCTGGACGGCAAGGGTGTCCACCGCGAGGTGGAATCTGAAGGAAGCCGCAGGTCCCGCCAAGGCGCATTGGCGTCAACTTAACTCAAGTAATTTTTCATGATAATTCAGTCTATCACGTCGTTTCTCATACGTACAATGGTAACTCATTTGTTCAAACAGGACGGTGGGGCGAGAGCAATAGATTGCGATGGCCCCAAATTGCTCTCTGAAAGAGCGAGAAACCTTTAACAGACTCAGTGGTTTGTGTTGTCTGTTGAGAGTGAGAATATTGCTTTGAGAGAAGATCACATCTTGAAACAGCGTAACAAAGATAAGAAATGCGTACGTATAGGCTTGGATACGCACAGCCGAAGCACGAGGAAAAGTCGTGAGGTTAAAATTACTCTTCCAGGCCTTAAAAATCGTCTCAATTCTCCAGCGCAGACCATAGAACGAAACAACTTCCTCGGCAGAAAGCATGTCAGCATCAACATCGAGGATAAAGATATTCCACCCCAACAGCGCAAGGTGTTCTCTACTGGGATTGAGCCGCCGGTCTCTATTCGACTTTAATTTTCGTCTCCGTTGTGCCGCAACGGCCGGGTCCACCGGAAGAGCGACAAGTCGAATCGTGAGTTGTTCTTTTGTTCCGACAACGACAGGTAGATCAACTTTTTGGTATTTTCTTAACATTTTAAGCAACTTTATACGATTCCTGTTATCAGGATGAGACAAAACAATATCATGGCGTAGGCGAGTAATGAAGAATGCACCCTTTTGTTGAATGAGAGCCAATGCGGTTAACACAAAGTATCCTAAATCTCGAATGATGAGATCACCCGGTTGAACACTATCAAGCATTACCGTAGCGGCTTCTTGGTCGTTGGTGGTAAAGGGGGACAGCCAGAAACGGCAGAATCGTTCCCTAAGAACGTCATACTCTGTTTGGATCTTTAACAACGCGAAATCGTCCCTCTGGGCATTTTTGCTTCCCGGGAACACATTCGCCAGATGGGACGGAAGTCTAACGGTCGTACTATCATGCAAGAGAATACGCTTGAACACAGAAGGGAATCCCTGAGTGCAAATTTTGATCTTTCGGGCAATCGTATGAGCAAGCACAGACTCCAGATACCGGAGGAATGGTTCCTTGATTCGTTTATCGATTGCTTGCTTGGAAACTCGAATCCCTTTCAACATGCCCAAGGTCATCGCAATGCTCGTAAGGGATCTACCACGTTGCAGCACCATAATGAAGAAAGCTATCAGGAAGTTTTTCGGGTCGATCTTCCTTGGCTTTCTTCTCACAAAACCACTTTCGATCGCAAAGGCTGAGAGCGTTTCCCCTTCAGTCAAAGACATGAATGTCTCGATAATAGGTTCAATCTTAACAATTTCGGCCATGGTTTAACCTCTTTCGTTGTGTATGGAATCCAAAGGTTAAACCAATTAATCAAATGTTCTGCTATGCGCATAATTTCTAAAGTTGACGCCAATGCGCCGAAGGCGGGACTGATCTTCCCCCGATTTGCGGGACACGGAGAAAGGATAGTATCTTAAGGGAAGAAAGGAGTCAGAAGCCATGGAAACTGGAAAAGCAGCGAGGAGAGCGTACGACGAGGAGTTTAAGCGAGAGGCAGTGCGGTTGGTGGTGGAGGGGAAACGAAGAGTGTCAGAGGTTGCGCGAGATTTGGGAATAGAAGCGAACATGCTACACCGATGGAAGAGAAAGTTGGATGAGAATGGGGCGGCAGCATTTCCTGGGAAGGGGAAGTTGAGTGCGCAGGAGGAAGCGGTTCGTGCTCTTGAGAAGGAGTTGGAAGAGACCCGAGAAGAGCGAGATATATTAAAAAAAGCATTGGCCGTATTCTCACGACGAGGGAAATGAAGTATGGGTTCATCGAGGAATATCGCTACGAGCACCGGATTGAAACGATGTGCCGGGTGTTGGAGGTATCGAGGAGCGGATATTACCGTTGGTGGCGGCGGAGCGAGAACAGAGGGGATACGGCCTTGTTAGAGCAAATCAAAACGGCTTATGAACGGGGCCGAGGTACCTACGGCAGCCCCCGTATCACGGCAGAACTGAAGGCGCAGGGCGTCGGGTGCAGCGAGAACCGTGTGGCGCGAATAATGCGAAAATACGGCATTGTAGCGAAGACAAAGCGGAAGTTCAAGGTGACCACGCACTCGAAGCATAAGAAGCCCGTTGCAGCGAATCTTGTGAAGCAGGAATTTGTTGCGCAGCGCCCGAACCAACTCTGGACCTCGGATATAACTTACGTGTGGACGAAAGAAGGATGGTTGTATTTGGCGATAATCCTTGACGTATATTCACGAAGCATTGTCGGATGGACATTGAGTAGCCGATTAACGGCGGAGCTGGTTGTAGCAGCGTTTTATCAAGCATTGAAGCGTCGTCATCTGACAGCCGAGATGATTTTTCACTCGGATCGCGGCAGCCAATATGCTGATGAAACAATACGGACAGCATTGCACCTATTGGGCATTCGACAAAGCATGAGTGGCACGGGGAATTGCTATGACAACGCGATCACAGAATCGGTGTTCCACACGATCAAAACCGAGTTAATATATTTCCATCAGTATGAAACACGGCAGGAAGCAGCGAGCAGTATATTTGAGTACATCGAAATATTCTACAACCGTCAGCGCAGACATTCTGCGTTGAACTATAAATCACCGTTTGATTTTGAACAACAATATTTTCTATCTTAGCCCGGTGTCCATTTTTTCGGGGGAAGATCAGACTGATCTTCCCCCGATTTGCGGGACACGGAGAAAGGATAGTATCTTAAGGGAAGAAAGGAGTCAGAAGCCATGGAAACTGGAAAAGCAGCGAGGAGAGCGTACGACGAGGAGTTTAAGCGAGAGGCAGTGCGGTTGGTGGTGGAGGGGAAACGAAGAGTGTCAGAGGTTGCGCGAGATTTGGGAATAGAAGCGAACATGCTACACCGATGGAAGAGAAAGTTGGATGAGAATGGGGCGGCAGCATTTCCTGGGAAGGGGAAGTTGAGTGCGCAGGAGGAAGCGGTTCGTGCTCTTGAGAAGGAGTTGGAAGAGACCCGAGAAGAGCGAGATATATTAAAAAAAGCATTGGCCGTATTCTCACGACGAGGGAAATGAAGTATGGGTTCATCGAGGAATATCGCTACGAGCACCGGATTGAAACGATGTGCCGGGTGTTGGAGGTATCGAGGAGCGGATATTACCGTTGGTGGCGGCGGAGCGAGAACAGAGGGGATACGGCCTTGTTAGAGCAAATCAAAACGGCTTATGAACGGGGCCGAGGTACCTACGGCAGCCCCCGTATCACGGCAGAACTGAAGGCGCAGGGCGTCGGGTGCAGCGAGAACCGTGTGGCGCGAATAATGCGAAAATACGGCATTGTAGCGAAGACAAAGCGGAAGTTCAAGGTGACCACGCACTCGAAGCATAAGAAGCCCGTTGCAGCGAATCTTGTGAAGCAGGAATTTGTTGCGCAGCGCCCGAACCAACTCTGGACCTCGGATATAACTTACGTGTGGACGAAAGAAGGATGGTTGTATTTGGCGATAATCCTTGACGTATATTCACGAAGCATTGTCGGATGGACATTGAGTAGCCGATTAACGGCGGAGCTGGTTGTAGCAGCGTTTTATCAAGCATTGAAGCGTCGTCATCTGACAGCCGAGATGATTTTTCACTCGGATCGCGGCAGCCAATATGCTGATGAAACAATACGGACAGCATTGCACCTATTGGGCATTCGACAAAGCATGAGTGGCACGGGGAATTGCTATGACAACGCGATCACAGAATCGGTGTTCCACACGATCAAAACCGAGTTAATATATTTCCATCAGTATGAAACACGGCAGGAAGCAGCGAGCAGTATATTTGAGTACATCGAAATATTCTACAACCGTCAGCGCAGACATTCTGCGTTGAACTATAAATCACCGTTTGATTTTGAACAACAATATTTTCTATCTTAGCCCGGTGTCCATTTTTTCGGGGGAAGATCAGACTGGTCTGACGAACAGGAAGCACATACGAGGCGGACATGCTGGATGAGAAGGCGAATATCTTCAAAGTCCGATACCTGCACGGAACGCGTGGACGTATATGTGACAGACATAAGCGTGAAGGTGAGTGCGCAATACCCGGGGAGATCTGCCGGCCAGGCATGAGCTACCGTCACTGTAAGGCGACGGGACGGGGCAGCAGAAGTCAGCAAATGGCATAGTAGGTCGAGCGACAAAGACCGAAGGCCGGAACATAAGGATGAGGACAGGAGCCTCAATTTTCGATGACGATGGAGACGCAAATAGTATGATTGAGATGTCCGAGACCGATCAGGGCGGTATCCGCCGGAAGCGGAGAGAGCATGATGCTGGTGCGTCAAGCGTCACGGCAAGGAGAAACAAGATGGACGAAAGCTATGCTGAACGAAACAAGACCCGCGACAGTGGCGCATGAGCCTACACAAGCAGGAGAAGCTCGCTCCCGATGGGAGTGGACGGAACGTTCCGTATGGACAGAAGCCATGTTGACAGCCCTCGAACGAGGGGTGAAAGGAGGGAAATGGTTTAGCCTGATCGATAAGGTCTACAATCAAGACAACCTCACTGCATCGTGGGAGAAGGTGCGAAGCAACCGTGGGAGCAGTGGAGTCGACAAACAAACAATACAGGCGTTTGCCGATGGTACTCCCGGACGGATTGTCCATATTGCAGAAGAACTCAAGACCGGGACGTATCAAGCTCAAGCGATCCGAAGGGTCTACATTCCCAAGCCGGGGCGAAATGAAAAACGTCCTCTGGGTATCCCGACGGTACGTGACAGAATCGTCCAGACAGCATTACGGAACGTGATTGAACCCATCTTTGAGCGGAAGTTCGCCAACGACAGCTACGGTTACCGTTCGCAACGCGGAGCCAAAGATGCGCTACGGCGAGTACAACAACTGCTCAATGAAGGACACACATGGGTCGTTGATGCAGACATCGAGAAATGTTTCGACACGATCGACCAAACGCTGTTGATGGAAGACGTGACGGAAGAAATCTCTGATGGTAAAGTCCTTGAACTCCTTCAGCAATATCTCCAGCAACCAATCCTGGGGGAACTTGACTCCTGGGCAGCAGAGGCGGGAACTCCGCAGGGAGCAGTCATCAGCCCACTGCTGGCAAACATCTACCTCCATCTGGTCGATGTGGCCATGCAGGCCGCAGGGTTCAACATGGTGAGATACGCAGACGACCTTGTGGTTTTATGTCGAACACAGGCCGAAGCAGAATCAGCCATGGAACTCCTGCGCAGACTGATCACGGAACGACGGCTGCATCTTCACACGGAGAAGACCAAGATTGTAGACGCCGCCCAACGAGGTGGATTTGACTTCCTCGGTTACCACTTTGAGGGCGGCCATCGCTGGCCAAGCAAGAAGAGCATGACGAAACTCCACGATGCGATTCGACCCAAAACGAAGCGGTCTAACGGACAGAGTCTTGCTACGATTGTTACCGAGCTGAACCCGGTCTTGCGAGGAAGGTTCAACTACTTCAAACACAGCCACTCCAACACCTTTCCTCCTATTGACGGAATGGTACGCATGCGACTGAGAAGTATTCTTCGTAAGCGCCACGGCGGCAAAGGACAAGGTCGGGGATCTGATCATGAACGCTGGCCAAACCAGTACTTTCGGGGCTTGGATCTGTTCACCATGACGCAGACCCATAGAACCCTCTGTCATTCATCATCATGACTATCAACTAGAGAGCCGGATGCGGGAGATCCGCCTGTCCGGTTCGGAGGGAGGGGGAGAGCTGTGCGCTCTCTCCCTACCCCTATCCCGATACTGGTGGATCACGGGCGTGTGATAGCATTTTAGAGGTTATTTTGTTAATTTGATTCACCTTTTTCATCCGAACGCCCAAGAGGGATAGAGGGATTCCATTCATGGTGTATGTCAGTTCAGCGTTAACAGGATCTCACTTTGATATCATCGATTCGAAAATCTATTGCTTCGCACCTGTCACAAGGTCACGTACGAACAGTTAAGGCAAAAAAAAACATTGTGGCTTTGTTCATGTTGAGGGGCGTATCCATCTTGGTCAGTTTCTTGTTGGTCCCTCTAACGTTGGGCTACTTAAATCCAGTTCGATATGGAATATGGTTAACACTGACGTCCGTCGTGAATTGGGTTAACGTTTTGGATATCGGCTTGGGGACAGGCTTGAGGAATAAATTTGCAGAGGCCATCGCAAGAGGGGAAGATGAATTGGCTCGGTCCTATGTAAGCACGAGTTATGCTTTCATCGGTCTCATCGCGCTCGCGGCGGTCATAGTTTTTTGGCTGATCAATCCTATGCTGCAATGGGCGAAAATACTGAACACTCCACTTGACATGGAGTCGGAATTGGCATCATTGGCAGGAATCGTCTTTACATTTTTTTGCTTGCGATTGGTTTTCGGGTTGGTCGGCACGATGCTGATTGCAGACCAAAGGCCTGCAATGAACAGCTTGGTGGAAGTGGCGACGAACGTCGTTTCGCTCATCGTTGTTTACGTTCTGACGAAAACGATCGAAAGTTCATTGTTCTGGCTCGGCTTAATGATTAGTCTGATTACAGCCGCCGTCCCATTCGTGGCCAACTTCTGGTTTTTTAACGCAAAGTACAAGAAATATCGACCGTCGTTGCGATACGTGAAACTGAAGTACGTGCGGGAATTGATGAGCCTGGGTGTACAGTTTTTCGTCATTCAGATGGCAAGCATTGTAATTTTTTCAAGTTCCAATATTATCATCACACAATTTTTTGGCCCTTCCGAGGTAACTCCCTTTAACATTGCCTTCAAGTACTACGGGGTGGCATCCCTGGCATTTCTCATGGTTCTCGCTCCGTTTTGGTCCGCGTACACTGACGCATCCGTGAAGGATGACAAGGCTTGGATCGAGAGAACGAATCGAAAATTGAAATCATTCTGGCTTCTCCTCGTTGCCGCGGTCGTTCTCATGACGGTTTTTGCCGATGAGGTGTACTCGTTCTGGGTCGGTAATGAAGTTCATGTGCCATTCTCCATGTCCGTTTCAATGGCAGTCTACGTATTGATAATTGCGTGGAGCAGTATATTTGCGTATTTTATTAACAGTACAGGCAAGTTGCGTCTGCAACTTTGGGTTGCCGTAGGTGTGGCCTTAGCAAACATTGCACTAGCGATTCTCTTGGCTAAGAACCTTGAGTTAAGAGGCACTGGTGTTGTCCTGGCGACGTGCATCGCACTCTTGCCTGGGTGTTATCTATGGCCTGTCCAAATGAAAAAGCTTCTGACGGGCGTCGCGTCCGGCATCTGGACGAAGTAATCAAATCAGCAAGGCGGCAAGGTCGAATCCATTTCAAGTATGAGCGGATTGATAACGCGGTTCAAACGTTTCAAGAAAAGAATCTACCAGATCGAGGAACTCGTAAGAAGAGTTGACGATCTTCAAAAAGCACTTGGCCGAGTCGAAGCCCGACAACTTCTTGCTCATAAGTCATCGACAACCTCTTTGCACGATTATGAATTTAAGGTGTATTCTCAATGGGGTGAGGATGGCATCATTCAGTTCTTGATCAATAATATCGACATTACCAACGCCGTTTTTGTGGAATTTGGCGTGCAGGATTATAAAGAATCCAACACGAGGTTTTTGCTTCAACATGACAATTGGGCTGGGTTGGTCATTGATTCGTCCGAGCAGGGTGTACAGACAATAAAATCGCAGGAAATGTACTTTCGAAACAATTTGCGTGCCGTTTGCGGATTCATCGACAGAGACAATATTAATCCCCTTATCTCTGGAAATGGCATCCAGGGCGACATTGGTTTGTTGTCTATCGACATCGATGGAAATGATTATTGGATATGGGACGCTATTGATTGTATAAGTCCGCGAATTGTTATCTGTGAATACGACAGTTTGCTCGGCTGTCGCCATGCGATAACAACTCCATATGATCCAATGTTTGACCGTGCGAAGGCCCACTACTCTTTCTTGTATGGTGGGGCGTCCATCGCCGCGTTGCATAAATTGGCCATGAAAAAAGGATACTCGTTGGTCGGTTCAAACAGTGCGGGTGTCAATGCCTTTTTCGTCAGAGATGATGTGCTTGGATCTCTTCCGGTTCTCTCCCCTCAACAAGCTTATGTTAAGTCACAGTTTCGAAATTCGAAAGATCACGACGGCAAATTTACATTTCTGAGTTTTGAGGAGAGCCGTAAAATCATCGCCGATTTGCCCTACTTTGATTTGGGAACAAATTCTGTTGTCAGGATGCGTGACATCGGTGGGTTCCAATAGATCGAACAACACCGTATCTTCGACTACTCGTTCATGAATACTGATCAATAACCCCGAGCCATGCCAATGCGACGACAAAAATCAGTCAACGCTCTGCCTGGCGAAGAGAGACGAATGCCGCCTCAACCACGAATGTCGTAATCAATAAGACCAGACAATAGTATGCATCTCATTCATCGTAAAAGTTGCCGTGTGTGTGGTTCCACGGCCTTGACAAAGGTCATCGATCTCGGAGAGCAATACCTCCAGGGCTCGTTTGTCAAGCCGGGGAAAGAAGTGCCGCCGACAAGAAAAATCCCGACCATCCTCGTCCGGTGCAATCCGACACTCGACGAGAAAGCATGCGGCCTGCTTCAAATGGAAACGACCGTCCCGCCCGAGGTCCTCTATTCGGCCTATTGGTACCGCTCCGGCACCAACCAGACGATGCGCTCCCATCTCAAGGGGATCGCCGATGAAGCGCGGTCGATGATCAGGAGAAAAAAGAATACACTCGTCCTCGATATTGGGTGCAACGACGGAACGCTCCTCAAATCTTACCCCAGGGACTTCATCAAGTACGGCGTTGACCCGTCCGATGTCGCTCAAAGCATCAAGGGCGATATCCGGGTGGTTCAAGATATCTTTCCGTCGGAGGAATTGATCAGCTCGGTGAAAGGCAAGAAATTCGATATCATCACCTCCATCGCGATGTACTATGACCTTGAGGATCCGGTGAATTTCACCCGGAATATCAAGCGCGTTCTTTCACATGACGGCTTATGGGTTTTTGAAATGTCGTATATGCCGACGATGCTCAAGATGAATTCTTACGACACGATATGTCATGAGCACCTCGAGTATTATAGTCTTGCCGTGCTGGAGCATATCCTCAAGCGGGCCGACATGAAGATCGTCAATGCAACGCTGAATAGTATCAACGGCGGAAGCATCCGCTGCTTTGCGACCCATGCCGAGAATTTTGCCTACAAGAAGGATGAGTACTTTCAGCAGATCAACGATCTTCGTCAGCAGGAATTTGATATGGAGCTCGATACGGACAAACCGTATAAGAACTTCCAGGATCACATCAATATTCATAGGGAAGAACTGAGCAGCCTTCTTCGCAAACTGAAAAAAGAAGGGAAGAGAATTCATCTCTATGGCGCTTCGACGAAAGGTAACACCATTCTCCAGTGGTGCGGGATCGACAACAGGATCATCGACGCCGCCGCCGATAGGAATCCCGACAAGCACGGCGCACATACGCTCGGAACGGATATCCCGATCATCAGCGAAGAAGAGTCGCGCAGCATGAAGCCCGACTACTATCTCGTCCTCCCCTGGCATTTCAAGGAAGAGTTTCTCGAGCGAGAGAAGGAAACAATGCGCAAGGGGATCAAGATGATCTTTCCGCTGCCGACGGTCGAGATCATCGGATAGCCTTTTGGAAGTTGACAAATTTAGTGGCCTGATGCTCCTCCGAGACCATGAAAGAGTTCTGCAAAAACCATAGAGATTTGGTTTCATGCCCGGCAAACGAATCCTAGTTATTTTTCCGTATGGGAACCTTGTATATTCCCCGACGATCAAAAACCTGTGCAAATTGCTTTCTGCGCGTGGGCATAACGTCAGGATCGTCTATGGATTCCAAGAATCTTTTGGGGCTGAAACGCCAAGTCTCGACGGAGTTGAATTGCAGAATGTTTTTTATTCGGAACGAACCATATGGCTAGCCAGACGTGTCGACAAATATATTTGGAGTTGGATGTGCAGGTTTCTGCAAGACCTATCTCCATCCGGAGTTTACGTTCGGCTCACGATCAGAGAAATACTGTTCTCACGAATCATCAAGAAGGCACTGCGCACGAACACATTTGACGAGCTGATCGTCGTGGATATTCTTCCTCTTTTTTGGGCCCAGCGGATGCAAATCGCATGTCATTTCGTATCGCTCGAAGTTGGTGATGGACTTCAACTCATCCGCTTCCTCGAAACTTCGAGAATCAAGTCTGTGCTCATTCAAAGCCAGGAAAGGTTCCGCCGATTGTTTGATGATTCACAAATCAGGCGATTCTTCGTCCAAAACACACCAAATTTTGTTGAATCGACGAAGAGAACAAGAGCCTCGGCGAACCTTATCTATAATGGTACGGCATGGGCTCCATTCGGGGTCATCGATCTTGTTGAGTTTGTGAAAAAGTATCCTGAATACAGGCTTCATTTCAAGGGCAGCGTCGATCATTATGTCAATGGCCTCTTGAAATCTCGTTACAGGGCTTTGCTTGATTCGGGTGTAGTGAGTTGTTCGGAGGCATACTTAGATGATATCGAGCTGCGAGACTATCTGGCTGATTACAGTATCGGATTCTGCCTGTATGACTTCGATGATCCGTTTATCGCGCAGCGGCGTTTTAATTATGAAACTGCTCCTTCGGGGAAAGTCTTTCTCTATCTCTCGGTAGGCATGCCCGTTATTGCGACTCGCATTACAGCATTCAGGTTCTTCGAGAAAAAACGAGCCGGGATATTGATCGAAAACCATAAACCTGAAACAATCAAGAACGCTGTCGACACGATCCTGGAAAACTACAAGGAATTCAGCGACAATGCTCTTGCAATTGGCAAAGGCCTCTCCTTTGATGAGGCAGCTAAACCATTTATCGATTTTGTCAGTCAATAAAAAAACCAGAAACAATATCTTGTGACCATGGGTACCACAACAAAAAAAGCACTGATATCCGGCATCACCGGACAGGACGGTTCATACCTCGCGGAGATTCTCCTCGATGAAGGATATGAGGTCCATGGCATCATCCGCAGAAGCAGCTCGTTTAACCGGGAACGCATCGATCATCTCTACATCTCCAACAAGAAGCTGATGGACAGGAAACTCTTCCTGCACTACGGCGATGTCACCGATACGAGCAACCTCAACAGATTGCTCGAAAAAATCACTCCGGACGAAATATACAACCTTGCCGCCCAAAGCCATGTCAAAGTCTCATTTGATATCCCGGAATACACCGCACAGGTCGATGCGGTCGGTACGCTGAGGTTTCTGGATGCGATCAGAGAAACCGGCGTGCGGACAAAATTTTACCAGGCATCGACGAGCGAATTGTTCGGGAAAGCACAGGAGATCCCACAGAAGGAAACTACCCCCTTTTACCCGCGCAGCCCCTATGGCGTCGCGAAGCTCTACGGCTTCTGGATCGTCGTCAACTACCGTGAAGCGTACAATCTTTTTGCCTGCAACGGCATACTCTTCAACCATGAATCGCCGCGCCGGGGGGAATCGTTTGTCACAAGAAAGATCACGATCGCTGGATCGCGCATAAAACTAGGCATGCAAAACGTCCTCGCCCTCGGTAATCTGAATGCCAAGAGGGACTGGGGCTATGCCAAAGAATACTGCGAAGGGATGTGGAAGATGCTGCAGATCGACAAGCCGGACGATTTCATTCTCGCGACGGGAGAGACGCACACCGTGCGGGAGTTTGCGGAGATCGCGTTCTGCGAGATCGGCATGCCGATTACGTGGAAGGGAAGCGGCGTCGACGAAAAGGGGGTCCTGCAGTCCGACGGTACTGTTGTTGTCGAGGTTGATCCCAAATTCTACAGGCCTACCGAGGTTGAGATGCTGATCGGCGACGCTTCGAAAGCGAAAGAAAAACTCGGCTGGGAGCCGAAGACAAAGTTTGAAGAGCTCGTGAAGATGATGGCAAAGTCAGACCTCGAAAAAGTTGAGAAGCGCGGCTTTTAGTTCCACCGCCCGAATGTTTTCCTTCTTCATGAACCGTTCCGGAAGAGGATGAGCGCCTGAGCATGCCGCCGAAGGTCTCCATAATCCTCGTTAACCTCAATCAGGAACGCCATACGCGCGAATGTATCCAATCGCTCCAGAAACTTTCCTATCCGACCGTCGAAATTATCCTCATCGATAACGGCTCCATCGACGGATCGGGTGCGAGAATCCACGAAGAGTTTCCTTCGGTGCTGTACAAACGTCTTGAGACAAACACAGGATTTGCAGGGGGCAACAATGTCGGCATTCAGGCCGCGCTTGCGCACGGCGCTGAGTACGTCATGCTCCTCAACAATGACACTGTCGTCGACCCCGGGTGCATCCAACCGCTCGTTGACTTCGATCTGGCGAATCCGGACATCGGTACACAATGCGGCAAGATCTATTTTTTTTCGGAGGCGAATAAGATCTGGTTTGCAGGAGGCTCGTATTCGGTCGAAAGAGCGTCAAGCCGCCACCCCGGCATGCATGAACCTGACAACGGCCAATACGATAAAGTCGATGAGACCGACTTTGCCACGGGCTGTATGATGTTCATACGGCGGTCGGTTCTCGAAAAGGTGGGCTTGCTCGACGACTCACTTTTTGCGTACTTTGAAGACACCGACTGGTGCCTCCGGGCGCGAAAGCTCGGATATCGAATCATCTACAATCCGCGATCGAAAATCTGGCACAAGATTTCCGTCACGAGCAAGATCGACAGCCCCGCTTATCTCTATCTGCTCATGCGAAACAAAATACTCATGGTGCGTAAACATGGCCGGCCGGGCCTGTGGCCCGTCTATTTGCCCTACTTCGTCTATTTCTACAGCCGCCACATTCTTCGTATGGCTCTGAAACACCGCTCTGCGCTCGGTACTCGTGCCATCATAACAGGACTGGTCGACGGTTTGAGCCATAGGACGTCAAATCACGGAAAGGGGCATCTCGCTCGCTTTGCGTCTCCAGGCATGGCCTGAACGATGAGGACGATCTCTATCTATAACCCAAACTGGGGCACCTTCGGCGGTGGTGAAAAATACGCATGCTCGATCGCTGAATGCCTCTCCCGGATGCGCGACGTGCAAGTCCGACTCCTCATCGACCGGCAAGACATCTCCCGCGATCGCCTCTCGAAGTACTTCAATATCGATCTCGCCAAGGTTGAACATGAATCGGTTCGGCCCGAGGAGACCCGCCATGCCCTCGCCGCCGCCGATCTGTCGATCATCGTTTCCAACTTTCGAACGCACGGCCTTCCCGCAAAACGGAATGTCTATATCATGCAGATCCCATACCCGAAGCTGACCGGCGCGCGCTTTGTCAAACGCCTGCTCAGCGGGAAGCTGAAGGAGGCCCTCAAGGATCGTATGCGCCGCGAGCTTCTCATCGATGCCAAACGCGCGGACCGTGTCATCGTCTATTCTTCGTTCGTGCAGGACGTTCTCAAGAAACACCACGATCTGTCGCCGGTCGTCCTCTATCCTGCGATCGATGATTTTCAAACTGGCGGGAAAAAAGAGCAGATGGTCCTGAGCGTCGGAAGGTTTTTTTCGGGACTCTATAATGACAAGCGCTACGACATCCTCATCGACGCGTTCAAACGATTATGCGACCGGATGGGGGGAGGCGGCTGGCGCTACCATCTCGTCGGGAGCTGCGGCACCGACAGCTCTTCGCAGCGCTACCTCGCGTTTCTGAAAGAAAAGGCACGGGGATATCCGATTCATTTCTTTGTCAATGCGCCCTACGAAGAGTTGAAAGATCAATACAATGCAGCGATGATCTTCTGGCACGCGGCGGGATTCGGTCTGGATGAGCAGAAAGATCCGGAACGGATGGAACATTTCGGGATGACGACGGTCGAGGCGATGTCCGCAAGATGCATCCCGGTCGTGATCGACAAAGGGGGCCAGCGTGAGATCGTCGCTCACCGTGTCAGCGGTTATCTCTGGAACACTCTCGATGAGCTGGTGGCCCGGACGCTCGAAATCGTCGAGGGAAAGGCCGCCGTTGAACATCTCCAGCGTCAGGCGCGCATCCGGTACCAGGACTTCAGCAGAGACACATTCGAGAAAGAAGTGACGGATCTGTTTCTTCCGTTATTGCTGTAGATCCAGTGTCCCACGTCCGGCAATTTATTTGAATATTTGAGTAGGTGGACTGAAACTTGTCAAATCCGAAATCTCCGCCACAGGCGGATGCGCCTCCGGCGCACAAAATCCGAAATTTGTTCGAATTGAACTCGATGCTTCGATCAACATGAAGATACTCATTGTCTCTCCTTACCTGCCTCATCCGCTGTCCGGTCATGGAACGGGAGTCTTCATGGACGGGTTCATCAGGCAGCTCGGCGGGCGCCATGACGTAACGCTTCTTTCGTTCTGCGACAAGAACGAACTGATCCTTGCCAACGATCTCACTTCACTCCGTCTCGAAGTCATACCGGTCCCCCGGGGCATCGGCGCCAAACCGGGCGTCGGGTGGCTGATGTATCTGATGATCATGAAGGTCGTGCAATTTCTCAGAAGCATTCTTCTCTGGCAGCCGATGTATGTGAGCGGATTCTGGCATCCGCGCATGGCCCGACTGATCCGGTCGCTCACGACAACGCGTCAATACGATATCGTGCAGTTCGAAATGACGTCGATGGCCCAGTACCGCACTTCCGTCGCACGAGGTAAGACGATCCTTCATGAGCATGATGTTGCGGTACGGCCGGCGTACCGCGAATTCAAGTCGGCAACATCTCCGGCCGCCCGCATCTCGCGTTTCATCAATTGGTGCCGCTGGGCATCGTATGAGCGAAGGATGTTGAGGCGATTTGATCACGTCTTCTGCGTGACGTCCCAGGACAGCATGCTGATACGATCGCTCTTTCATTGCCGGAATGCTGTGTACCTTCCGCGCGGGGTCGATATTCCGGAAACCATCCCTGCGTACAAGGAACGCGATCCGGCAACGCTTCTCTTTGTCGGGACATTCGCGCATCCGCCGAATGTCGATGCAGTCCTCTGGCTGGTGAATGAGATCTTTCCCATCGTTTTGAAGCGTTACCCTGATGCGCGCCTGAGGATCATCGGGAAACATCCGCCAGGAGAATTACGGGACCACGCCTTAAAGCAGCCTCAGGTGGAGATCCACGGTTTTGTCGACGACATCGAGAGTTTCCTCCTGCGCGCATCGCTCTTCGTGGCTCCTCTCCGGTTCGGAGGAGGCGTCAAGGTAAAGATCCTTCACGCGATGGCTCACGGCCTGCCGGTGGTGACGACGCGGATAGGGAAGGAAGGGATCGACGGCCTGACGCCGGACCACCTTGCCATCGCAGGAACGACAGACGAAATCGCGGGGGAAATTATGCTGCTGCTGGGCGATCCGTCCAGAGCCGAGCGTATGGGGATGAACGGGCGGGAGCTCATGCGGACAACTTATTCGTGGAAGCTGGTGATCGATGTAGCTGAACAGGTGTACCTGAGCTGACATTCCGTCTCTCTACGAGACCCTCTCCCCCCGTGCCCCCTCTCCCGTCCCGGGAGAGGGGGACTGAGTGATATCAGAGTTAGGGGAGAGGGTAATCATCGTGTCACGAGAATATTCTGAGGAAGGACTTTGGTTCACCATTGAGACCCTCTCCCCCCGTGCCCCCTCTCCCGTCCCGGGAGAGGGGGACTTTGTGATACCAGAGTTAGGGGAGAGGGTAGGGGAGAGGGTACGTGTTGCCTCATAATAAAAGGTAACCGTAGAGGGTAAGAAGATAGGAAATAGTTTTACTGGATTCCACAGTATTTTCTCCTGATTGTTGGGTAATGGTTATCCTTGCCTGGTGAGGCCCC
>Ga0080064_1000761_pt1 | contig 77711 bp, 85 predicted proteins | sample Subgrocontami54m_FD_69260 | JGI IMG/M metagenome (GOLD analysis project Ga0080064, IMG submission 69260) | Subsurface groundwater microbial communities from S. Glens Falls, New York, USA - GMW46 contaminated, 5.4 m (SPADES assembly) (version 2) ...
AGCATATCGTCGGTTTCGTCGCCTGATCCGTGAGTTGGTCGATGTCAGCAAACAACTGTGTGACGATCAGCTTGAAGCCCCCCAGGCGGCCTCGACCGAGGCGGCCAAAAAGGGGGCTTCACACGCGCCTTCGTCGCCGAGATCGAAGCCGAGATCGACGCGCTGATCGGTCCGGGCACGACCGAGGGGATTGACTTCGAGGCGATCGAGACCGCGGTACGCCGACAGGCGCTGGGGGTCGCCTGTCGCGCGGTGGAGGGGCGCCTCAACGCCGACGCATCCGACCACAGTGATCCCACGCTGCCGTGTGGGTGTGGTGCAGCGGCTCGCTATGCCGGTCGCCACGCCAAGACAATCACCACGGCGCTAGGCGAGATGACCCTGTCGCGTGCCTACTACCATTGCGCCGGCTGTCAGAGCGGCTTTTTCCCGCGCGATCGGGCGCTGGGGATCGTCGACGCGTCGCTCTCGCCTGCCGTCACGCGGATGACGGGCTTGGTCGGCGCGATGGTCAGCTTCGAGGAAGGCCGGGAACTGCTCGGGGAGTTGGCCGGCGTCTGCCTCACCACCAAGCAGGTGGAACGGGCGGCCGAGGCGCTGGGGGCCGAGATCGCCGACGACGAGCGACGACACGTTGATCCCGTGATCGATTCGGAGATCCCGCCCACGCTCTACCTGGGGATGGACGGCACGGGCGTGCCGATACGCCGACAGGAACTGGTGGGACGTGCAGGCAAGCAGGCCGACGGGTCGGCGAAGACACGGGAGGTCAAACTCTGTACGGTCTGGAGCGCCGAAGGGCGGGCCACCGATGGAACCCCGATGCGGGATAAGGGATCGGTCACGTACTCCGCGGCGATCGAGAGTGCGGCGCAACGGGATGTCGACGAGCAGCCCAGCGCGTTTGCGGCGCGGGTCGAGCGTGAAGCGACGCGGCGCGGCTTCGAACGGGCCGGCCGGCAGGCCGTGCTCGGTGATGGGGCTCCCTGGATTTGGAACATGGCCGACGAGTATTTCCCCGACGCTGTCCAGATCGTCGATCGCTTCCATGCCAAGCAGCATCTGAGTGACGTGGGCAAGGCGATCTACGGACCGACAAGCGAGTTAGCCGGACAGTGGGGGCGGCAACGCTGCGACGAACTCGACGAAGGTCAGCTCGATGCGCTGCTCCACGCGCTGCGCACCCACACTGGGGCGCACGACGAGGCCAGGAAGTGCGTGGAGTACGTCGAGCGGAATCGAGACCGCATGCGCTACCCCGAGTTTCAGGCCCACGGGCTCTGCACGTCGACCGGTGTCGTAGAAGCGGGCTGCAAGGTGGCCATCGGCACCCGCCTCAAGCGTGCCGGCATGCACTGGACCGTCCGCGGGGCCAATGCCATCATCGCCCTGCGCTGCGCCAAACTCAGCGGCCGCTTCGAGGACTTCTGGGAACGGCGGTCAGCCGCGGCGGCTGCCGGATGAACTCATCTCAAAAATCTGTCGTGCGCCCGACGGATCACGAGAGCAGAGATTTGACAGCGAAACCCATTCATCGGCCTGTCATGACACATCGGTAGGGGGGAGTTGATCCAAGCGCGTTGATCGGGAGGGCATAAAGTCCCTTGTATGTTCTTCTATGGTCTGTTTCTTCGAAATAGAAGAAAATGGTGTGGGGCTGTGGAGCGTGGGACAACGGGGTACGCGGGCGATGTCTGACCACCGACGTACCCACACCTCCACAGTCTGGTGTGTGGTGTCGGTGCGACAGCTCGTTTAGTCCTGGGGACATCAAGCCCGGAGGAGAGCACGGAGCGTCGCATCGTGTCTCACGAAGAGCCCGAACGGTTGCTTGGCCCAAGAAACCCGCATTATTGCAAGGAGGGGTATCATGAGCGAGACACTGGAGTCCTTTGTCGGAATCGATATTTCTAAAGACACCCTGGATATCCGGATTGAGCCGGCTGGGGACAGCCTGCACGTCGCCTATGACGATGCCGGCATCACTGAGGTCGGTCAGCGCCTGGCCGCCGTCAGGCCGGTGCTGATCGTGATGGAAGCGACCGGGGGACTGGAGACACGGCTGGCCAGCGAACTGACTGCTCGTAGCGATCATCAATCCGCGCCAGGCGCGGGACTTTGCCAAGGCCACGGGGCAATTGGCTAAAACCGACCGGGTCGATGCGGCGGTGCTGGCCACCTTTGCCCGCGCCAGTCGACCGGCCATACGGCCGCTCAAGGACGCGGACACGCGAGAGTTGGGCGAGCAGGTGACCCGACGTCGCCAACTGGTGGCGATGCGCGTTCAAGAGATCCTCCGGTTGGGCACGGCGGCCACCCCGTCACTGCGAAAAAACCTCAAAGCGCACGTGGCCTGGATGGACAAGCAAATCGCCCGTCTTGATGGGGAGTTAACCCAACGTTTGCGTGCCTCCGAGATCTGGAAAGCCAAGGACGACCTCTTGTGTGGCATCCCCGGCGTGGGCGCGGTGACCACGGTGACCCTCTTAGCCCAGTGTCCTGAACTGGGAAGGCTCAACCGGCTGGAGATCGCCAAACTGACCGGTGTCGCGCCATTGGCCCGCGACAGCGGGAAGCACCGTGGCACGCGCTTCATCTGGGGCGGACGGGCTGATGTCAGGGCGGTGCTGTATATGGCGACGGTGGCCGCCATCCGTTGCAACTCTGTCCTCAAGGTCTTCGCCGAGCGGCTCAAGCAGGCAGGCAAACCTGCCAAGGTAGTCATCGTCGCGTGCATGCGCAAACTGCTCACTATCATGAATGCCAGGTGAAACACAATACCCCTTGGCAGCTACAAAACGCTTGATTGGGAACACTGTTGCTCCCCTACAGTGCGGGCTCCAGAAGGTGAGTGGATCGGTAATGCGGGCGACTTGGTTAAAGGCGGGTTCGTAGGTAAGCGTGGTGGCGACGGCCTCGGCGGTGCCGGCCGGCGTCAGGATGTCATTGGATTAGTCCTCATTGGTGGCCAGGATAATAGAAACCTTATTGATGGCCAGGAAATCTCCACGCCACACGATCTCCTTCGTCTCGAGCGAGAAGACGGTCACATCACACACAGGTAGAAAAGAGCGATCTGCCTTGTTGAGGATGTCGGAGAACCTCCAACTGTGGCCCGCCCCCACAGGAGTGTAGATTTTCCCAGTAATGCGATATCGCTCCGTCCAGAACTCCACCTGGCGTATGTTATCCCCAACCATCCCATCTCCTCTCCTATTGTAGGTTAAGTTGCAAGAGTCTTAGGAGCCAGTCGATTACCCGGTCACTTGCAAACAAAGTGACCACTGCGCCGAGCGCCAAAAACGGTCCGAATGGGATCTGGTCCTTCCGCGTGAGGACGCGGGTTGCAATAAGTCCCAGCGAAAGACAGGCACTGGCGCCGATCGCGAGGACAAACGACACCAGCATGAGCCTCCACCCAAGGAATGCTCCGATCATCGCCAACAGATTAACGTCACCCCCGCCTATGCTCTCCCGTTGGAACGCGACTTCCGCATAGACCGCAAAGAGATAGACCAGACCGGCGCCGATCAGCGCCCCCGCTGCCGCATCCCGTGGGGATGGATCCAGCGTGATAAGGCTCCCGATCAGCCCCAGGGGGATACCCGGCAATGTGATCGCATGGGGGATGATCTGGTGTTCGAGATCGACAAATGTCACCACGACGAGGGCACACAGGAAAACGAGTAGCACAACTGAGCGGACACCGATCCCAAAACGCCACACGGCCAGCAGAAACAGCAACCCGGTCAAGGCCTCAACGGCGGGATACCGCCAGGCGATCCGGCTTCCGCATCCCCGACATCTGCCCATAAGCAGCAAGAAGCTGACGAGTGGGATGTTGTCGTACCATCGAATGGGGACATCGCAGGCCGGGCAGTGAGAGGCAGGGCGAAGGAGACTCTTCTTCCTTGGGAGGCGATAGACACAGACGTTCAAGAAGCTCCCGACGATCAGGCCAACCAGGACGACTGAAGAGTAAAGATTGAAGATGGGCAATAGAACATTCACGCTCATCGTTCTTGACTCCTCAATCCCCCATCTTCAATCGCCTCTTTCGCCTTGAGCCACTCGATCTCTTGAAGGGCAAGCGGTCGAAATAGCCATTCTGTGCCGCCCTGTACAGCTCCGATAAAGCCCCGGCGTCCTGGATGCTTCGTGTATTCTGACAGAAGCGAGGGCGGAGCGGCAGAAGGGGGTCATGTACTCACTGGATTTAGAAGAGTTTTGGAAAGAAGCTGTAAGGAACAGCCCTCATGTAGGCTTGGTATTCGGGGTCTTGACAGAGATGGTTCTCCTCTGCCCGGGACCGCATGACCAGTCCACACAAAAGGCCGAACCACAGGATCAGATTGTTGGAAGAGAAGCTGGTGAGGAGAAAACCGGTGAAAAAGATCAGCTCGCCGGCATAAAGGGGATGACGCACCCATCGGTAAGGGCCGGACTGCTTAATCCCACGATTGGCGGCCACGATCCCGAAGCTCCTCCCTAAGCTCGCCAAGGCAACCACCTGAATCAAGACCCCGACTCCCTGGAGAATAGAGCCAGCCGATTTCGTAAACCATTGGTGCCATTCTGTCGGCTGAAACAGCACCGACATCGCCACCGTCAGTAAGGCCGCCACCCAGTCTTTGACCTGAGTGGAAGTAGACGCACTGGGCCGTCGCGCAATGGTCACCGACACCAGAATCGTGTTATACACGACGAGTCCGAGCACAACCAGCGAGCCAGTCTGAGCCCATTGATGATAGGCGTTCCATACCAATCTCCCCCACGCGAGGGCCAAAATGATGTTGCACCCCCAGTGGCCTGCGAGGCGCCAGCGCGTCAGGCTTGGGGACGGGACCGTCCCGTCTTGTCCGAAACCAGGTCGTTCTCTCACTTCGATGGAATCTGCCACCGCCGGCTCACTACTTCAAGACTGAAAGGGCCCTGATAATGGTGATGTACGCGGGCCCGAGGATGACCAATAACATGGCAGGAGCGATCAAGAGAACCAGTGGAAAGATCATCTTCACCGGCATCTTTGCAGCTCGTTCCTCTGCCTTCTGGTGTCGTTTGGTTCTGACGCTGTCGGCATGGACGCGCAGCGCCCGAGCGATGCTGGTTCCCATCCTGTCAGCCTGGATCAGCACCACGATCAGGGCGGACAGGTCAATCAACTCCACGCGCTCCTTCAATGCCAGGAGCGCCTCCGACCGGGACCGTCCAGCCCTCACCTCTTGGCTGACTATCTGGAGCTCCTCACTCAGCGCAGCCCGTGTAAATTGTTGTTCATTTGCCAGTCGCTGAATCGTCGCATCAAGACCCAGGCCAGCCTCGACGCAGACGACCATGAGATCGAGGGCATTGGGTAGAGCGGCGGAGATCTCCTCCTGCCTCCGTTTGATTTGCCATAGCAGCCACCAATGGGGTAAGAACAGACCCGCAGCCACGAGGCCCAGGATGGCAGCCACATGATAGGCTCCCGTCCATCCCTTGAGATACGGGGCTACGAGAAGAAACATCATGGGTAGCAGGGCCGCAAGCAAAATTCGACCCCCCTGAAACGCCAGGCCCGCGCTCGCTTTTCTGTGCCCCGCCTGAACCAACAGGTTGCGCCATTTCGCTTGTGCCTTCGGACTCTGGGACGGCATTCTCCGCCCAAGTTGCTCGGCGATCTGCTGAACCGACGCTCCGACACGACCCTGCCTCCTGCCGGCCGTCAACGGGACGGCCCCAGTACCTGCAGCGGCAGCCTGGATTTGTTTGACCCTCACGGCGTGTGGGTCGGGAGTCGGGATCAGCAGGGCGAGGAGGGCCGTCACGCCCAGCACCGTTCCGATAAACACGAGAACGACAGCTATCGTCACCATGCGCCACACGCCCCTCAGACTTTAATAATCGTGATCCGATTCATGACATAGAACCCCAGGATCTGCATCACAACCGCAAGTTTCACTAGCATTTTCCCGATCTCATCTGTGAACAAGACCATCACCAGGTCCGGCTTCATGAGATATATTATCACCCCAATGGCGATCGGTAGGGCGGCGACGACCTTGCCGGACAGCGATGTCTGTGCGGACAGTGTTCGGATCTCTCCCAACAGCTTGAAGCGCGCGCGAATCATCCGACTCGCGTTCTCGAGGACCTCCGTCACGTTGCCGCCCACATCTCGTTGAATTATCAGTGCCGTGCAGACCAGGTTGAGGTCCAGGGATTCGACGCGGTCCGCATGCGACTGGAGGGCTTCACGGAGGCTGCGTCCAAGCCGGAGCAATTCAAACGTCATCCCGAACTCTCTCGCTATCGGTTCTGGCATCTCTCGGGCTACCGTCTGGACCCCCTGCAGGAATGACAGACCCGCCTGAAGAGACCGAGTCAGCACGTCGAGCGCGTCCGGCAACTGTTCTGCATAGAGGTCCAGTCGCCGCCGCCTTCGACGCCGGACGTACAAAAGCGGAAGGCTGCCAAACGCGCCTACCGCAAGTGCGGACCAGTACCAGGACGACGTCAGGACCCAGGCAAGACTCCCGCCGAAAAGAGCCAGGAGGAGCACCGTGCCCAGAACCACGCCCACTCGCTGCGAGATATCTGCCTGATCGAGGTATCTCAGGAACTTGCCGGCAAGCGCCGCACGGCTCAATAAGCGGTTAAGTGCCTGAATGCCGCTCATCGCGTCATCGCGAAAGACGCGGACCGTTGCCTTCGGCTGGCTGGCGGCGGCGAACCGCCTTCGCAGGAGCCGCATCGGCGATCGTTCGAAGCCTTCCCACAGGGAGACCAAAACCCACATCAGCAAGAAGACCGCCATAAACGTGAACGCGACTACGAATCCAACCATCGCCTACGCCTCGGCCTCCGGCCAGTCCGCGAACAGCTCAGCCGGGAGCAGGATACCGGCCTGCTCCAGCCGCTCCGTGAACTTTGGCCGGATTCCCGTCGCTTTGTAGCGGCCAAGCACGACCCCCTGCTCGTTGATCCCTTCCTTCTCAAAGACAAAGATATCCTGCATGGTGATGACGTTGCCTTCCATCCCGACAATCTCAGACACGGCCATGACCTTCCGGGTCCCATCGCTCATTCTGCTAAGCTGGACGATCAGATCAAGGGCCGAACAGATCCACTCCCGCAACGCGCGTTCCGGGATGGCGATCCCCGCCATCAGCACCATCGTCTCCAACCTGGTGAGCGCGTCTCGCGGTGTATTGGCGTGGATGGTGGAGAGCGATCCATCATGGCCCGTGTTCATGGCCTGCAGCATGTCGAGCACCTCGCCGCCGCGAACCTCGCCGACAACAATCCGGTCCGGACGCATCCGGAGGGCGTTCCGCACCAGGTCGCGCGGGGTTACGGCACCTGTCCCCTCGATACTCGCCGGGCGGGTCTCCAGGCGCACGACATGTTCCTGGTGAAGCTGCAACTCTGCTGAATCCTCTATAGTGACAATGCGTTCCGTCGCCGGGATGGAACCTGATAGGATATTCAAAAGGGTTGTTTTCCCGGCGCCCGTTCCCCCGGAGACCAGGACGTTCAACCGCGCTCGCACCGCCCCCATCAGGACGTCAGCCATCGCCGGGGTCAGGGCCTGAAAACTCAGGAGATCCTTCATCTGAAGGGGGTCCTTGCCAAACCGGCGAATCGACAGGACGGGACCGGTCAATGACACCGGGGGAATGATCACATTCACGCGCGAGCCGTCGGGAAGACGCGCGTCAACCATCGGCGAGGATTCGTCCACGCGTCGGCCCACCTTTGAGACGATTCGATCGATAATCTGCATCAGGTGAGTATTATCTTTGAACACGACATCGGTCAGCTCCAGTTTCCCGAAGCGCTCAACGTAAACCTGATTGGGACCGTTGACGAGGATATCCGAGAGGTGCGGGTCGTCAAGCAGCGGCTCAAGGGGCCCAAGTCCAAGGGTCTCGTGCAGCACCTCGGCAATAAGCCTCTCACGCTCAGATCGATTCAACGGCATGCTCTCGACTTGAACGAGCGATTCGACAGCACGACCAATTTCGGTCTCTAATGCCTCTTGGGGGATGCGAGCAAGGTTGGAAAGATCGAGAAGATCGAGCAGCCGGCGGTGGATCCGTGATTTTAATTCCTGATACGCATCGCGGGCCGGCCGACTTTTCGGTTCGACGACGACCGGAGGGGGAACCTCGTCAGCGGTTCTGGAAACCGGTCCAGACAGCCTGTTTAAACGATCGCTCAGCGCCATGGCGGTCCTTCAGTGCGTGTCTCACCCTCTCCCTGAGCCCAAAGCCGCTGTGGCGAAATGATGTACGGCCCCCCGTACGCCGCCTTGACCGCGTCTGACGCGTCTTTTGTGACAGACTTACTCCCAAACGTCAGCAGATATGCCAGCCCAGACAGCACAGCCGTCGTCCCGCACAACGCCGCCTTCAGCGGGACGTGCACAACACTCAGAAGCGGACTGGCGAACCCGTAGGCGAACTGCGTGCCGAAAGGCTCTTGTGCAAGTCCAGCCGACGCGAACGTGGAGGCAGGCCAACTGAGAGCAGACACAAGCACACACACGGCGATCGCGTTGACGATCCGCTTGCGTGCCATCTCATCCCTCCTTTCCCTATGCTTCCGAGACATTCACGGGTCTCGCACGAAACAGGCCGAAGAGACCCTTCGTAGGCTGAGCTTGCTTGGCGTCAGGGCCTGGCTTAGCATGGAAATGTTCTGCTAATGCCATAAAGCGAACAGCAAGCGCGGAGGGCTTCCCACTGCGGACAAGCGGCTCACCGGCGATCAGGGAAGCCATGACTGTCTCATCCTCTGGGAATTCCCAGAGGATCGCACGATCGAGAACGTCTCTGGCCATCTTTGTCGCCTTCCCGGGCCCCGATGGGCAGCGATTGAGCAGGATCTTGACTTTCTCCGGACTGTAGGCAAGACGGTCGAAGAGGTCCAGGCAGCGCTGGGTGTGATACAGACTCGAGAAATCAGGAGCTGCCACCAGGAGTAGCTCGTCCGCTGCATCCAGGGCAGCGAGGTTCCGTTCATCATAGGCCGGAGCGGTATCCACGACGACGTAGGGAAAGCTTGCCTTGAGGAGCGAAAGTAGCTGGCTGATCTGCAGCGGCAGGATACGATCGCTCTCTTCGATCCGCTGCGGCGCGGCAAGGAGCGACACTCCTGACGGATGGTCACACAGAAGACTCTTCAAGAAGAGGGCATCGACCCGGTCCATGTTCGAGACGGCGTCATAAATGGTGTAGGATGGTTTGAGGCTGAGGAGCAGACTCAAGTCGCCGGCCTGCAGGTCCAGGTCCACGGCGACAACGGGCGATCCACTGCTCCTGGCGAGCGCCACGGCGAGATTCATGGCAATGACGGTGGTCCCGCGGCCTCCCTTGGCGCCGAACAGCGTAATCAGTTTTCCCATCGCGGCGGGACCCGCTGCCGCGAGAGCGCGCTGGCGGGCGATGCGCTGGATGGCGTCTGTGAGTTCCTTTTTGCCCACCGGCCGGACAAGGAACTCCTGGGCCCCGGCTCGCACGGCCCGCAAGATCGTTTCCGCCCGCTGACCATCAGCAGTCACGAATATCGCGCTCTGCGGCGACGCAATCAGGAGCCGCTCAACAACAGCGAGCCCCGGATCCGTGGGATTGCCGAGCTCGAAGATCACGATCGCCGGCTTCAGTTGGTTGACAAGTTGGTAGCCGGTCTCAGGGTCTGCCGCCTCCGCCTCTACTCTTACGCTTTGGTTGTCTTTGAGCAGTTCCCGAAAGGCGTCGCGACGCGTGGGATCGCTATCAATAATGAGTAATGAGAGAGATTGTGACATTGGATAGACAGTCCGGCTATTTCACCAGTTGGACAACTTGGAGGCCCGCGCATGCGGGATTATCCGAACCTCCAAAAGCGATGACTTGAGTATAACGTCCGATGACATCATTGCCTGCCATGCCTTGGAGGAAGAAGCCGCCGACCTTAATAACCGTAACGTAGTTGCGTCCGGATTTGGTAGGCAACCGCGGATCAAAGAACGCGATACGGATCATCCGTGGACTGCTGGCGCCCTTCGGGGAATTCACGCAATTGCAACTCGTATCCCAGAAGGCTGTAGGGTCCAAGGCGATCAAATCATCCACACCCTGTTTGGTAGGCCCCACCATATTCCCTGGCTCTTGCTGCAACTGATCGCCCACAGCCACAAAGCTCCCGTTCCCGCATGTGGCGATATTCTGCCGATACACCGAGCCGCCAGTGTCAGGGGTCCCCCGGTTTTGAGGCGGAAAACCAACCGCGTAAAAAAAGCTAGGGGTAATGGCATTGCCGCCGATCTTGAGGGTGGCCTGAAGGCCGTTATCGCGTGGCCACTGGTAGCCTGTTGTGACCGGATCATACAGGTCAACCCCAATGTCGAATGTTCCGTTTCCATTCACATCGGTCCATTTATCGGTGATCGACCAGGGCTTAAAGCACTCGCTGCTACAGGTATTGACGAGCCGAGCCGTGGCGGTGGCCGACACATCCGCAGTAGTTTGTGTCTGGGGATTGAAGAACCGGAAAATCGGCAGCAGAAAAAGGGGCATAGGGTTACCATGCGCTACGTCGCGGTGGGTAATGCATGTGGCCTGGTCGGGGTTGGCGCTGTTCGCCGCGCACTCGCCGATGGCCCCCCCGTTGCTGTTGCAAGTAAAGGCGTCAATTTGGGGAACCGTTAAAAGTGTTCCGATAATCCGGGTCTTGCCGGCGAATGTCTTCGCCCGGCTCCTGGCTGAGTCTCCATTGGGTAATTCGTAGACCCCCGCAATCGCGCCGGCGTCCGCGGCCGTCTGAGCCTGCTGCCTGGCGACATAGAGGTATGGGACGTCGGTTGCAAACCCGGCAAATGCAATCAGGACGGCGAGGCCCACGGCGGACCATATGAAGATCGAGCCTTCTTCACGTTTCGGCAACCGGTTCATCTTTATCTCCCGCTACCGAAGCCCCTATCTTCTTTTATCTCTTCCCTAAGGAGCTTTTGCCGCTTTTCCCGCATCAACAGAACGTCATCACTCGACAACCCGGGCACGGCGCGCCTGGCGTTTCGACTGAGCGCCTGGACGTTGTCAAGGGCTCCGAGGGCGGCCTGATACCTCTCCCCGGAATAGGGCGTTCGCGTACCCACGAACAGGATGAGGAGATCCTGAAATGTCGCTTCGGCCGCATGGAATGTTTCGTCGTCAAATTCCGTATATCCGAGGCTACTGACAGCCCGAGATCGCTCAAGCTCCGTCCAGGTCGCCTTCAGTCGGGACGATAGCAGCTCGCTCAACTGCGGGGCGGTCCAGCCCTCAGTCTCCGCGATCGACCGCAAGGCTTCCCGTACGCGCTGTTCGAGCATGGGAGAGGGGCGGACCGTGTGGCTCTCCCACACTCCCTGGATTGTGCTCCGAAGCAGTGCATTGCGGGGGGTATATGGCTCGAAGCCCCCCCCATGGGCGGAAACGCTCAAGGAGATCGTCAGAGCCGCTGCTAATAGCGCGACGATCATTGGCTTTCCCTTTCTCGCTGGATTTCGGCTAGATGCGCGCGCAGGCATCGGCCTCTCACCTGCCAGGGATCTGGCGGATCTCTTTCTCTTCTTCCGGCGTCATTTTCATCTGCTGCTCCAGGTCCGGGGCCTGTCCCGCCGCGAACGGCTTCACGATTTCGGGGGTCACAAAGATGACTAAATCGGTCTCATTCCGGATGAACTTCGTACTTCTAAAGAGGGCCCCCAGCACGGGGAGATCCCCCAGGATCGGAAACTTCGTCAGGGTTTTGCGATCTTCGGTTTGGAGAAGTCCCCCGATTGCCAGGCTCTGGCCTGGCTTGAGGTCCACGATGGTCCTCGCCCGCCTGGTCGTGAGCGACGGCATATTGAACCCACTGATCGTCACCGAGTTAGTAAAATCCAAGGCGCTGACCTCCGGTTCGATTTTGAGGTTGATTGTTCCCAGATCGTTCAGCGTAGGGGTGAAGTTCAACCGGATACCGAACGGCTTGAATTGAATGGTCACGGAGGCGGCTGTCCCGGCCGCCCCTCCTTGAACCGACGGATATGGGAATTCGCCCCCTACCAAAAAAGTAGCGTCGGCTCCACTTGCTGCGATGAGATTCGGGCGGGCTAATGACTTGACAAGTCCCTTCTGCTCCAGTGCCCGCAAGAAAGTCAGCGTGTTGCCTTTGCCAAAGAATAGGGAAGTGCGTGGGTCGAACGTTACCTTTCCATCCTTGTCAAGAATGGTATTGAGAATACCGGCGGTCGACCCCCCGAATACCCCGAGGGCAAAGGTGTTTCCCAGATTGAGAAAGTCGAGGCCCAACTCTCGGAGGGCAGTGCGGTTCACCTCCGCTATTTCGACTTTCAGCATGATCTGGTGGGGTTCACCCAGCCGGAGCAGGTTGATCACCGTCGTCTTCTCCGGAAGGAACGCCTTGGCGACGTCTGGCGCCCTGGCGATGAGCGAAGGGTCCGCGACAGTCCCCGATAAGGCGATAGAGTTCTGAATAGCCTTGACCGTGATGTCGTCATTCGGGGAGATCTCTTTCATCGCCTGCTCGACCATGGAAAGATTGAGCTTGACCACGATATCATAGTATCGTCGCTTCCCGTCGACCCAGATGATCAACGTCGTAATGCCGGGAGCCTTACCGTTCACAAGGACGTGGTTGGGGGGAACGATCTGAACGTTGGCAATCTCGGGATTCGCCACGGAGACTCGCTCGAGTTGCCCGGGCAGATCGATGATCACTGACGTCCCTGTGGGGAGTTGCAACTCCGCGGCCTCCTGGACGATGGGAGCCTGCGGGTCGGCCAACAAATTGTTGGGCGTTTCAGCCGCTCTTGGCGCCAATTCATACGATTCTGGCACCTGGCCCCAAATCGATGAAAGAGGCGCCAGAACACTCGATCCGAACACGACGCCAGCCACGATAGATAATCTCGCCAGTCGATGACCTCCTATCATAATCGGATTACTCGAGCGCATGTGTCTCAGAGGTCCGCTTGTCCCCTCGGATCACATCGACGACCAACACCTTCGGGGCTCGCGGCTCTGCCACTGCGGCCTGGACCACGATTCTTTCTCGCCTCTTGGCGGGTAGACGAGTGACCGTTGGAAGATCGGCTACCTGAGTATCCATGATGGATCGCATGGCGATGTGAATCTTCCCTTCCTGCAGCGCCCTGGCAAGCCGTTCCGCCTGTTGGGGGGTCACGGCCATCGTCACTGTGGGGACCTCGATATTCTCCTTACCCACCTGCTCCACGCGCTTCCCAACCGCCAAGACTTCTATGTTCTGCAAAATCGTCTCGGTCGGTTTGCTCGTTCCTTGATCGGTTTTGGTCGCGATCACGTCCACCCGGTCCTTCGGGAGGATGAACCCGCTCACCCCGATGACCTCGTTCACACCGACTGCCATGGCACGCTTTCCAGTAGGGACGATCATCGACATGATTCCTGGCGCTCCGCTCAGATCCTTCGGGAACAGACGATGCTCGAGTATCGGCTCGTCACGAGCGATCTCTCCCCTCACGAGGCGTCCTACGACCGCCTCCGGTTTGGAGACCGCGGCCTGAGGTATGCCGGCCTTCGGCCATTCTCGTACAGTGATGTGACCTTCGGTGAGGCGGGTTCCGATGGGAATATCACTTGTCGCGACGACCACGGGCTGGACCTCCATTCTGGTGCGCCTCGCTTCTTCCTCCTGTTGCCTGACATACCGGAGGACGAGGACGCTGGCCAGGACCGCACAAGTCACAGCTACGGCAAAGATGACGATCACGCGCTTCGTCGGCATTGTTTTCCCGGCCCTGGACGCCGATCAGCGCTCATAGCGCATCGTGGCTGCACTGGTCAACGTGATGGGTGCGCCGAACCCGGTGTAGCCGAGTAGCGTGCCGGACACCCCCAAGTAGTTGAAGTTAAGGGTCGTGGTAACCGTTACCTCGGGAGGCGTGCCTCCCGGGGCCGTATTGGTCACAGTGGCCCCAGTTATATTGGCGTTCGCGAGGAGAGTGGTCGCCTTAGTAATCACCGTGGAAGCGTTCGCCGTAAGGCCTGCCGTGGTGGCTGCAAACCTCACCGCCTCCCGGGTAGCATGATTCATCGTGTTGACAGTGAGCCATGCCCGGCTGAATTCGACCAGTCCAAAAGTCACAAACAAAAAAATGGGGAGGATGAAGGCCATCTCCACTATGGCTAATCCCCTCTCCCCGCTGGCTCCTAATGGCTGCTTCCGTCGTGTACGCATGCGCCCCACCTCTCAGAGAGCTCTCTGAGGGCAAGACTCGGCCCTTGGCAGGGCGCTGGCAGCCTGCCAAGGGCCTATCCCTTACGACTCCCTCAGCGTCTCAGGCGTTCGGTCTGGGATTACAGGGCTGTGTTGATTGAGGTCCAGGCAGTGACGAGCTTCGGCCCAATCAGGGCCAACACCGCGATCGCTGCTGCAATCACCAGGGCGGCGTAGATCCCGGCCTCCATAATTTCCAGTCCCCGCTCGTTATTGAGAGGTTGCCGCTTTTGCTCCTTCAGCATGTTCATTGTCTCTCTCTTTCGACGAAAATGCGTTAGAGGATTGACGGTTTCTTTGCCACGAAGACGGTTCGCTCAGATCCTACAACATCACGTCCTTACTCTTACTGATGAGCACTGCTAGTCTCGTGCCACTAATCATTAACACTACTACTCACTATTAAGAGTAGTGGAGTTGAGACGTTAGATGTATATAACTATCGAGAACGAAGGCCTGGCAATGACCCCCAGGATCGCAAGAATGCCCACGGAAACGAGCAACTCCGACAGCGAAACCCTTCTCGCAGTCTTCCTGGCGCTGTACAAGTGACATATTTTGTCCATGCGGGTGACACAAACTGTCTCTGTATAACCTACTGACTTGGCCGCTAGCAGCGACAACTCGCTGAGCATATTGCTCACATGGGTCTTGACAGTCTTGCCGCTGATCATACCGGGCCGGATCATTCAGCAACCCGCCTCCCTCTGTTGCCGCGACCCCCAGCAGGTAAGGCTTATAGAGCGTGCCCCCTCACACTCTGTTAAGCAAAAAAGAAAATCCGATGATAGAAAGTGAGAGTGTAAGGCATTATCGTGAGCATAAGATGAGTACACGGCAATCTCACTGTAAAAAGCCAGTTTACTTTGCTACGCTTGCAAAGACACATCTTAATGTCTAGTTTATGGTACTTGCTACATTTTCAGGCCTTGTGCATAGGTTTCCTTCCCGTCAATGGGATTGTAGCCGGTTATAATACTCCCCGAAAACTAAACAGGGAAATATGATGTAAAAAAGAGGCTAAGCGGGCTATAAAAAAACAGAGCGAGAACGTTGTCATTGCGAACGAAGTGAAGCAGTCTCGCTTTATTGCGCTGAGATTGCCACGCACCCTGCGGGTGCTCACAATGACGAGAGGAATTGAGTGATTGCGAAGTCTATCTTGTTCTTGGGAGGGATCTAGAGAAGGATTAGAGGAGGGGGGGCTGGTTGATTGTCGCCGCCTTCAGTGAGGCCACGAAATCGCCGGCATGTTTCAACTGATCCGGCTGCCCGGCTGTTTGTTCCAGCAGCGAGACGATGGCGCTTCCTACGATCACCCCATCCGCCACCCTTGACACCATCCGTACCTGCTCCGGTGTTGAGATGCCAAACCCCACCGCAAGCGGCAGATCGGTCTCCGATCTGATCATCCGAAGACTGGCCTCAAGATCCTCGCTGAGCCCGGAACGAACCCCCGTTACGCCCCGCAAGGAGACATAGTAGATGAAACCTTTCGAGGCGTAAGCGATCGTCCGCACGCGCTGCTGTGAGCTGGTCGGGGCGATCAGGAACACTGTGTGAAGGTTCTGAGCGGCTGTTGCCTCAATCAGCTCGGCCGCCTCTTCAGGTGGAAGATCCGGCACGATCAGTCCATCGACGCCGGCCGCTACGGCCTCCTTGGCGAACCGAGCATAGCCGAAGTGAAAGATCGGGTTGACGTAGCTCATCAAGAGCAGCGGCAGTCGGCAGTCCGCGCGAAGCCCCCCTACCATCTCGATGATCCGCTGGAGTGTCGTACCGGCCAATAATGCGCGTTGCGACGCACGCTGGATGGTGACGCCGTCGGCCAAGGGATCGGAGAAGGGGACACCGATCTCTATAAGATCCGCCCCTCGCCTCTCGAACTCCAGGATCAGCGAACGGGTGGTAGCAAGATCGGGATCGCCGGCAGTCAGGTACGGCATCAGGGCCCGCTCTCCGGCCTGCTTGAGACGACGGAAGCGTTCGTCGATACGATTCATGCTTGTACCTCGCACCGGGCGCAGCAAGCAGCGCCCCTACCTATCAGACCCTAACAGCTTGGCCACAACCTCCACGTCTTTGTCCCCTCGGCCCGAGAGGTTGATCACGACAATCTGATCCTTGCTGAGTCTCGGCGCCAGTTTCTTGATATGGGCGATGGCATGTGCGCTCTCCATGGCCGGGATGAGGCCCTCGAGCTCGCTCAGTAGTTGAAAGGCCTCCAGCGCCTCCGCATCGGTGGCTGAGACAAAGTCGATTCGCCCGAGGTCCCGGAGGTAACTGTGCTCCGGACCGACGCTTGGATAATCGAGTCCGGCAGAGACCGAATGGGTCTCTTGAATTTGACCATCGCCATCCTGCAGGATGAAGCTCATCGTCCCGTGCAGGACGCCCAGCTCGCCGGTGGCGAATCTAGCCGCATGGCGACCGGTCTCGATGCCCAAGCCACCCGCCTCCACCCCGATCATCCGGACAGCGGACTCGTCAAGAAAGTCGTGAAACAGGCCGATCGAGTTGCTGCCTCCGCCGACGCAGGCCACCAGGTAGTCCGGCAGTCGCCCCTCCAGCTCCAGGATCTGCGCCCTGGTCTCCTTGCCGATGACCGATTGAAAGTCTCGCACCATCATCGGGTACGGATGGGCCCCCAGGACCGAGCCCAGGATATAGTGGGTCGTCTCGACGTTCGTGACCCAGTCACGCATCGCCTCGTTGATCGCATCCTTGAGGGTCCGGCTCCCCGACTCGACCGGGGTAACCTTTGCGCCAAGCAGGCGCATACGGACAACGTTCAAGGCCTGCCGACGCATATCCTCGGTTCCCATGAAGACTTCACAGGCGAGACCAAACCGGGCGGCCACTGTGGCTGTGGCCACCCCATGCTGCCCGGCGCCAGTCTCAGCGATGACCCGAGACTTCCCCATGCGGCGAGTGAGGAGGATCTGACCCATGGTATTATTGATCTTGTGCGCACCCGTGTGACAGAGATCCTCGCGCTTAAGGTAGATCCGAGGCCCTCCCAAATATTCCGTCAGCCGCTGCGCGAAATAGAGGGGCGTTGGGCGTCCCACATAATGCCGGAGATAGCCTTGCAGTTCGGACTGAAAGCCGGGGTCGGCTTTGGCATCGAGATAGACCTTCTCCAGCTCCGTCAGCACCGCCATCAGGGTCTCCGGAACAAACTTCCCTCCGTACCTGCCGAAGTGTCCGCGGGCATCGGGAAGCGGTCCCTGATGTTGCGCCTCAGCGTGCGTCGGCTTTTCTTGCTTGCTCAATGAATTCCCTCACCTTCTGATGGTCTTTCCGGCCTGGGGAGGCTTCGACACCGCTACAGACATCGACAGCATACGGCCTGACTTGCGCCACCGCGAGGGCGACATTGTCCGGGGTCAGCCCACCGGACAGGATCACCCTGGCCTGGCGCGCAGCCTTGGCCGCGATCTCCCAAGGAAAGGTCCTGCCGGTCCCGCCCGGTCGGTCAGTAGCGTAGGTGTCCAGCAGGAACGCCCTCGCCTGCGGATAGGTATGTAGGGCCTCCAGGTCGTGGTCGCCTTGGACTCGAATCGCCTTCACGAAGGGGACACGAAGGCGCTGGCACTCTGCTGGGCTCTCGTTCCCATGCAGTTGCGCGAGGCTGAGACCGGACGCGCTCACGATCCGATCGATCTCCTCGGGCGTCCGGTCAATAAACACCCCCACGGTGGCCACAAATGGCGGCATCTGGGCGGCAATAACGGCCGCCGCCTCGGTCTCGATGTACCGAGGCGTCCCTTTCACAAGGATGAATCCAAGGGCATCGGCCCCCGCCTCTACGGCGGCCCAGGCATCCTCGCGCGAGGTGATCCCGCAGATCTTAACCCGGATCATCCGTTGGCGTCCAGCAACAGCTCGCGAAGCCTGCCGCCAGGATCCGGACTCGTGAGCAAGGCTTCGCCGACCAGGACCGCATCCACAGGCGACGCAGCGAGCCGTCGCACCTCTTCGGGGCGGCTGATGCCGCTTTCGCTCACGACCACCGCCTTCGGAGGAAGGTATGGCAGAAGCGCAAACGTGGTGTCTACCCGCGTCTCCAAGGTGGCAAGATTCCGATTGTTGATCCCGATGAGCGCGGCCCCCGCCTTTTTGGCGGTCTCAAGTTCTACGAGGGTGTGGACCTCCACCAGTGGGTGCAGGGATAGCGATGTCGCCAGCGAATAGAAGTCCACCAGTTGCGACGCATCAAGGGCCGCCACGATAAGCAGAATCGCGTCTGCCCGATGCGCGCGGCTCTCATAAATCTGGTAGGGGGTGATGATGAACTCCTTCCTGAGTATCGGCAGATCGACCGCCCCTCTGGCTGTCGCGAGATCCTCCAGGCTCCCCTTGAAGAACCGGCCATCCGTGAGAACCGAGATCGCGCTTGCGCCAGCCTCCCGGTAGGACACCGCCAGCTCAGCCACGTCAAGCGACTCGCGGATCAGCCCCGCGGAAGGCGACGCGCGTTTAATTTCGGCGATTGCCTTCAAGGGCTCACGCGTCGCCGTCTTCCTTCGCCTTCTTGTCACGGCTGCCGTGAAATCGCGCGGTGGCGGCAAGTCGAACGCTTGCGCCCTCAGCTCTGCGAGCGGAATTGCCTTCTCCCGTTCGGCTATCTCTTGGCGCTTGTACTCAAGAATACGACGCAGCATCATCGCTCTACGCAACGCCCTCCACAGGCGCAGCAAGCAGCGCCCCTACGCACCTTACACCCGCTAAATCTCCCCCAGTCCGCCAAAATCTCCCCTCGCCCCCCTTTAGCAAGGGGAGGTATATGATTATGTCCAAACTTCAGGCCCCCCTTTAGCAAAGGGGGGTTGGGGAGATTTGAAGTGTCGCCGGCTGAACTCCACCAGGCGATAGAGCTTCTCCGCGGCAGCGCCGCTATCGATTGAGTGAGCAGCCAGTGTGGCCCCCTCCTTGAAGTCATCAGCCTTACCGCCCGCAACGATAGCGAGGGCGGCGTTCATCACCACTACGTCGCGCTTTGACCCCTCCTCCCCATCCAGGATCCGTTTGATGATCTCTGCGTTCTCCGCGGCACTGCCGCCCCGCAGGTCGCGAAGCGTTGCCCGCTTGATACCGAAATCCTCCGGCGCGATCATATATGTGTGAACATGCCCATCCTTGACCTCGGAGACCCTACTCTCTCCCGTAGGTGAGAGCTCATCAAGCCCGTCAAGGCCGCACACGACAAACGCCCGCTTCGACCCCAAATCATTCAGCACTCTCGCTAAGAGTTCGGTGAGGCGCTCCTCATACACGCCCACCACCTGAGCCGATGCCCCGGCAGGATTGGTCAGGGGGCCAAGAATATTGAACACCGTTCGGATCCGTATATCCCGACGAGCCGTCATCACGTATCGCATGGCGATGTGCAAGAGCGGTGCGTACAGGAATCCGATTCCGACTTCGTCGATGCAGTCCCCCACCTGCTGCGGCGTGAGCGCGAGGTCTACGCCCAGCGCCTCCATGACATCAGCGCTTCCACACAGACTCGACACTGAGCGATTACCATGCTTAGCCACCTGGATACCTGTTCCGGCCACCACGAAGGCCGCCGCCGTTGAGATATTAAAGGTGTGGCTGACATCGCCCCCGGTGCCACAGGTATCGACCAGCCTGGCATCGTCAGTGCCAGAGCTCGAAACCTCGACTTGGCTGCGCACCCTCACCCGGCAAACCTTCTCCCGCATCGCCCTGGCAAAACTGGTCACCTCAACCACCGTCTCGCCCTTGCATCGAAGCGCCGTGAGAAAGGCTGCGATCTGCGGGTCAGACGCCTTCCCTGACATCATCTCTTCCATGGTCATGAAGGCCTCGTCAGGGCTGAGGTCTCTTCGCTCGACTACCTTCTGTAACGCTTCCAGGATCATCATCTATCCTTGGTAACTACTCAGGTAGATAGGCTGTAGGCTGAAGGCTTTTAGGGGTAAGTCATGCGTGTTCATACAAAACTCCGAAAAGGTCTTGAATGGCTCGATTCGTGCCTTGCGAGATAATTTAGAACCTTCAGTCTTCAGTCTTCAGCCTAAACACCTGAGTAGTTACTATCCTTGTACTCTTGCTGCCCTTCAGGAGAGGGAGAGGAAGTTCTTGAGCAGGGTCTTGCCTTCTTTCGTCAGGATCGATTCGGGATGGAACTGAATCCCTTCGATCCGATGTTCCTTGTGGCGAACCCCCATGATCTCTCCTTCGGCGGTCTCGGCGGACACCTCCAGGCAATCCGGAAATCCCTCCCGATCCACAAGGAGCGAATGGTAGCGCGTTGCCTCAAAGGGGTTCGGGAGTCCCGAGAAGATGGTCCGACCGTCATGGTGAATCGGAGAGGTCTTGCCGTGCATCAAACGAGCCGCCCTCACGATCCGGCCGCCAAACGCGGCACCGATGCACTGATGACCGAGGCAGACGCCAAGGATCGGGATCTGTCCGGCAAACTGTAAGATCAGATCGCAACTGATGCCGGCTTCCTTCGGCGTCTTTGGACCCGGAGAGATCACAATCCGATCCGGATGAAGCGCTTCGATCTCCTCCAGGGTGATCTGATCGTTCCGAAAGACGCGAGGACGTTCGCCGAGCTCGCCCAAATACTGGACCAGATTATAGGTGAAGGAATCGTAGTTATCGATGACGACCAGCATCTGAGTTTACCCCGCACACCCGATCCAGAGATCGCCTGATTCGGCCATCTCGATCGCCTTGAGCATCCCTTTAGCCTTGTTCATCGTCTCCTCGTATTCCCGCTCCGGGTCGGAGTCGGCGACGATCCCGGCGCCTACCTGGACATGCGCGGTCCCGTCGATGATGACAACGGTGCGGATAGTAATACAGGTATCCATGTTGCCGGAGAAGCCAAAATACCCGACCGCGCCCGCATACGGCCCTCGACGAACCTGCTCCAGCTCCTCGATAATCTCCATCGCGCGTATCTTGGGAGCGCCGCTCACGGTCCCGGCGGGAAAGCAGGCACGCAGCAGATCGAAGGCATCATACCCCTCGGCGAGCATCCCTTTGATGTTGGAGACGATATGCATCACATGCGAATACCGCTCCACCGTCATCAGCTCCGAGACGGTGACCGACCCTACCTCTGCCACCCGCCCAACATCGTTTCGTCCGAGGTCTACCAGCATGATGTGCTCTGCCCGTTCTTTGGGATCGCCGAGCAGCTCCTGCTCCAGGGCCAGGTCTTCTGCGTCGCTCTGTCCCCTGGGGCGGGTGCCGGCGATCGGACGGAGGTCGATCCTCCCCTCCTCCAATCGGACGAGTACCTCAGGCGAACTGCCGACCACCTGGAAATCGCCCAACCGCAGGTAGTACATATACGGTGACGGATTGATGATCCGGAGGGCCCGGTAGATATCGAAAGGATCGGCCGTAGTTTTGATCGACAGACGCTGGGAGATTACCGCCTGAACAACATCTCCAGCCCGCACATACTCCTGCGTATGCTGTACGGCCTGGATGAACTCCGCATGGCTCATACTGGAGGAAAGTTGCAGCTCCCCCGCGCCTCGGCCCTCCGTGTGGCTTACATCAAGTGGACGCCGTAGCGCCTCGATAATCTCATCGATCTTCCTCGCGGCGTCATCGTACGCCTCCCGGAGCCGCCGCGGAGTAGCCTCGGGAATAAGGACATTGGAGACCACCTTGATCCGGTGAGAAACATTGTCGAAGATCAGCAGGGTATCGGGCAGGAGGAAGAGGGCATCGGGTAGGTCGAGATCGTCCTTGGTCATCGCCGGAAGCCGTTCGAACTGTCGAACGACATCGTAGGCCAGAAACCCTACCATCCCCCCATAGAACCTGGGAAGACCATCCGTCCGCACCGGCCGATACCGCGCGAGGATCGCCTTCAGTGGCTCCAGCACGTCTTTCTCAATGGCGTGAGTTTGAATCCCAGCCTCGGTAATCACCTCAACCGTCGATCCCTTCGCTTTGAAGACAAGGCTGGGACTACTGCTAAGAAAGCTATAGCGACCCCATTTTTCTCCCCCCTCAACGCTCTCCAGCAGGAAGGCATACTCACCAAGGTCGATCTTCCGAAAGGCCGAGACCGGAGTATCCATGTCAGCGAGGATCTCACGATAGACGGGGATCAGGTTCCCGTCCTCGGCCTTTCGCGAAAATTCATCGAACGATGGATGCAACATCTCCGCCTCGTTTGGGCAATATAATGCAAGACTGAAAAAACAGGATTTTACCGTACCATAACGAAGAAAAAATGGTCAAGGACAAACGCGGAACGGGGGTCGCGGGGGATCGCAGGCGGGGGTTGACGGGGTATCCAATAAAGCAGCACCTTATAGGTGCTGTTGGACCTTTGTCTTAATGGCGGATTTTGACTGGGCGCCGATGATCTGCTCGATCTGCACCCCATCTTTGAAGAAGAGGATGGTCGGAATGCTTCGGATGCCGAATCGACCCGAAGCCTGTCGATTCTCGTCCACATTCAGCTTGGCGATCGTGATCTGCCCCTCGCACTCGACCGCTAATTCTTCAAGGATCGGAGCGATCATCCGGCAAGGACCACACCATTCAGCCCAGAAATCAACCAGGATCAGTCCCGTCCCTTTGATAACCTGTTCGTCAAAATTGTGGTCAGTGACCTGAATGACCTTGCCTGAAGCCATAGATCCCTCCCGATTTGCGCTTAATGCAGCAATGCCCTCACCGGACCCTCCAGTAAGGGCAGTCATGCGTTGGGGTTTATACTAGAAGAGATGAGATCGGCTGTCAAGCAGTTTGAAAAGGCCGTTTGCACAATGAGGATCTGGCCCTGCATGCGCTCGAGTCTCCTGTTTTCCTTGACCGGACTCCTCCCTGGGGCAGCCTACGCCCTGGAGTGTCAACCCAGCACCAAAGTAGCGGCCGCGGTGCGCGTTTCCACCCCGAGTTTCTTGAAGACGTGCTCCAGGTGCTTCTGCACAGTCCGATGGCTCAGGCCGAGGATGCTCCCGATCTCCATATTGGTCTTGCCCTGGGCCACCCATTGGAGCACTTCGATCTCACGCCGGGTCATGTCCGGAGGCACGAAGGCCGCGGCCTGCCGCGCCGTTGGCTGCTCCTCCAGGAACAGGTGGCACGTCTCCGCGTTGCAGAGGTGCCGCACCACGAGACGCTTTCTTCCCCGTTCGGATATGAACGGTGTGCGGGGGGGCGGGACGCCGTCGGCACCGCCAAATTGTGCCTCCTGACGCTTTCTCCAACGCCGGAGGGAGTCAGGCAGGCGATTCGTTGACCGAGAGGGACTCGCCCCGAAGTACTCCGCGAGCCACGATCGCGCGCGGGGCGAGATCAGCAGCACCCGCCCGTTTTTGGTGAGCAAGATCACCCCCTGTCCACTCAGCTCCAGAGCCTGACTCAGAAGCGTCATTTCCGCCGCATCCGCGCGTACCATATCCTTCTGCGTCAACCGCCCCATCCCATGCTCCACTTGCTTGAGACAAAGCCATATACGCCAAAATGCGTATTGATACTACACGGATACACATGATATAACAACGGAAATTAAAGGGGTCCGGTCCTGATGATCTGGATACTGTAGACCAGTGAGTTTTGACCTCAACTGCGCCAGCATCCCTTTGGTTTTGAGCGGCAATGTGCGGGTGGCAGACTGGAAAGGAGGTGAGGTTGTGGAGCGCTGAACGATGAAGATGCGAGGCCACGAGGCGTGAAATCCGCTATGAGATGTCAGACGGATGAGTTGCAAGCAGTGTTAGGATCACATTGAGTCACAACGTGGAGCACTCACACAGAGGGTAGTCTAAGATTCCAAGGCTGGCCAATGAATATGGGGAGAACATTATGATGATCAGCAAAAGATTCAAGATGAAGATGTCCGTCACGTTCGCCATCAGCGGCATGCTCGTAAGTACAATCATACTGTCCGGAGGCGCGGCCTACGCAAAAAGCGCTTCCGACAAAAACTGCAGTCAAGTGCCCAGCCACTCGGACCTCAAGGCGGCCCTTACGGCCGCTCGTGCCGCAGCCAACGGGGGATTTAACCTCGACATGTGGGGCACTATCGTCAACCGCGATGGCTTCGTCTGCGCAGTCGCCTTCACTGGCGCCGATCGCGGCTCTCAATGGCCGGGCAGCCGAGTGATCTCCGCCCAGAAGGCGAACACAGCCAATGCATTCAGCTTGACGGCCCTCTCGCTGTCCACTGCAAACTTGTGGGCGGCTGTGCAGCCCGGTGGTTCGCTGTTTGGCTTGCAGCACAGCAACCCGGTCGATACCGGGGAAGCCTACGATGGTTCGTCGTCAAAATTCGGTACGTCGACCGATCCCCTGGTTGGCGGCAGGATCGGAGGCGTGAATGTGTTCGGCGGAGGTTTGGCCCTGTACAACTCTTCCCACGTACTAGTCGGCGCTATTGGCGTCAGCGGTGACACTTCGTGCGCTGACCATAACATCGCATGGCGAACCCGGCACACCTTGAATATGGACTATGTGCCAAGTGGAGTTGGTGCCGACGCAACTCGCGCCGATAACATCAATTATCAAGGGCTTGTGACGGTGCCAAGCGTGGCGAATGACTTCTCTCACCCGATCTGTAAGATTGGTGGTGCCGACAATGTTTCAGCGATCAGCCTTGCGTTACCGGTAACGCAATAGCTTGGGGTGACGGCAAGACGAGTCATTGGTTGACGCCTAAGTTGTCTTGCGCGACGCTGGCATGGCAGGACGGGTCAAGAGAAGGCTTGACGAGCGCGTATCGTGATTTAATGTTCGACTGATGGCTGAAACCCATCACTACACTAGAACGCCAGGAGGCTCCGCCCTCCTGGCGTTCATTTTCGTTGAGGGTCGATACCCCGCGGCTTGCCGCAAGTTCGTCATACCGGCGGAAGCCGGTATCCAGAGAGCCCGACTGGATTCCGTGTCAAGCACGGAATGACGGGCCAGAACAGAAGACGATACCCCGCGGCAATCCGCGGGGTCGTTCATTCTTTCGGGAAGATTTCTAGATGCGAAATGTCACCCCAACCGCAATGCATCGCTCGCATTGACGCCACAAGCGAACTATGCTATTCACTGCTTATGATTGATTCGTCACTGGCGGCCGCACAACCCTTTCCCACCGCCATCTTCGGTCATCAATTTCAAGACCTGACGCTCCTTCAAGCTGCCCTGACCCACCCCTCCTCGACCGATTCTTCGCAGGCGGACGTGCGTCTTCGTTATCAGCGGCTCGAGTTCCTGGGAGATGCGGCCTGGAGCCTCTATGTGAGCGACACCCTTGTCTCCCTGCTTCCGATAGCCTCGGAGGGCGAACTCACCATACGTCGAGCGAGCCTCGTGAGCGGCGCTGCGCTATCCGAAATGGCGCAGTCCCACGGCCTTGTACCGCTGCTCTTACTGAGTAAGGGAGAAGAGTTAACGGGGGGCAGGCAAAAGGCCAGAGTCCTCTCAAGTACCTTCGAGGCAGTATTAGGGGCCATCTACCTGGACGGTGGCGCAGAGGCAATCCACCGCCTGGCGCGCGAGGCGTGCGTCAAGGCCCTCAGCGGGGAAGCGTTGGACCACGATCCGAAAACCGCCTTACAACAGCGCGTCCAATCGCTCCTTCGCGCGACCCCACGTTATCGTCTCGTCTGTCGATCCGGACCTCCTCACGCCCCGACGTTCGAGGTCGAGGTGGTAGTCGAGCGGTCACCGATTGCGAAGGGGAAGGGGCGAAGCAGGCAGGAGGCCGAGCAGGAGGCTGCTCGTGCCGCACTCAAATTACTGCCTGACCTTGCATCTACAACATCTAGTGGCCAAGTATAAGTTAACCACTGATGCTTGTATTTTGGCTTGACATGGGCGGGCCGGGCTTGGTATGCTGCCGCCATGCTGGATCGAACGTGCAATCAGGTTTTGCGGGTGTAGCCATGAGCCAAGGTGACGTCATGACGGTACTGGCCGACGGTGAGTTGAGACGATGCGGCTTCTGCGATTAACGGCTTTCGGCTTCAAGTCGTTCGCTGAGAAGGTCGAGGTAGACTTCGAGCCTGGCGTCACCGCCATTGTCGGCCCGAACGGCTGCGGCAAGAGCAACCTCTCCGACGCGATTCGGTGGGCCCTCGGCGAGCAGCGCGCGAAGCTGCTGCGCGGGGATCGAATGGACGACCTGATCTTCGCCGGCAACAGCATCCGGAAGCCGCTTGGCATGGCGGAGGTTTCTCTCATCTTCACGGATAACTATGGGAACATCCCGACTGAATTTCACGAAGTAACGGTCACCCGCCGATTGTACCGCTCCGGTGAAAGTGAGTACCTCCTGAATCACGTTCCGTGCCGGCTGCGTGATATCACCGATCTGTTCCTGGATACCGGGTTCGGGTGTGAGCCCTATGCCCTGATCGAACAAGGCAGCATCGGTAATATCGTCGGCGCCAAGCCCTCAGAGCGCCGGCTCCTCATCGAGGAGGCTGCCGGCATCATGACCTACAAGGTCCGAAAGAAGTCTGCTCTCGCCAAGTTGGAGGCGGCGGAGCACAACCTGCTCCGGGTGAGCGACGTCATCCAAGAGGTTGAGCGGCAAAAGAACTCCCTCAAACGGCAGGCGAGTAAGGCGGAGCGCTACCGCACCTACCAGGACCGGGCCCTTGAGCTCAAGGGCTTTCTCAAGTTCTCCGAGTTACAGCAGTTGCGGCAACAGCTTACGCTGCTCCAGGACTGCACCCTGGCAGCGCAAGGCGAGGTGGACTCGCTGCAGGCCGCAGTGGTTGCCGTGGAGGCTGAACAGGAGGCCATACGAATCCGCGAGTTGGAGCAGGAACAGGCAAGGGCTGTCTCGCAGGAGCGGCTCCACGAACTGAGGAGCCACCTGTCTCGCGACGAAGCTGAGCTCAACCATTTGCGACAGATGCTGGATGAATCAGCGCTTCGGAAAAAGGAGCGGCAGGACCGCTCGGCACACCTGCAGAGTCGGCGTGTCGCCCTGACGCAGCAGGAGGCTGAAGCCAGAGAGCAGGCACAGCTCCTGGCCGGCGAGCTTCATGCCAGCCGCACGCAGCTCGATCGCAACTCTTCGGAACTGCATGCGCTGGAGGAGACGATCACGGCGGCGGCGCAAGCGCTCGAAGCTAAGCGACGGCATCTCGTTCAGGACGCGGCAGCTCTGGCTGACCGTCGCCATCACCTGGCCAGCCTGCGGGAGCGAGAACGTCTCTACGGTACACAGCGTGATCTGGCCGCCCTGCGCACGGCTCGGATCGAACAGCAGGATCGCGATCTCGTCCCCTTGGAGGAGGCACAGCGCGCAGTCCTCGATCAGGCGGTCGAACAACTGACCCTCCTGCAGGCAGAACGGAAGGAGCTGACACAACAAACGGCGGAGGAGGAGACCGCGCGAGAGGCCGGCAAGCCTCAACTCGAGGCGCTCCGGGAGGAGTCGGCTAAGCTCCGCAGCCGCTTGGCTTCACTCATCGAGCTCAGTCAGAGCTTCGAAGGGTACGCCGACGGCCACCGGTACCTGCTCCAGCAAAAGGCCAAAGGTGAGGCGAGGCTCCACGGGTTGCGGGACTCACTCGCCGAGTTGCTTGAGGTGCCTGATCGCTACGAGCGCGCCATTGAAGCGCTGCTCGGCGATGCCTTGCAGGGTCTGGCGATGCAACGGGCGGAAGACGTCCAAGACGCCATACGGTTGCTCACCGAGCGAGGACAGGGTCGCGCGACCTTCCTCCTTCATCTGGAGGCGATCAGCGGTCAGCGATCAGCGGTCAGCGGTCAGGATGGGACGGCAGCGAGACGACTGCGTGAGATCCTTCCTTCCTCAGGCGCTCCCGTCGAGGGTCTTGCGCTTGATCTGATCCGCTGCGCTGAAGGCGATCGGCCGCTGGTGGAAGCCCTCCTCGCCGATGGGATCATCGTCAGGGAGCTGTCCGACGCGCTCGCTCTCAGCGCCTCCCTCCCCTCCCCGTTTGCGATAGCGACACTCATCGGCGAACTCGTCACCAGTCGGGGAATCATCGCCGGTGGCCCGGGAGGAGGTCCAGGCATTCTCTCGCGACGACGGGAAATCGCCCGGCTTCAGGGTCGGGCCCGAGAGCTGCACGACAGCCTTCAGGCTGTCGAAGCCTCATGGGAGGCGTCCTGTCGCCGCTCGGCCCATTTTGCGGAATCGTTGGAGCTGCTGAATCAGCGCCTCCACGAATTAGAGATTGAGCGCCTCAAGGCGGAGGCTATATGTTCCCATACGAGTGGGGAACGGCGACGCCTCCTGCAGCAGATCGAGGTGTTGACGTATGAGGCCGGGAGTCATGAAGAAGACCTTCGCGTGCTCGCCGAGGAGATCCGCACGATCGAGAACTCTCTCTTGGAGATCGAGGGACGAGACCAGGCTGCTCAGATCGAGACCGTGAAACTCGAGGCTGAGGCAGTCGCCAGGCAGCAGAAGCGGGACAACCTCATCCGGGATGTGGGAGAATCCCGCGTCCAGCTCACGGCACTGCTGGGCCGGCGGGAAATCCTGACCCACGGCCTTACCAGGACTGTCGAAGAGCTAGGCCAGGTGGGGGGCGAACTGGAATCGCTTGAAGGCGAGCTTGCTGAGCAACAGCTTCGGGAGACCAAGATGGAGGCCGCCGTGATACAGCTTCAGAAGCGGCTTACTTCCCTGGTTGAAGAGGAGCAGGTGGCTCAGCGGGTCCTCGTCACACAGGACGAGGCACGCCGGGAACTGAGTGAGAGACGCCAGTCCATTGACGATCGCCTTCGAGGGCTCAAGCAGTCGCTGGCAGAAAAACAACAGGCCTGGAGCGACGCGGCGATCCGGCTCGCCGAGCTGCGAAACACCATCTCGCTCCTTGAGGAGGCGCTGAGGGAAGAAGGGCCTCAAGAGGTGGAGGCCATTGCCCTGCGACTCTCCAGCAGCGGCCTCGAGGTTGAAGCGGCCAACAGTGAACTTGACAATCTGACGACCAAGATCGCGGAGCTTGGCGCGGTCAATATGGCTGCCTTGGAGGAATATCAGGAGCTGGCCGAGCGTCACCGCTTCCTCTCCGCTCAGGTCGAAGACCTCTCATCGTCAGCTCAGTCTCTCCGGACAGCCATTTCGGAGATCAACCATACGATTCAGCAGCGGTTCAACGAGACCCTCGCCACCGTAGCCGGCCATTTGGATCGACTTTGGAATTGCCTCATCCCTGGAGGCCAGGCGTCTCTCAGCTTGGCCGAACCCGAGCCTGGGGACGAGGAGCCAGGCGTCGAGATGGCAGTTCGGATCCCCGGCAAGCGCGCCGCCCTCAATCTGCTGTCAGGAGGCGAGAAGGCGCTGGCCGCGCTCTCGCTTCTGCTGGCGTTGTTTCACACCCGTCCCAGCCCATTCTGCCTACTGGACGAGGTCGATGCTCCCCTCGACGATGCGAATGCCGAGCGCTTCGCCTCCCTTTTGAAGGAAATGGCGGCAAGCGCCCAGTTCCTCCTCATCACTCACAACAAACGAACGATGGCGGCCGCCAACCTCCTGTACGGGGTCACTATGGAGGAACATGGCGTCTCGAAGCTCCTCTCTCTTCGCATGAGTCGAGCTGCTTGACGTGGGGATTAACAGGTAGATCTGCATGGTCATGAACGACACTGCGCGGAAAGGCCTTTTCGGGCGATTCGTGGCCGGCCTCGCTCGAACCCGCCAGGGACTGGTGGGGCAGATTGAACGGCTATTTGGCGCGAGTGCCCCCACTGCCGCCCATCTGGAGACGCTCGAAGAGCTCCTGATCGCCGCCGATTTCGGTCCGGCGCTGGCGCAACAACTCATGGCGCCCCTTCAGGAGCGTCTCGGCCGTCGTGATCTCAGTAGTTTAGATCAGGTAGAGGCCGCCCTCAAGCAAGGCATCCTCGCTATCCTGAGCGGGACCGCCCCGCCCCCTTCATCTATAGAGCATCAGACCAGACCGCAGGTTTTGCTCTTTCTCGGAATCAACGGTTCCGGTAAGACCACCACTATCGGAAAGCTCGCGAACCGTCTCATCAGCAACGGCGGGCTCGTGGTGTTAGCCGGGGCCGACACCTTTCGGGCGGCGGCCATCGAGCAGCTTCAACTGTGGGGCCGGCGCGTGGGCGCCGATGCGATATGCCACCAGGCCGGAGCCGATCCCTCTGCCGTCGTATTCGATGCCGTGCAGGCCGCCTGCTCACGCGGCGCAAGCCACCTGCTCATCGATACTGCGGGCCGCCTGCATACCAAACGGAATCTGATGGAGGAACTGAAGAAGATCCAGCGAGTGATTTCCCGGCAGATGCCGGACGCGCCTCACGAACGGATCATGGTTATCGATGCCACGTCCGGCCTGAACGCACTGGTCCAGGCGAGAGCATTTCACGAGGCTGTGGGGCTGACGGGTCTGATCTTAACCAAATTGGACGGCACCGCAAGGGGGGGCGTCGTAGTCGCTATCGCCGATCAGTTGAAACTTCCGATCACCTTCGTCGGTCTGGGCGAGGGTGTTGACGACCTGCAGCCGTTTGTCCCAGAAACCTTCACCGACGCCCTGTTCGCGCGATCCTAGCACCCCATCCGGCCAGTTTTCAGCTTGACACCTCCTTGACCCGGTGCTAGGGTAACTCTGCGTATTTCCTCAGAAAGTCCGCTTTCCCTTATTGAGGCGAGATGTTCAGCCCTGACGATGAACTGTTCATGCGGCGTGCCCTGGTTCTGGCGGCAAAGGGGCGTGGACACACAAGCCCCAACCCAATGGTGGGTGCGGTGGTGGTGCGGGGCGGCAGCATCGTTTCCGAGGGGTACCATGCGCGAGCCGGCGAACCACATGCGGAGGTGGTGGCGATCGAGAATGCGGCCGTGGCGGCGACCGGTGCTGACCTCTATGTCACTCTTGAGCCGTGCTGCCATCATGGTCGGACCCCACCATGTACCGATCGGATCATTCAGGCAGGCATTCGTCGGGTCGTCATTCCAACCCTTGATCCCAATCCGCTGGTCTCCGGCGGAGGCGTGCAGACGCTACGAGCGGCAGGGATTGTCGTCGAGCGGGGACTGTTATCCGAAGAGGCGGCGAGCCTCAACGAAGCCTTTACAAAATTCATCACATGCCGCATCCCGTTTGTCATCCTCAAGGCAGCAGTCAGCCTTGATGGTAAGATTGCCACTCGGACCGGAGACGCTCGGTGGATATCCGGAGAACAATCGCGCAAGCATGTACACGAGCTGCGGGATCAGGTGGACGCGATCATTGTCGGGAGCGGTACGATCCGGCGCGATAATCCCCGGCTCACAACCAGGCTTCCAGAAGGCGGACGCGATCCGATCCGTATCATCGTGGATGGGCTCGGTCCGCTCCCGCTGGAGAGCCAGGTTTTTCAGGCTGGAGCCGCCTCTCGAACCTGGATCGCCGTGACCGCCGATGCGCCTGCTGAGCGGATCGAGACCCTGCTGCGCCGTGGGCTGACGGTGCTCGAAGCTGGCGGCTCCCATGGACGCGTCAGCCTTGAGCATCTCCTGAAGCGTCTCGGCGAGCGCGAGGTCGCGAGCGTGATGATCGAGGGCGGAGAGGGCATCTTCACCTCCGCCATTGACGAGGGGATCGTCGACAAGTTTCTGCTATTTGTAGCTCCCCTGCTTGTGGGAGGAAAGACCGCTCCAAGCCTGTTTGGGGGAGCAGGTGTTGAAGAGATCGGGCAGGCCTTCCGGCTGTCCCGCTTGCACATCGAACAACTGGGGGAGGACCTACTGATTAAGGGGTACCGCTCGAGGCATGAAGGGACCTGCTAGGCACATCGGATGTTTACCGGGCTAATCGAAGAGGTGGGTCACGTTCAGCGGGTACGCCGGGAAGGCGTTATCGCAAAGCTTGCCATCACAGGGCAACAGAGCGCCTCTTCCCTCGGCATCGGGGACAGCATCGCGGTCGATGGGAGCTGCCTCACGGTCACGATGACGGCGCATGCCCTGTTCGAGGCCGATCTGTCCGAGGAGACCCTTACGCGTACAACCCTGGGAGAGCTCCAGGCCGGCGATCCCGTAAATCTGGAACGGCCCTGTCGGCCGACGGATCGACTCGGGGGCCACTTCGTGACCGGCCACATCGACGGGGTCGGAACCATCCGCGAGATTCGGGAGACCGGGGGGATGTGGTGGTTCTCGATCGCCTACCCTGAAGCACTGCGGCCTCTGCTTGTGGAAAAGGGATCCGTGGCGATGGATGGGATTAGCGTGACGGTGGCTGCTCTGAATGACCGCTCTTTTGGGGCGGCCATCATTCCGCACACCTACCACAATACCACACTGAGGAGCAAGCAGGTCGGACGGCGCGTCAACCTGGAAGCGGACCTGCTTGGCAAATACGTCGTCCGATATCTCGAGGGACTCGGACCCAACACGAGTAAGGCAGCGCTCACCGAATCGCGACTCCGGGATCTGGGGTTCGCTTGAGTCGAGTGTACGGAGTAGCCATGGAGAAAACGATCCATTTTCATACTATCGAAGAAGCGATCCGGGACCTGCACGACGGCAAGATGGTGATCGTCATCGACGACGACGGTCGAGAGAACGAGGGCGACATCACGATGGCCGCCGAGAAGGTAACCCCGGAGGCTATTAACTTTATGGCCACGCAGGGGCGGGGGTTAATCTGTATGCCGGTCATCGGCGAACGGTTGGATGAACTCCGCATCCCCCAGATGGTCATGGACAACACCTCCCCCCACGAAACCGCCTTCTCTGTTTCCGTCGATGCCAAGCACAAGGTGACAACCGGAATCTCGGCCCATGACCGGGCGATCACCATCCACACTATCATCGACCCTAAGGCAACAGCCGACGATTTAACCAGTCCAGGACATACCTTTCCGCTCCGCGGACGGGAGGGAGGGGTGCTCACTCGGGCAGGACATTCCGAAGCCGCTATTGACCTCGCCAGATTGGCCGGCCTGTACCCTGCCGGGGTGATCTGCGAGGTTATGCATGATGACGGTACGATGGCCAGGACGCCAGAGCTCCATCGCTTTGCTCGTACGCACGGTCTAAAGCTAATTACGGTCAAAAGTCTGATCGAATTTCGATTGAAGCGAGAACGATTCGTCAGTCGCATTGCCACGACCACCTTGCCGACTCCATACGGCCGATTCACCGCGATCCTGTATCACAGCCAGATCGAGAAGAAAGACCATCTGGCCCTGATCATGGGAGAGATCAACGCCGTCGAAGAGACGCTGGTGCGGGTCCACTCCGAGTGTCTTACCGGCGATGTCTTCGGTTCTCTTCGGTGCGATTGCGGACCGCAAATGGAGAAGTCGCTCGAGTTGATTGCTAGCGAGGGAAAGGGGGTCTTTCTGTATATTCGACAGGAAGGCAGAGGCATCGGCCTGGCGAACAAGCTGCGGGCCTATGAGCTGCAGGACGCTGGCCTGGACACGGTGGAGGCCAATCTGCAGTTGGGGTTCAAGCCTGATCTTAGAGAGTATGGGATCGGCGCCCAGATCCTGTCTGACCTTGGATTGTGCAATATTCGGCTGCTGACCAACAATCCACGCAAGATCGTCGGGCTCGAGGCGTACGGTCTCCATGTAGTGCAGCGGATTCCCATCGAGGTTCACCCAACGGCCGAGAACCGTGCGTATCTGCAAGCCAAACAGGATAAACTGGGCCATCTGCTCGAAACGTTGTAGGGAAAATCAGCAATCAGCTATCAGCGTTCAGCCGTCAGCTACGTGCTGACCGCAGGGTGCTGAACGATTCCTTTCTGCCACGGAGGTGTGCGTTGAAAACGACCGAAGGAATATACCTTGCCAAAGGGTTTCGATTCGCCCTGGTGGTAACTCGTATGAATGAGTTGATCACCAAACGGCTGCTGGAAGGGGCGCTTGATTGTCTGTTCCGCCACGGCGCGGAGGATGGCGACCTACATCTAGTGAAGGTCCCCGGCGCTTTTGAGCTGCCGTACGCGGCAAAGCGCTTGGCCGCCTCGAACCGCTACGACGCCATTATCGCGCTTGGTGCGGTCATCCGAGGCGCTACCGCCCACTTCGATTACGTCGCGGGAGAGGCGGCAAAGGGGATCGCCGCGACCAGTCTCGACACTGGTGTGCCCGTTATCTTTGGCGTCATCACCGCAAACACGCTTGAGGAGGCGATCGAACGGGCCGGGACGAAGGGCGGCAACAAGGGATTCGACGCTGCGCTTTCGGCTATTGAAATGGCCAGTCTCTTCGCTCAACTCACATAGTGTACACGCGAGAGGGTTCTACCCCTCACACGGGCAATGGATAAACGCCACCGAGCCAGGGAGCTTGCGCTCTCACTCCTGTATCAACTTGAATTTCACCCGCTAGAGGCTTTTGAGGAGCAGTATCAGGCCTTCTGGGCAGAGCACCCTATCAAATCAGAGACCCAGTCGTTGGCTGATGAGCTCGTCCGGGGAACCCTCGACCATCGGAAACCGATCGATGATCTGCTCTCCTCGCACGTCGAGCACTGGATCCTCTCGCGGCTGGCACTTGTGGATCTCTGTATCCTTCGCTTGGCCGCATTTGAGCTGCTCTTTTACGGGAATACACCATGGAAGGTCGCAATAAACGAGGCGATCGAACTGGCGAAGGCGTTCGGCGGGAAGGACTCCAGCGCTTTTGTCAACGGTGTCCTGGACAAGCTCTCCGCCCTCGCGAAAGACGAGTCCCCTGCTCCGCTGGGCTAAAAAACCGCTGAAGGTTTCTTGCTGATCGCTGATGGTTGATAGCCGGCAGCTTTACTCGTGCTGCTTAAACACCAGGGTAGCGTTGGTCCCGCCAAATCCGAACGAGTTGCTGAGGGCGACCCGCACCTTAGTCTGGCGCGCCTTGTTCGGGACATAATCAAGATCGCACTCAGGATCCGGCTCATCATAGTTGACGGTCGGTGGGATCACGCCATGGTGGAGGGTCAGCACCGTGGCCACTGATTCTACACCCCCTGCGGCTCCCAGGAGGTGTCCGGTCATCGATTTGATGGAACTCACCGCCAGGCGATAGGCGTGATCCCCAAATACCTTCTTGATCGCTCTGGTCTCGGAGGCATCGCCCGCTTGCGTCGATGTTCCGTGGGCATTAATATAATCGACCTGTTCCGGTTGAAGCCCAGCAGCCTCTAGCGCGAGCATCATCGAGGCCATCGCACCGGCCCCTTCCGGCTCTGGCGCAGTCATGTGATAGGCGTCAGCCGACATCCCGTAGCCTGTCAACTCGGCATAGATCTTTGCACCGCGCTGTAGTGCATGGTCCAGCTCTTCGAGAATCAGGACGCCCGCGCCCTCCCCCATTACGAAACCATCCCGGCCCTTATCGAACGGACGGCTGGCGCGCTGTGGCGCGTCATTTCTGGTGGACAGGGCCTTCATAGCACCAAACCCTCCAATGGTCAGCGGAGAAATGACGGCCTCGGTTCCGCCCGCAAACATCACATCAGCCATCCCTCGCCTGATGAGTTCGAACGACTCGCCAATCGCGTGATTCCCGCTCGCGCACGCCGTAGAGACGCATGAATTAGGTCCGCGGAGTCCGAAGCGAATAGCGATATGACCGGCGGCCAGGTTCGTGATGATCGAGGGGATGAAGAACGGACTGATTCGGTCAGGCCCTTTTTCCAGCAGCGTCTTGTGTGTTTCCTCCAGAGCGGGGATTCCGCCCATGCCAGTGCCGACAAGCACACCGATACGACTGGATTCATCATCCTTGACTGTAAGTTGGGCGTCATCTACCGCCATAATGGCGCCGGCCAACGCATACTGGATGAACCGGTCCATCTTTTTGACTTCTTTCTTCTCCATATAGAGAAGCGGATCAAACCCCTTGACTTCTGCGGCGATCTTCGTATCATGCCGACCGGCGTCGAACCGAGTGATGCGGTCGATACCTGAGACCCCATTCACCAGGTTCTCCCAGAAGGTTTCAACGCCGATGCCGTTGGGCGCCACCACGCCCAGGCCTGTCGCGACGACTCGCCTCATAGCTTCATATCCCCATCGCCTATACGTGGCTTATGGAAGCAGGCTCGGCCTGTTACGCGGGATGCGACTTGATATGCGCGATAGCGTCTTTTACGGTCACGATCTTCTCGGCCTCCTCGTCAGGAATCTGAATGCCAAACTCCTCTTCCAAGGCCATCACCAACTCCACCGTGTCAAGCGAATCGGCGCCCAGGTCTTCGACGAAAGAAGCCTCCGATGTCACCTCTGTCGCATTGACGCCCAATTGGTCTACGATGATCTTCTTGACTCTCTCCTCGATCTCCATTGCTTCAGCCATCATCCCCCCTCTACGGCCTCTGTCTGCCGCCAGGCAGGTCGGTGCCGTCTCTATGGATTACGCTCGCATCTTACGTTCGCAACCCGCCATCGATCGTAATCACCTGACCGGTAATATAGCTCGCCGCTTCTGACACCAGAAACGAGACCAGGGCAGCCACCTCTGTCGGATCCCCGAATCGACCCAGGGGGATCTGGCTGAGGTAGATCTTCTTGCGATCCTCAGACAGGACCGCAGTCATCTCTGTTTCGATAAATCCAGGCGCCACCGCATTCACCGTGATCGACCTGGAGGCAACTTCCTTGGCGACAGCCTTGGTGAAACCGATGAGACCTGCCTTCGCTGCGGAGTAGTTGGCCTGTCCAGGAATCCCCATCGTCCCTGCGACGGAGCTGATATTCACGATTCGACCGCCACGCGCCCGGAGCATCGGTCGAAGTGCCGCTCGAGTCGTGAAGAATGCCCCCTTCAGGTTGACGTCCAGGACCGTGTCCCAGTCCTCCTCCTTCATCCGGACCAGAAGTCCATCCCTGGTGATGCCGGCGTTGTTGACCAGAATGTCAAGACGACCAAAACGCGTGATGCTGGCATGGATCAGTGCCTCAGCTTCTGACTCACGCGACACGTCCGCGGCAACTGCCATCCCTACCGCCCCCGCCGCCTCGATCTCGGCAACCACCTCCTCAGCCGCCTCCAGGTTTCTCCCGCAGATGGCCACCTTCGCGCCCTCATCCGAGAGCCTCAGGGCGATTGCCCGCCCAATTCCCCGCGAGCCACCAGTGACGACAGCGACCTTCCCTTCAAGTCCGATCGCTGTTCCCATCGCTATCAGGGAAGCGCCTTTATCTGACTCACCGCAACCCGCAACGAACCCGGATCCTCCGCGTAGAACGTGATAGCCTCCGGGACAATCCGCTTGATCAACCCGGTGAGCACCTTTCCCGGGCCAAGCTCCAGGAAGCAGGTGACGCCTTCTTTCACCAGCCTCCGCACCACATCCTCCCACCGCACTGGACTTGTAACTTGGCGGACGAGACTTCCGGCGATCGCTTCCCTGTTCGTCAGGAGCTCGGCGTCGGCATTGTTGACCAACGGGACTAACGGATCGGCAATGGGAATCGCACGGAGCGCATCGGCCAATCGCTTCGCCGCCGGCCCCATCAAGGAGCAGTGAAAGGGCGCGCTCACCTGTAGACGCACGGCCCGCTTGGCGCCCCGTTCCTTGGCCAACTCGATCGCCCGGTCGACCGCCGCCGTCTCCCCGGCAATCACCACCTGACCGGGGCAATTGAGATTGGCAATCTCCACGACCCCGAAGCGAGCAGCCTCCTCACACACCGCATAGACGCTCTCCTTGTCGAGGCCCAAAACGGCTGCCATCGTGCCGGCGCCAGGGACTACCGCCTCCTGCATAAACTCGCCTCTTTTTCTCACAATGCGAATCGCATCTTCGAATGTGAGGCTCCCGGCTGCCACGAGCGCCGAATATTCACCAAGCGAATGGCCAGCCACAAAGTCATGCCTTACCCCTTCACACTGCAACGCGGCAAAGGCGGCCATACTGACCGCCATGATGGCCGGCTGTGCATTTGCTGTGAGGGTGAGCAGCTCATCGGGCCCTTCGAAGCAGAGGCGAGCCAAGTCAATCCCCAGAGACTCACTCCCCTTCTCGAAAAGCTGACGGGATTCAGGGACCTGCGCCCAGAAATCCCGCCCCATACCAACCCGTTGAGAACCCTGACCGGGAAACACGAGCGCGATCGCACCCATCAGCGACGGGCGTACATACTTACCATCGGATGAGCGCCGATCCCCAGGTGACCCCGCCCCCGAAGGTCGTCAGCAGCAACAAATCACCACGCTTGAGCCGCCTTGCCCGGACAGCTTCGTCTATGGCAATAGGGATAGAGGCGGCAGACGTATTCCCATACCGGTCAATATTCATGAAGATCCGATCCCGAGGAAGATCCAATCGCTCGGCTACCGCATAGATGATTCGGGCGTTAGCCTGGTGGGAAATAAAGAGGTCAATGTCAGAAACCTCTACCCCATTGGCCTTCAGCGCGGCCATGGCGGCATCTTCCATAGATCGTACGGCCGTCTTGAATACCTCGTTTCCATTGGGCATCCGGATCGTGACCAGCTTCTCGTCAATGACCTTTTGCGAGGCAGGCTGGCGGGAGCCGCCCCCCGGAATAAACAACTGCTTCCCCTTTGATCCGTCGGAATACAGATGCGTAGAGAGGATACTGGAATCAGCAGTTGTGCGCTGGACAAGTACCGCTCCCGCCCCATCACCAAAGAGAATACAGGTGCCTCGATCGCTCCAGTCAACCACTTTAGAGAGGGTGTCCGCCCCTATCACCAGAATGTTTCGCATGAGGCCGGCCCGCATATAGGCATCGGCGACAGAAAGGCCGTAAATAAAGCCGGCACACGCAGCCATGAGATCGAAAGCCGCCGCGTGCGACGCGCCAAGTCGATCCTGCAGTACGCACGCGGTAGAGGGGAAAAACATATCGGGGGTCACCGTATTCACAAGGATCAGGTCCAGGTCATTAGGATCAACAGCGGCGGCCTCCAGGGCGCGTCGAGCCGCCCCCTCGGCCAGATCCGAGGTTGCCTGATCGTCGGAGGCGATTCGCCGCTCCGAGATCCCGGTTCGGGTGACAATCCACTCATCGCTGGTACTGACCATCTGCTCCAAATCAGCATTGGTCAGCACCCGATCCGGAACCGAGGCCCCTGTGCCAGCGATCCTGCTGCCGTACATTACATGCGTCCTCTCGCTAACTAACGGCGATCCCTTCGATGATATGCTCGATCACCCTGTTCTCGACGCATTCGGCGGCCGCCCGGATTGCATTCGCAATCGCCTTCGCGGTCGAGCGGCCGTGGCAGATGATAATAACCCCTCGGACCCCCAGCAGCGGCGCGCCGCCGTACTCCGAGTAGTCAACCAGCTTCTTGAAGCGCTTAAATGCGCCTCGAGCCAATAAGGCGCCGGCCATCCCCGCCAATCCTTTTCCCAGTTCCTCCTTGAGCGAGAGCGTAAAAAACTCCGCGGCCCCTTCAATGATCTTCAAAGCAATGTTGCCGGTGAAGCCATCGCAGACGATGATATCAGCCGTCCCCATGAGGACTTCACGGCCCTCAACGTTCCCGATGAAGTTAAGAGACGGCTCCTCTTCGAGCCCCCTGAAGGCCTCTCGAGTCAGCTCGTTCCCCTTGCTCTCCTCCTCCCCGATGCTCAGGAGGCCGACGGTAGGCGATGGCTTCCCCATGATTTGACGCGCATAGACATCTCCCATAATAGCAAACTGCAGGAGATGCCGTGCTTTACAATCGGCATTGGCGCCGGCATCCAGCACAAGCGACCGGCCCTTTAACGTTGGAACGATGATGGCGATGGCAGGACGCTCAACGCCAGGAAGCGGACCCAAGGTGACCAGTGCGGTGGCCATCACTGCGCCCGTATTCCCAGCACTGATAAAGCCGTCGGCCTCGCCACTCTTGACGAGATCCAGGCCGACCCGGATGGACGACTGCTTCTTCTTTCGTAAGGCGGCAGAAGGGGACTCTTGCATCCCGACCGTCTCTGGGGCGTGTCGGATCTCAATGCTAAGGCCCTTCGTGCGGTATTGCTTCAGGCTCTGACGAATTTCATCTTCGTTCCCGACCAGCACAACGGTCAGGTTGAGATCACGAGCGGCTGCCACCGCGCCCTCAACGGTGACGCTGAGGCCTCGATCGGCGCCCATTGCGTCAAGCGCTATACAGGTTCCCATTGCCTGTGTGTCAATCTGAAGCGGGGAGGACTAGGCCTCCTCCCGCTTCACAATCTCCCGGTCTCCATAATAGCCACAGGCGGAACAGACGCGGTGAGGAAGCTTCTGCTCATGGCAGTTGGAGCACTCAGCGAGACCAGGCATGGAGAGGGCGTGATGGGACCGCCGTTTTCGTGTCCGGGCATTGCTGTGACGACGTTTCGGAAGGGGCATCGTTAATCCTCCTGGACTTCAGTAGGCTAGAGTAAATGTTGAAGGGGAAGAAGCCTTGGATCGCCTTCCTGAACCTGGCACTGGCACGAGGTCTCGTTCAGGTTGATCCCACAATGGGGACAAAGGCCGCGGCATTCAGCCCTGCAAAGAGGCTGAAGCGGCAAGCCAAGCAACACATTCTCGCGTAAAAACCGGGATACGTCGAGGCGATCGTCCTGCATCACATCGACATCCATCTCGGCAGCGCTGAGTTCGCTCCCCTCTGCGCGAGAGGCTTCACTGACTCCCGTAAACAGAATCGCGAACTGATCAGAAACAGGAACAGAAACCGACTCAGAGCATCGGCTGCACAGCACGACTGCCGTTGTTGTGAACGCTCCGCTCGCAAGAATGCCGTTGCCCTTTCGCTCCAGATGAAATGATGCCTCTATCGGAGCGAGCGAAAGCCATAATCCTTCAACCTCCCCCCAGCAGGGTTCTTCATGAACTTCAAGATCTAACCCTTCTGGAGGGATCTGTGACCGCTCTACCAGCATTGCAAACACTCCGTCAAAACCGGTTGCATTTTACAAGCGGAGCACTTCCAAGTCAAGGGATTTCCTGAAAGAACGGCCGTCTATTCCGGTTTACGCTAAAGATATTTCCCCCCTCCCGACTACTGGAAAGATCTCCAATAGGCAGAAAAAGTACGGGATTTCAAGGGCCGCTGATGCCGCCGAGTCGGATCCATGCACAACGTTCTTCTCAATGCTGGCGGCAAAGCTTCGCCGTAACGTCCCCTCGTCGGCTTTGAGTGGATCAGTGGCGCCCATGAGCGTCCGAACGCGCCGTATCGCCCCTTCTCCCTCGATAACCATCGCTACACAAGGACTTGAGGCCATGAAATGCGTCAGGCTATCGAAGAATGGTTGGTGCTGATGTACCTGATAGAATCCCTCAGCCTCTTTCTGCGTCAGCCCCACCATCTTCAGCCCACAGACCACAAGCCCCTCCGCCTCAAACCGCCGGATTACCTCGCCGATAAGCCCCCTGGCCACAGCATCCGGTTTCACAATGACTAAGGTTTGCTCCATGCTTTCACTCCTTGATTAAGAGCTGTTAGCTATCAGCTATCAGCCGTGAGCTAAGGGCTTCTTGTACCTCGGCTCCGATCTCCGCCGGGCTTTGTGCCACAGCGATACCAGCTCGCCGCAGGGCAGAGATTTTCTCTATTGCCGTTCCTCTTCCGCCGGAGATGATCGCCCCCGCATGGCCCATGCGTCGCTCGGCAGGGGCGGCAAGCCCAGCGATGTACCCGATAACTGGTTTAGACATGTGACGCTCAACGAATACTGCCGCCTCCTCTTCAGCGGTGCCCCCGATCTCACCGATCATGAGAATTGCCTCGGTCGCCGCATCGTCTTCAAACAGCGCCAGACAATCGACGAAGGAAGTGCCGATAATCGGATCCCCACCGATCCCAATGCAGGTGGACTGGCCAAGGCCCAGATGAGTAAGCTGATTAACCGCCTCATAGGTCAGCGTACCGCTCCTTGAAATCACACCGATCTTACCACGCTTGTGGATGTGTCCGGGCATGATCCCAACTTTGGCCTTGCCCGGAGAGATAATCCCAGGGCAGTTCGGGCCAATCAAGCGGGTGCCAGACCCACGAAGGACACGGGCCACCCGCACCATATCCAAGATCGGGATCCCCTCCGTAATGCACACCACCAGCGGGACTGTCGCATCGATCGCCTCCAATATCGCATCGGCGGCGAAGGCGGCCGGGACAAAGATCATGGCGGTATTGGCGCCCTCCTTGTCCACGGCCTCGCGCACGGTGTCAAAGACCGGAGTCCCCTCATGGCGGACCCCTCCCTTACCTGGGGTGACGCCTGCGACCACGCTGGTCCCATAGTCACGGCACGCCAGCGCGTGGAAGGTCCCTTCCTTCCCGGTAATCCCTTGGACCACTACGCGCGTCTTCTCATCGACCAGAATGCTCATGCTATCCCCTATCCCCTACACCCTATACCCTGAGCATCCTGTTTGGCCGCCTTCACTGCCTTCTCGGCGGCTTCCTGCATGCCGTTCGCGGTGATGAAATTCAGGCCGGACTCGGCAAGCATGCGCTTGCCTTGGTCCACATTGGTCCCTTCCATCCGGACCACGATCGGCAATGTCACCTGGAGGGAACGAACCGCCTGAATCACTCCCTCCGCCAACCGGTCACACCGGAGAATCCCCCCGAAAATATTGATAAGCACCACGTTCACTGACCGATCTGAGATCAGAATGCGGAACGCGTGTTCGATCTGTTCGGCGCTGGCGCCACCGCCGACGTCCAGAAAGTTGGCCGGCTCACCGCCGACAAGCTTTACAATATCCATGGTCGCCATGGCCAAACCGGCCCCGTTGACCATGCATCCCACGGTGCCATCTAGCTTGATGTAGTTGAGTCCGAACCTCGATGCCTCAACCTCGAGAGGTAACTCCTCGTCCAGATCGCGGAGCGCCTCCAGATCAGGGTGGCGAGAAAGAGCATTATCATCGACAGTTAGCTTGGCATCCAGGGCCAAGAGGCGACCCTCAGCAGTAAGCACCAGGGGATTGATCTCAACCAACGAACAATCTTTCTCCTGATAGAGTCGGTACAGGGCCGGAAATAGCCGAGCAGCTACACTCTGGACCGGCTGCGGCAGCGCGAACCCCAAGACAAGCCGGCGGATGTGGAAAAGCTGAAGCTGGGTGGCTGGATCCACGACAACCCTGATGATTCTTTCCGGATAATTCGCCGCCAGCTCTTCAATCTCCACCCCGCCGGTTCCGCTGGCCATGATCATGGGCTGTGCCGCCCTGCGATCCAGGGCAATCCCGGCGTAGAGCTCGCGATTGATGGTCACCTGTTCCTCTACCAGGATCCTTTTGACGACTCTCCCTTCAGGACCAGTTTGGTGGGTTATCAGGCGAGAGCCAATAAGCCGCTGCGCCGCGGCCTCTGCCTCCTGCGGTGAAGATGCCAGCACGACCCCGCCAGCCTTACCGCGGCCGCCTGCGTGAATCTGGGCCTTCAGCACCACGGTGCCACCAAGCCGCTCGGCAGCACGCCCCGCCTCAATGGGCGTCGTGACCACCTCCCCCTGTGGAACGGGTATCCCGTAGGCGCCAAGAATCGCCTTCGCCTGAAACTCATGAATCTTCATAGCTCACCTTCGGCGCAACTCCTTTAGCTGGGCGCGGTCCCCTCCCCATATACGGTACACCCAAACGTTTGGCCTTCTGATCGTCCGGTACGACCGCTGACGCTGGTCCACCGCACAAGGCAAAGGAGCGAGCAGATTGCTCTTTTAGCAGTTGACCTCGTATCACATAGTATCAACATCCTTGTCAAGCTCAAAAGGGTTTTAACCTTGACACGCTTTCCCATGCCGTGCTAGTGGAGTAGCGTATATGTGGCCAAGAGAAATGGCAGATGAGACCGGTATCCTCTGGTTTGAGGGGCCTGATAGGCTCGGTGGAGTCTCCTCCCTTATCCGCCCGCAGGTGAAGGAGGGAGCGGAGACCGCTGCCACGGCGTCTCCTGCTCTCGTCTTTGACCTTGAGACGCAGCGGAGCGCCGACGATGTTGGCGGGTGGGAACACCGGCATCGGATGGGGCTTGCCGTTGGCGTCGTCTACGATCTCGATCGCGCCGAGTTTCGTGTTTACACCGAGCGGCAGGTTGATGCCCTCATCAGCGAGTTGGTCCACGCGCGCCTGATCGTCGGGTTCAATCTCCGGCGGTTCGACTACGATGTGCTGCGGGGCTATGCCGATGTCGACTGGAACGCGCTACCCACCCTGGACATCCTCGAGTGCATCCACCGGAGGCTAGGATTTCGACTGAAGCTGGACCATCTGGCCCAAGAGACTCTTGGGGAGGGAAAATCTGCGGATGGCCTGCAAAGCCTGGCCTGGTTTAAGGCGGGAGACATCGATCGAGTCATCGAATACTGCAAACAGGACGTGCTCCTGACAAAGCGGCTCTACGACTTCGGTTTGCAGCACGGGTATCTGTTGTACCGTGATCTGCAAGGGCGAGCGGTTCGGCTGCCGGTGGACTTTGATGAAAACTTGTTTGCACGGCAGTCCAGGTAGAGTATAATGCATTACCTTTGTGATGCACGCTGTGTTGTCGGGGGGATAGTGACTCGCAACAGGATCACCGGAGGATTGAATGGTCGCCTTAGACTATAAGCAGATCACGCGAGCCTACGCCATCTTGTCTCCTATGTACGACCTCCTGTTCGAAAGGATCTTCCACCCGGGACGAGTCGCGGCGGTGCAGCTTCTCGGGATCAAGCCGAACGACCTGGTACTCGAAGTGGGAATCGGCACTGGATTGAACCTCCCGCTCTACCCACCAGACTGCCACCTCGTCGGGATCGACTTCTCCAGGCAGATGTTGAGCAAGGCCAGGGAGAAGGTGAAGGAATATGGTATGGATAACGTGACCATTAAGGAGATGGACGCGTCGAAGCTAGAGTTCCCGGATGCGCACTTCGACCATGTGGTCGCCACGTACGTGATCAGCGCGGTCCCAGAACCGGTTCAGGTCCTCCGAGAGATCAAGCGAGTGTGCAAGAAGAACGGACACATCGTGATCTTGAATCACTTCAAAAGTGAGCACCCGGTTGTCGGCACATTAGAGGAGTTCGTGGCCCCTATGTGCGCCCGGCTCGGATTCAAGACCGACTTGAAGCTCATGCCCGTTCTGAAGGAAGCGCAACTTCACCCCGAGCAGTTGCACCGCGTCAACCTCCTGAATGGCTGGAGTCTCGTTCGCTGTCTTAATGAATGATCAGCAACGTTATTCCGCACCACGTCTGACGATTGCGCTCGCCTCCCTTCTTAGCGCTTTACTTTTCGTCCCCTGGACCACCGCACGAGCCGAAGAACCCAAGGACTTATACGAAATGGAAGTACTGGGCGTGAGCGTCGCTCAAGGAGGCGACCAGACCGCCGTACTCCTTCGCGGCAAAGGGGGGAAGCGCGAGCTCACGCTCTTCGTCGGGCCTTTTGAGGCCCACAACATCGCTGTGCCTCTACAGCGACTCAGCCCTCCACGTCCTTTGACTCACGACCTGATCCTTTCCCTTATGGCGGCCGTTCACTCTCCCCTGCGGCGGGTCATCATCAGCGACGTGAAGGAAGATACCTACTATGCCACCCTCTATATCGAGGCCGATGGCAAAGAAATTACGGTCGATAGCCGACCCAGTGACGCTATCGCCCTCGCGCTGCGGGCCGGTGTCCCGATCTACGCCAACGACAAAGCACTGAGTGGCGCGAACTCCAACCAATTGCCCCGGTGATCCTGCCTTAGAAAGTGTCCATTGCGTTCATTGCGTCTGTTGCGTCTATCGAGTCGAATATCGAATGATCCTTTCGCTACTCGACGCAATCGACGAGATATACCAAATAGACCAAGCAGACGAAACAGACCTTCTCGGGAATCGTCCCCCAGGACGCCTCGCAGGTGAAGCGCATCGATCCTATACTCCGCCAGATCGTCGAAGCGGTCTCCGCAAGCGGGGCGCGGGCACACCTCGAGCGGATCGTTGGGCCGAGGGACCCGTATGACGGGTATGCCGGCATGGAAGCCGCCGCCGACTTTATCGCGGAGGCCCTCAGGGGATTCGGTCTCCATCTCGAGGAAGAGCGATTCAGGTGCGACCGCCGTTGGTACCGGAATCTGATCGCTTCGCGCCCGGGATCGTTCCGCGATGGGCAGGTGCTGGTGACCGCCCACTACGACACCGTGCGGAATAGCCCTGGGGCCGACGACAACGCAAGTGGGGTGGCCGGACTGCTCGAGGTAGCCGGGGCCCTAGCCCGCCACCGGTTCAAGCATGACCTGGTCTTTGTCGCTTTCGCCCTCGAAGAGTATGGAAACCCAGGCAGCCTCTACTATGTGGAGCAGACCAAGGCCTGTGGCGTCGAGATTGCCGGCGTCTTCAACCTGGAGATGATCGGCTACACCGGTCCGACTCAGACTGCGCCCATAGGGGTTCAGACACCTGCGGAGGGGGATTTCATCGGCGTGGTGGGGAATCGACGATCGGAGGGGCTTGTTTCCCTCTTCAAAGAAACGGCGGCCCTAGTCGTCCCCTCGCTGCCTGTACAGGCTTTAGTCGTGGAGGGAAACGGCGAGAACGGGCCGCTCGTGCGCCAGAGCGACCATGCGCCATTCTGGGATGCTGGTTATCCGGCTGTGATGATTACCGATACCGCCTTCCTGCGTAACCCACATTACCACCTGCCGACCGACACCCTCGACACTCTTAATCTTTCCTTCCTTCAACAGGTGGCTGCCGCAACTGCAGCGTCGGCAGCTTTGTTGGCCGGCCTCGCTTAAGGCCAGAATCACTACACAGGTTCGACTACCAAGCTGGTGGTAGTCCGCGTCACCGCCGGCAGCGCCTGAATATGATTCACCGTATCCCACAGAGCGCTGAGGTCCGGAGCCTCGATAAAGGCGACAACATCGATGTTGCCGGTGACAATGTGTGCAAGCTTTACCAGTTGTAGTTCCCCGATCGCATCTGCCACCTCTTGCTCCCTGGCCTTGCTCGTCGTGATGAAGACATAGGCGTGAACCATGGATTCCCCTCCCATCAGATATGCCTTTACCGCCAATTCCCCCTCCTGGCGTAGCGAGCCTCTATTCACTCACACCAGCAGGCAAATTATTAATGGTCTCATAATTGAATAGACATCGATTGAGAAAATCTTCCCCCTGCTTAATACATGCAGAGGCAGACTCTCGCCCCTCCTTTCCAACGAGGGGTCAATCCTCCCTTTGCCAAAGGGATGTGAGGAGGGATTGTACGATAATGTAAAACTATTATTTTGAGAAAGTTAATAATTAAGACCACTAAACGCAAAGCCTCGCGGAAACGTCAAATAGATCAGAAAGAGCATGCGGAGCTTGCCATATACAGTGCAGGTATCACATGCATGATGCGGCTTCCTGGACATTAATCGCATGGCGTAGCGTCGGCTCATGTGGAGCAGCGTAGCGAGCGTGGGACTCTTTCTTTTCTTGTCTGGCGCATGTTACCATAAAAGTGGTGATGCGTAGCTTATAATGTGAGAGGAGGTGGATGAGATGAACATTGCGAAGAGAAGCTTGGCTGCTCTGGTGGTCGGAGCCCTGCTCGTGACCGGTCTTCTCCTCCTTACGGCGGATCCTGCATCGGCGAGGACGAGTTTCCACTTCGGGCTGAACATGGGGGTTCCGTTGGCACCCTACCCCGGGTATATGTACCCCTATCCGCCACCACACGCTTACTATCCGCCGGCTCCATACTATCCCGCCTATCCCCCGTGCGCGCGGGTCTGGGTCCCCGGGTACTATGATGGCTACGGCAACTGGGTCTTTGGGTACTATCGGTACGATTGTGGTTACTACGGCTATTAAGGCGAATGGTCTGCGCCGGCCATATTGCAAGGCGTCACTCGGCAACCAAGCCGTGACGTCGTAACCGGGAGATCACTGTGAAACGCGCTATTGCTCTTGTCGCATCGGTGATTGCTCTTTCGGGATGCGCCAGCCTCGCGGTGCGTCCCTGCGATTCGATAGGAACTCGTGACTCCAAGTACGCCGCACGGTTCTTTCTCGGAATCATTACCCTGGGCATCTCCGAGTCCGGCATTCAGCATGAGCAGTTTATTGAGGCCAGGGAGGGGTGGCGCTTCTGCCCACCGCCAGTTGCCTGGCAGGACCTACCCCAGGCCATGGGTGCAACGAGAACCCCGGGGGTGCTGGTCAACACTACCAAATGGACCGTTAACGTGTATCTGGACGTTGATCCGGCCATCGCCGGGATTCCACCTCTTCTGACTCTTCGACCAGGCGAATCGCGTCAACTCGCGCTGATTGCCGGGTCACACCAAATCGTTGCCAGGCCGGCCGCGGATATCGCTACAGGGGTGGCGCCAGCCGGGCGGTACGAGCGACAGATCCAGATCGACGCAAGAGATCGAAGCTTTCGCCTGCAGCTTTCCGAAGGGGACTTCAAGTAGATCCGGTTCAGTCCAGCGGAAGACAAGTAACCCCAACGTCTCCGCAGTAGCCACTGTCTCCGGTGAATGAGCAGTCTCATCGAGAGGTATCCCACGCCTCATGGGAGTGTCAGGAGCCTTTCGGCTGATTCACCCGCTACTCGGCGAGATCCGTCTTTCCGGCTTCGAAAGGATAGTGAGGCTGGTAGATTGGACCGATACCCTTCCGGAATCGGGAACGGGAAGGTCACTACCTCGTAGACCCCGACCAGAGTTCGTGCTATCCCCCAACTCAATCCCTCCAAGACCCCGACCGTCAGGCCGTACAGCGGTCCATCCTCAAGGGTGCCATAGTAGACTGTTTTCGGTACCTCGACCACGACGCCAAGTCCAGCATTGGTCAGCCCACGGACTGCCTTCTGAGCCGCCAGTGGCGCAGCGAACTCCTCCGCGAAGGCCGCCGTGAATGGTCCGCTGACCAGCACCATTGATGCCAAGACCGCCATTCCCAACAGCTTAATTTTCATCGCTCCTCCATTAGAATCACGCCCCTGTTTCGACACGGCATCTTAGCTCAATACTGCGTAAGCGAGCAAGCGTCATCAGCGCGTCACTGTCATGTCATCATCTGTGGCCAGATGCTGGAGAGGCCGGCAAGAGAAAGGTTCGCGAATGAATCTCTCCCCGTTTGAACTTCCAGTTGAGATGGCGGAATCTGCTACGCGTTGCTCAATTCAAGATCGGGGCGATAGATAAAGAGGCGTGATAAGCAGCAGCTACGGTCTAGAGGATCTTGAAGCCAACGAGAAGCTTGTTGTGACGGCTGACGATGCGCTCCAGACGAGAGGATCTATGGCAACGTTGGGGCGGAGGGCGCCAGATCCCGTCTGATGGGGATCGTGGTCTGCGGTAGGACCACGATGTGATTCGTCACACTGAACCTTCTCCAGTGAAACTCCACGAAGTGGAAACCCGCAACAACCGGTGCGGCGCCACTAGTAGCGCTCCGATTGACGGGGTCATGAACGGTTGCTAAGATGACACCATAAAGGGGGATCACATTCACGCTAAAAGGAGGAAGCGATGCAGATAACTCTGTCTCTCAAGCAAGGGGTAGCTTTGCTGCTGTGTCTGTTTTTGGTCGCGGCCGGCACGCTGGGGTGCGCGGCCATCGAGGAGCAGGTGAAGGCACATCCCGAGACCGCCATTGGCACTGGTATTGGGACTGCTGCCGGCATGTTGACCGGAGGGCTGATCTTCGGCAGCGCCGCCGGGACACTGTTGGGGGGGCTCGTGGGAGGCCTCACAGGTGGCGTCATTGGTAACGTCATAGAGGCGCGAACCCAGGATCGCGCGGCAACGTCCCAACAGTACAATTATAGTCCGGCGCAGGGAACCATGGTCAGGATCGAAGCTGTTGAGGTTCATCCGACGCAGATCCGCCCTGGCGACACGATCAACCTCAACATGAGGTTTGCCGTGCTCGCTCGAAACGCTCAGCAGACTATCCAAGTCTCAGAGCGCCGACAAGTCTTTCTCAATAGTTCCGTGGTTGGCGACTCGACCTTGCAAGCGCAGCGAATGGGTGGGACATGGACCAGCAGTCAGCCGCTCACCCTCCCTGCGAACGCGGCGAGCGGGAGCTATCGGGTGGTCATGAGCGTGACAGCTGATGGCACGGAATCAACCCAGCAGACCACCTTCACTGTTGTCCGGTAAACAGCCATGCGCGTCTGATGCGTGAGATCGCTCAGCTACCCCATCGACGAGAGACGCTCCGACCGAATCTTGTACAGCACGCGCAGAGTCCCGCTCTGGACCCTCAGTTCTTGTCTCAGCCATGCGCCTATGCTATGGTCTGAGCCATATTTGCCAAGCTTCGACCCGCAGAGAGGCGCGCCAAGGATGCCATTCAAAGCCGAGATCGTCACGGCGGTCGATCGACTATCGAGTAAGCTGATCGCCACCAGCCGCTTCCTGCACCAACACCCGGAATTGGCCTACGAAGAGCGGGAGTCGGTGCGACACCTGACATCACTCCTCAAGGCACATGACTTTGAAGTAATCGAGGGAGTTGGCGGCATGCCGACTGCCTTTGTCGCCTCGGCGGGTGTCGATCGCCCATCAGCAACCATCGCTCTTCTTGCCGAATACGATGCGCTCCCCTCGCTCGGCCATGCCTGCGGCCACAACCTGATTGCTACCAGTTCCATCGGCGCCGCCCTGGCCTTACAGCCGTCTCTGTCTGCGCTTGGGGGACGAGTACTGGTAGTCGGATGCCCCGCCGAGGAAAAGGGCGGGGGCAAGATTGCCCTGGTGAAAGCCGGCCTATTCGCCAACGTCAGTGCCTCGCTTCTGGTCCACCCCAGCAATCGAACCGAGATCTTTAAGGACGCCCTGGCTATGCGGGCGCTCCGGGTTGAATTCTTCGGAAAGGCCAGCCACGCCGCGGCAGCCCCACACCACGGCATCAATGCACTCGATGCCGTGGTGCTCAGCTTCACGAACCTCAACGCCCTTCGCCAGCAGCTTCGAGAAGACGTCCGAATCCATGGGATCATCACCGACGGTGGTCAGGCACCCAACATCATTCCGGACTATGCCGCCGCAAGGTTTTGCATTCGAGCGCTGGACCTTGAGTACCTGCACGACCTGCAGCATCGCGTGATCGCCTGTTTCGAAGCCGCCGCCCAGGCCACAGGAGCAACAGTTACGATTCACGAGGAAGGTGAAGAGTATCACCCGATGAAGTGCAACCGAGCACTTGGCGCCCTCTTCCAGGCGAATCTGGAAGCGCTAGGTGAGCGAGTGGAGCAAACACCGGAGGATCAAGATCTGGGCTCCACCGATGTGGGCAATGTCAGTCAAGTGGTCCCCACAATCCATCCGACCATCGCCCTCACCGACCAACCTGAAGTGGTCTGCCACTCTACCGCCTTTGCCGAGGCCGCCGGCGGAAAAGCCGGGGATCGCGCCCTTCTAGTCGCAGCTAAGGCGCTGGCCATGACCGCAGTGGACCTATTCAGTTGTCCGGAAGCTCTCCAAGCGATCCAACAAGAGTTCGGGCAGGTGTGAGCAGAACACGCCTTACTGCCGCCCCAATCAGGGTCTCGGATCTGATGTTGGAGGGTGCATGAAAGCCATCGGTCTCATGTCGGGGACGTCGGCGGATGGGATCGACGCCGCCCTACTGGAGATCGGTATCAACAAAGAGCTACCGAAACTCCGACTTCTGCGCTTCGCGGTATTTCCTTTTCCCAACGGGCTCCGGGAGCGGATTTTGCGAGTGGCGGACGCTGGATCGGGCGCTACCTCTGAGATCTGTCGTTTGAATGTCCTGCTTGGTGAGCTCTTCGCGAAAGCGGCAATCTCAGTGGCCCGACGTGCCCGTGTGCCGCTGCGGGACGTGGCGCTCATCGGTTCGCACGGGCAGACCATCGCCCACCTCCCCGACCCAAAGGCGGAGCACGGGGTGTCGATTCGCTCCACGCTACAGATCGGGGAGCCATCGGTCATTGCCGAGCGAACTGGCATCACATCTGTGGCCGACTTCCGCCCCCGGGACCTGGCGGCTGGCGGCGAGGGCGCGCCCTTGACCCCCTACCTGCACGCGCTACTCTTTCGGCATCCTCGCCGGGACCGGATTGTCCTGAACCTGGGTGGGATCGCCAACCTCACCTTTCTGCCGAAGGGACGTGGGCTGCGGGGCGTGTTGGCGTTTGACACGGGACCGGGCAACGTTTTGATCGATGGGCTCGTGGCGCGACTGACCGGGGGCGCAATGGGCGTTGACCTGGATGGGAGGATCGCCGCCTCTGGGGAGATAGATTCTCGTCTGCTGCGATGGCTCATGGCTCACCCCTACTTTCGTCGCAAGCCACCAAAAAGCACGGGGCGGGAAGAGCTTGGACCGACCCTGATCGACGCCCTGCTCCGCCGCGCGGCAGCCCGTGGCATCACAGAGGAGGATCTCGTGGCAACTGTTACAGCCTTCACGGCTCAGTCGGTGGCGCTCCACGTCCGACGCGACCTCCCACACAGTGCTGCTTCGGCAGAACTGATCACCTGTGGCGGCGGGGCCAACAACCCGATGCTGATCAAGCGACTTCAGGAGGCCTTGCCTGAGTGCCGCCTCCTTTCCGCCGATGAGGCGGGCTTTCCAGGGCGGGCCATCGAGGCCTCAGCCTTCGCCCTGCTGGCCTACCTCACCGCCCACGGCCTGCCAGGGAATCTGCCACGCATCACCGGGGCGATCCATAGAGCGATTCTTGGTAAGATCATTCCTGGACGGGCATTTCGGGGGCTACGATGACAAATCCAGCGTACTACGAAGCCGTAGTTCGATTGCTCAGCAAGATCCAGCAAAGTCAGGCAGAGGCGATCGACAAAGCTGCCGATCTGATCTTCACGTCTCTCGTGGCCGATGGTATCCTGCACATCTTTGGAAGTGGTCACTCCCATTCAGTCGCCGAAGAGGCGTTCCATCGCGCCGGTGGGCTGGTTCCCGTCAACACCATGACCGAGCCGTTTCTGAGCCCGCTCACGTCCCCAAAAAAGAGCGGACGGCTGGAACGACTCAGCGGCCTTGCCGCGATTCTCCTCGACTATCACGAGCCTCGGCCAGACGAGGTCCTCATCATCGTCTCCAACGCCGGTATCAACCCGGTCCCGGTCGAGTTAGCGCTGGAAGCGAAGAAGCGAGAGCTCACGGTCATCGCCATCACGTCGCTGCGTCACGCCCAGGCCGTCGCGTCCCGTCATATAAGCGGCAAGCGCCTCTTCGAGGTGGCGGACCTTGTCATCGACAATTACGGCGAGGCCGGCGATGGCGCCCTCGCCTTCCCCGGCCTTTCGGCAAAGGTGGGGCCGACCTCACTTATAGCCGGAGCCTTCATCGTCGACTCAATCGTCTGCAGCGTGGTGGAGCGGTTTGTCGCGAAGGGGCTCACGCCGCCAGTCTATCTCAGCGCCAACCTTCCAGGCGGCGATGAGCATAACCGCCAACTGGAGGTGAAATATAGAGGGCGGATCAAATTATTGGGGTGAGAAGTCGTGACTACTCAGGTAGATGGGCTGAAGGCTGAAGGCTTTTAGCTGATGGCTGATGGCTGAAAGCTGCTGGATAACTATGTATGACCTGGTGATTCGAGGGGCTGACCTCATCGATGGGACTGGCGCCCCCGCGCGACGCGCCGACCTTGCCGTCGCAGGTGACCGGATCGCAGAGATCGGGCGAATCGCTCCATCCTTGGGACATCGGGTGATCGAGGCGGCCGGTCTTACGCTTTCCCCCGGCTTCGTCGATATCCACTCGCACTCCGACTACCATCTCCTGCTTCAGCCGACGGCTGACAGCGCTGTTCGACAGGGGGTGACCCTCGAGATCGGGGGCAATTGCGGGTATGCGGCCGCCCCGATATGGGGACCCTGGCTCGAGGAACGGACGGCCATGTACCGTGACCTCTACGGCATCGACCATGCTTGGCAGGGGGTGGCAGATTACTTCATGCGGCTGGAGGCCACGGGGATCTCCGAGAACTTCGGCCTCCTGATCGGCCACAACACGCTGCGGGGCTCAGCCATGGGAGGCGCCAACCGCCCGCCCTCACCGCAGGAGCTGGAAGCGATGATTGGGGGAGCGCGACAAGGGATGGCTGAGGGCGCGCTGGGTTTGTCCACAGGCCTGGTATATGCCCCGGCCTGCTTCTCAAGGCCTGAAGAGCTTACGGCGATTGTGATTGCGGTGCGGGAGGCTGGCGGCGTCCTCACCTGCCACATGCGGAGCGAAGGCGATGGGTTGCTTGAGGCGATCGAGGAGATTATCGGAGTGGCGGAGAAGGCGGAAATCCCGCTTCAGATCTCTCACCTCAAGACCTCTGGCGAGCGCAACTGGCCGAAGCTTCACGAGGCGCTTCAGCGTATTGAAGAGGCGCGAGCGCGAGGCCTTGACGTCTCCTGCGACCGGTACCCCTACATCGCCTCCAACACCGGGCTTCAAGCGGTCCTGCCGGATTGGGCCTTGGAAGGCGGGCAACGGGAGCGAACCGAACGACTGCGCAACCCGGCAGCGCGCGTCCGGATTATGCAGGAACTGACCACGCACTACCCGCCTGATTACTGGTCCCGACTGATGATCTCCGAGGTTACGCGCGAGGAGAACCGCTGCTACGAGGGGCTGCGGGTGTCTGAGGCGGCAGCGCGAGCCGCAACCTCCCCGATTGACTTTGCTCTGGACCTTCTGATCGCCGAGCAGATGCAGGTCGATGCCATCTTCTTTACCATGTGTGAGGAGAACCTGGATACGATTCTACAAATGCCATATGCGATGATCGGGTCAGACTCCGGGTGTCGCGGCCACGAGGGTCCGCTCAGTCACGGTCGGCCTCATCCAAGAACCTTCGGGACCTTCCCGCGGGTGCTGGGCCACTTCGTGCGCGAAAAGCGTCTGTTCGATCTGCCAACCGCCATCAGGAAGATGACCTGGGATCCTTGTCGCAAGCTCGGTCTTCTGGATCGTGGACATCTGCAGCCTGGCTGCGTAGCGGACCTCGTCCTCTTCGACTCGGAGACTGTATCGGACAGGGCAACCTACGAGGCGCCGTTACAGTACCCCACCGGTATCCATCACGTCTTCGTCAACGGGGTCCCGGTGGTTGAGGCCGGTGAGCACACCGGCGCCAAACCCGGCCGCGTCGTACGAGGCAGTGGGCTTGGGCGTCAGAGGAGTAGCACCTCATGAGGCCTAGCCGCACCACAGTATACGAAAAGGCAGCTTCACCCCCCATCCTCACCTTCCCCCTCATGGGGGGAAGGGACACCTCACGCGGACTCCTCCCCCCTCGGAGGGGGAGGAGAAAGGTGGGGGGGATTGTTTGAGGAACGGATGCGGCCAAGGATCGGAATCACAAGCTGGCATTACCGGGATGACGGCGAGCGCTGGGAGGCGGTGCTGGAGGGCTATCCGCGCGCCGTCATCGAGGCCGGCGGCCTCCCGCTGATCCTGCCGATCCCCCATGCGGCGCCTGACCTGATCGAAGGGTACCTGGAGGCAGTAGACGGGCTGATCCTGACGGGGGGGGCCGACATCCACCCCTCCCTGTACGGGCAGACCGTCCTTGAACGGTGCGGTGAGATCGACGAAGAGCGAGATCGCTTCGAGGTGGAGCTGGTTCATGCTGCCCGCACCCGCGATCTCCCGCTCTTAGGGATCTGCCGCGGGCTCCAGGTCGTCAACGTGGCCCTGGGCGGCAGCCTCTATCAGGACCTCTCCTACCGACAAGAGACCGACCCCGCCCACCAGAGCCCTCGGGAGCAGCGCGGAGAGTCGGCGCACGCGGTGACGATTGTGAAAGGCTCTCGTCTCGCCGAGATTCTCGGCGTTCGAGAGTTGGACGTGACCAGTACCCACCACCAAATCATCCGTGACCTGGCTCCCAACCTCACGGTCAACGCCGCCGCTCCAGACGGGGTTATCGAGGGGATTGAAGGCCCCGGGCGCTTTCTCCTTGCCGTCCACTGGCACCCCGAGCGGATGGTTGTCCGCTACCCCGAGCAGCTCGCACTCTTTCGGGCTCTCGTTGAGGCGGCCGGTAAATCCCATCGCCACTGACTACCCTTGCAGCTAGAACTTAGGGCAGCCACAAGGGCTGCCCCTACTTTCTGCACAGCAAATCCCCCCTGCTCCCCGCACCGCTCTTCACCGCTATCCCACGCACTCATCCTTCGCAGCGGTCATGAGGTCGTCGAAAGGCGGGGTCACGTCTTTGAGCGGCTCATGCCAGCTCCTCCCCTGCTCCTTCTGCTTCTCACGTAACGCAATCCACGTCGCACACGTCCGACCGCTGTGAAGCCAGAGCCGCAGGCCGATGCGCTCTGCATTGATCTCCTGGGCTAGGCTATACTCGCTGCCCCCCACCATTTCCTCCACAATTCCTGCCAGCAGGAGACCTCCGGGCACCACAGCGATGGCGGTCAGTTCTGCAGCCTGGCGACTGTCTGAAACATCCGTTTTGGTGACGGGATGGGCCAACAGGTCGTGACCTATGCTGTGGGCGACAAGCTGGGCTAACTCGTCGTCGGACGCATCACGAGCTGCCAATTGACAGATGTAAATGATGCCTGGGGCGATATTCCATCCGGAGGCCCGGTCATCGCCCACGATGTAGAACGCGAACGATCTCCGACCAACACTCAACGGAAGCGTCTTCAGCAACATGTGAGCGCTCTGCTCCACGCGGATCTTCTCATTGGAGGCAGAAAGGACTTGCAGACCGGCGCCTGCACTGCACGCGGTGAGCACTAGCATACAGAAAGGTCCAACCGCTTGACATAGACGCTTCATAACCCCTTGTCGTCCCTCCAGTCACTCTCGGCGAGGCGCCGGTGGGCTTCACAGCCCACAACCGCGCGGATGTCCCCGGCGGACGCTGCCGGCTTGCGGTACAGGTACTGCGCCTTGGCATCGGCGATTCGATTGCACGAAGCCCGCACCCGCGCCTCGGACAGCCGCCCGGTCACGACCGCCTCGGTCACGACAGCGAGCGCCTGTCGCTGCGCTGCCTCGTCATGGCAGATCAGCATGAGATCGCCTCCGGCCGCAATGAACCGAACAGCCGCCTCACCGGGAGGGGTGCTGTCTGCGATCCCCTGCATCAAGAGGTCGTCGCTAATGACCAGATTGCGAAAGCCCAATTGCTCCCGTAGCAGATCGGTCAGGATCGGTCGCGATAGCGTGGCCGGATGTTCCGGGTCCATGGCAGGCAGCAGGAGATGCGCAGTCATCAGCGCCGGGATACCTGCCCTGATCGCGGCTGCGAATGGGGCAAGTTCTACTGCCGAGAGGCGGCCCAAGTCGTGCGGTACGACTGGCAGCGCCAGGTGGGAGTCAACCGTCGTATCGCCGTGGCCAGGGAAGTGCTTACCTACCGCAAGCACACCCTCTGCTGCGAGCCCTCGGTAAAAGGCGATCCCATGCTGGGCCACCATGTGCGCGTCTGAACCATAGCATCGACCCGCCATGACCGGATTTGCTGGATTGCTCAGGACATCAAGTACTGGCGCCATGTTCATGTTGATCCCCACCACCATGAGTTCCCTGGCTATCGCGGAAGCCACCGCGTAGGTCAGCTCGGTCTTGCCAATCGCCCCAACCACTGAGGCGGACGGCCATTGGGTAAAGGGGGACTGCTGTAGGCGAGTCACCTTCCCCCCCTCCTGGTCAATCGCGAAAAAGAGCGGGGTCGGCGAGGCGACTTGTAGTGCGTTGGTGAGCGTCGCGATCTCTTCCGGACTGCCAAGATTACGCCCAAACAGGATCAAGCCCCCAGGAGTGAGGTCTCGCACGAAGGCCTCGAGGGTCTCGGTCGGCTCACGCCCCTCGAACCCGAGGATGAAGAGTTGGCCGATCGCCTCCTGTAAGTTCATCGCACCCCCCTACCCTTGTCCATGAAGGCGATCCGGTACGCCTCCAGGTCTGTTGGTTGCACCTCTGGCCACGTGATCATCTTCCGGTAGAACCCATCGGGATCTGTGCGTACCTGGTCGAAGAGCTTGCTTGTCGCCTCAACGATCGTGTTCACGCGCCGATCGATCAATGAGGTAATGAGCGGCGACAGGAGCTTCGTCATGACGTGGATGAACGGATGATCGATCCGCAGGTAGAACTCCGGGTCGCTTTCCATGGAGGTCCGGCTCCCTTCCCGCACTTCGCGATAGTGCAGGATCAGGACCATCCGACCGGTGAAGCGGAGAAGATTCGCAAGGGACCGGAACTCTCCCTGGAACCGGTAGATGCGCTGATCACCCGTCGCAGCGATCAGCCTCGCGTCGCCTCTCAAGGCGCCACGGTCTTCGATCGTATAGATGCCTTCCTCCACCTGCGTAACGGTATACCGTTCGAGCGGCGGATAAAGGCGCCTGGCCAGTTGCGTCGCCAATGGCGGGTGACTCACCAGGAACTCGTAGGTTCGGCGATCTCCTGCAAGCTGAATCCGTGGAATCTGTCGGCGCAGGGTCGGCTTCGCGATGATCTCACGCGCTTCAGGATCCTCAATGGTCAGGCCGATGTCGACCGCGGCCTCCGCCTCGACCTGCGAGGCGAAGGCGGCAGACAAATCAGTCAAGGGCAAGGCGCGGAGTGCGGGGTGCGGAGTGCAAGGCACTACAAGGAGACCAACGACCACAATGAGGTCTAAACCAGGACGAGATGTCAGCACCGACGGCCCTCATCGGCGCGCCGCACATTAGTTGGACGCTTCCGCATGAGAATATGGAAGAAGCCATTCAGTCCCTCGTGTTCCTCCTCGATCGCCAGGATCTCGCACCGGTCGCTGAAGATTCTGGCGAAGTCGCGCTTGACGAAGAAGTGGTCATAGTGGTTACGGTGGACCTGCCAGTTGCGTGTCCGCCGCTCACCGGGATAGTGTTTGAACTTGGTGCTGAAGACCGTCAGGTGGAAGTATCCCCCCGCTCTCACAAGGCCCAGCACGCGGTCGAGGTAGATCGGCCAGTCGGCCTTCTTGATGTGATGGAATACCCCGCAGTCTACCAGCGCGTCGAAACTGCCTGGCTTGAAGGGGGGTAGCAGAGCATCGCCAAGCAAAAGCCTGATCTGTGGAGCGAGACCCGCCTTCTCTGCCCTCTGCGCGACTGTCCTGAGGGGCGCGGCTAGATAGTCAATGCCAACGGTAAAGTAACCAGCCTTAGCGAAGAGGAGCGTATGCCGTCCCTCTCCACAACCCAGATCGAGGACCCGACCACCCCCCTTGCGCCGCCGCAGGAGATACGCCAAGCGGCTGACAGCCGGCGTCGGCTCGGTGGAAGGCCAGGGGGTCGGCCCGCCCGACTCGTAGACCTCTCCAAAGAAGCCCCGCTGACGCTGGTATAGATCAATGGGCGTGCGCACCCGCAGTCAAGCTCTTCATGTAGGCTACTACGTCGATGAGTTGCTGGATGGTCATCGTGTCGTTGTAGCTGGGCATCTTTGATTTGCCATCAGGACCGAGATACCCTTTTGTTTCAGACTTATGGTGCTTAATCCGCCAGGCTACGGAGGCGTTCGGATCGATCATCACCTCGGCGAAATACTCCGACGAGTGCATCGCCCCCATCCCCGAGAGGGCAGATCCCACATCCCCTTGTTCGGCTTTGGGTGCCGGAAAATCTTCGCCACGTACTTCATGACACTTGAAGCATTCGAACTCGACAAAGACCTGCCGCCCCGCGTGATGATCTCCGGCCGGCATGGCAAAGCGCCACCCTTTGGGCATCGCGAGGCCAGACGGCTGCTTCACTGGACCTCCAGGTTGCACCATCGTCTTCTGCGGGGGTGTCACCACCGGATGATGGTGATGTTCACTGCTCGTCGGGGGCTCAGCGCTCCACCCGCTCACAACCCGGAATACTAGAAGACCACACGTTAAAATAGCTCCGCCTATTAACGCCGCGCTTTTGAGAACATGGCGACCTTCGCGTCTTACCTCTCTCCTCATTACCCGCATTGTCTCGCTCCTTCTCACTCTCGATGATATCTTCTTGTTGCGAGGATTACTTTACGAGACAAACACCCATACCGTGCCCTTCCATCGCTCGATCGAGCGCTCAACGGTGAGCTTGAGCCCCACGCGATAAGGCGCCTCAATCGACTTGCCTCCTGACGCCACTGGCTTGCCGTCTTTGGCGAGGGCGATGACCGTCACCCGAATCGTGCTATTGGGCTCAATGGTGGTGGGCTCCGTTGACGACCCGTCCAGCCCAGCCTTCACCCCAATCGGGTACGACATGCTGTCTGCCGTAATGAATATCCCCTCTGTCCAGACCACCCGGATAGTAGAGGCGGTAGGATTGGAGAGGGTGAGACTGACCTCTGCTGATCCAGCGTTCGCTTGATCGATCTTGAACGGCGCAGGACCCATCCCCTGGGCAGACTGAACCGTGACCTCATACTTGAGCGGAGACAGCCTGATCGGTGACTTTATCGACCTCAACTCGGGCGGCAGGAACTGACACCCTGACTGCAGCAACAGCCCCACCAGCCCTCCCACACCTACGATCCTCGACAAGGCCCTGTCAGACAACATCCCCACCCTCCTCCTCTGCTCTGCCCATTACCGTGTCCGGCGTCCGTCGAAGGCCGTTGCATATTGCTCGATCAGTCCTTCATCAGCAAAACTATAATAGCGGTTATCACCGATAATCACGTGGTCCAGTACGCCAATCTTGAGCAGCCGCCCCATCAGGACAAGTTCCTCCGTGAGCGACTTGTCGGTCGGGCTGGGGCGGGGGTTGCCAGAGGGGTGGTTGTGCGCCACGATCAGGGCGGCCGCCTGGTGCCGGTTGGCCAGGTTTACCAGGTCCCGGAGGTAGACCGGGCTTTCGGTGAGCGACCCTTCAGACGCGGTCACGCTCTCCATAATCTCGTTGCTGCTATTGAGCAGGAGCACCTTGAACACCTCTTTGGTGAGGGTCTGCATTTGCGGTCGAAGCCACTCGTACACCTCTTTCGAGGAGGTCACGGCGCCCAGGACTTTCTTCTCCTCGGCCATCAGGCGGCGGCCCAGCTCCAGGGCCGCCTTGAGTTGGGCGATCTTCGCCAAGCCAAGCCCTTTGGCCTCTTGCAGCTCTTCCGTGCCCTTACGGTCCAGCTCGCGCAAACCCCCTGTTTTTTCTAACAGGCTGCGGGCCAGTTCCACAGCGCTCTGGCCGCCGGTCCCGGTCCGAAGGAGGATCGCAACCAATTCCGCCGTAGTCAGCGCGCCAGCCCCATGTGCAAGCAGCCGCTCCCGCGGTCGCTCCTCCACCGGCCACGCCTTGATCGTTGACGTATACCGCTGCTTTGTCTTCATCCCCGCCCCTGCCCTTTTTACTCTTGCAAGCAGAAACCTGTCAAGCAAAAGCCCAACTCCAAGAATAAAGAAAGACAAGCTGTTGGCCCGGCTAGGCTCGATACGCTTCTCGGCGATGCCTCACATAGTGAATGATGATCTCATCGTGCGAAATCTTGTAAATGATCCGATAATCTCCACTTCTCAACCGTCTGTAGCCCTCCCATCGTCCTTTCAGGCTGATCCCCCGATAGGGATCGTCTGCCAATGTCCACAGCGCGCCCCTAATCTGTTCCTTGGGCTTAGCAGACAAAGCTTCGACATCCCTCTTTGCCCGTGCAGTGAGTTTCAGCCGGTGCATCAGAGAGATTCCCTGAAGACCTCTTCGAAACTATGGAGCCTTCCTTTTTTGACATCTTCTTCGGATTCTTTAAGGGCCTCCAGAGCGCCTCTATCAGATGCTTCTTCGAAGGTCGCCAAGAGCGACCAAAGCTCTTCCCGCTCTTTCGGTGGCAGTTCCGTAATAGTCTTTGCAAGCTCTTCCAAGGGGATTTCCAGCTTAATCTTGCCCATGCGTTGCTCCTTCCGCCGCTTTCGCTTTGAGGTCGCCCACGAAGTCAATCGTCTCTCAATCCCCCCTTTACAAAAGGGGGGCATGGGGGGATTTCGCCACAACTGCTCCGCTTTCCCGTTCAGGTAACCGATGAGGTCGATCACCTGTTGGATATTATCCCCGTGCAACCGTTGTAATGCCTTTTCCTAACCATCCGAACTGAAACCGGTGCTGCTTTCGATTTCTCTCCTCGCTAACCGTTCAACGTTCTTTGAAGCCTCGTAGAAACTTGCTTTGCTGTGTTTCTTGAATTCACACTTAATGCAATGCCATGTGAAGCCACCCCAAAAGCGTCGAGTCTCCTTGAGCTCAGTCTCGCAGTTTGGACACACTGCCGGTGTTTTGATACAGATCTCACGGGGGCGGGGGTCGTTCCTGGGGAACAGTCGGTTGGCGTCACGGCCACGACCATCCCTTAGTACCACCCATATAACATTATCGTGAGAGATCCTTTTCAGTTCTTCCCATCCATCGGGTGGAATTGAACCAGACGCAAGTTCCGTCTTACCGTAAGACTTAACAACTTTGCGCATTTTGAAAATTAAGAAGAAAACAACAAGTGCTAGAACGAACCGCACCCAAGGCGATTCAAACCATTTAAGCCAACTTCCAGAGGCAAACTTGGAACCTATAGCTGTAGCACTCGGTAGGAGAGCAGCAATAATCAACTGTTTGAGACTATCTTTAATTGCTCCCATCAGGGCGTTATTGATGACTGCAGGCATAAATTCCTTCGCCCACCGAGACTTTTAGCTATGAACTCGATAGCGTCTCGGCTGCTCCAACATTCTGCATGCGCAAAATCCACCGACCCGCAGGGCCGCCCATACAGTTTCTACTGCAACTGGCGAATCTACTTTCCGAACTGTGTAGCGGATATCCATCGGTATGTTGGAGAGCAACCCGATATCGCTCGACAAAGCTAGGAAATCTCCAGACGTCGTGGAACACAGCTTAAGGATGCGCTTTAAATCATGTCCGTAGGGTGACCGACTCAGTTGCAGCTCCGTAGAAAGATTTTTTACGAGCAGGTAAACTTTTAGCATTTTTTCTGCGTGTTGCTGAGCATGAAAGCATGCCCCATTCGTATCTAGCCGCCCCGATAGGCACTGGGCCGCCGTATCGCGGTCACCGATTGCACTCTGTAGCATATTCTGAGTGGTTTCCGTCACAGAAACCTTACCTTTTTCTAATTCCTGACTCAGATCTTCGATTTCGTATGTCAGCGAGAATCCAGCCTCCCACGCGCGCCTGATCGCGTTCAGCTCGCTCTCCGTCAAGGCGTCTGCCATGCTTTCAGTCAACCCTTCCACAAATCGAAGTATGGGGACCCTAACGTTGCCGAAAACCAGAGGAACCCGGAGCAGATAGACTTCTCCTCTCACCACTACAGGAACCCGCCCACGATCGGATGGCATGTTCACCCGATCTCCGTACCGGTCTTGGTACCAGTCAGAAACCTTGTGAAGAAGGTTCGGACCAACAAACGGCGGATAATCTGCTCTGTCTACCCCAGACCCAAGAACCGGCCCTTCATAGTCTGGTGCAAGAAGGTGAAACGCGTGAAAAGGTCGTGCGTGGATTTTCACTCCTTTTTCCGAAAGATCCTTATCCACACGCTCAATCTTCTCCAAGAATTCCCATTCTTCCATCGCCTCGCGCTGCTCCCTAAACCAAACCATCCCCTTCGCCAAACGGTAACCTCACACCGAAACCGTAAGCCAAGTAGATTGAGAAAATAACGCCGCCTACCAGCACCACGATATCTGCCACCGAAAACCCTTGTGGCCCATCACTTCCATTGTCATTTCCGTTGCCTTGTGAGTTTTCTAGGGTTGCTCTTAGCCTCTTCAAAATGTCAATCCACTTAGCGCTGCGTTTGGACAATCGCCTGCTCCTGTTCGGTAATGCGGTAAAGCTTGTACACGAGACCGTTGATCTCGCGGTCGGTTTTTTCGATCTGGTGTTGGAGCTGGTCCCCTTCGAAATCCCCCCCAACCCCCCTTTTGGAAAGGGGGGATTTCTTCTGGTGGAGGGCGAGCATCACGTCCACAAGAGCCACGAGGTCATCGTGTAGCTTCTTTTCGGCCGGCTTGCTGAAGTCAATGAGGCGAATGGGGAGCTGCTTGATGAATCGGGCTTCGTAGGAGAAATAGTTGCCACGGAAGGTTGTGCTGATCTGGTGGAGAAACCAATCGAGGAGGCGACTGTTTAGAAGACCAAGGAGGTATTTAGGTTGAATTTGATCTCTGGGGATAATGCCGTAGCCGCCTGCAGCTCCTCCGGTGAAGTAGTAACCTCCTTCGGCATCGTAGCAATAAGAGGCGGACATGGCGAGGTCTGGTGTAATGATCTTAGGGAGGTCAAATTTGTCGAGGCTCTTAGGGTAGACGTAGGCATACCACTGTTCGCCTTTCATTTTTCCGCCTTCGCGGCCTTCAAGATATTTCTTGTTGGCGAATAAGTATTCCCAGCATCCCGGATATCGATCCTGGAGTTCTTTCTTCGGAATCAGCCCCGTCGCGCGATACGGGAAAATAATGACCTTTTGGGGTTTCTCGATAAGGTAGCGGCGCATCTGGCCACCTTTGATAAGCGGCTTCGCGATTTCCGACTCCAGTTCGACCGATCTCTCAAGAGCCTTAGAAAACGCTTTAACAATTGTCTCATTCCTCTCGATAACATTCAGAATATAGACATCATCAGCGCTTGTCTTGAGCCCCTGGAAGATCCTCTCGGTCACCTCTCCTAACGGCGTCCCTGTTTCGCTTACTCGTTCCAAGAGGCCAGCCTGTTGCCCTAGGCGGAAATGCCACGGTTCGGTATCCGCAGCGCTCAGTGGAATTTTGCTAACCTGGATTTCTCCATCAGCATACGCGTCATTCTCACCCACGATCTTCAACTGTTTGGTCGGATCACTGAGCTTTGCGGCAGCAGCGTATTTGAACGTCCGTTGTCCGTCTTTCCGCAAAAACAGCAGGCAGGTGTAGGTGCTGGAGCCCTCGAAGATCTGATTGTCTCGGAAGTTGACGATCTCCATCAGGCACCGCTGATCGGCAATGACCTTCCGCAACCCTTTACCGTAGGCCGCCTGGAAGAACTTATGGGGAAGGATGAAGCCCAGGATGCCGCCGGGCTTCAGGAGCTGCAAGGCGCGTTCGACGAAGAGGATGTAGATGTCGTAATTGCCCGTCGCCGAGGTGTACTGCTGATTGAAGAAGGCCACCTGATCCCTGGGAAGCGTTTGAATCCGGACGTAAGGCGGGTTGCCGATGATGACGTCGAAGCCGCCCTCCTCCATGATCCTCCTGAAATGGACCTCCCAGTCGAAGGGCTTCGTCTTGACCCAATCCTCTTGGAAGAAGCTCTGGAGATTCAGCACATCGCCGGAGATCAGGGAGTTGCCGCACTGGACGTTGTAATCAAGAGCGGGAAGAATGGCGCGTCCTGGAATAATCCCGTACTCATCCTCGAGCATTTTGAGCATCAGGGAGAGACGGGCCACCTCGCAAGCCTGGGGATCGATGTCCACGCCGAAGAGGTGATCGACGACCATTTGCCGCTTCTCCAGGATGCTGAGGCGTTGGGAGGCTTCCTCTTCACCCGCCGCCAAGGGAAAGGTGAACTGGTCCATGCGGGCCGCCTTCAAAGCCGCGGTCCTTTGCTTGAGGGCTTCTACTTTTACGGTCTCGTAGTGTCGGCACAGTTCGTCGTACGCCCGAATCAGGAAGGAGCCAGAGCCGCATGCCATATCGAGAACCCGGAGCGGGAGGTTCTTCTGCTTCGAAGTCCGAGCCTTACCCCTCTCCCGAAGCACCCGACCTATGCTGTTCTTCACGATATAGTCAACGATGTATTCAGGCGTGTAGTAGACGCCTCCGGCCTTCCGAACCTGAGGCTTTAGCTCGTATTTGACCCGCTTCTCAGTCAGGTTGATCGTATAGCCAAGGTATTGCTCGTAGATGGAACCTAACAGGTGGACACCGACGACATCGAAGAGGTATGGCTCATAGGTGCCGAGGATGATCTCTTTCAGAACGGTGAAATCGACAGCAAGATCTTCAGAGAAGTGCGGCGCAAAAAGATCGGAGTTGAAGTCCCGGTCGTAGCGGCGGAAGAGGCCTTTCAATACCAAGCCGAAGTTGGTCCCGATCTCCTCGCGACGCTGCTCGACAAGATCCCGGAGACGTTCGGCATGGGTGAGCTTGCGGTCCTCACAGGAGCGGATGAAGATAATCCGATCCAGAATCCGCTGAGCGGCCTCTCTGAGGCGATCCGCTTCCAGGCTATAACCTGAATGTTTATAGAGATCCTTGGCAAGGATTTCCTGCCAGCGCGTGAGGTCTTCTAGGATCGCCCGATCGACAGGGAGACGGTCCCGTTCGGCTCTTTTCGGAAGAAGGGTCCGATCCAGCGCACCAGTTTCGACCGAGAACTTGGAGAGAAGCCACAGCTCATCGAAACGATTCAGGTAATCGGTACACGGTAGTTGCAGGCGGAGGCCCCGTTCGAGGTTACGGAGAGTGGGCTTTAAGGTAACATCGAAGAGGCGAAGCTCCTGAAAGTCCGTGAGGAGGACCCATTTGACGGCCTTCGTGTTGTAGCCATAGGTGATCGCTTGCGTGACGATATCGGGTTTGGCGAGGTCAGCTTTCAGGGGTTTGGCTTCGACGTAGATCCTTGGGGTACCCTGGAGTTTCAGCGAGTAATCGACCCGACCACCCGAGACCTTTGTCTCGAATCCGACCTCGTTTCGGTCCCGCGTATCCCAGCCGATGGCCTGAAGCAGCGGCTCGATGAAGCCGGCCTTGGTCTCCGACTCATTGTAGTCGTAGATCCTGCCGGCAGCCTTCTCCCGCTCGAACTTCTCAATCAGTTGGCCGATCTTCGTCTTTGCGTCATCCATATCAGCGTTCTTAAACAGAATTAGAGGCATGCACTATCGCCCTCTCGTTCATTCCGAGCTCCCACCTTTACAAAAGGGGGGCGTGGGGGGATTTCGCTCCACCTGCTCCGCTATCGCCTGAAAGACTTCCTGCATCACTGCCTCGATTTCCTGCAACACCTGCAAGTCATTAAATCGAAGAACGCGTATCCCACGCCCCGCCAAGTCGGCATCGCGCTTGCCATCTTTGGTCATATGCTCAGCAGTCGCATGGTGGGAACCGTCAACTTCCACGACCAGCTTCGCTTTGGGCGCATAAAAGTCCACGATATAATGTCCGAGAGGCTTCTGTCGGTAGAACTGCACACCCAGCACCTGTTTCCGACGCAGGCGAGACCAGATGATCCCCTCGCAGTCGGTCATGGCCGTCCGTAGACTGCGCGCCTTCTGTTTCAGCGTAGGATTGTATTTGAGCCGGGGCCTCATGAAATCCCCCCTAACCCCCCTTTGGTAAAGGGGGGGGATCATAGGTCACACAATGCTGGTCACCAGCAGCAGGAGCGTGAGCACGACCATCAGGAAGGCGGTCCCCCAGGCGATCAGGTTGTAGACCGGTGAGTTCACCTGCGCGCCCATGATCTTCCGGTCGTTGATCAGCAGGAGCATGAAGACCAGGACAGCCGGGAGCAGGATGCCGTTTAAGGTCTGGGAGAGATACATGATGGTGATGAGCGGCGCCTTGGGCCAGAGGATCAGCAGCGCGCCGGCCCCCACTATGCTGAGGTAGATGCTGAAGAACCCGGGAGCCTCGCGAAAGGTCCGATTGATGCCCGTATGCCAGCCAAGCCCCTCGCAGACCGCATAGGCGGTGGAGAGGGGGACGATGGCCGCGGAAAAGATGGAGGCGTTCAACAGACCCAGCGCAAAGAGGAGCGTGGCGTACTGACCCGCGAACGGTTCGATCGCCATCGCAGCCTGTTCGGCCGTCTCGATCCGAACCCCGTGCGCGTTGAGGGTCGCCCCGCACGCGACGATGATGAAGAACGCCACGGCTGACGCAACGATGCTGCCGATCCACACATCGAGCTTGACGTACCCGTACTCCTGACGCCGGACGCCCTTATCGACGATCGACGCCTGGATGTAGAACTGCATCCAGGGCGCAATGGTGGTCCCCACGAGCGTGATGAACATCGTGAGATAGTCGCGCTCGATATGGAAGGTTGGCCTGATAGTCTGCCGCAGGACGGTGGGCCAATTGGGACCGGCAAGAAAGGCCGACACCAGATAGACGGCATAGAAGAGGCTGGCGCTGAGGAAGATCCGCTCCACGAGGCGGTACGTCCCCTTGACTACCAGCCAGCCGACCAGAAGTGCGGCCAGCGGCACCGTCGTGTAGCGGCTCCACCCGAAGATCTCCAGGCTCGCCGCCACGCCCGCGAACTCGGAGACAGTGTTGGCCAGATTCGCCAGTACCAGAACCACCATCACGCCAACAGTGATCCGGACCCCAAACCGCTCGCGGATCAGCTCGGCCAACCCCTTGCCGGTCACGACCCCCATCCGCGAGCCCATCTCCTGGACGACGCCGAGGGCGATGGTGATGAACAACAGCGACCAGAGCAGACCATAGCCGAACTGGGCGCCGGCAAGGGAGTAGGTGGTGATCCCCCCCGCGTCCTGATCGACGCTGGCGGTAATGATCCCCGGGCCCATAATGGCTAAGAATCGGAGGATCCGCCGCTTCTTGATCCGCGAAAGCCGCATCGAGTGTCCTGGGTGGTGAAACGGTTAGATGTACTTTTTCGCTGCCCGTTGTTTCCATATCATCGGGAGGAGCAGGTTCAGGACGTCATCGACGGTGATGATCCCTCTCAACTCCTCCCCCTCATCCACCACCGGTACGGCCATTAGATTGTACCTGGTGAAGGTCTCGGTGACCTCGCGCAGGTCGGTCTCCGGCCGAACACTGATGGTTTGCCGCTCCATGATCTCACCAAGTCGCTGGCTCGGGTCGGCCAGGATCAGCTCCCGAAGGCTCAGTACCCCTACCAGCCGATCCAGATCGTCGGTCACGTAGATGTAATAGATCGTCTCGGCTTCGGCGCTCTCAACCGACCGAAGCCGCCCGATGGCATCAAGCACTGTGAGGTCTGGCCTCAGCGCAAAGGCCTCTGTGGTCATGAGCCCACCGGCGGTATCTTCCTCGTGCGTGAGCAGCTCAACCACATCCTGGGCCTCCTCTTCCTCCATCGTTTCGAGGAGCTCCTGCGCCTTCGCCTCGGGCAGGTCGCTCAGGATGTCAGCCGCCTCATCCGGCTCCATTCGCTCCAGGATATCGGCGGCCTGCTCGCTCTCCATCATCTGGACCATCGAGGCCTGAACCTCCGGCTCCGTCTCGGTCAGTGTCTCGGCGGCGGTCTCTTCGTCTAAGGACGCCAGCACCCCGGCTCGCTCGCTCGGGCTCAGTTCCTCGATGATGTCGGCGATGTCAGCGGGATGCAGCTTCGCCAGTTTGGCATAGGTTGCGCGTCGCTTGGTCTTGGTCAGCTCGGTCTCGACCGGTTCGACCACCTCCCACGCGATCGTCTCGCGTTCCAGGCGGATCTTGAACAGGCTCGCGATCCGTTCAGCCATTGCCTCGGAGCCGAGATGCCTGAGCAGGCCACGCAAACCGGCCTCGACGGCCACAAGCTGAAGCCGCCCTTCCGCCTCCTGGAATTCAAGATCGTTGACTCGGATCACCTTGCAGTGCTTGGTATCCACTACCTTATGGTCCAGGAGGCTCTGCGCCAACTCCATCTCCTCAGGCCTCAGCGGCACCGGCTGAAGCGCCTCACTCGCCTGACCCAGGTGAATCGCCGCCGGCTCCCGCTGTACGCGCGCCACGGCCTCCCACGGCAGGATCAACTCTTCCTTCTCGGATGTCAGGACCACGAGCTTAGTCACCGGGGGCAGGACCCCCAATGGCAAGAGGATCAGGTCCTTAAGGTGACCCACGAGCTGTCCCTCGGCATCGAGGACCGGACAGCGTCGCAACGTGGAGAAGAGAAGAGGCATGGTTTTCATACGGTCACCTTCTTGTTCTTCTAGTATGAACTGGACCCTTTGTCAACCGTATTGCCGATGACCGCAGTCTTGTGGCAGTCGATCCCATTGCCGCCGAATCGGCTAAACTCACGGGCGCGTCACAGAGCTCGATCGAAGGCGAGAGGCCGAGGACGCGGCCCGTGGAGCGAATTGTTCGCCGCGGGTCTTTGATCCTCTCCCCCACCCTTCATATCTGACCGCTTCGTATGCCCCTACGGACAAGCGCATTGAAGGTAGAAGAGTGTGCAATATCCTTTTTGTAAGCGAGCGGATCGTCCTGGGATCGTTTTTGGATGTAGCTGTTCACTCGATTCCTTAACTCGTATGGCAACGGTCTATCATCACCTGTAGTCTCAGACGTATCAGCCGGATCGCCGTACATCGGGTGAATCTTCCTTAGTGTGGCGGCTGCTTGCCCTGGTGTGTGACCCTCCCCCGACCCTTTGAGACAAATGGTATACCGCTCGAGCCCGTCAACCTTTTCTATGAGTACTCGCTCAAGGGCAGGGAGATTCCACCACCACCGTATATCGGCGTCAGTCACACCTTCCTGTCTCTTCTTGGCAAGTTGTTCTTGAACGGACGGATCCGTCGATTCTCGTTGAAGCATCTGATCGCCGATATCTTGCGCCATGTCAACTGCTTCCGATCGCTTCAACTCCTCTTTCGCATCGTGGATCATGTCTCGAGCGATGCGTCGTGCCTCACTGGCCGACAGTCCCATCATCGACTGAAACATCCGAGCATGAGTTGCCTCAAGCTGGCGTTCGTCATCTGACTGGCGTGAAAAGAGATCGGAGAGAAAGCCCATGGGTAACCCTCCCTATGGTTTTTACAAACCACAACGAAGCTTTCCACAGCATACCATACCGAAAAGGCGGCGACCTATTGAGCGTGCTGACCGGCAGAGCGTGCAGATATAGCGCGAGTACTTCCATTAAAAGCAAAAATCCAGGTCAGAAGGAACGGAATCCAGTCAGGCCCTCTGGATACCGGCTTCCGCCGGTATGACGAACTCGCGGCAAGCCGCGGGGTATCGACCCTCAACGGAATCAAAAGGAAGGGACGCCTAGCGCACTGCCCTGGTTTATTCGCAGGCAGGAACGCAGCACACCTGCCGCATAGGATGGGCGCCAGTTCTGTGGCCTAGTGGGCGCGGCTGACCTCCGCCTTATCCACCGCGGGCTCCTCCTCCACGATCGAGCCTCGCTTACTGAAGAGTACCGACAGCCCCAGGATGGTCGCGCAGGCCAGAACGATCATCGCCCGAGTGCCAAACCCAATTTCGCGTATGGCTAAGGGTGCGATCAGGATCGCGACCAGGTTCATGACCTTGATCATCGGGTTGATGGCCGGCCCGGCGGTGTCCTTGAACGGATCGCCGACCGTATCGCCGATGACTGCGGCCTTGTGGCAGTCAGTCCCCTTGCCGCCGAACAGCCCCTCCTCGATCTTCTTCTTGGCATTGTCCCATGCCCCGCCGGTATTCGACAGGAACACCGCCATAAGTTGCCCGGTGAGGATCGCGCCGGCAAGGAAGCCACCCAGCGCTGGCGCCCCGAAGGCGAACGCGACCAGGATCGGGCTGACAATCGAGAGGACGCCCGGTCCCAGCAGTTCCTTCTGCGCCGCAGCCGTCACGATCTCCACGCACCGGCCGTAGTCGGGCTTCTCTTTGAATTCCATGATCCCCGGCTTCTCCCGGAACTGCCGCCGGACCTCCTCCACCAGGAGGAAGGCCGCCCGGCTTACCGCCTGGATCGCAAAGGAGCAGAAGAGGAACGGAACCGCACCCCCGATCAGGAAGCCGATGAAGACCTCTGGCAGGTTCACCTGAATCCCCGTCTCTAAGAGGTGTGCCTCGTCGATAAAGGAGCGAAAGAGGGAGACGGCCGCGATGACCGCGGTGGCGATGGCCAGCCCTTTCGTTAGGGCCTTGGTCGTATTGCCGACCGCGTCGAGCTTGGCGACAATCCGATGGGCCTCGATCCCTGAGGGCGTCCTGGGGGCGTTCTTCAACGCGCCAGACATCTCGAAGATGCCGCTGGCGTTGTCGGAAATGGGGCCGAAGGTATCTTCGGCCAGCACGAAGCCGGTGGTCGCCAGCAGCCCAAGCCCGGCCAGGGCGATCCCATACGCCGAAAGCGAAACGCTCCCACCGAAGATGCTGTAGGCGCCAAAGATGGTCGCGGCGATGGCCAGGATGGCCCACACGCTCGACTCGAGGCCTGCGGCAAACCCGGACAGGATCAGCGTCGCCGGCCCTGTCCGGCTGGAATAGGCAATCTCGGTCACAGGCTTCTTGTCGGTCGCGGTGAAATACTCCGTCAGCGACTGGATCACCAGCGCCAGAATGATCCCCATGACATTGGCCAGGAAGACGCGCCACCAGAGTGTGCCGTATTTCGGGCTCACGATGTCGCCAAGGTAAAAGTAGCTCACAATCCAAAAGCCGACAATCGAGCTGAGCGCAGCGACCCAGAAGCCGAAGTTGATCGGCTTCATCGGGTTCATGTTGGGATCATCCTTGCCCCGCACACACCAGGTGCCGAGGATCGAGCCGAAGACACCCACGGCGCGAATCAAGAGGGGGTAGATGATCAGGGCCAGGACGACCTTGGAGGCACTGGCGGTACCGCCGAACGACTCGACAAAGTCCTTGTCCAGCATGGCCCCGGCGCCCAGGATAATCGCCGCCACCAATGTCACCTCATACGATTCGAAGACGTCGGCCGCCATCCCGGCGCAGTCGCCCACATTATCGCCCACATTGTCGGCAATCGTGGCGGCGTTGCGCGGATCATCCTCCGGAATCCCCTTTTCAATCTTGCCGACCAGATCGGCGCCCACGTCAGCCGCCTTGGTGAAGATGCCTCCTCCCATACGCATGAACAGGGCGGCGAGGGATCCACCAAAACCAAAGCCAACCAGAATCTTCATCGCATTCTCTTTGAACAGCAGGAAGATGATGGTCGCGCCCAGGAGCCCGAGGCCAACGGTGAACATCCCCGAGACCGTCCCGGCCCTGAAGGCGATCTCCAGCGAATATTTGAAGCTGTGGAGAGCTGCGGCGGCGGTTCGCACATTGCCCTTCACGGCCAGCAACATCCCGACGTATCCGGCGCCATAGGAGGCTGCAACCCCCATCAAGAAGGCGAGCGCCACGCCAAGAGGCAGGAGCATCCCCTCGTAAAGTCCACGATACATGAAAAAGAGGCCGATCGTGATGGCGATGACGAACCAGATCATCGTCTTAACCTGGCGGGCGAGATAGGCCATCGCCCCTTCTTCAATCGCCCTAGCCACATCCTGCATCGCCTGGCTGCCCGGGTCTTCCTGCATCGTCTTTCTTGCCAGGTAGCCCCCATATCCCAGAGCGATAAAGGCCGAGATCAGGACAAACCAGAGGATCTTCCATTCCGGTGGGCCGAAGGTTGGCAATACGATACTCGCTTCACTCATCCAACGTGTCTCCTATTCGAGGGATTCATGGTCAGTAGTCTAGTGTATGCCGCTTGCGGGCACACGAGCGACGATCTTTCTCCTGAAGGACTCAAAGGGTTTGCTCGTGAGTGTGGCATACCACGTCGCGGCAATGCCTGGGGAGGGGTTTACCAGATCCCGGAAAGGATGTGTCCCCTGCCATCGAGCAGGATGTCTTTAATTCCCCGCTTACGGAATGCGAGGTTAGGTACGCGATCGAGCGAATCGGTGTGTGAAGCATGGACGAGGTCAATGTTCTTCCTCTCGCAATGATTAGGCATAGAGGCCTCGCGGGTCCTCCCTAGTTCCCAAAGAGGTGGAGCTGATTCTGATCCTCCTCGGTAAAGACGACCGGGTAGCAGCCGGTGAAACACGCGTTGCAGAACCCTCCTCCCCCGTGGCTCTCCTTCTCGGCGGCCTGGTGCAATCCTTTCAGGCTCAGATAGCCGAGGGTATCGGCGCGAAGGTACCGCCGAATCTCCTCTGCGTCGTGCGTGGAGGCGATGAGCTCCTTACGCGTTGGGGTGTCAATCCCGTAGTAGCAGGGAGCGATCGTGGGAGGGGAGCTGATCCGCACATGGACCTCCGTTGCCCCGGCCGCCCGGATCATCGACACGATCTTCCGGCTGGTGGTCCCGCGGACAATAGAGTCGTCCACCACAACGACGCGTTTCCCCTCTAGCATCTCCCGGATGGCGTTGAGTTTGATCTTGACTCCAAAATGCCGAATCGCCTGTTTGGGCTCAATAAAGGTCCGACCGACATAGTGGTTGCGGATGAGGCCATGTTCAAATGGCATGCGGGCCTCTTCGGCAAAACCCAGCGCTGCCGGCACCCCGGAATCGGGGACAGGAATCACTACATCGGCCTCGACCGGGTACTCCCGCGCCAACTGTCTGCCAAGCTCTTTCCGAATGCCCGCAACAGACCGACCAAATAAGAAGCTGTCCGGCCTGGCGAAGTAGACATACTCAAAGATACACTGAGACTTCGTTGCGGGTGGGAAAGGAGAAAATGAGTGAACGCCACTTTCATTGATCCGGATGAATTCGCCCGGCTCTATGTCGCGGACGAAATCCGCCTCGATCAAATCGAAGGCGCAACTTTCGGACGCCAGAATCCACGCCTCGCCAAGCTTGCCTAACGAGAGGGGACGAAAGCCATAGGGATCCCGGATCCCAAGCAACTCAGTGTCGTTCATAACGACCAGAGAATAGGCGCCCCGAACCTGGCTCAGCGCATCGACCGAAGCCTCCAGCAGGTTTGGCTCCCGCGAGCGGGCGATCAGGTGAACGATCACCTCGCTGTCGGTCGTGGAGTTGAAGATGGACCCTTGCGCTTCAAGATCGTAGCGGGTCTTCTCGGCGTTTGTCAGATTCCCATTGTGCGCAAGGGCAAGCTGGCCACGTTTGTAGCCGGCCAGTAGCGGCTGCGCATTCTTGACCTGCGAGGTCCCGGTCGTGGAGTAGCGGACGTGCCCAATGGCAATCGCCCCCCTGAGGCGGCGAAGCTTGGCCTCGGAAAAGACGTCGGCAACCAGCCCCATAGCCTTTTCAAGGTGCAGCGAGCTGCCGTCTGAGGCCGCAATGCCGGCGCTTTCCTGCCCCCTGTGCTGGAGCGCATACAGAGCCAGGTAGGCAAGGTTGGCGGCCTCCGGATGGCCATAGATCCCCACCACCCCGCACTCCTCGCGAAACTTATCGAACCGCAGCATAGACATAGAAACCCGCTTTCAGCTATCAGCCGTCAGCATTCAGTGGTCAGTTGTTGGAGGCTGACCGCTGATCGCTGACAGCTAACCGCTGCTTTTACAGCACTCGCTTGAGCCCGTGGATGGCCTGGCGAGTCCGGTGTTCGTTTTCCACCAGGGCGAATCGCACATACTCATCCCCGTACTGTCCGAATCCGATCCCCGGGGATACGGCGACCTTCGCCTTGTCGAGGAGGAACTTCGAAAATTCCAGAGACCCCATGGCCAGGTACGTCTCTGGGATCTTTGCCCAGACGAACATGGTTCCCTTCGGCTTCGACAGATTCCACCCGATCCGGTTCAGTCCATCCACCAGCGCATCGCGCCGCGTCCGGTAGATCTCAACCGTCTGCTCCACGCATTCCTGCGGGCCGTTCAGCGCAACGATCCCCGCGATCTGGATCGGCTGAAACATCCCGTAATCCAGGTAGCTCTTGAGCCGCGTCAGGGCCGCAATGATCCGCGGATTGCCAACGCAGAAACCGACCCGCCAGCCCGGCATGTTATAGCTCTTGGAGAGCGTAAAGAACTCCACACCGATCTCCTTTGCCCCAGGGACCTGCAAGAGACTCGGCGCCTGATAGCCATCAAAGGTCAGGTCCGCATAGGCGAGATCGTGGATCAGGATCAGGTGGTGCTCTTGAGCGAACGCCACCACCTTTTCGAAAAAGGCGAGGTCCACGGTAGCGGTGGTGGGGTTGTGGGGAAAGCTCAGGATCAGAAGCTTGGGCGGAGGCCAGCTTTCCCGATGGGCAGCCATCAGCGCCCCATAGAAGTCGGTGCCCTCTTCGAGGCGAACGCTGCGGACGTCCCCCCCGGCGATGATCACGGAGTACGGGTGGATCGGATAGGTCGGACTTGGCACCAAGGCGACATCGCCTGGCTCCACGACCGCCAGGGCCAGGTGTGAAAGCCCTTCCTTGGCGCCGATGGTCGCAATCGCCTCCCGCTCGGGGTCAATCTCCACCCCATATCGCCGCCGATACCAGTCGGCGATGGCCAACCGAAGCTTCGTGATCCCGCGCGACGCGGAGTACCGATGGTTGCGAGGGTTCCTCGCCGCCTCACAAAGCTTCTCGACGATGTGGGGAGGGGTCGGCAGGTCGGGGTTACCCATCCCGAAGTCAATAATGTCATCACCACGAGCCCGCGCCTTGACCTTCAGCTCGTTCACGATGTTAAAGACATACGGGGGCAGCCGGCTAATTCGGTGGAACTCCTCCATCCGCGCTCCTTTCGGTCACCGTGGCGACCGCTCATTTCGATAATAAACTTGCCCCTCACGCTACCAAAAGGGGGCCGTACTGTCAATATGAAACCAGGCATTCGTGAGGGCGAGAACGGTACGGCGAAGCGGATAGTATGTCAGAGATAGACTACGTAGAATTTCACGCGGGCGATACCAAGCCACTAAACCTGGTCTGAATAACTCCGGGCGTGAGGGCCGCGTTCTCCCGGATTTCCGCGTCAATCTCCCGAGGATATCTGCGGTAGTACAGCAGGCACGCCTTGACTTGGGCGGCTGAGAGTTGCGGCAGCGATTTTCTGAGCGCGCGTTCGTCGCGTCCCGCGGCCAAATAGTCTCGTAAGACCTCCCACACGCCGAGCCCGCTGCCGGCGACCTTGGCCTCACACCCCGCGGGTTCATCAGCAAAGTAGATGCCGGGACACTCCCGCATTCGCAAAGTCTCTTCAATCAGCGGCACCACCGGTAGCGGCGTCGGCGGAAGCCCGATATTGGGCATCGCCTCATGCGTATTCGTACACGGGCGTCTTGATGACCTTGTCGGGTTTCTTCTTGCCCTTGATGAGGGCCTGGATGCGCTCCACAGCCTCAGGGGCGAAGTACTGCTCACCCGTCTCCTTACATACCCGTGCCGGCACGTGCTCAACGATGTAGAACTTGCCCTCATGCTCCACGGTATACGTCACCTTCGCATCCACCATTGTCTCTTTCATCTCTTCTCCCTTCACTCTACTTTTCTGATCCGACAATCGACCCACAGGTCCGGATCAGGCTCGTAGACGGTGATGATCTTGAGGAGCGGTCGGCTGGGGTAACTGCACTGCACATGCAGAGGACGCCCTGTCTTGGTAAACCCGAGGATCAGGCAACTGGGACCGTACTTATCTTCGGGATAATCCTCGATGATCTCGGCGCTGCCGGCCATGATCTCCTCGACCTCGGTAACGCTCTCAAGAAACATCTCCGTAAGCAGTGGATTCTAAATAGCTTGGGTTTCGACTGCTGGCGAAGGCGCGAGGACAAAACCCAAAGCTGTGGCCTTCGCGGTGAGGGAGCGCAGCACCCGCTGGCGATAGCGCTCCTCATAGTACGCCTCGCCCTGATCCACAAAAGCTTGCCCTCTGGTCAGTAACGCATAGATGATGCGAGCCAGCTTATGGGCCGTCGCTGTGATGGCCTTGGCCCGATCCATACGGGCACAGACTCTGCGGTAATACGCCCCCAAAGCCGATTGACTCGAACGGAGGGCGGTAGCCGCCAGTCGCAAGGCGCGTGCGGCACGATTGG